>Ga0209579_10003887_pt1 | contig 10626 bp, 7 predicted proteins | sample Coa_R1_2_FD_187152 | JGI IMG/M metagenome (GOLD analysis project Ga0209579, IMG submission 187152) | Surface soil microbial communities from Centralia Pennsylvania, which are recovering from an underground coalmine fire - Coalmine... | ecosystem: Environmental > Terrestrial > Soil > Unclassified... | reverse complement strand
CTTTCTACTCGTCCGGTACGTCGATTAGATTCTCGCGGACGCGCACCACGGAACGGCGCGCGGACGTGCGGCGATGGTTCTCGCAAGGAGATGATCTTCGCGAGACCTTCGAACGGTCGGTCGTGTCCGACAGAAGTTTTCATCGCATCCATCTTAATACACGAGAGGTAGGGCGCAAGGGTGAGAGTCTGTGGACTTTCGTTTGTGGACTTTCGTATGCGGGTGGGAGGAGCCGCTCAGTATTCGGGGAGCGGAATTCTGTCGGCGATGTCACGTCCAACGGTAAGATCGGCAATCCACGGGAGGTCGAGCAGCTTTATCACCTGATTGCGGAGAAATAGAGAAAATTTAGATTTGGGCGCGAAGAAACCAGCAAAGCGCAGCGCCGCTTTTTGCTTTCCGCGAACAAATGGTCCGAATAGGCTCTGGTAGCGCGCAAACGCCTCGGCATAGTTCCCGCTCGCGCGGTGAAGTTCCCCTGCCAGGATATAGGCGGCCACCATGGCGAGCGCGGTACCTTGCCCTGCGAGGAGCGACACGCAGGAAGCCGCATCCCCGACTAGGCTCACGCGTCCGCGCGTCCACAATCCTTCTTGCTCATCCATGCGTATCTGGCTAACGCGATCGAAATAGAGATCGTTGGCGGCGTCAAGAGCGTCGAGAATCTGCGGGCATTCCCATCCGCTCTTTCCGAAGCGTCTACGCAACATCGCCTTTTGAGATGAAAGGTCAGTGGGGCCGGCGGCATTTTTATCGGCAAACGTAAACAGGAACAGGGTACGATCGCCGCGCATTGTAAAGCGTCCTACCTGCTGGCCCACCTCTGTGTGCAGCACGTAAACGAATTCGTCTCGCGGCCTATATCCAGCGACTTCTAAAGCCGCCACTTTACAGCCCAAATACTTCTCGAAGCGCTTTTCCGCGCCGAAAACGATTTCACGGACTCGCGAGTGAAGTCCGTCCGCTCCGACGACGAGATCAAAGTCGCGTTCGGCTTCACTTTCGAAATCGACGTGAACGCTTTTGCCGGATTGATCGATTCGGGCCACGCTGTCACCAAAGATCGTCTCGACATTGCCTTCCAGCCGTCCGAAAATCGAGGCGGCCAACTCGCTGCGGGGAAGCGTAATAAAGCGGCCGTCAGTCATGCGGTCAAATGCATCGACTGGAAATCCGGATATCTTCTTCCCGGCCCGGTCTACAATTCGCAGCTCCTGGACCCTGTATCCTTTGGCTGTAATCTCAGGCAACAGCCCCATGCGATCCGCGATTTCGAAACCTGCACCCCAGAAATCAATCACGTAACCGCCGGTGCGTAACCGGGGAGCCTTCTCGACGAGGGTGGGCTGCATTCCATGGTGGGCCAACCAGTATGCGAGGGTGGAACCGGCAATTCCCGCACCAGATATCAAAACCCGCATGACACAACAGAATACCACCGCGATATTTTGCGATAGCGCGAATGTGGAAGAAAGTGGCGTGGCGGGATCGGGTACCCGCCTGTGGGATAGCGCCGCAGAAGGCACGGCAGCGCGCGTTCATCAGTTGAGGCCGACGAGCCCTTGAATGGATTCGATTAGTTTGGGGGAGTCGTATCCGACACCGTCCTTAAACACCATCTCTACCTTTTCGATGTCTTTGATGTTTTGGGACGGGTCGCCGTTGATGACGACGATGTCAGCCTGCTTGCCGGCAGTCAACGTGCCAATTCGATCCAGCTCGCCGAGAAATTCGGCGCCGTTCGATGTGGCAATGTGAATGGCTTCGAGCGGCGTAAAGCCTTCTTCGACGAGCAACTCAACCTCGCGCTGGTCGCCAAATCCGGCGATCACGCCGCCGTATCCGGTGGGATCAAGTCCAGCAAGGAGGCGGCCGCCTTGCTTCGCAAACTCACGCTCGAATTCCATCTCTTTCTTGAAGAGAGCGGGCCAATCGGATCTTGCGGCACCGTCAGAAATCCGAGCGCGACGGGTGAGGTAATCGATGCGAGATTCGGGAAGCATGGCGTCTAGAACGCGAGCGTCGAGGGGAGCGCGACCGGGAACGAAAGTCTCATAAACCGGCAATGTGGAAGTGACGGCCACGTGATGAGCAATTAGATCCAGAATCATTTCGTGGATCGGTCCGCTAGTCACATCCATGCCGAGCAGAACTTTCTCAGCAGCATCGCCATCCGGACATTGGGCAGGCCTCTTGCCCGGGAGAAACTCGGTGTCCTCGAGCAGGCCGTGCTCAAGGTCGTCGATGCCCAGGGCCGCGGCTTCGCGAAAACCGATGGAGCAGAGGTGGCCGGTGACTTTGATCCCGTGAGCATGGGCGGCCTTTATGGAGGCTGCCAGTTCTTCCGGCGTGATGTGCATATAGGCTTTGAAGGAGGTGACGCCTTCGGAGATCCAGTATTCCACGGTGCGGCGCGCGTCTTCGGCGTCTTTCAACTGATACATTTGGAGGGTGAATGCGCCCTGGCCCTCGAGATACGGTCCCGTGACATGAATCTTGGGTCCCACCATTTTACCTTCGTCGATTGCGCGCTTGAGTTCGAGGTCGGTGTACGGCTCAAGGCTGCCGGTGGTCCGCAGCGACGTGACTCCTGCCGCCAGGTACAAGCGCGGAAAACTTGCCGCGTGCTCGTCGTAGAGGGGTATGGAGCGACCGGGCGCAGGATAAAACATGTGGTCGTGCATGCCAACGAGTCCAGGAATAACGGTATGCCCGGCGAGATCGAGAACCTTGGCGCCGTCAGGCACCTTCGTGCTTGCGGCATCTCCCAGCACGCCAATTTTTCCATCGCGAATGACAAGTGTTTGATCGGAATGGACAGGGCCACCGGTGCCGTCGATCACGCGCACGTGTGTGAGGGCGAGGATCGGGGCGTTTTCCCTTACAAAAGCACGTACGTCCGGCGAGAGTGTGGTCGCGGCTTGTGACCAACTAAGAGAGGGCCATAAGACAAAGAGAACCGTCTGGAGGATTACTTTTCTCATCTGCGATGCCTCCAAAGTGCAAGCGTTTCACGAGGGTCTCAGAGCATACCAAGAAAACCAACCCGCAGCGGTACCGACGGGTTGCCTGATCTGCTCTCCGGTAAATTCCTGTGGCGCGCCTGATTCCGGCTGCGCTGCCCAAATCCCATCGGGAACTGGGAATTGAGAGCGAGCACCTGAAAATTGCGGAGGGCTTTGACGCGCCATTGCCGGAAAATTTTTTGACGGCTTTTCTCGTAGGACAGAAGAGACAGAAAAGCGGAAAGCCGTGAAATACTTGCTCACTGATCGTACAGGCGAAACAATGGATAGATGGTGCTGCTAACAGCGAATCGAATGTTCGAGAAATATCCTGTCGAAACGTTTTGGTGTGGAGCTTAGGTTGAAGGACCGTGCCGACCGCGTCGAAAGCGGGTCTCTCATGCGGGTTGCTGCAATCTACGATATTCAAGGAAACCTACCTGCTCTGGAGGCCGTGCTAGAGCAGCTCCGCCAAGCACAAGTCGACCAAGTAGTGGTCGGGGGCGATGTGCTTCCGGGTCCGATGCCGCGTGAAACGCTTGCGTGTTTAGCAGACCTAGATATTCCTGTGCACTGCATCTATGGCAACGGTGAGGTCGCCGTTCTCGAACAGATGGCAGGCAAGGAGCCGAGTGCGGTCCCGGAGCAATATCGGCCTGTCATCCGGTGGACGGGAGAGCAACTTGATGCCGGCCACGCGCGGTTGTTGTCCACTTGGCCGAAAACACTTCGCCTAGAGATTGATGGCCTGGGCCAGGTGTTGTTTTGCCATGCGACGCCTCGAAACGAGAACGAGTGCTTCACTCGTCTGACGCCTGAAGACCGGCTTTTACCCGTCTTCGCCGGAGTCGACGCGGCCGTGATTGTCTGCGGCCATACGCACATGCAATTTGATCGCACGATTGGACGGATGCGTGTGGTAAATGCTGGAAGTGTGGGGATGCCATTCGGGGAGCCCGGCGCGGATTGGCTCTTGTTGGGTTCCGACATCGAGCTGCAGCACACGCAGTACGACTTCGCGAAGACGGCTGAGAGCATTCGAGGCACGCATTACCCACAAGTGCAGGAATTTGCGTCGCGCAATGTTCTTCAGCCTCCATCAGAGGCTGAAATGCTGGAGGTGTTCAGCAGGGCTGAACTGAGGTAAGACGATCCTTCCGTATTTCACGCTGCGCGGCGCTGCACAAATTCTCGAAATATTGGCGGGATACACGATTCCGACGCTCCTATTAGAAACGAATCTGCGATTGAGCGAATTGCAGCAGCTCAATCAGGATAAGGCTTGGGTGATAGCGTCGCGGAGCTTGGCCAGACCGGCGGCTACGTCGGACCCGAGGTGGACGCGGAGGGCGCGGCGGTTGCGTTCGGCTAACACTTGAAAATCGCCGCGCGCTTGGGCGGCCTGCACGATGCCAAAAGTATACTTTTGGCCTGGCACAGGAAGATCCGGGGCATAGTCGCACGTGATTTGGAGAAACACGCCGGAGTTTGGGCCACCCTTGTAAGCTTGTCCCGTGGAATGGAGGAAGCGCGGGCCGAAGCCAAGGCAAGTGGCAACACGTTTTTTGTCGCGCACAGCGTGGCGGATGGATTGGAGTGCGGTTTCATGAGCATCATTCATCTGGATGAAGCCGAGCAAAGCGAAATAATCCCCGGGTTTGAGGCGGCCGAGATGAGCGCGCACGTAGGCAGCGAGCGTGGCGTCTTTTCCGGATGCCTGCTTCAGGGCTGCGGCATTTTTTTCGTCGGTGAAGAGCTTGATGCCGTCTTTTTCGAAGATCGGCGATTCCTGCGGGAGCGAGCCAGATTTTTCGTATTGGTCGGTCAGCTTGCGCGTTTCGATCTTGCTGGCTTCGACGTCCGGCTGATTGAAGGCGTTGATGCCGATAATGGAGCCGGCGACGGCAGTGGCGATTTCCCAGCGGAAGAATTCCTGGCCGATGTCGATGATGTCAGGAACATTGATACGAATGAGGGGATGGCCAGCTTTTTCGAGCGCGTCGATAGCTTTGTCCTGTTTTGCGTCGGGAGCGGAGGTTAGGCGCAGGTACGCGAAGACGCGGTCATTTCCATAGACGTCGGGCGCGCCGATTTCTTCGCGGTCCACGGGGATGAGGCCGCGTCCTTCTTTGCCGGTGGATTCGGCAAGCAATTGTTCAAGCCAGGCTCCGAGATCGGAAATGCCGGGCGAGGTGAAGATGGTGACTTTATCCCGGCCGGATTTTTGGAGCGTTCCGAGGATGGCGCCAAGAATGACGCCGGGATTTTGGTCCGCGGGAACGACCGAGGCGCAGGCGTGAACCATTTCCTCCGTGCCGTCAAGGAACTTGGGAATGTCAATGCCCTGAATGGCGCCAGGGATGGTTCCAAAATTGGAAAGAGCCGAGTAGCGGCCGCCGATGCTCGGCGAGCCAAAAAACACGCGACGAAAACCATCGGACTCAGCGACTTTTTGCAGATGCGAGCCAGGGTCGGTGATGGCGATGAAATGCGATGCGGCTTTCGCAGGGCCGACGGCCTGCTTCACGCGTTCGAAGAAATATTGCTTGAAGATATTCGGCTCAAGGGTGCTGCCGGATTTGCTGGATACGATGAAAATTGTTTTGGCTAGATCGAGCTTCGATTCGATGGCTTTGATTTGAGCCGGAGAAGTCGAGTCCAATATCGAGAACTCGGGATGGCCCGAAATCTTGCCAAAAGTGAATTTCAAAACTTCGACGCACAGGCTGGAGCCGCCCATGCCGAGAAGCACGGCGTGCGTAAAACCTCCGGAAGCGATTTCCCGGGCAATCTGCCGGAAGCGATCGACATTCGATCTTTGATCCTCCGTGATGGAAAGCCATCCGAGCCACTTACTCTCGTCGGAATTGGTCCAGAGGGAGGCGTCGCGCGCCCACAGACGCTTGACTTTGTTATTCGCATTCCAATCATCCAGCGCGGTCTTGACTGCCTGCGCGAGATCAGCCGGCAGCTTGTAGGAGAGGCTTGCGGCAGCCGACGGCGCAGTTTTCTGGACGCTCTTTTCGACAGCTGCTAGAAGCTTATCGAAGGCTTCGGCAAAGAGTTTGACGCCCTCTTCGGTAAGCTGATCAGTGACGGCCTTCATGGAGATTCCCGCGCGGGCGAGATCGCTCATGGTTTGACGAGCTTGATCGACATTTTCTTCGAGGCTGGCGCGCGGCTTGCCGTGATCGCGGAATGCGTCGAAGGTGGCCGGAGGGATGGTGTCCACCGTGTCGGGACCGATCAATTCTTCGACATAGAGAATGTCGCTGTAGGCTGGATTTTTTGTGCTCGTGCTGGCCCAGAGCAGGCGCTGCGTGGTGGCGCCGCGTTGGGCGAGCGATTGCCAACGTGGACCGCTGAAAATTTTCTTGTAGAGCTCATAGGCTAGCTTGGCGTTGGCAATGGCGACTTTGCCCTGCAGTCCACTCACGAAAGCGGCGTCGATCCCGGGAGGCGGATTCTTGATGAGTTCAGCGAGTTTGCTATCGATGAGCGCGTCGATGCGGCTGACGAAGAAGCTGGCAACGCTGGCGACGCGGCTCACATCACCGTCACGCTTCACAAAATCCTCGAGGCCGGCGATAAACGCCTCCGCAACTTTCTCGTAAACTTCCTGCGCGAAAAGAAGCGTGACATTCACATTGATGCCGCTGCCGATCAATTCGCGGATGGCGGGCAAGCCTTCGGGCGTGCCGGGAACCTTGATCATGACGTTCTCGCGAGCGACGGTATTCCAGAGGCGGCGCGCCTCGTCGATTGTTTCGCGCGTCTTGTGGGCCAGATAGGGCGAAACTTCCAAGCTTACGTAGCCGTCGCGGCGTTTTGTTTGAAGATACACGGGCCGCAAGATATCCGTTGCGTCCTGAATATCGCGGATGGCGAGATGCTCGAAGATGGCCTTGGCGTCGAGATCCTTTTGCTTGGCAAGTTCGTCGAGCTCTTGAGCGTAGTCCGTACTGCCGGCGATGGCTTTTTCGAAAATGGCGGGATTGGAGGTCATGCCGCGAAGGCCGTCCCCGGCAATCAGGCGGCCGAGTTCACCGGTGGTAAGCAGATTGCGGCGGATATAGTCCAGCCAGACGGATTGGCCAAAACGGGTGAGTGCTTTGAGCGGATTTTCGGATTGCTGTTTGCCTTGCGTTGCGGCGGTTGGATTCGCGGCAGTCGTCATAGTGTCCCCCAGATAACCAAAGAACGATTTTAGCGCAGGTGCAGGCTGGGCGCGAATTTCCTGTTTTGTGGACAACGCGCCATGAGTGGGCTCGCAAATACATGGACGGCGCTAGACGCTGGCGACGGAGCCGCCATCAACGCGGAAGTTAGCACCGGTGATGAATGACGCCTGCTCCGACGCGAGAAAAACTACGATGCCTGCGGTCTCATCAGGCTTTCCGGCGCGACCGAGAAGAATGTTGGGGCGGAATTCGCGAAGAAGAACTTTTTCGGCTTCATCCCTGGTGATGCCGCGCGCTTTTGCCTGCTGATCGAGCATTCCGTCGAGGAGGGGAGTCCGAATGAACGCGGGCGAGACGGTGTTCACGAGAATGCCTTGGCCACCGTAGGCTTTCGAGAGACTCTTCGTGAGGTTGTTCAGCGCGGCTTTTGCGGCGTTGTAGTGGGGCATCATGGGATCCGGCTGGACCGCGGACTCGGAGGAAATATTGATGATTCGCCCCCATTTTTCTTTCAGCATGTAAGGGAGAGCGGCGCGAGTGGTGCGAACGGCTGAAAGAACGTTGAGGTTGAAAGCGCCGAGCCATTCCTCATCGGTGAGATCGTCGAAAGAACCGAAGCGGCCCGCGCCGCCGGCATTGTTGACGAGAATGTGGATCGTGCCAAACTTTCCGACGATCTCGTGCACCACGCGCTTCGCATCAGCGGCGTCAGTAACATCCGCGGCGACCGCATGCACGATGGCGTGCAATGCTCGCAACTTAGAAGCAGTGGCCGCCAGTTCATCAGCGTTGCGGCCGTTGATTACTACCTGACAGCCCTCGCGGGCCAGGGCCAATGCGATGGAGCGGCCAATCCCTTTGCTCGATCCGGTGACGAGCGCTACCTTGTCCTGGAGCCCTGTATCCATTGAAAAACTCTCCTATGATTACAGTTTCTCGGAAAACCTTAACACAACTCCAAACGACTCGACGTTAATCGCCTGTGGACTTTCGGGATGGCGCGGAGAAGGGAATCAGGCGGAGGGTCGCACAGGGCGAGTGTCCGAGGCTCCATATTTTCGAAGCAGACGCAACGGGCGGAGCGCTACGTAGAGCGGAGCGAGCGACCGAGGCAGGCGGACGGTTTCCCAGTCCTCCTCCGCAGGCGAAATCGTCAAGCGAACGGAATAGCGCCACCCATCGAAAATCCCCGCCAGCATTCGACGCCGAAATCGAAATCTTTCGGCAGCACCAAATGAATTCGAGCCTTCGTGAAAAATCCTTACTTCGATTTCGCCCGCAAGAACGCCGGCGATTTCATCCGCTTCCACGCGTCTCCGAATTTCGTCCGTCAGAGGCAGGTCAAAAAAGCGCACCGCGAGCGCAAGCCCGAGATGAAGCATGCGCAGTGCCCGGAGCGACTCCGTTCGGCGGATGACCCAGTCCCAATCGAGCTGCCGATGAGCTTGAACAAACTCCGCAACATCGGCAATCCAGCTGATGCGCTCCCAAAAGTCCTTCGATCCATGAATGCAGAGAAGGGGAAGACCATCTTCAGGGGCAAAAGTTTCGATTGCATGTCCGCTAAGGGAGACGCGGACAAGGCGCTCAGCGAGCAAACCGATATCCGGCGGCAGCGGAAAGTGCCGCAGGGTGCGCTCGGTATGAAGATCGACGACCGTGCGGTGACCTTCGTTGCGATAGCAGTATTCCCCGGGAACGAACGACGGGGCCGGGTCCTGGGAGAGAGTCCAGGGATGTTTCGCGCGATAGCCGAGGCTGGTGATCAGGCGGTTCGCTTTAGGCATGTCTTTCTGGCGCAGGATAAGGTCGAGATCCTCGAAATCGCGCAAGGCGAAGTCTCCGTAGGCCTGCTCGGCGAGAACCGGGCCCTTGTAGGGAATCGCCTGAAGGCCCTCGGCGCGAAAGAGATTTAAGATCGCCACAAGCTCCGCAGTAAAGGCAAGGCTGCGACCAACGGCGGCGCGCGCGAGATCTTTCAACTGCTTCAGGCGCGCAGCAGAGAGTAAGTCTCCCGCCACGGCAGTGAGTTGCTTGGCGAGAAGAGGTGTGACGCTATGACCCGCCGCATTACTCAGAAGCAAATCCCAATTGAGCGGGCCTGCAGCCAGCGAGCGAATCTCAGCCGCGATCGCTGAGGGCGTCCTCGTCCGCGTGCAGCAGACGAGCAACTGTTTTTCCGGAGTGGCAGTTGCGCTCAATGAATGACCATCCTTACCGCGCAAACGACAGTGGCGACAATTTTACGATATCGTCATTACCGCCAGGCAAATTCTTCGCGACACCGGCCCGCGAGCACCGGAGGGCTCCGCCACAACGGGCTCGCAGCCGGGTTGCGACCGATTTCCATGGCCAGCCCTTTGTTTTTTAAGGCTTGCGAGTGGGTGTGTCTCTAGTTTGCTATAATTCGTCACCAATACATGGACTTCGATCACCTAATCACTTTTTTGGAAATTGCCAAACAGGGCAGTTTCTCGCGCGCCGGACAGAAGTTGTACCGCTCGCAACCTGCCGTGAGCGCGCAAATCAGGCAACTGGAGCAGGAGTACGGGCAAAAGCTTTTCGATCGAGTGGGAAAGACGGTGCGCCTGACGATCGCCGGCGAAACTCTGCTCGAATATGCGGCAAGGTTGCTGACACTGCGCAATGAATCCTTACGCGCGGTGGCGGATCAATCGAGCACGCCGCACGGCACGCTGGCCCTTGGCGCGAACGAGGCAACTTGCCTCTACGTGCTGCCGGATATTTTCGCGGAATACAACCGGAGCTTTCCCGGAGTGCAGATCAGCATTTACCGGAATTTCAGCCACAAAGTGCTCGAGAAAGTTGAAGACGGCACGGTGGACGTGGGCATCGTCACGCTTCCAGTGAAGTCGCCGAGCCTGAAGGTTCACCCGATCTTTCGCGACCGCTTGATGTTGATGGTCAGCCCCACGAACCCGCTGGCGGCAAACAAGAGCGTGCGCACCAAGGACATCGCCGAGCAGCCGCTGATTTTTCCAAAGACTGGATTTACGCGGCAGGTGCTCGACAAACAATTTAGGCCGTTTCGTTCGCGCCTACGGGTCACCATGGAACTGGCGAGCGTGGGAATGATCAAGCGTTTTGTGGCCGCGGGCCTCGGCGTATCGCTGATCAGCGAAGGATTCGCGCAAGACGAAGTACGCGCCGGCCAGGTGAAACTGATTCCTATTTCGGACATGGAAATGTGGCGCGAGCTAGGCTTAGTCTACCGGCGCGACCGCACACTTCCGCGTGCGGCGTCTGCATTTGTGGCCCTGGCGCGCCAAGGTGTGAGCGGCGCAGTGGGCGAGAATGATGGTAAGCCCGCGGTGAAGCGGTAAAGTCTGGTGATACGGCGGCAAACTAGGGCTGCTTGCGCAGCAGACCATACAGTTCGTTTGCGGCGTGGAATTCGGATTCAAGCTCTTTGCTAGCCA
>Ga0209579_10003884_pt1 | contig 10634 bp, 12 predicted proteins | sample Coa_R1_2_FD_187152 | JGI IMG/M metagenome (GOLD analysis project Ga0209579, IMG submission 187152) | Surface soil microbial communities from Centralia Pennsylvania, which are recovering from an underground coalmine fire - Coalmine... | ecosystem: Environmental > Terrestrial > Soil >... | reverse complement strand
CTCTTCTCACTTTTGGACAGGCATTTGCATTTTTTGCGATGACCACATCTTTCTTGGGGATCTCGATTGCTTTTGTCGACTTTTTAGCTGATGGGCTCAAAATCCGTAAAAATAAAATCCACAAGTTAGGCCTCTGTCTTTTTGTCTTCGGGTTTCCTTTACTTATTACATGGATCAATCCCCATCTTTTTATCAAAGCCCTCTCCCTTGCTGGAGGATTTGGAGTGGCCTTGCTGCTAGGTGCAATCCCCATATTGATGGTGTGGGCGGGACGCTATTTTCAGGGACATTCACTACTGCACCAACAACTGCCTGGGGGAAAATTCGCCCTTTCTCTTTTGGCAGCATTCGTCATCCTTGAATTGATCTTTAATTTCTAAAAGTCACATTCTTATTCAATAATTTTTAAAAATAATTGTTGTTAAATAAATATATGAAAATGTATTTACATTTTTTATGTAGTTAGATTGGTAAGATAAGATGTTAATGCAAGAAAATAGAAAAATTAGAATCGTTAGATTTAAAAAACAACCAGACCAAATAAAGACAAAAAACAAAATTTCAAACAGTTTTAAAGAGCATTTGGATATTATTAGAAAAGAAATGCTTTATTTGTTTCAAAGAAATCAGTTATCAAAAGATGTTAAATTTTTAAGGAAAATGGCAATTAATATAAAACAATTGCATTTTGATGCAAAAAATGCCAAAAAAACTGCAGAGTGGAAACAACAAGCAAGAGACATCGAACACTTTCTTTCGACCCCGATCGGAGCCCCTTTTGTCAGCGCAATTACCCTCACACAGGCCGCCGACAATTTCAGTGAACAAAACCCCAAAGAATCCGACTTAAGCATTCTGCTCGAAGATTTTGGCAAATACGGACAGCATTATGCCACCCAGCTGCTGCGGGCGCTTTTGAACCGTGGTTAAAAGCTATACCGATATATCCATAACTAATTTTCCCTTCACTTTTCCGTCCTCCAAAAGTTGATGGGCTTTTCGGACAGTATCTATGCTAAAAGACCCCATGGCAGTGATAGGCGGCGGACGCACCATTTTCTTTTCGACGAGCTCAGTGATATGGGCCAGCTGGATAGAATAGATTTTGCTGGCCTCGGTACATCCAGAATAAGATTCTGCCCCGACAAATGTAAAATGCACCGTCAGATTTTTAGCAAAAGTCGAAGATCCTATGACCCAAGCAGGAAGCTCAAATCCTTCTTTCTCCGGAACAATGGTGGTAAATCGACCCGAATAACGCGTGAGCTGCATACATAATGCTTTGCTCTCGCCTCCAACCAGATCGCAAGAAACATCGAAATGACGGCCATTATTGCATGCTAACACGCGATCGATCAATTGCTTATTATCTATCCCTTCGTAAATCACGATCTGTTCTTTTTTCAATCCCAGCTTATCGATTAAGAAACGTTGGCTTTTTTCATCGCGTGCGATCGTAACAATTTCAGAGACACCTACATATTTTGCTAACTCCACAGCCATGTTGCCCACTCCGCCTCCCGCCCCTGCGACAAAAAGCGTATCACCTTTATTTAGGATAGGGGCAGCTAGAAGAGCGCGATAAGCCGTGAGGGAAACAAGAGGAAAAGAAGCGCCTTCAGCAAAAGAAAGCGCTTTAGGCTTTTTTGCGACAAAAGAAGCGGGAAGACACACGAACTCCGCGTAGCTGCCGTTCGATGTCTGTCCAAAAGGCATCGCCACGACCTCATCTCCGACAGAAAACCCTTGCACATGCGGACCAATCTGATCGATCACCCCGCTGCAATCAGCGCCTAAAACAAAAGGAGGCTGTCCGCCATAACTCCCTAACCGTATTTTATAGTCCACAGGATTAAAGGCAGCGCATGCAATGCGGATCCTCACTTCCCCCGCCTTGACTTGCGGATCAGGCAGCTCTACCAATTTAAAATGTTCTGTTCCGCCAAATTGATCGAGAATAATCGCCTTCATCTTTCACCTCCGAAAAAGGAAAGAATAGGGAAGAATAAAAATTTTTAACAATGCAATTTTGCAATTATAATGAGCGTCAGATCTGGCCGCAGGCGCGGAATAGTCTGTTTTTAAGAGCGTGATCGCTCAAGAGAATCTCGTCGCATAGGACAAGAATGCAGCTATATCCTCGCACATCGGCATAGCGCAAATGGGCGTAGAGTTCTTTGGCTGTTAGAGTAAAATGCTCGCCCTTCTCTACTGGAAAATCCGCATAGCGGGTCAATAGCATCGGACGCGCTTCTCTTGCTGCTGCGGACAACAGCTCCTCACGCGAATGAAAAAGACCGATAGGGGTTCGGGGACAATAATGACGGTATTTCATCCCTGGAGATAACACTTTTTCTTCCGAGTGACCGGCTTCGATCATAGAACAACCCATCACTTCTTCTAAATGCGCCTTGGTAATCGTGCCGGGCCTTAAAAACAAAGGCGGATTGTGTAAAAGACTGATCACTGTCGATTCGATACCCAGCTCCGTTCTTCCTCCATCGAGCACCGCAGCGATTTTACCTGCAAAATCTTCCAAGACATGATCGCATGTTGTAGCGCTGGGTTTTCCAGAAAGATTGGCGGATGGAGCAGCCAATGGTTCACCGACTGCAGCAATCAGAGCTCTTGCAATGGGATCACTGGGCATACGCACCGCGATAGTGTCCATCCCACCAGATACAATAGCGGGAACACTGGGATGTTTTTTAAGTACCACAGTACAAGGTCCTGGAAAAAACGCTTTGGCCAAACTGTAAAATAAGTCGGGAATGTCGATAGCGATTTTTTCTATTTGGGAAATGTCCGAAATATGCACGATTAAGGGATTGTCAGCAGGCCTGCCTTTTAGTCTAAAAATTTCTGCAAGGGCGCTTGGATTAAAAATGGGGGCGCCCAGCCCATATACGGTTTCTGTCGGAAAAGCCACGACAAGCCCCTTTTTTAAAAGATGCGTGGCGCGTTCCATTTGTTCGGGGCTTAGCCTTTCGGTGCTTAGCATTATTTGACCTCTTGCATAATTAAGCTTCTGTCTATTTTGGGATTCTAATGACCCAATATCCAGAAGAAAGAAACCGATAGCACAATTTTAATTCCCAATCCCACCAACAATCGATTGAAATGCCGATCGATAAATCGTTTAATGGGCGCTTGCCATCTGTACATCGCCTCAGCTACAGAAAAGAAACGCACTGCGCGCGCAAGGCCGATAAAGAGAAGAAAATTCCCTAAAGACAACTGGCAAAAACCTGCAGATAATGTCACGATTTTAAAAGGAATAGGTAAAAGGGCCCCGATAAAGATCGCCCCGCTTTCATGCAGATTGTAATGCTGAACAAAAGTATGAAACGTATTTTCGGAAAGTAGATGTTTTACGATAAATGGGCCCATCGAATCCCACAATAACAGCCCAATTCCGTACCCCACGCATGCCATGCATATCGAGACAACTGTCGCAATAGATGCATAGAGAAACCTTCTCTGAGGATTCTGTAGGCAAAATAGCATTAAAAGCGCATCCATAGGAAGAAATAGAAAGAGTTCGCTCGCAAAAATAATCCCCAGCCACAGTGGCGCTAAGGGCAAAGAGGCTTTTGAAGCCGCCCAGTTATAAACCTTTTTCGCAGATTGCATTGCGTCCTATTCTTTTTTAGGAAAGAGTATAACAGTACAGACTCTATGAAGTCAATAGGGCGAACACTTATCAAGTTTCTAATCATCAACAAGTTACAAGAAACTAGCAGGCAAATTACAAAGAAGCTATACTACTTTTTTAAATGTAACTTCCTGTAAGGGGTCTCGAAATGAAAGTCACAGCCACGATTGTATTCGCATATGCCCTGCTCATTTTGCTGGGTGGACTGATCGGCCATTTAAAAGCAGGGAGCGCAGCATCCCTGATTTCTGGAATCACCTTCGGTGTTGCTCTTGCCTTTTGCTCTTATGCCATTGCAAAAGGAAAAATCCTGGCCCAGTATTTAGCTCTGATTCTCACTTTTTTCCTCGATGGCTTTTTTACGTTCCGGTTCGCAAAGACGCTGCATTTTGTCCCAGCGGGAATGATGAGCCTATTTAGCTTAGCAGTACTCATTGTGATCGCACTCAAAATCCGCCGCAGCGTAAGGCGCGCTTAATACCAACTATTAATGATCGCCAGGATAATAAGGCTCGGTATGCACGATGACATCGCGCACAGACGGCCATGCTTTCTGGATCTCTGCGCGAACAGCTTGCGCCAACTGATGCGCCACTTCGACAGAAAGGTCAGGAGCTACTTCTATATCAATATCGACATGGGCATCTGGGCCATAGGATTGGATTAAAATTTTTTCCGTCGCGAGAACGCCCTCTACTCTGAGTGCCGCTTCTTTGACCAAAGTAAAAAACTTCTCTGAAGGAACGTAGTCCAAGAGTTGATGGATATTGTTTCGCATAGCAACTGCGCCAATGATTCCCATTAAAATCGCGATCAGCAAAGCGCCGATATGGTCGAATAGCGCGCTATATCTCGGAAGATAAGCTGCCAGCACAAGCGCAATGGTAGCAAATACACTATTGATAGAATCAATGCGGTAATGCATCGCGTCCGCAAGAAGCGCTGAACTATTTTGCTTCTTTGCTGTCCTTTTAAGTCGGTGATAGGCTATTTCCAATAAAATCACAGCGATAAACGGAATGAGCCAACTAAAAGCAGAAATATGCGTATTAACTAATGCATGCGTGGAGGCAAAGGTCTGCTGAACAATTAGCGCAATAGAAATAATGACGAGAAATACCCCTAGCTGCAGCCCCGCAAAAGGTTCTAAACGTCCGTGGCCAAAGGGATGGTTTCTATCTGGAGGCTTGTCAGCGAAACGGATGCAGAAGATAAGAAAAATGCTTGAAGCGATATCAAAAGATGTAGAAATAGCATCCAATAGCAGCGCAGAGCTATTGAATAATGCGTAACCAGCCAGCTCAGCCAGAATGATGATCCCGCGAAATAGGACACCATGCTTGGCCATTCGGATCATCTGCTGGCGTCTTTCCAGCCTCGATTGCTGAATACTGCCTGGAAGAGGTACCGATTCGGGAAACTTATTAGACATCTTGCACATCCAATCTTCTGTCAATTTTGGGGTTCTTTTGAGCCGATTTTCGATTATTTTTGCGGGGGTTGTATCAAACTTCGTATACTACCCCTGCAAAAAAAATCGAAAATCGGCCAAAATAATCTCCAAAATTGACGAAGCCTTGGATATGCAAGATGTCTATTCATTGAGATAGTGCCGCTTTAGCTTTCAAGGCATCATTAAAACGCTTATCCGCTCTTTCCCATTTCACATTATCAAAGAAAACGCTGATATATTTTCCTCGATCCAGACCATATTGCGTGATGTAAGCATGTTCGAAAACATCCATCACCAAAATAGGCTCTCCTCCTGCCAAATGGCCGAGGTCGTGCTCGTTGATCCATGTGTTAAAGAGTCGGCCCGTTTGTGGATCACGATAGAGAATCGTCCAGCCAATGCCGCGCATCATGCCGATGGCCGAAAAATTTTTTTTCCATGCTTCAAATGATCCGAAATCTCTGGAAATCCTTTGAAAAAGCTCGCTGGATTTATCTAATGGATCTTCGCCTCCGAGATTTTCAAAATAGAGCTCATGCAGCCGCATTCCATCGAACTCCCACGCCAGACGTCTTTTTAAAGCTCCGTAATCATAAGAGAGATCTTTATCTTGTTGTTCAAGCTCTTTCATTCGGCTCAGCAGCAGATTGGTATTTTTCACATACCCTTGATAGAGTTGAAAATGCATTTTGAGCAATGCATCATTAAATCCTTGCATCCCGAAAAGATACGTATAATCCTTTGCGACGTATTCAAAAGAGGCTTGTCTCGGTTTGCCCATAGGGGCAATCATTTCAGCGCTCAGTAGCGGAGACGCCAAAATCATCGCCGAAAAAATAGCAGAAAAAAAACCTTGCGATAGCGTGAAAGACATAGAGCCCCCTAAAGATCAAAAATGAAAAAATATAGACTATAGATAGTTTTAAATTTACCCACAATTGCTAGTTCTAGTTGCAACGATTTCGCCGCCTGCCGCAGCAAAACCCTGCAATTTGCGTTTTCCTCGAGGACTAACGGATTCAGGAATGATGATCAGTTGATCGAGGCCATCCCACTCTTCAGTTAAATTGTCTTCGCAAATGATGCGAAATGGGGTCGATTTGGTGTGAAGGTCCTTCATGACACGATCTAGTTCAGCCGCAATTCTCCTATCGCAATAGGGATCCGAAGGAAGACAAATGGCCAGTGCAGGGATTTCTCTGTCTACAAAAGAAAGTTCCCCATCATTTACTCCTAAGTAAAGATGTTTGAATCTCTCTTTCGAAAACAATTGCGCGGTATAAGTTGGGGAATCTAAGGTTCTGGCATCAAAAAAAGCAAATGGCACTGTCCCATCGGGCAAAAAAGAAGCAAGACGATGCAGATAAGCGGCGAATGTATCTGCCGCAAACAAATGGAAATAATATTGTCCGAGGTCCGTATAGATCCACTCCCCTTCCCTTTTCTGCTGTACGCTATTTTTCAATTCATGGCCCGCATAGGCAGCTTGGACCAGTTCATCCAGCCATTCAAAAAACATCTCTTCCCACCTGTGATCGAAAAAAGAAAAAAAATCGATCCCTCCTCGATAAAGACACACTCCAAAAGTCTGTTCGGAAAAGCTGCAAGACCATTTAACAAATTCCTCGAGCGCACGTGCGTAAGCGAAAAAAGCGGAAGTATCAAAAGGAGGCAGTTTGTGCACCTGGAATTGAAAATCGATCTCCCACAAGATCCATTTTTTACTCTTAATGATGCACTCGGCTATCTTTTTTTCTTCCGACCAGTCCAGATCGTCCTGCAAAGAAGCAGGTAATTTGATGGACACCACATCAGCCCATTCAAGAAGAGGAAAAGGGGCAGACCGTATTTTTGAAAATAAAGCTGCTTTTTCTCGATAAAACCCTAAATGATCTGCCGTCACTCGAAAAGACGCACTCATAACGCCGCCTTTTTATTGGAAAATTGCAGATAATGGATCGTCATTCCGCGCAGACGCCAAAGATTATCGAAATAAGAGGATCCATAGCCTTCCCACTCTGTGACAAAATAAGGTTCGGGGAACACAGGCGTCCAATCTAAATGGGCCAAAAACTCTTCACAGATGCGACCGACATATTCTTGATGGTCTGTCACGATCACTACCTTTGCATTCTTTTTAGAAACACGCGCCATCTGGGCAATAAAGCTATTCTGAAGAAGCCGATGCTTGGCATGCCTTGCCTTCGGCCATGGATCGGGAAAATTGATATAAATGCCCTCAAAATAATCACCAGGCACATAATGAGAAGTAAAATTAAGCGCCTCTCCGCACACGATGAACAGATTGTCGATTTTTTCATTTTTCATTTTCGACCAAATCTTTTGAACGCGTTCGAATCTTTTTTCCACAGCGATCCAATTTTTCTCTGGATGGGCCTTGGCCTTCTCAATGATCCATGCCCCATTGCCCGAACAATATTCAATCCAGGTTGGCGCTCTTAGTTCAAAAAATGCAGGAAGGTCTATTTCTTCACACGGATCGTATAATTTGGGGATAAAGAAAACTTTATCTAAGATAAGAGGCTTTCGATCCTCCCAGCGATAAGGAAATTTTAAATCTTTGGGTTTCATGCCCAGACATTGTAGCCTTGACACTGCTGCTTTGTCTATGGAAAAACCATTTCCTCAGGCTTAAGCCTAACGAGGAAATGGTTTGAGAAAAGGATATTATTTTTTGATATGCTTATTGATCAGACCAGCCATTTTGAGCATGTCTACTGGTCTTTTGCTGCCAAATACTTCTGCCAGCTTGGCATCAGGAACGATCATCCGTTTATGTTTTGGATCCTGTAACTTACGCGCTTTGATATAAGCCCATAATTTTTTTACAACTTGCGGGCGCGTGCAGCTTTTCGTGCCGACTACTGCCTGCAGCTCAGGGGATAGAGAATAAGTCATTTTAGTCAGACCTCCTCCCCTCTTAGCACCTGACTTTTTTTTGCCCGCTGCTTTTTTTCTTCTTGCCGTCTTTTTTGCCATATTGATGATTCCCTCTTTCTTGCTCTTTAGGTTTTTGGGAAATTACAAGTCCCATATTCAACCCTTCTATTCGTGATAAAAAAACCTTTTGAAAATTAATGCAAGAATATTTTTTAATTTTTTCATTATTTGAATAGGACTTGAACCCATATCGACGAAAAATTTTATCGAGATAGGTTCATTTTGGCAAAGCTAGTTGAACAATAGTGCGCCACTTTGGTAATCTAAAATTTATATTTTACCATACTTTGTAACCTTTGGAGTTGAAGCGATGAAATCGTCTCCCCTTTTCGTTTTGTGTGTGTTCTCCTTGATCACTTTACACGCAGAATCCCCCATTCTGGAAGAATCTCCTAATCTACCTTATGAACTCGCTTCAGAGGATGCCTCTGCAAATAAAGAATTGTTGTTCCTCGATGAGGAATCCGATGACTTTGAAGAAGAGCTCAGCAAAGCGGATGCATCCAAAACAAAGGAAGAAAGCTTTTCTTTAGAAGCTAAAACCGATACGCCGGTGTCCCCTATGATCGATATTGCAAAGCCTTTGGACAATATCGAACCGAACCTATCGTTTCAGATCATTGAAGAAAACAAATCGATGGATACAGCAGTCTCGGACGTCATAAAGGAGGAACGTTCTCCTTCTTTAGTTGAATCTAATTCACTTTCCGATCAAATTCTCTTTCGCGAACCAGAAGTAAAACCCTCTTTAGAAACGGATTCTCCTGTCATCCTCACTATTGAGAGCAGCTCCAGCGATATCAAAAACAATCTCGATGTAAAGCTAGATCTCAAACGCGCTTTTGCTGGGTCGCCTTTCATTTATACTCTACTCTTCGGCATGTCCTTATTCTCCGTATTTATCTGGCTCTACAGCCTCCTCGCACTTAAAAAGAGCGCGCGCGTCCCTCAACATCTTTTAGGAACATTGCACAGCAATTTAAACGGCAATCATTTCGATGAGGCCCTTTCTTTGTGCAATGCGCAAGATGCGCTTCTTTGCAAGATGGTCGCATCCGGCATCCAATCGCGCAAATATGGTCTTTCAGCGATGATCGAGTCGATGAAGGCGGAAGGAAAACGCTCGTCGATGAACTTTTGGCAGAAAATAGGCCTGCTTAATGATATCGCTATCCTTGCACCCATGCTGGGTTTGCTGGGAACCGTCCTTGGGATGTTTTATGCGTTTTATGATGTGAATCGCTCTATTGAGAGCATCACTTCTCTTTTCGACGGTTTAGGGATTTCAGTGGGCACAACTGTTGCAGGGCTCGTTGTCGCTATCCTCGCTCTCATTTTACATTCCACAGCAAAATACCGCTTGATCCGCGTACTCTCCCAAGTAGAAAGCGAAGCCCATGGCATCGCTTCTTTAATCGACAGTCATGTTTCCCTTTACAAAGAATCCAAGTAGGCCCTATGAGCATTATCCCTGAAGAAGAAATCAAACAATCCGGGAGCTTAAATCTTGCTCCCATGGTCGATTTTCTTTTCCTCGTTGTCGCTGTCTTTGCAACGCTTGCTGTCACGCGTTCCGCACTGTATGACAATGACATCCAGCTTGTGAAAATACGCCCCCAGGAAAATGCTGCCGATACAAAAGCGAATAATGAACACTATATCGTGCATTTGAGCATTGATGAACAAGGCCGCTATAAATGGATTACCGAGTTTAACGAATACTGGATCGACGGCACTACTGGAATCAAAAAAGAACTCGAGCGCCAACAAACGCTCGGACTCCTCCCTAGAGAAAAGGAAAAAACCAAAGTCCTGGTCCACATCGACAAGCAGTCTCAATGGGAACCCATCGTACAACTCCTCTTCGCCATTCGGGAAACGGGCTTTGAGATCCATCCAGTCTACGACTACGATGAACAGGTGCAATGATTGAGTAAAAAATCCATTTACTCAATCCTATGTCACACATTGTAAGTCATTTGCGTGAATTATTTCTAAACTATCCTTGATGCAATGACAGTTTTATGTTAAACTTTCCTTATATGGAGGAAAGATAACATGACCGACTCGCTGCTCCCCATTTTATTGGGCGAATTCCATAATAAATTAACCCTTCTCAAAGACCTTGTGATTAGGGAAATCGCATTTCCTAATGCGCCAAATAAAATCAAAGTCGCCATAGGAATGCGGCGCACGGGAAAAACGTATTTTCTCTATCAGCAGATTCTTAGATTGCTCGATGAGGGCGTGGATAAGAAAGTCATTTTATATATAAATTTTGAAGATGATCGGCTTTTACCATTAAATGAACAAAAACTAGCAAAATTGGTTGATTCTTTTTATTCCCTATACCCAGAAAACCATGACAAAAAATGCTATCTATTCTTTGACGAGATTCAAAATGTCAATAGCTGGCCCACGGTAATTAGGCGTTTACACGACACAAAAAACGCTGAAATTTTCTTAACGGGATCTTCCGCTAAGCTACTCAGTAAAGAGATCGCTTCAAGCCTGCGAGGCCGATCATTGGCCATCGAAATATGGCCATATAGTTTTAACGAATTC
>Ga0209579_10003883_pt1 | contig 10634 bp, 13 predicted proteins | sample Coa_R1_2_FD_187152 | JGI IMG/M metagenome (GOLD analysis project Ga0209579, IMG submission 187152) | Surface soil microbial communities from Centralia Pennsylvania, which are recovering from an underground coalmine fire - Coalmine... | ecosystem: Environmental > Terrestrial > Soil >... | reverse complement strand
GCGCCGCTTCCGCCGCTGAATTTTTTCCGCCGATGACGACTACATTTTGCTTCCAGTAGGGATGCGCGTCCGTGAAATAGTGCGAGACGTGCGGCAAGTTTTCACCGGGAATATTGAGCGAATTCGGCCGGTCGTAGTAGCCCGTGGCGATGATGATTTTCTTCCCGTGGAATTCGTGCTTCGCGCCGCCTTCGTCGTGGGTGTGCACGACGAACGCTCCGTCGTGGCCGCTAATCTTATCGACCAATTCGTAGAGCCGCGTTTCGATTCCGTAATGCTCGACGGCGCGACGGTAGTAGTTGAGCGCCTCGGCGCGTGTGGGCTTCCCTGCAGCGATCGTCATCGGCAGGTCGCCGATTTCCATGCGCTCGGGCGTGGTGAAGAACGTCATGTTGACCGGATAGTGGTACAGCGAATTGCAGAGGCAGCCTTTGTCAATGACGAGCGGGCGCATGCCAGCGCGCTTGGCTTCGATCGCGCAGGCAAGGCCTGTGGGCCCGGCGCCGATGCAGATAACGTCGTAGGCCTCAGGCACGGGATGAGCCTCTGGCCACACCGGTAGAGATCGTCGGCTGAAGGCGCCGAGACTCCGAAGCGGCCCCGTTTTCGGACTGAAAAATCGTCATAAATTTGCGATTAGAAAATTTTAGATTGCTGATTCTTTTAGGACTTAGCTCGAATTCTAATTCCAGATTTGCGATTAGAAATTGGAGAGCATTGCTGAGGCAGCCATGCTCGGCAGGTATCGTCGCCAGCCAGCCTGAGTGCTGACCGCTGTGGTTCCACTGACACGCCCCTTTCTTTCCCCATCGGGAGCTACGTTCGAGTTTGCATTCAGCTCCCATAATGTTAGATGACGGTAGCATGCTGAAAAGTTGGTTTGCAAGAAGCGGTTCGCAATGGGAATTTTGCGCCGCACTTGGGCAAAGTCAAAAGAGCCGGCAGGATGCCGGCGCTACAAGGGAACGATGCCATCGTCTTCTGGGCTTTCGCCGGCGTCGCATGTAGCGACTCTCGCCGTCAGGGCGTCATTTTCTTGTGTGCCGCCTCCCGGCCCTACGATACCAGAGGAACGGCAAAAAGAACGCAAGGAACGGTGGCAGCCAAGCATTTGCGAATGCGCTGTACGTTACTTGGGCACAGGCAGGAATGCCTGCGCTACTGAAAGGCAGCTTGACAAGAGGCTGGAGATGCAGTAGATTCTGTACAGACTGAAATGACAGACACACCGCGCACACACCTCTCGCCTGTGGCTCAGAAGTTTATTTTGCACTGGGGTGAAATGGGGACGAAGTGGGGCATCAACCGCACCGTGGCACAGATTCATGCCCTGCTGTTTCTTTCTGCGCGGCCACTTACTGCTGAGGAGATTGCTGAGACGCTTTCGGTGGCGCGGTCGAATGTGAGTACGAGCTTGCGGGAGCTTCAGGGATGGCGGATCGTGCGCGGCGTATCGGTGTTTGGCGACCGGCGGCAGCACTTTGAGTCTATGAAGGATCTGTGGGAGATGTTTCGGGTGATTTCGGAGGAGCGGAAACGGCGCGAATTTGACCCCACGGTGGAAGTGGTGCGCGAATGTGTGGCCGAAGCCAAGAAATCGGGCTCGACGGACACCTACGCGCGCGAGCGGATGGAGGAGCTGCTTGAGTTCATCGTGACGATGAGCGGCCTGTTTGACGAACTGCGAACGATTTCGCCAGCGACGATCAAGGGAATGGCCAAGCTAAGGGGCGGGATTCGCAAGCTTTTGCACAATTGAGGATCGGAGGAAAGGGCGGGCGACCGCCCTTTTTTGATTAGCGATTATTTCTCTTACTTCAGAAATAACTGACACTAAGGGCAGCCGGGCGGAAAGTGGATGGGTGTTCTTTGATCGGGAATGCGAGATTTGCACGCGGCTGGCGCACCGATTTCGGGGCGCTCTGGCAAAGCGCGGCTTCGGTCTGGCGGCGTTGCAGGATCCAAGGGCCGCTTCCCTGCTGGCGATTCCACCGGAGGAGATGCTGCGGGAAATGCGCGTGCTGACGACGGAGGGCGCGCTCTACAGCGGCGCGAATGCGATTTTGTTTCTCGCGGGACGGATCTGGTGGGCGTGGCCGGTTTATGTTGCCGGGCGGCTACCCGGATGCGGTTGGCTGTTGGACGCGGGCTATCGCTGGTTTGCGGCGCATCGGCGCTGTTCAAGACAAGGATGGAAGCAAGGGTGCGAGTTAGAGGCGAAGAGTCAGAATCTTGAATAGCGAAACAGGAGGGGACAGGCCATGAGCATCGAAGCGACGTTCTTGGTGGGTTCGGCGACAGCGATGGGAATCGTGCTCGGAGTCATTTGGTATTTGCGAAAGCCTCTGCAGGCCATTCTCACCGAACTCTGCGGAAAATCCGAGCGCGCGCAGTTCTGGTCGGCATTTTCACACGTCACGCTGTTTCTGATTCCACTCATCGCGGTACTGGGCCGAGGACCCGAACTTCCCTTCCGGCAATCGGGCGTGTTCGCCATCTGCGAAGAGATTAAAGCGGGAATAACTGGATTGGTGGGCTCGGTCATGACGCTCGGCGTCGTACTTAGCGTGAACATCGCGCGGTACATTGCTTCGCCTGCAGCAGAGGTTCAGGCGCGCGACGCGGCTGACATCAGGTTTGGAAAATAGCGACAGGAGGAGGCCATGCGACCGTTCCTTTGGTATCTGTGGCTGGCAGGTGCGGTGCAGTGGTGATTCTTCTGGCGAATATTCCGCTTCCGAAAAAACTACGATGCCGCGAAAATCTCGCGCGCGTATCGCCGATGATTCGAGCCGTTTTTATCGTGCACTGGGCTTATATCGTGCTGGTGCTGGGAATTTTTACTGCTTTGTGCTTTGGCTTCGCGTCGGATTTGGCGGGCGGCAGCCGATTGGGGCGTTTTCTCTCCATGTGCATGGCGATTTTCTGGCTGGCGCGAGTACCCGTGCAAGTATTCTTTTACGATTCCGAAACGCGACGACGACATCGAGCTGCGGACGTTGGCTTTCTGGCATGCTTTTCGTATCTGGGTGTGGTGTTCGCCGCGGCTGCACTGGGAGCATTTCGGTGAAGTGGAGCGCGTTTTTCGGCGGGGTAGTTTGGGTCACGCTCGCGAGTGGTTCGATTGTGGGCTTGCGCGGGAGGGTGCCACAACTGGGCTTGATCGAACTGTTGTTCTTGCTGGGGCCGCTTGTGGTGGTGCCATTGGGACTTGAGCTATTCGCGACGTTCGGGAATGACGCCGAAGCAAGTGACTTGGTTCGGGCGGCGCGGTGGGTTCAATTCCCTGCCGCGGTCTTGGTGATCGGGTCGTTCTACGTCGAACGCGGAGCGCCCGCCGCGGCATTGGTATTGCCGTGGTTTTTCGTTGGAGGTCTGCTCGGTTGCCTCGGGCTGAAGCTCCTCATTTCGCCAGGCTGGAAAACCCGAAACGCAGCGTGCGTGGTCGCGAGCTTTCTTTATTTGCCGATTGGCTGCGCTTGGTTAGTGGCTTCGCGCTTCGGGCTCAACCCGATTGGATTCCAGGAGCCAATCGTTCTGTTAACGGCGGTGCATTTCCATTTCGCTGGTTTTGCTGTGCCGCTGATGACGTGTGCCGCGGCCAACGCGCTTGCTGGCCCTTCGGTAGGTGCAAGCCGAGCGATTGATGCGGTGACAGCGGGAGTGCTCGTTGGTCCTGGAATGCTCGCGGCAGGATTCGTTGTGGGGCCGCACTTAAAGCTTATGGCGGCGCTGCTGTTGGTTGCAAGCGAAGCCGGGCTTGGCTTTCTGTTCTTAGTTGCTTGTCGCCGCTTACAGCCACGGTGGACACGGGTGCTGATCGGGCTCTCGGCTGCTTCTGTTCTTGGTGCGATGGGACTCGCCGGAGTCTGGGCCATCGGCGAATTCCCGCTGCAACCGTTCGTGCATCTTGCTGAGATGGCAAAGTTTCACGGAACAGCGAACGCGCTGGGCTTCACGATCTGCGGTCTCTTGGGGTGGATTTTCTCTCGGTCGGGAAAGACGCGGCGGAATCGAGGTGAGATATGAGGATTGCGATCACTGGCGGGACGGGATTTGTCGGCCGTCATTTGGCGCGGTCGCTCGCTGCTAAAGGGCATGAGGTGGTGTTGATCGCGCGCGGAGTTGACCAGCGTGACCGCAGCGTGCTCGATTTACCTAATGCATACTTCTTCCCTTCCGACCTCAGCAGCGTGGACGAATTGGCGCGAGCGTTTTCTGGATGCGGCGGCGTGGCGCATTGTGCCGGGATCAATCGCGAGATCGGGCAACAGACTTACGAGCGGGTTCATGTACAAGGGACGCGGAACGTGGTGGAGGCCGGAAGAATTGCGGGTGTGGGCAAAGTGGCGGTGCTGAGTTTCCTGCGGGCGCGGGCGAACTGCGGATCTGGTTATCACGAATCGAAATGGGCGGCGGAGGAGATTGTTCGCGGCTCGGGGCTCGATTACACGATTCTGAAAGCGGGCGTGATTTACGGGCGCGGCGATCACATGCTCGACCATTTGAGCCACACGCTGTTTACGTTTCCCGTTTTCGCGACGATGGGGCTGCGGGATCGAGCGGTGCGTCCCTTGGCCGTGGAGGATCTCGTAAAAGTGCTTGAAGCGGCATTGATCGACGGGCGGCTGCCGCGCGAAACCGTGGCTATGGTAGGACCGGACGAGATGCAGCTTAGAGAAGCCGCTCGGCGAGTGGGCCAGGCGATCGGGAGGCGGCCGACGATCGTGCCGACGCCTGTGTGGTTTCATTATGCGCTTGCACTGGCGCTGGAGGCGACGATGAGAATTCCGCTCGTGTCGCGAGCGCAGGTGCGAATACTCTCGGAGGGGATCGTCGAGGCGTTTCCGCGGTGCGCGGCATTGCCTGCCGACTTATTGCCGGTCACGCGATTTTCTGATGAGCAGATTCGTGCAGGGCTTCCGGAGGCGGGTGCGTTTGGGTTCAAGGATTTGCGGTGTTGCGCATAAAAGGGGTCTCGATCACATCATTGGATGTCGAGGGGGTCGGCGGTTTTGTGTTCGCGGATTTGGTAGCGGAGGTAGTCGTGGATGGCTTTTAGGGCTTTGGGATCTGCTGTGGTGATTGTGACTTTTGCGCCGGTTGGGGTGGATTCGTATTGGTAGGTGATTTTGGCCTTCTGGGCTTTCATTTCGGGGATGCCTGGCGGGGTTTCGGCGTGGACTTCGTGGGGGTCGGTGAAGTCGCCTTGGGCGAAGGCTTTGGAGATGTGTTGGAGGTGCATGCGGATGTGGTCGCGGATGGCTGCGTCGGAGGGGTCGTTGGCTTGGACTTGGATGATTCCGCCGGTCTTGGCGAGGGTGAAGTGATGGGTGGTTTTGGTTTGGTCGAAGCCCATTACGTGGGCGCCGCGGGCGTTCATGGCGGTGTTGTCGTGTTGGTGGGGTCTGCCTGGTGATGCGGTGCATGCGAGCAGGAACAGGCACGAGGCTATTGTTCGGATTCGGCAGGCTGAGCGAATCGACATTGGATTGTGTGAGTTCCCTTTCATTCAGACGAAGAGTGCAAGTAAGGGTGAGCTAGGTTGGGCGATGTTTGCGATTGGGCGGGAACGCCTGATACGAGGTTTTGCCGGTGAGGACGGCGCACAGGCGTCATTTTCATGAGCCACCTGCCGGCGGACCTGCCACTAAACCGGTTACGATGGCCTGATCGCGCCAAGTTCGTTTGCCGGGCACGGCCCCGCGAACCCATGCGGGATCCGCGACATGCCGTGCCCCTACTGCAGACGAAGCAAATTGCGAAAACAAGGAACGAGCGCGTGAGGCAGCCAAGCATTCGCGAGTCGCGCTGGGCGTTACTTGGGGCACAGGCAGGAATGCCTGTGCTACTGAAAGGAAAGCGACGGCGGCTCGACGGGCAACTCGTTGTAGAATCTGCAGCAATGCTAGACATTTCCGTGGGCAATAACATCTGCAAAAACTTTGAGCGTAGGGTGGCGGGGCTTGTGCTTTGCTGCGGCGTGGCGTGTCTTGGCGCTACGCGGGCGGAGGCGCAGACGGGGGCGGCTGCGCAGGGCAATTCGTCGGCGGAGAGTAGGGCTGCGGCGAAAGTGGAAGCTGAAATTCGGCATGAGCAGAAGTATGTGGAGCGGGAGACGCCTACGGAACGGCAATTTTCTACCGTTAACAGCGAGACGCCGGGAACAGAGGGCAAGATTGGCAATTGCGATTCGAAGCGGCCTGGCTCGTCAGAGTATAGAGCTTGCGATTTGACGTTCCTGCGCAGGGGCAGGCGCGAGAGCCACCGCGTCATGCGACCGGGCGTGTTTCCTCCGACTTACTTTTCTGGAGTACACAATGATTGGGGATTGTGGGAGGAGTCGAAGGATGACAGGTTACGGTATTTCACGTTGCATACGGATGGGCGGGTGGAGATCGGCGCAACGAGGATGAAGCCGCATTCGGTGCACTAGAGTGCGCGCGTGTTGCGATTTCGCGCCAACGCCTGATTGGAAGGATTGCCGCTAAGGACGGCGCACAGGCGTCATTTTCACCAGCCGCCTTCCGGCGGACGACCTGTGCCACTGGAGGCGACAGCGAAAATGAACGCTAGCAACGGTGGGAGCCGAGCACTTACAAATCGCGCTGCGCGTCACTTGGGCACAGGCAGGAATGCCTGTGCTACTGAAAGGCGCGAAAGACGCGCTCGAAATGGATGAAAGAGATGAGCGTCATCGAACCTCCCGTGACAAACCAAAATCAAAAAAGCCGGCAGGATGCCGGCGCTGCCATCGCAGAGTGTAAAAAAATCAGGCTTTGGCGGCTGCACCTTTGATGATGCGGTAGATGAGCAGAAGGACGACGGCACCCACTACTGACATTATAAAACCGGCGCCTTGGCCTGCCTGGTACCAGCCGATGGCTTGGCCGATGTAGGTGGCGAGGATTGAGCCGGCGATGCCAATGATCATGGTGATCCAGATGCCGCCGGGGTCTTTGCCGGGCATCACGAATTTTGCGACTGCGCCGACTACGAGGCCGATGATGAGTTCCCAGAGTAAGGCGAACATTGGCGTCCTCCTGGATTTGACCGCTGTATTTTAATCTCGGCGCTTTGTGAATTCCGAAATGAACGGCTGATGAGATTCGCGCGCTGAAATATTCAGATCGAAATTACCGCGCCGCGAATATTGCGCCGCTGCTGCGGCAACGTTCGCCCGAATCTACTGCGAATCTGGTTTGTTCTGCATTTTTGCGGCAGCGTCGGCGGCTGCTTGCTTGGCGTCGGCCGCAGCCTTTTGCGCTTTCTTCTTCGCGGCTTCCAGCGCCTGATCGGTGGCCGCTTTTGCGTCGGCGGCGGCTTTTTTTGCCTTTTCCTTGGCGGCTTCCATGGCTTGTGCTGCGGCATCGCTGGCGGATTGCTGCGCCTTCTCGCCGGCTTTCTGAGCGGCGGAGCTGGCAGCGTCGGAAGCATCCGCGGCTTTTTGCTTGGCTTGATCCGCCGCATCGGAAGCTTGCTGCTTGGCTTTGTCGGCGGCGTCGGAGGCTTGCTGTTTCGCGTCCTGAGCGGCGCTGGCTGCAGCGGCTTTGGCATCGTCAATTGTTTGCTGGGTCTTTTCCTGGGTCTTTTTTGAGCAGCCGGCCACGGAGAGCAAGGCACAGAGAAAAACGGAAGCAAGCGGGACGATAATTTTGCGGATTGGCTTCACGCGCGGTTCTCCAGAAGCAAAATGCAAAGATAACACACCAGAGGTGCACCGGTCCGCCAGCCTTCGGACCGGCACACTTCCGGCGCTTGGTGCAAACCTATGCCTGCCGCTGCTTTTCGGCAACTTTGGCGAGAGCGATCGTGAGAGCGGTGCCGCCCAGAGTTTTAATCAGCGTGCTGTGCTGGGCGTAGAAGTTACTGACGCTATCCACGATCGAAGGATCTGCGTTGTGCGCTTGTGTCGCGAGTTGTTGGACAGCTTCGGGCGAAAGTTTCTGAGCCTGTTCGGGCGTCAACTGCGGCGTGCCTGTGCTTGTGCCTCCGCCGAGAATGCCGGCGAGTCCTGCGCCGGAGAGAAGCGATGTGAGCGTGCCGGGCGGGACGGAGGAGAGAATCTGGTTGATGATACCGGCTTTTTGCTCGCCGCTGGAATTGTTGAACATTGTGGAAAGCATCTGGCCGAACGCAGGGGTCTGGTCCGATTTGAACGCGGCCGAGAGGCCCTCTGCGAGCGCGCTGCTGGGAGCCGCTTCTGCTACCTGATCGAAATGCGCGTGCACATCGGGAGCCGGTGCTGCTGCGGCGCCGCCCGAGGTGTATTGCTTTAGAAGATTTCCGATTTGATCTGTCCAAGTCATAGCTGGATTCTCCTTTTGCTAGAACTGTCGATGCCACTTATCTAGCGCCGCCTGTGTTACTGCGGTTCGCGATGCGCGTTACTGGGGAATTACAAGCTCCTGGCCAGGCTTGATTTTGTCGGGGTCGGCGAGCTTTTCCTTATTGGCTTCGAAGATTTTCATGTACTTGTTGGCGTCGCCGTAGAACTGCTTGCTGATTTTGGAAAGGCTGTCGCCGGCCTGAACTGTGTAGGTGCGTGACGCGGGAGTGGAAGGAGCGCCGCCTGCTGCGGCCGCTGCTGCCGCGGGGGCTTGGATGTCTGCGATGAGATCGGAGAAATTGGGATCGACGAGCTTGATTTGGTCCCAGACGCGATTTTTGGCGTCGGCGGAAGGAGCGATGGCGCGGATTAGGAGTTTATCGCCTTCCATGTTCAGATTTTGGAGTTGGATGTTATTGGATTGGATGAAATTCAATACCGACTGATACTTCATTTTCAACTGCTCGAAACGGTCTGCCATTGGAGCCTCCTATTAAGCCTTCATACACCTTTCAACAGGCTGGGTGATATCGCTTTTTTCAATTAACCCGGAGCGAACTGATGCGGTTGTTCCAGTTCTTGTTGTCGTTACCTTGCACGCGATAATTGCGCAGATCTGGGACGTTGTGACGGAAGACGACGGACCCGCCACTGAAATTTCCGTCGCTGAAGGCGATGACGGTTGCGCCTCCGTGGATGCGTATCGAGCTGATCTGATCGTTGAATCCGTTGGGAAGAAAACCAAAGCTGGCGCCTCGCTCCATGCAGAAGTAGTCAGACTCGTAGTTTGTTTGCCGGAAGAAACACGCACCGTTTCGCGGCTGGTTCGTGGGCGGACGGCCGGGACCGGAGTTCCACCAGCCGGGCCCGTTATAACCATAGGCGCTGACGCGGAACGTGGCGCGGCAGCCGCGGTCAACCCAGATTCCCTGCCCATCATTGCCCCACGTGGAGCCGCGATTGCAAGGAGCCTGGCTCAATTGTTGAATCATCTCGACGTTTGAATTGACGTTGCCAATGGGGCAGTAGTTTCTCCGGTTGTGTGACGACTCGCAGGTAATCGTGTTGCCGCCCGGACCTGGCCCAGGCCCGGGACCGCCAGGGCCGCCGGGATAAGAATTCCCTACCTGAAAATCCGCGCGACAGCCGCGGTCGACCCAGATGCCGCGGCCGTCCCAGCCCCAGGTTTGCCCTTGTATGCAGGGCGAGTTGCTGTTCTGCCTGACCATCGTGACGCCACCGCGCGTATCGGCTGGGCAGAATTGCCTGCCGCCATCTTGCGAGGCGCAGTTGATCGTCTGAGCGGAGGCTTGATGTGGAAATGCGTGCCAGCACAGCGCGAGGGTGACGAAAACGAAAAGCTTGATTCTCATCCCTGCCTCCGGTGAGTTAGGTCGAGTTGTGCGCCGTCTCGATACGGGTAACAGTCTCTATGCCGTCGCCATCCAAGCCCTGAAAAGACCATGAGGCCATCACGATCGCTCCGCCGAGACGCTCTGCCGAGCTGGATATTGAAGACACGCATTCCCCAAGCTAGAGCAAGAGAAGAATGCGAATCGCGAAAATTAACGATGGGTACCGGAGTTGCGTGAGTTGGATACAATAACGGTCACTTTGGCACAATCGGGCATCCACTAATTTAGCTGTAGGGGATTTCCCTATAGCGGCCTTAGCTAAACTACTACGGTGAAGTACTGGAACCTTCAAACGTATTATTCCTATTGGTTGTTTGTGTCCCTCAGTCATTTTTCGTCGATGTGAAGCTATTCATTGCCTGCGCGGCGCTTTCGGGCGGCTTCAGCTTTTCTTCAATCACACGAGACGATTGAGACGCTCTATTCAACAGGCAAGAGAGCTTCAGCCAGATCGTCGGCGAAGGAGGCGAGTTCGGCTCGACGGGCAGGAGTGGCTTCGAGCCTTTGTTTTTTCCATATAAAGTAATCGTGGCCGTCGAGGGTGATTCGCGCGCTGAGATTTCCGTCAACGAGGTAGGCAGGCTCGGCGAAAACCTTAACAGTATCTGGGACGGCCGGGGCCAGAAGCGCGGCGCAGTTCCCTCTTCGAATTCCGACGTGATTCGGATAGACCGGAAAAGCAATTAATTCGAAGCCGAGAGAGAGGACGCGCTGGAGGACGGCGGCTTGTTTGGGCGTGAGATCCATAGGCCGCTTAGCCGAGGAGCGAATCGAGAGATTCGTTGGAGGCGCAATCGATCGGCGTCGCATTTCGTTGAAAGAGCCTTGCACCAGTGGCGCCGCGCAACGTGATGGAACGGCCTGCGACTTCAAGCCAGGCCCCCTCGCGA
>Ga0209579_10003881_pt1 | contig 10635 bp, 9 predicted proteins | sample Coa_R1_2_FD_187152 | JGI IMG/M metagenome (GOLD analysis project Ga0209579, IMG submission 187152) | Surface soil microbial communities from Centralia Pennsylvania, which are recovering from an underground coalmine fire - Coalmine... | ecosystem: Environmental > Terrestrial > Soil > Unclassified... | reverse complement strand
CAGCTTTCCGTTTTTCACGGTGAAGATGTCAATCGCCATGGTGCTAAAGCCCTTGCCGGTTGGCTTCGCTCCCCAGAATTCCCCCGTGGGCGTCCCGGTTGCTCTACCACGCACCACGATCTGGTCGCCGAATATCTGGATGTCCTCAATGGTCCAGCGCAAGTCCGGTACGGCCGAACCGATCATGGTGAATACCCCCGTGAGTTGGTCTCGCGAGAGCCAGTCATCATTGGTGTGGTGGGACCTGTAGTCCGGATTACAGGCCTTGGCCAGCAAGGCGGCCACGTCCTTCTTGCTGGGTTGGTTGAGCGCGTCGTAAAGCGGCGCTACGATCCTCCGCGCCTCCGTGAGGGTCAGCGGCGAGGCCGAGCTCTGGGAGTCTGGTTGTGCGAATGAAGTGCCGAACATCGGCGCACCGCTCTTGGATTCCTCCTTGGTCACCTCATCCTGAATGACATCCCAGTGTTCGATGAAGACGCCGTCTTTTACCCTGACGATGTCGCCGACGACCAGGTTCCTGGGTGCTCCGTTCCCCGAGTAGCGGCTATGGAGCATCACCAAGTCTCCTTCGGCCACGATGCCACCGTGCTCCCATCGGAGCCCTTGTGGAAGGCCCCTCACCAAGTCGAACAACCCGGCACGCCCCGGCCCGATGTGGGCGCTGTGCTGAACGTACTCTGGCGACCAGAATCGTTCCGCTGCAGCGTAGTCACGCTTGTTGAACAACGTGTCGAATGCTTCCAGGACCAGCTTCTTGTTCTGTTCGGGCGTCGTTTTCATGTTCCCTCTCGTTTCTCTTGGGCCTGTGCGGATTAGCCTGCGAAGAATCTCATGAGCCTCGCCCCCCCACGGTTAGGACCAACCGGAAACGCGCCTTGTTGCTCATCATCTTGCGATAGCCTTCTTCGGCCTTCTCCAACGGAACCGTCTCGATCATTGGCTTGATTCCCTGCATCAGACTGAACCCCAGGGTGTCTTCGTTGTCGATGGGTGACCCGGTCAAGGCACCTTCAACCCCAACGGAACTGAAGAGAAGTTGAAAGGGCGAGACTTGAATGGGCTCCGAGCCGACGCCCAGCACAACCATGCGACCCCTGGGTGCAAGCCCCCCCATGATCCCCGACATGGATTTGCTGTCCGAAGCGGTCGCCAGAATCACCTTTGCGCCGCCCAATGCCTTCAGCGCGGCCGCAGGGTCCCCCGCGCTGCTGTCGACATAGTGATGCGCGCCCAGCTTTGTGGCCAAGTCCTGCTTTTCAGCGCCACGTGCAACCGCCACCACTTTGAAACCCATGTGGGCTGCGAATTGAACTCCGAGGTGACCCAAACCGCCGATGCCCAGGATCGCCACCAGATCGCCGGGCTTTGCGGAGGACCTGCGCAGCGCGTTGAAGGTGGTGAGCCCGGCGCAGAGGAGAGGTGCGGCGTCGACCGAGCTCAGTCCGTCCGGAATGGCAACGAGTCCACTTTGGAAGGCCGTCATCACTTCGGCGTAGCCGCCGTCGAAATGGGCGCCAGTCACAGGCTGAGTGGTGCAATTGACAAAGTCTCCGCGACGGCAACCCTGGCATTGTCCGCAGTGTCCGCCAAGAAAGCCGACGCCGACACGTTGGCCGATTCTCCACCCCGACACTCCCGGGCCTAGGACGTCGATCGTACCCACCACCTCGTGGCCGGGCACTCGAGGAAAGGCAAGTCCGGGCAGGAGACCTTCCACGGTGGCGGAGTCCGAGTGGCAAATGCCGCAGGCTTCGACACGGATCCGCACCTGACCGGCTGCCGGCTCTTTAAGAGGACGTTCGGTGAGTTGCATCCCCCCCGGCCGTGGCACTTCGAATGCTTTGTATGTTTCGCTCATGATCCTTCTCCGCTCTCGAGGATCATGCCTAGTCGATGAATTGCTGGCTACCCCTCAAAGAGCCCGATTTTCATGACGCCAAGGGATCGTGATGAACCAGTTCTTCTGGAGGGGTGTTCGTGAATCCCTATCCGAAAGCAGAAGCACCTGATGGAATGCCTTTGCGGTCGCGCAGACGAAAACCGTGGACACCGAATTGAACTGAATCGTCCTTCGCCGCATGGCCGTGACAACGGACAGCGGAAAACCGCTCCTCGGAGGAGATCTGTGCGCTTACGCTCAAGCCCGAAGGCAGTTCGGAAACATAGACCAGAATCGGCTGCCGGGATCGAAGCCATGCACACGCCCTACGAGTGCACCAACCCTCGGCGAGTGGCTGCGGAAACTGCCTCTGTACGGCTCAGCACATTCAGTTTGGTGAAGATGTTCCGCAAATGACCCTTGACGGTGAATTGGCTCAAGAAAAGTTTCTCCGCAATGTCCTTGTTGCTGCTGCCTTGGGCAAGCAACTGCAGAATCTCGGTTTCGCGGCCGGTCAGGGGCTCGCTGCTGATCCCCGTGATCAGCTTCTGCATCACCGGCTGGGGGATGCACGTTTCGCCGGTATTGACCTTCCGAATGCAGTCCAATAGTTCCTCGCGCCGCGCATCCTTGAGCAGATAACCTCGTGCTCCGGCTTTGATCGCCCGATGGATGTCGTTATCAGTGTCGTAGGTCGTCAGAACGACAAGCCGGGCGGAAGCGTCTTCCTGCCGGATGGCACTGATCACGCCAACACCGTCCAGGATGGGCATTCGCAGGTCGACGAGCGTCACATCGGGACGGTGCTTTCGCCAGAGCTCGACCGCCTGGCGGCCGTCGGCAGCCTGGGCGACAATGGTGATGTCGCGCTCCAGGTCGATGATCGAGGCAACCCCGGCGAGAAACATGGGATGATCATCCGCTAGGAGCACCTCGATCTTCCTGGTCCGGGACCGATTCCGTTTTATCCGCTTTGCCGGCCCGGAGGCGCGTCTAGGCTTCGACGTTCGACTCATCATTGACCCTTGCGGACGAGTTATTGAGGGGAAGTACAATGGTTACGGTTGTGCCCTCCCCTGGCGTGCTTTCGATCATGAAGCGGCCGCCCATGGCATTCGTCCGCTCATGGATCCCCCGAAGACCAAGACCCTCGCCCCTGTTTGAGGGGTCGAATCCCTTCCCATTGTCCCGCAGCGTCAATCGCAGTTCCGTCGCGGCCCCCATAAGTTGGCCTTCGAACTGCGTCGCTTGCGCGTGTCGAAGGGCATTAGACAGGGCTTCTTGCCCGATGCGGAGGAGATGCGTCTCCCAATCCGACGGTAGGTTTCCCAACTCTCCCGCCACGGTGAAGGTGGACCGCAGCGTCGTCCCCGTGGTCATCTGCTGAATCAATTCTCCCAATGCACCGGCCAAAGGCTGCGCTTCCAGGGCCTGTGGGCGCAGGGCCTGCACCGATCGCCGGGCTTCCTGCAAGCCGTACCGGGCGAGTTCGGCCGCTCGATCCACATGGCTGGAGGCTAGATTCGTCTTTCTCAATGAGAAGGCTCCCCGGGCCGCCTCTAACTGCGCGATGACACTCGTAAATCCTTGAGCCAGGGTGTCGTGGATGTCCCGTGCCATGCGATTGCGCTCATCGAGGACTGCCGCCTGTCGGCTCTGGGAAGAGAGGTGAGCCAGCTGGATCGAAAGCATTGCCTGATTAGCGAGGGCCTGAGCCAGATCCAATTCTTCTGCCCGAAACGCCCTTTTCCGGGTAAACCGGACGCCGATGACCCCTTTTGCCTTCCCGGCGATGATCATGGGGATCATGAGCAGCGTGACGACTCCCAGCGACACCAGATAGGAACGGCAGGAAAACTCCGGACTCTGACGGATGTCCTCCAGGACGACCGGTCTCCCCGTGCGACAGAGTTCATGCCAGACATGAATTGCCTCCACCGGCAGGGACGGACTGACCTTCGCCAGCTTTGCCTCACTCTTCGCTTTAAATTGTCCTTCTTCGAAACCGAACTCGAAATCCATCAATTCCGTGAGCTCATTCTTCAGCCAAACACTGCAACTTTGTGCATCCAATTGCGCGGTTGCCGTCCGCAACACGTGTTCGACGATTCGGTCGGGGTTGGTCTCTCTCGCGAGCGCATCCAGAGACGCCGTGAGTGCTTCCGCCTGACCTCGAGCAAGAGTTTCAGAGGCGTGGAGAGCCTCGGCCCCCCGCTTGCGTTCGATCGCAAAGGCAACCAATCGCGCGATCTGATCGATGATCTGCAAATGATGTTCGGTCGGACGGGACGGCTCGGGCCAATACAGGCCGAAGGTACCGACCACCTTGGCGTCTGATGCAAAAATGGGCGTCGCCCAGCCCGCCCTCAGATGGTGCCTCTCCGCCAGGTCAAGGAACCCCGACCAGTGCGGGTCCTTGGCGATGTCGGTGGTGATGATCTGTTCTCCGCGAGCAGCCGCTCGCGAACAGGTGCCCACGTCCGGGTTGATGTCAAATCCGTCGACTTCCGCCAGGTACTTCGGAAAGCTCGGTGCCGCGCCGCGGCGCAGCTTTCTACCCTCGAGCAGCATGATGATCGCCAATGAGCCCGGGAGCGCTTCCTCCACCAACCTGCAGGAGCGCTCCAGAATCGCCTCCAGCGGGCCTCCCCTGGCGATCATCTCCATGACGGTCTTCTCCCCCTCCAGCAAGGCACTCGCCTTCCGGTGGACCTCGAGCAGACCGGTCATTTCCGCCACGTGTTTCTTGCAGGCATCGAGCTCGACTTGCACTTCTCTCGAATCGCGACGAGGGCTCTCGCCGGTGAAATCGGTGGGTTTGGTGGTTCCAGAGTGCGCTTCCATGAACACTCCTAGGACGACGGGGTGAGGACGATCATCCCAGTTATAGCGATTCGCCCGGCTTGCCCGCCATGCTTTACTTTGACCTTCCTTTATCCACGATATGTCCGTATTTCATCCCAAAACCTGCCTCACAAATTCGGCAGTTCCGGTTGACCCGGGACTTACGTCACCGGGCCTCACGGAGCAATGAACATGCCATTTCCACTAGCGGTCTTCGAGGCAGGAATCTCCTCCTGCATCACGTCCCAATGTTCGGTGATCTTGCCGTCAGCAACTCGGAAGATATCGACCGCAATCATCGGCTTCGGTCCCCACCCGGTATATCGGCCGTGAATGCTGACATACTCTCCGTCCGCCATAACCAAACCGGGCTCGTATTTGAAGTCGCGCGGCAATGTTTCCAGCAAAGCCTTGATCGCAGCCGGGCCGTTGGGAATCTGGGGATTGTGTTGACGATAGTCGGCACTGAAAAGCCGATCGATCACCGTGGGATCCCGTTCGATGAAGACGCCTTGGATCCCCTCTAGGACGAGCGCCTTGTTGGCTTCAGTTGAAGTTGTCTGCGTCATGCCATTGTCCTCCATTCATGGCCGGATCTTTCAGCTACTTGCTGACGCGGCGTAGGCTCGGACCACGATCATTCTCCTAGGAAGGACTCCGTCGACTCTGATTAGGAAGATGATCACTTCTCAATTACTTCCAGGCTATCGGTCAAACGGCTTGATTCTCACGATACCTATGGACTAGCGTGAATCGGTCCAACCCTGCGCCGTTGCTGAGCCCGGACCCGCTCCGGCCACTGCGTAAGAATGCAGAAAGAAGTCCGCGGATGCCGCAATCGATTTACAGCTTAAATCCCTGAAGAACCCGCGTTGCCAATGTGCTTGCAAATGTCTTGTCCAGCGGCGCATGCCCGATAATTCGACGAAAGTAGAGAGGTCCCGTCAGAGCGTCGACCAAGAGGTCGGCGTCGGTATTCCCGGGCAACTCCCCGGCCGTGATGGCCTCCTGAACCAACTCCAGATTCATCGCCCTGCGCGGGAGATAGAAACGGTCCAGGAAGAGTCGATGTAGAGCCGGTTCTTCCTGGATATCGCTGATCAGCCGGATCGCGACCAGGGCGTCGTCCGACTCCAGCCACGCCGCGCCGCGAACCACGCTTTCGTGGAGGCGTTCGAGGGGGGATCCCTTGACCGGTGGCGCGAGGGCGGGCTTCACCCGCGCCAGGAATGCCTCAAGCATGATCGCCTCTTTGTTCTTCCACCAGCGATAGAGAGTGGCCGTGCTCACGCCCGCCTGCCTCGCCAATTCCTGCGCCGACACTGACCGGATCCCCCGTTTCTTGAGGAGGTCGTAAGCGGCCCGAAGGATGGCTTCCTTCGATTGTTTGCTTCGAGGTCGCCCCCGCGGGCGGGGCTTGGGCTTTCCTGGATCCTTCATCGCCGGTGTTCTCCTTCTAGCCGCGCTCCCCGTTAATACGACAATATCATTTTCGTTTCTTCTTGACAACAGCCTGCGATCCGGGGATTATATAAACGAAAATGATCGTTTCCTTAATAGACAGGAGGATCCGATGAAGACTCAAGTCTGGTTGATTACCGGCAGCTCTCGGGGCCTGGGTCGCGCTCTCGCCGAGGCCGTCCTGGACGCAGGTCACAAGCTCCTCGCGACCGCACGGAATCCAAAGCAACTCTCGGATCTGGTGGAGAAACACGGCGACCACATCCGCGCCGTCGCGCTCGATGTGACGGACGAACATGCGGCGACAGCGGCCGTCCAGACGGCCGTCGACTGGTTCGGCCGCTTGGATGTGCTCGTCAACAACGCAGGGTATGGGAACCTGGCTCCGATCGAGGATACGACGAGCGAGGACTTTCGTGCCCAGGTCGAGACCAATCTCTTCGGGGTCGTAAACCTGACGAAGGCCGCGATTCCGGTCATGCGGCGCCAGGGGTCGGGTCGGATGCTCCAGTTCGCCTCCATCGGCGGACGCGTCGGCCCCGTCGGTCGCAGCGCCTACGCGGCGGCCAAGTGGGGTGTCGAGGGCTTTTCAGAGGTCCTCGCCAAGGAGGTCGGGCCGCTCGGGATCAAGGTGACGATCATCGAGCCCGGCGGCTTCCGCACCGACTTTGCCGGCTCCTCCCAAACCATTCGCGCAGAAAATCCCATCTATGCCTCGACGGTCGGAGCTGCCGCGAAGTTCCAGCGAGAGTTCGACGGATCCCAGCCTGGGGACCCCAAGAAGGCCGCAGAGGTGATCCTGAAAGTCGCGAGCCTGGATGAACCACCCTTGAGGCTTCTGCTCGGAAGCGACGCCGTTCGTGCGGCAGAGGGGGCCGAGCGAGCCCGGAGCGAGGCGGACAAGAAGTGGCGGCACCTGAGCGAGTCCACCGATTTCGCTCCGACCGCCAAGCCCCCTTCCGGAAAGGGCGTAGGGCCGGACGCGCCGGGCACAACAGCAACCTCGGAACCGGCGATGAAGAACTCGGGTCCCCAGGGCGGTATCAAGCAGAACCGCAAGACCTGGCTCATTACCGGGGCTTCGAGCGGTCTGGGCTATGCCCTGGCTGAGTATGTGCTTGAGCGGGGCGACCGAGTCGCCTTGGCCGCACGATCGATGCAGAGCATGACCGCTCTGGCTGCGCATTATCCGGATACCGCCCTCGCCGTAGCGCTGGACGTCGCCAAACCAGAGCAGCGGGTCGCTGCGCTCCGGCAGGTGGAAGCCCGATTCGACGGAATCGACGTCCTCGTCAATAATGCCGGCATCGACTTTCTGGGCGCCATCGAGGAGCATGACGAAGCCGACTATCGGTCACTTTTCGAGGTCAACTTCTTCGGCGCCGTAGCGCTGCTCCGTCTCGTCCTGCCGGGGATGCGCGAGCGGAAGCGGGGAACCATCATCAACATGTCGTCGATGGACGGTCTCGCCAGCTTGCCGTCGAGCGGGTACTACTCGTCCAGCAAGTTTGCGCTCGAGGGGCTGACGGAATCTCTGTGGCAGGAGATCGAGCCGATCGGCCTGCGGGCTTTCCTCGTCGAGCCTGGTTCCTTCCGCACCGGAATCGAGCAGCGGACCAAATTTTCAGGAAAGCCCATCAAAGACTACGAGGCGACGTCCGGGGCCTTCCGCAAGATGATGAACTCGGTCACTCCCGAGATGTTTCCGGGGGACCCGGTCCGGGCAGCCCGAGCGATCTACGACGTCGTCGCCTCCGATCGCCCCAGGCACTGGGTCATCCTGGGAAGTGATGCCCACCGGAGGATCGGGGCGAAGCTGGATGTGCTTAGGGCGGAGTTCGAGGCGGGCAGAGACATGGCCTTCAGCACCGACTACCCCGGGAGCGGGAAAGCCATCTTATGAGCGAGACCTCGTCCTCCGCGTGAGCCGCCGCGGCAGGTGGGCCAGGGGGGCGGGGCCCCCTGCCCCCGCTTCGAGAGCGGGCGCCGCGCGCGTGCGCAGCGGGCAGGGGGAGACAAAGCGCCGGCGAACCTTCGGGAGGATGCGGAGAAATTCCTTAGGCGGGTCCAGGCTGACGAGAACCCAGCGGACTGATCTGGGGGGCCGGGCACTTCCGCCGCCCCTATATCTGAAATACAGCCTCTACGCTTGTACTAGTGGGTGTACTAGTTTCCCAGCCGTTTTGCTGTGTTCTGTAGCGTTCTGATGGGTTCGGTTCCGAAATGGCGAAAATGCGGTTTACGCGGTCCTAGTGGCACTTCTGCGTGCTTTTACGTTCGGCAGAGTTCCGATAAGCCAGGGGTTGTTCCCGCTTTCGTAAAGCGGGGGTTGAGGGTTCAAATCCCTTTCTCGGCTCCACCAAAAACAGTACCATACTTCTGAGATGCTGAGTGAAGCACAGATTCAGCTCTATCGTCGGATGTCGGTGGAAGAACGCTGGAAGATCACCGAAGAGCTGATGACTGTCGCGTGGCGGGCGCTCCTCGAACTTCCCTACGAAGAGCGCGAGCGGCGGCTGCAGATTGCGAGAGCAGAGCATGATGCAAGCTCCGTCGCCCTCGTGAAAGCCCTGCACCTCGGCGCATGACCGAGCTTCCCATCCAAGGAATCCTCCTCCGGGTCCTCTCCCTGATCGACGATGTCGGCATTCCTTACTTGATCATGGGAGGATTCGCCGTCCGCGCGATCGGCGTTCCCCGCCCCTCCTATGACGTGGATTTGACCATTGACGCCTCAGATCCGCCCTTGAAGCGCCTCTTCGATGCGCTGGCCCGCGACGGCTTCATGATCCCCGACGAGTTCCACAAGGGATTTCGGGACTCGCTTATGGGAATGGACAAGGTCAAAGTCCAGAAATTCGACCAGGACCATGTCTGGGATGTCGAGTTGTTCCTGGTGACGACCGCCTACCAACGGGCCGCATTTGCCCGACGACAGAAAGTCCGATTCCTGGGGGGCGACCGATGGATGATCACTCCCGAGGATCTGATTCTTCACAAGCTTCTGGCCAACCGTCGCATGGACCTCGTTGATGCGGAGGAGATTCTCAAGGTTCAGCAATCCCTCGATCGACTGTATCTCCAGGAATGGGCCGGGCGGCTGGAGGTCCGACATTGCCTCGATGAGTTGCTCCGTAAAGGGGGCCTTGCCTAACGGGCTTGGAGAAGACCGCTTTCGTACAGCGGGGGTGGTGGGTTCAAATCCCTTTCTCGGCTCCAACTTCCGGCTCTTCACCCGGAACGGGGGCAATCATGGCCGAGCTGGTCCGGGTCGGATTTGTTCTCTAAGCCCGTTTGGGGCCTTAGGACCGTCGACCCCGAGGGCTGGGACGAAGGAGCTGCTGGAGCGCATCCTGATAAGTAGCGAGGAAGAGTCGGTCTTTCGGCCGATTCGTCAGTTTCTTGGATCGTAGGATGTCCCGAAGCGGCGCCACTCTCAGCAATACTCCACCGGCGTCGACTCGTCGGTGTCTCCTCCAGAGGGAATTGAAGCGACAGCCTTTGATCTCAAGAGGCAGGTCGATCGACGATCCCTTTTTTCTGGCCCGAACGCACGCTCGCGAATTCACGATTCCCCGAAGCAAATCGGAATCCTTGTTCACAGGCTCTCCGACCGCATCCAGGGAGTATCCAAGTTTTCTCAAGACTCCGATGGCCCGGCCCAGAATCAGGGGGTCTGCCGGCAGGAGCAGGTCGCAGTCCATCGTGCGGACAATGAGTCCTGCGTCCCTTGCATACAGGTTTGCGCCGAAGGCGCCGACGATGACATACCGCACGCCGGCCCTCTCCAGATTCCGGCAGGCCCTAGCGTACGGATCCACGGGTTCGCCCGGGCAACAGGCGGGCCGACGCCATGAGCTTTTCCGCGTTCCTGAGGGCCTTCAGCACCCAGGACTTGTCCGCGCCATCCCTGTTGCAGGGATCCAATTCGAGGCGACGGGCCAATTGATCGAGAGCATCCTTCCGACCGGAGCGGGAGTGTCGCTTCATTAACCCCAATTCTAGACTCGGCAGGTGATGGATTCCAGAACCAACTACTTCACGGGCACTCCGAGTGTGAAGTCGGAGTTCTCCGCATCGATCTCTTCCGAGGCTCTTTCGCGCAGGCAAGGCGAAGAACCTTGTCTCCATTGGTGTTGGCCAGGCTTACGACATTACGGAGTCCAGAGTCCTCGTTCATGCCGTCGATCAGTTCGCCAGGCGGCGACCTCAGAGGGCGAGGCCGCTTTGCAGCGCCATGGACGGGCGTCGCTCGGGAAAGCGCCGGGCGGGGATAGACAAGGCGCCAGCGATCCTGCGAGAGGCCCCAGAGGTTCCGAGCAACCGAGAATCAATTGCCAAGCCACTCCTTGAATTGATCGGGGTGTTTATGAATCCAATTCCTGGCAGAAACTTCAGGCGTCACCGCATTCACGTTGACATCGAAGTCCATGTCGGTAATGTCTTCCACT
>Ga0209579_10003879_pt1 | contig 10638 bp, 9 predicted proteins | sample Coa_R1_2_FD_187152 | JGI IMG/M metagenome (GOLD analysis project Ga0209579, IMG submission 187152) | Surface soil microbial communities from Centralia Pennsylvania, which are recovering from an underground coalmine fire - Coalmine... | ecosystem: Environmental > Terrestrial > Soil > Unclassified... | reverse complement strand
GGAAGATCCCCGGCGAGCGAAACAAAAAACGTGTACGTGGCAATGCCCAGCAGCAAATATGTTGAGAAAATGATGCCAAGGAAAAAAGAAAGGATGGCCAAGACGGCGCTGCAAAATCCCAATACAACGCGAGAAGCATCGATAATGTCCCAAGCTTTCTCCACGTCTAAATGCATCGCGTATTCGCGTGCTTCTTTGCAGCTAGAAGGCACATGCCATTTTTGACTATTGTGATAGAGTTGGTTAGCACTGAGAGTCATGCTGACAACACTGCTAATCCCGGACAGCGTGTGGGGGAAAGAATCAGAGAACTCATTCAAATCGATGAGATGCGTATTATCCAAAACCCGAGTCACGCTGATGCTAGAATTGGTAAAATTCAGTGAGGTGAAAAACACTTTTTTTATCGCTGCCCATCTTGCTTTTCCATCCCTCGCTGCTTTAATTTCTTTTAAATTATCGGATAACTTAAGGGCATTTTCAAACCAACCAGGAATAGCAAGCGTGCTGGAATGCTGCTTGAGTACAGTGTGTTTCGAAGAAAGAAAACGTGCTGTTTCCGGGCTAGTGATTTTTTCAGCCCAACTTAACAAGATGTTTAATCCCGAATAGGCTTTTTTATGTTTTTTTATGCTGCTTAAAACAGGATTTCGATGGACGTTTTTTGAATGCATAAGCGGAATGCGCGTATGCGTAGAATAAGGACCTGCTAAATTTAAACTTGTCATTTTTCAATTCTCGTAGTTTAAATCTAATTATCGAATCACATAATATCATTTCCTAATTAATTAGGAAACAATTGTAACTATTTTAAACAAATATTAATTAAAAATAAAAATTGCTACGAAACTGTAAGAGGGTGGCTGTGAACCTATCCCGATAAAATTTTTCGTTGATTTTTGGGATTATTTTGGCCAATTTTCGATTCAAATTTTGGGGTTAATATCAACTTTCGTATATTGACCCCAAAATTTGAATCGAAAATTGGCTCAAAAGAACCCAAAAATCGACTGAAACTTTTTATCGGGATAGGTTCGTCTACACTATGCACGTGAAAGGCGCGCATGCTTTTCTACAATGGTCTTTTCATAGAAAGTACTTACCAATTTAAACGTCAGCCATAGGATGCTTAAGCCCATAGAGACAGCTGCAACAGCAGGAACTTGGAGAGAGGCAAAGAAAATGGCTGCAATTCCAATCACCGCACATATAATCGCGGGGAGATCTTTGGCAATGGTTAACCAGGCCAGCTTTATCTTGTCTTTTAGCACAGTCCGCTCGACATCTGTTGTGGGGGCAGCTCCTTTATAATGCCGTAATTCATAGACTTTGGTGACGAGTTCTATAGTATCGGGGACAAGACATGTGATGTAATAGATTCCCTCAGCAGCAGGATAGGATTTTCCGAGTTTTATCAGATCGATATCGTGCAAAAACATCAGATCTTCCACTATGGAATTAGTGACGTTCATTCCATCGAGGATACAGCTTTTATAGGCTTGGGTAATGATTTTACGGCGCTCTGGATGCACTGGAGGATGATTGCGTACCTGGTGCAAATGCCGTAAACTCTGCTTCAGAAAATTCACATCGGCAACAGTTTTTGGAATGCTCAAAGCCACGTTGAATTTGCCAGCTAAAGAGCCAAATTTATCAAAAAACTCTTTTCGTTTGGAGGAGAAAGGCAGGTATTTCAAAAAAGTCAGCGTATAACCAAATACGCGGTAGAAATCTCTGCACCCACTGGTGGTCAAGAGATGATTGCTGAGATGATCGTATAGATTTTTTTGTTGATTGGGTTGAGGATCCTCATAAGGCTGCTGAATAGGACTAAAAAAATTCCTGCTTATTCCAGACAAGTGCGCACATTTCGTCATATATAATTCTCTTGAAAGATCAGAAAAAGAGGGGCAAATTGACATAACCCCTCTTTAAATAGATTTACGCTGCTACAGTTCTAGCAGGCAAAGGATGAATTCTATCCTTAATTCCATTTAAAACATCGCCCGGATCAGCCTTAAGTTTCGCATTGGCAAAGAAATGACTGACAGTCATGCATATGAGTGCGATCGTCAACGGAACAAGCACCAGAGAACCCACTACAGCGCTGCCTGTTGCCGCAAAAGCGATTCCAAGGGTTCCTACGAACGCATAAGAGATGCTGGTCGCCCTAGCGAGGCCGACAACTATTTTTTCCTCGCGTGTCCTTGTCAGTTTCATGGTTTCACTATCGTCTTTCCAATTGCTGAATGCACCGATGGCTGTCGAGACAGCGCCAAATGTTTCAATTTGAGGCATGAATTTATTCTCGAAGAACAGATGGCCTATCTTTGCAGCATCACAGGCATCGTTGCTTAAGTCGGAAGCCTTTCTCACTACTTTGCGCACTGCAAAAGCCTTCTCATCCTTTGTCGCGCCTGGCGTCCAGTATGTCTTTCTTAAATCGCCCACTGCATCTGAAGTTTCTAGGATGCTGTGAGGCATACGCAGGGTATTAAAACCATTTTTATAAATGCCGGCTGCTCTACCCAATTTTTCAAGCCCAGGATGCATCTCACGTCCCATCAGTTTAATAATGCGGCCTACCCACTGTAATCCATAATTAATCCATTTGGGCACATTATTTGTCTTTTTAAAGAAATCGGCTATTACTTCCCATACACGTTTATCTCTATGTGTATGGCCAGCAGTACGAACGGGGGGTACATCCACTCGCGATGCTATAGGTGAAACTGATGGTAGTGCTAATGTAGACATGATTACTCCCATAGAATTAGGATCTTGAAAAGAGTAACTAATATACGGAAGAATAATAATTAAAAGCAACGACTCTAAAAATTATAATTTTTTGTTATAGTTTTCATTTTTATTTAATGAAAGAAAAATGTTGACGAAGGCCTTTGAGAAATTCTATGGCAGGCATAGATTTTTTCCCTTCCAATTGCACTTCCAAAAGTTGTATAGCGTCTTCTTGACAGGAGACGATGCATCCTTCTTTTCCCGATGCAATCAGAGTGCCAGGGGGCACTGATTGGGAGAGAGGAACGACGCGGGCGCGTTTGATTTTCAATCTTTTTTCCTCTTTTCCAAAGTAGATAGGACACCAAGCGCCGGGAGATGGGGAAAGAGAGCGGATAAGATTATGCAGAATGCGAGCAGGTTTATTCCACTCGATGCGCTCGTCGCCGGCTTGTAATTTAGGCGCAAACGTGACGCAAGCAGGCTCTTGCGGCATTTTTGTGATTTTTCCTTGGCTAATGTCCTTAAGAAATGCGGCGGTGAGCTCGCAAGCTAGATCGCAGAGTGCATTTTCTAATTCTCCAAACGTCATTTCTTCACCAATGGGAATTTCCGCACTTGCAACTATATCGCCTGCATCCATCTGCGGTGTCATTTCAATAATATTGATACCCGTCTTCTTTTCCCCATCCATTAAACAGCGTTGAATGGGTGCTGCGCCACGGTATTTGGGCAAAAGGCTTGCATGGATATTGTAGGGACCAAGTTGAGGGAGTTCGAGCAGATTTTTCTTAATGATTTCTCCATACGCGACGACGAGAAATAGATCGGGATCATAGTTTTTAAGCACTTCGGCATTCTCGGGCGTGGAGATCTTTTCTGGCTGTAAAACAGGTAGCGGTGGATTGGTTGCCAGAGCGATTTCTTTAACGGGCGAAAAGGAAGAATGGAGATGTCGTCCACGAGGACGATCGGGTTGAGTGACAACGGCAACGACATGAAAGGAGTTTTTTAGAAGAAAAGAAAGGATCTTCGCGGCAAAAGAAGAAGTGCCAAAAAAAATGATGCGCATTACCTTTGAGATGTTTCTTCCAAGAGTTCTTCTAATTCATCGAAATCTTCTTCTTCGGGCAAAGGTTGATTGGATATTCCCTGAAAACCGATGAGTCCACGACGCGAAGAACGACAAAATTCAATCCAATGCTGCAAATGCGCATTATGCTCGATCTCGCTTTCAATCACATCGAGCGCTTCCGATAAACGGAGTCCCGATCGATATGTCAATTTAAATGCTTTAGAAAGGGATTTTCTGATCTCTAAACTAAAACCGTGGCGTTTGAGCCCAATGAGATTAAGACCGCCTAATTTGTAAGGAGATCCTGCGCCAATTGTGTAGGGAGGAATATCATGTGTAATTCTACTGAATCCTCCGACCATTGCATAGCGGCCAACTCGAGAGAATTGATGGACAGGGGTCATACCGCCGATGATAGCATGATCTTCCACGATGACATGCCCTGACAACATCGCTCCATTGGCCATGATCACGCGATTGCCGATCTCGCAATTATGTGCGACATGGCAGGATGCCATGATCAAACACTCATCCCCAATACTGACAGATGAACCTTCCTGACAAGAGGAGTTGATCGTGACAAATTCGCGAATTTCGCAATTTTTTCCGATAAAGACAAAGGTTGTCTCTCCTCTATATTTTAAATCTTGGGCCTTTGTTCCAATGCTGGCAGAGGGCCAGATAATCGTACCGTCTCCAATTGTCGTATTTCCATCGATATATGCATGCGATTTGATGACAACGTTATCGCAAAGTGTGACAGTACCTTTGACCACTGCATATGCTTCAATAGTGACATTGTTGCCGATCTTTGCGCCGGCCTCAATGATTGCAGTTGGATGAATATTTGATTGAGACATGGGAATCCAATACTTTACAAATTTAAATTCTAGAGCTGATCTTTATCGACCATTGCAAATCCAATTTCAGCCTCCACGGCTATTTGCTCATTGACCATTGCTTTCGCTAAAATCCGGCCGCCTTTACTGCTGATGTGCAGTCCTGATGCATGCAATGTCAATACGTCTCCAGGCACTACGGGCCTACGAAATTTGGCATTATTAATATTCAGCAGGACGGCGATTTTCCCATCGTTGCTTCTCTGATGAATGAGAATGCCGCCTGTTTGCGCAAGCGCTTCCAATATCAATACTCCAGGCATAATAGGAACGTCGGGAAAATGCCCTTCGAAAAAATGCTCATTCACAGTGACATTTTTCTGTCCAATGATCACATTTTCTTCCAGATTCATATAAATGATTTTGTCAACCAAAAGAAAGGGATACCGATGCGGTAGTATTTTAGCGATCTCCTTGACATTTAGAATGACAGGCCGCCTTTCAACTGTGGCTTCTTCCATCACGAACACTCCATTTTAATCTCATGATATAACTGATTGGCAAAGGCGTTATTAGAGGAGTGCCCTGCTCGAATGGCGATAATATGCGCCACAAAAGAAACCGGGACAAGCGACAAATCGCCAATAAGATCTAAGACCTTATGGCGCACCATTTCATCTGGAAAACGCAATCCTTCCGAATTGAGGATTTTATTTTCTTTGATGATCACGGCGTTTGTTAAGCTTCCTCCTTTAACGAGTCCTTTCTCTATCATAGGAGCGATTTCTTCATAAACAGAAAAAGTGCGACAAGGTGCAATTTCTTTTTTAAAAGCCTCGGGAGAGAGGACAAAAGAGTAATATTGGGTTCCGATTGCAGTAGAATGCGGATAATGCAAGGTGTAGCTGATGCGCAATACATCGGATGGAAGGGCGATGAGATGAATATCTCCTTGCGACCAAAAGAGCGGCGATTGAATTTTTACAGCTTTTTTCTCTTGATCGAGTTCGCACACGCCTGCCTTTTCGATCATCTCGACAAATTCTAAAGCGCTTCCATCGAAAATGGGAACTTCAGGCCCAGAAATTTCTATAATGGCATTATCTATATCATAGGCGCTTAAAGCGGATAACAGATGCTCCACAGTTTGAATAGATATTTTACCATCTCCAATGAGTGTGCATCTGGGGGTAGCTTGGACGTATTCGAGCCGAGCGGGCAATTCAGGCTGCTGCGGCAAATCGACTCTTTTGAAGAAAATCCCTGTTCCTTTTTCATTGGGACATAAGGACAGTTTGACATCTTGTCCTGAAAACACCCCGATTCCCGAGACGCCGACGCTGCGCATTACTGTGCGCCGCTTCTTAACTGGGGCAGGAATGCGGCATTCTGCCAACGCCGAAAGCTCACAGGGAAATGACAATAGCTACCTCAAATTTTATGTATACTAAGGAACTTGAAAGTTGGGGTATATATCAATATCCATAGTACATTCTTCTCAATTTATCATAAGAAGTTAACTTAGTCAGAACTTTTTCTTCAACATAATTTTATCCTTTAAAACGGCTAAAAAATATAGCCCATATCTCAAAAATTTTAATAGGAAGCTATCAATACTTTGTTATTGATAGACAGTCTATAAACTATGCTTCTGAATCCTTGTCGTATTGTTAAATATTTACTTTACCTGAGCCTGTAGCGATAAAATTTTTGAATATAAAAGGAACCACTAGGCAAAAACAGATCGAAATTATGCCAGCATCCCCCCAAAAAGAATAGGGGGTTTGATATGTATAGGGAACAAAAGCGCACTCTAGCACCCCGCGTTTGAACTCCTCCCCTTTCTTGCCAAATCGAGCAATAATCCGGCCCAAACTATCGATCACCGCAGTCACACCCGTATTGCACGAGCGCAGCAGAGGCCGTCCATTTTCGACAGTGCGCAAACGCGCATGGGTGAAATGCTGTTCGGGCAGAAGAGAACGAGGATAATAACCATCATTGGTAAGATTGATCAGTAGATCGCTTTGAGAACATTGTCTTCGAATCACTTCTGAAAATGTCTCTTCGTAACAAATGGAAACGCTCATCCTGCGATTTCCTTGTAATGGACAGGGTTTTTCCCCTTTAGAAAAAAAATCATAGATCCCATAGCTCTTTGTCCAAGGACGCATCCATTCAAAGGGCAGATATTCCGCTAAAGGGAGCAGCACTCGCTTGTCGTAACGTTGAACGGGATGTTCTTTAGAGGAGAGGAAAAAAGCCGAATTATAGAATTTGTTTTGAGATTGTTCATAATGATCTAATCCGATCACGATATCCGAACCATATAGTTTAGCAATTGACTGTGCCCAAAATAAATTGGACACCTGCATATTTTCGTGATTGTATAACACCTTCTTTTCTGCAAAAGGGTGCGCCATCTCTGGAAAATATGCTGCAGCAGCAGGACCATATATCTTGGAAAAGATCTGCCGGGCCTGTAAAAAGGGAAAAAAAGCATGGTCTGATTGCTTGGGGACGGCAGCTTCGGGCAAAATGATGAGGTCCCATTTTTTAGAAGGAATAATGCCTTTTGCATCTTGACGCTGTTTTTCTTGCAAAGATTCTAGAATGTGCTGCCATTGGACATGAGGCGGAATATAGTTTTCTTGACGCGAAGACATCCGTACTTTTTCTGAAGGCAGAAGCCCTGTTTGAATCAAAGCAACGCTTAGACTATTTTCTGTAAGATGCATGCGGCCTGTGTGATAATAGAGATGGAGCGAGCCGAAAAGGTAAGGCAAAATCGCAAATAAACCCCAAACGAGGCAATTTCTCCCTCTATTTTGTGATGCACGCCAGATCTTAAGCGCCCAAAGGTTCACCAACATAACCCAAAAGGACAAGCCAAAAACGCCAAAGAGAGACGCCCATTGCAACGGGACAGCGTGAAAGCTTAAGGCAAGCCCAATGGGATTCCAGGAAAATCCACATATAAAATGCAGCCTGGACCATTCCAGAATAGTCCAGAGTGCAGACAGTGCCGCAATGTGGAAGAACGTGAGATGTTGGGGCAGCAAAGCAGCAAGAACACCAAACTGCAGTCCCAATGCGCAGCAAATGAAAAAATAGACGAACAAAATGTAATAGCCCTGGTATTCAATGGATGTCATCCAGGACAGCTGGAGCAATTGCACTCCAAGAAACCAAGTCGTAGCGACCCAAAAACGCTCTTTCATACGGATGGAAGGCTGAAAAACACTGAAGAAAAGGGCAAAGCCTAGAGTGGCTGCAATAGGGCATAACCAAGGCATGCGGGCAGGCTGCCCAAAAGCGACGATGCACAAACTCAATATATATCCAAACAGCTTGGAAAAGCGGGGGTAAGAAGAGGTTATAGCCGACGCTGCCAAAAACCCCTTCTTTACGTTGTTTATCATGGATTATCAGGTTTTTTTTCTTTGCCTTTGGCCTTTTTGCATCCTCCGCGACCATAAGCAAGAAGCAGCAATAGTCCGCCGATGATGCTCACATTTTTTATAAATAGCGTTATTTGGGTTTCGCGGTCCATGCCCTGCATCGTCCAAAAATGATGAAAGAGGACAGTGGTGGGAATTAAAAAGATGAGGAGCAGGAAAGCCCCAAGCCGCACACTCAATCCCAAAAGGGCCAGAAGCCCTCCACCGAGTGTGCAAAAGACAGCTCCAGAGAGCAGTAGAAAAGAATGATCGATTGCCATTTCAATAATTTTTTGCCATTTTTCATCGCCGATCGTCATGCCCAGCCAATCGCAGAGAATGGCGATAAAATACTGTTCTGAGCCTTGCCAGTCCAGGAGCATCCGCACTCCTGCAATAATGAAAATCACACTCAAACACAAACGTCCCAGAAAACCGATCAAAGATTGCACGAGCCCCATCATCTACCAATAAATATTTGATTGATTAAAAAAACACACCAAACTTGAGACAAGTATACAAAATCAGGTATAATCCTCAGCAGGATTAAATGAATATTTGATTTTTTTATGAAAAGGCCGTTTAGGGAACACCATATTTTAGAGATTTTTCATGCCTATGATATACAGGCTGGTCCTTTAGACTTGTTCTTAAGAAATTATTTCCGCGCCCATAAAGCCGTAGGAGCAAAAGATCGAAAAGTCATCGCCGAGACTATTTACGGGATCACACGCTGGCAAGGACTATTAGATTTCTTGATTGAGAAACCTGTTTCCTGGGAAAAACGCTATCAGTGTTTCTCTCAATTTTCTGCGGAAAAATACCTATCCGATACAACCATCCCCTTGCATATCCGCTTGAGCTTCCCTCAATCTTTTTTTCAACTTCTCTCAGAACATCTCGGTGAAGACCGAGCGATTGCATTTTGTTTGGCGAGCAATGAACCTGCCCCGACGACGGTGAGAGTCAATCTCCTTAAAACCTCTCGCGCAGTTCTTCTCGATCAATGGGCCTCATCTTTTTCTGTGTCTGCGTGTAAAAATTCTGCTACCGGCATTACTTTTCACAAAAAGATCAACTTTTTTGGTTTGCCCGCATTTAAAATGGGATTGTTCGAAGTACAAGATGAGGCCAGCCAGCTTATTGCTGATCTGATCGCAGCACATCCCGGGGACCACATCCTCGATTTCTGCGCAGGCTCTGGAGGAAAATCCTTAGCCTTCGCTCCTAGAATGGGACACAAAGGACAATTATATGTGCACGACATTCGTCCTACTGCATTGCTGGAGGCTAAAAAAAGATTAAAAAGGGCCGGGATCCAAAATGCGCAGATCTTATCTTCCGATTCTCCTCATAAAAATTCTTTAAAAAATACTATGGACTGGGTCCTCGTCGATGCCCCTTGCAGCGGCAGCGGCACATTGCGCCGCAATCCGGATATGAAATGGAAATTCAATAAGGAGATGTTAAATCGTCTCGTGGAAGAGCAGCGTGCCATTTTTCGACAGGCTCTGGATTTTGTGAAGCCCGGGGGCCACATCGCCTATGCGACATGCAGTGTTCTCCCCATGGAAAATGAAAAACAAGCTGAGTTCTTCGAACAGAATTTTCCTATCCAGCGCGTTTCGGATCCTTTTTCTTCTTTTCCTAAAAAGGGGGAAATGGATGGTTTTTTCGGCATTGTTTTTACGAAAAGATAGGGAAAATATTGACAGTTTGTGTATAAATTCAATGTTATGAAGCGTTTGTTCCTCTCATTCCTTTTATTTGCTCCTTTCCTTTCTCTGCAGGGAAACGGTCCCCCGTTTGCGTATGATGAACCTCAGGATATTGTCATTTACAATCGCATTCTAGCTAAAGTCAATGGGAAGAGCGTCTCTGTGATCGATGTCATGAAAAAAATGGACCTATTCCTTCAACGCTATTATCCAGAACATGCCCAATCTAAAATGGCCCGTTTTCAATATTATTCTAAGCAATGGAGAGACACCCTTTCGCAAATGATCGATCAGGAGCTCATGCTCGCTGATGCAGAACACCTGGAACTCAAGGTCACCGATGCCGAGGTCAGAGAAGAAGTGCTCGCACGTTTCGGACCCAATATTATGGGCACGCTGGATAGTATTGGAATGACCTACGAGGAAGCGCGCACGCAAATTTACAACGAAATGGTCGTGCACAGGATCATGTGGTACCGCGTGCATTCCAAAGCACTCAATACAGTAAATCCTCAAGACATTAAGGAATCTTATCGGGTCTTTTGTCAAAAAAATCCTCCTCTTGAGAAATGGCTCTATCAAGTCTTATCTATCCGATCGCAGCAACGCGAGATTGGAGAAGGACTCGCCTCAAAAGCCTTCGAGCTATTAGAAACCAAACGCATCGATTGGGCTTCATTACCCTCTCAACTCAAAACAGAAGAAGAAACGACAACCATTTCTCTTTCTCCTGAACTCGAAGGCGATGAAAAGGGACTGGCTGGATCGCACAAAGAAGTGTTAAAGCATTTAAAACCGGGAGATTTCAGTGCTCCTATCGCGCAAGT
>Ga0209579_10003874_pt1 | contig 10643 bp, 7 predicted proteins | sample Coa_R1_2_FD_187152 | JGI IMG/M metagenome (GOLD analysis project Ga0209579, IMG submission 187152) | Surface soil microbial communities from Centralia Pennsylvania, which are recovering from an underground coalmine fire - Coalmine... | ecosystem: Environmental > Terrestrial > Soil > Unclassified... | reverse complement strand
CCGTGCGCTGAGGACAGTGGGAAGATGGACGAGCACCATCCAAACCAACATCATGCCCCGCGCAGCATCGAGTTCGGCAGACCGCTTCATTCGGTCAAGTCACTCTTTCCCGTTCATTTCCGAGTGTGGCAAGTTTGGGGCTGGTTCAAGATTAAGCGTTGCATGATGAAGAGTCCAATTCAATTCGCAAATTCGAATCATTGTCATTACCCTGCATCACCGAACTGCACCCGCCGATTGACTTTCGTCTAAACCCGGGGCTGGAGGTTTAGTTTCGCCTACAATGAAGATGCGCCGGGGTGCGGAATTGTTGCAGCAGGACGGAGCCGCTCAATCAAAGAGGAGGCGGGGGTACGTGGAACAGTGTAGGTGGGTGCACTTGACCGCAGGAGTGCCAGAGGCTAGGACTATGCGAAGGATAGGCATTATATCTTAGACCTATCAGAGAACGGTGCACTATACTGCGGGCGAAAGGGGGATTTAAATGCCGGAAAAGATGAAAGTTGTAAAGGCGGGCGATGTGACGCAGCGAGTGGGCGTGGAAGTGATTCGCGCACGAGGCGTCGACGTGGAAAAGCTGATCAAAATGTTGATTGCCAACGCGGCGGCGGAATTTGCCAGCACTTATTACTACTACACAATTCTTCGCATGCATCTTGCAGGTCATGAAGACTACAAGGAGATTTGCGAGGATGCGCGGCTGGAGGATCGCGCCCATTGGGAACTGATCGTCCCGCGCATTTACGAACTCGGCGGGGAGCTGCCGAACGACCTGAAGGCATTTCACGACCAGGCCGGATGCGAGGCGGCGAAGCTGCCCGATCCGCCCACGACGGTGAATATTCTGACGCTGCTTTTGGAGTCAGAGCGCTGCGCGATTCGCAGTTGGATCGCCATTTGCGACATGACATTTGGCAAGGATCCGCGAACGTATGACATGGCGTCGCGCATTTTGAATGAAGAAATCGAACACGAGGCGTGGTTCATCGAACTGCTCGCTTTTGAACGCGACGGAAAGTCGATTCCGTCCGGACATTTCCGGCGCGGCGAGCCGGGGCATGCGCCTTACAGCAAGAACGCCGGTTTCTACAACCCATGATGATTGCCCTGGGGCCCTGCCCGGCGCGCCTGCGTCAGGCAGGGCTTGCCTGGGAAATTGAATGACGAGTTCCCTTCCCCTATTCGATGTGGTCCTTTTGCTGCCTGACAACGAGGAGCGGCGGATTCAGGTAGGCGGCGAAGAGCACATTTGGGACGCCGCATCGAAGGCCAGCATCGTGTTGCCCGCGCTCTGCCATCAAGGGCGATGCCTTACCTGCGCCGGACGGCTCGAGAACGGCGGCGAGGTGGACCAGTCAGACTCGATTCGCTACTACCCCGAGGATCGCGAGGCTGGATTCGTTTTGCTGTGCACCGGGAAGCCGCGCTCATCGCTGCGAATTCGGACGCATCAGCAAGAGGAAATGAGGCAGCACCGGAAGCGGAAGGGGCTCGCGGCGCCGTATACGTAGGCGGCAAAGGCGAGAGGCGGCGGAGCGAGGTGAGGGTGGAGTTGCGCGAGGAAATCTGACTTTGTTTGAGACGATCGTCGAAAGGACGAAAACCCCCACCCCGTGAAGGCGGGGTGAGATACATAAGACTCCAATGCGCTGCGAGCCCGCGGGAAGCTAGGGGCGAGTTTCGAGAGTGTTGTGGCGACCGAGTTTGTTGCGGCGACGGTCGGCTTTCCGTCTGTCGTCGAGCCGTTGGGTGGCGCTGAGCACGATCACTTCTTTGATCCGAGGGATGGCTTCGCGGGCGGAGGCTTGACCTGCGGCGACCAGTTGCGGCGTCTTCACAAATTCGTCCCACTGAACGCGATGGACGTCTGGCTCGAGGAGAATATCCACATCGGAGTGCCAGACCTGAGTGGCGGCCGTTTGAAGAATCGAGAAGGAGCGGCTGATCACTTCGATGGTGTTGCGCGGCGCGCTGCGGAGCAGACCCGGTTCGAGATGCACTCCGATTACAATGTCCGCGCCCATATCACGCGCGGCTTCCGCGGGAACCGTCTCGGTGAGAAATCCATCCACGAGAATCCGCCCCTGGTATTCGACGGGCAGGAAAAGTCCGGGATAGGCGCAGGAAGCGCGCAAAGCGGGGCCGATTTCGCCTTCCGTGAAATGAATCGAACTTCCCGAAAGCAGGTCGGTAGCGCAGATGCTTAGCGGGATTTTCATTTCGTGAAAAAATTTGGCGGTCGTGAATTTGTGAAGAAAATCCTCGAGGCGGTCGTTTGTGGCCATGCCCATGCGCGAGAGAGTCCAGCGGCCGAAGTCGCTAAAACGAGTGGCTGATCCCTGGCGCTCCATTTCGGCGAGAGAGGTGCCGCTGGCGTAGGTGGCAGCGATCAAGGCCCCGACGCTGGTGCCGGCAATGAAGTCGATGGGGATTTCGTATTCTTCCAGGACGCGCAGGACTCCGATGTGAGCGATGCCGCGCGCGAAGCCGCCGCCCAGAGCGAGGCCTATTTTCGGGCGGTCACGCTCGTCGGCGTAAGCAAAGGAGCGCAGGCCACTCACCGCACGAGTGAACCATTTGGATGCAGGCGCCATCACCGACCCCTACAAATACTTTAGCAAAGTTCGCGCGTGCGGGGCGTTTCCGGTTGACCCGGGTTACCGCTTTTGTAACCATGTGCCTTGCCAGAGGCCGAAATGAGACGGCAAATCGAAAAAGCGGCGGTGCTGGGCGCTGGAACGATGGGGTCGCGAATCGCGGCGCACCTGGCGAATGCCGGGATTCCCTGCTACCTGCTCGATATTGTCCCACCTGAATTAAATGCCGACGAAAAGCGAAGGGGCTTGACGCTGGAGAATCCGGCGGTGAGGAACCGGATTGTCCGCGCCGGGCTGGAGGCGGCGAAGAAGTCGCGGCCGGCGGCTTTTTTTACGGCAGAGACGGCGCGATTGATCACGCCGGGAAATCTCGACGATAACCTGGCCTTGTGCGGCGAAGCGGACTGGATCATCGAGGCGGTGGCCGAGAATCTGGAGATCAAGCGGAAGCTGTTTGAGCGAGTGGAAACGGTGCGGAGGCCGGAGACGATTGTTACGTCCAACACATCGGGGTTGCCGATCCGGCTGATCGCGGAGGGGCGCTCAGAGGATTTTCAGCAGCACTGGGCGGGGACGCATTTCTTCAATCCTCCGCGGTACATGAAACTGGCGGAACTGATTCCTGGGCCCAAAACGCTGCCGGGGGTGCTCGAGTTTTTGGCGGAAGTTTGCGATGAGCGGCTCGGCAAGGGCGTGGTGGTGGCGAAGGATACGCCGAATTTTATTGCCAACCGCATTGGCACGTTTTCGATTTTGCATGCGTTTCGGCAGATGCAGGCACTGGGAATGACGGTGGAGGAAGTGGACGCGTGCACGGGGCCAGCGGTGGGATGGCCGAACTCCGCAACATTTCGAACAGTGGATTTGGTAGGACTCGATGTGCTGGTGCATGTGATTCGAAACATTTACGAAAATGCCACCGAGGATGAGTCGCGCGAGCTTTACAAAGTTCCGCCGCTGGTGGAAGCGATGATGGAACGCGGCTGGCTCGGCGAAAAGACCGGCAGCGGATTCTACAAGCGGGTGAAGGGCGGGGGCGGCGAATCGGAAATTCTGACACTCGATTGGCAGAAGATGGAATACCGTCCGCGGAAAAAAGCGAAATTCAGTTCGATCGAGGCGGGCAAGGGCGTGGAGAGTACTCGCGAGCGATTGCCAATGCTGGTTGGTCCAGCGCTGGAGGGCAAAGGCGGCGATAAGGCTAATCAATTTTTGTGGGCCACGCTGGGCGAGACGTGCGTCTATGCCGCGCGGCGGATTCCGGAAATTGCCGACAGGGTAGTTGACGTGGATCGCGCGATGCGCTGGGGATTTGGATGGGAGCTTGGGCCGTTCGAGATCTGGGACGCGATCGGCGCGGAGCGAATGGCCAAGGAGCTGGAGCGCGATGGGAAACAGATGCCAGAGCTGGTGAGGAAAGTGCTGGCGTCGCCGAAGAAAGTCTTTTACAGCGAAGAAAAGGGGCGGACGAGCTTTTTCGATTTGTCGAGCGGCGCGCTGAAGCCACTGGAAGAGCCTAGTGGCGTGATCTTTCTGAAATCGTTGAAAGATCGTACTGCAGTGGTCCAGGAAAACTCCGGCGCGAGCCTGATCGATCTTGGCGATGGGGTGGTTTGCTGCGAATTTCACGCCAAGATGAACGCGATCGGCGGGGATATTTTCGCGATGCTGCAGGCAGGCGTGGCGCGGTTGGAGACGGAATTCGAGGCTATGGTAATCGGCAACCAGGCGCCGAATTTTTCCGCGGGCGCGAATTTGATGCTGTTGCTGATGACCGCGCAAGAGGGCGAGTGGGACGATATTCACCTGGCGGTGCGTCAATTTCAGCGCGCGAACATGGCGATCAAGTACGCGCCGCGTCCCGTGGTGGCTGCGCCGCAGGGAATGGCGCTGGGCGGCGGGTGCGAAATTCCGCTGCACTCGGCGAGAATTCACGCTGCGGCGGAAACATATATAGGATTGGTGGAAGTGGGCGTGGGGCTGATTCCCGCGGGCGGCGGCAGCAAGGAAATGCTGATTCGCGCAAACGAGCACGCGTCTGGCGGAGATAATCTGGATTTCATGCATGCGCTGCGGTCAGTTTTCGAGAATGTGGCGATGGCAAAGGTTTCCACGAGCGCAGAAGAGGCGCGAACGCTCGGATATTTGCGGCCGTCGGATCTGATCTCCATGAATCGCGACCGGCAGATCGCGGACGCAAAGGCCACGGCGCTCGCGATGGTCCGCGCCGGATATCACCCGCCGGCTCCGGCGGAAATACGCGTGCTAGGCGAGGAATTTTTTGCGGCGGCAAAGCTGGTCGTTCACATGATGGTGCGCGGCGAGTTCGCGACGGAGCACGACGCGGTGGTGGCGCGAAAGCTCGCCTACATTCTTGCGGGCGGGGGAATCACGGCGCCGCAAAGTGTGCCGGAGCAATATATTTTGGATTTGGAGCGCGAGGCGTTCGTTAGTTTGTGCGGCGAACGCAAAACGCAGGAGCGCATCGCGCATACGCTGAAAACCGGAAAGCCGCTTCGAAACTAGCCTGCGGGCCACTGAAACACGTACACCTCGTGTTTGCGTATCGGTTAACACTTAGTACGAACGTACTATTGCCGGGCTGAGCAAACCCCCAAGACAATCGATATCCCTAGGCATAAGCTGATTTTTCAACGGAGGGCGGTGTAAACCGTTCGTACTACATGACGCCAACCAAAGAGACAGTGGAAACGGCAGGCTCGATATCCATAAAGGATACGGCCGCAGCAAAAGCGAACACGAACGTGGGACATTTGCGCGCCGACGCGGTGTCGCTGGACGTGCCCATCAAGGTGCACGGCACGCGCGTAACGGAAGCGGCGCGAGGCGCTGCACCGCAGACGGAACCGTTCGAGGAAACCAGCTCGACGATGATCGTCTTCCCGCAGGGCGCAGTCGTGAAGATGGCGACGGCCGTAGTGGGCGGGCAGATGGTGGTGGTGACGAATCTGAAATCCGGACACGACGCGATTTGCCGCATCGTGAAAGTGCGTCCCTACGCGCAAACGCACAGCTATGTGGAGATCGAGTTCACCCATCGGCAGCCCGGCTACTGGGGTGTGCATTTCCCGGCGGATGCCCTGGCTGATGCGCCGTCGATTGGGCCAGCCGCCGCCATGGCGGGGTCACACGCAGCGCCGGCAGTATCTGTGGAAATGAAAATTGAAAAGGCGCATGACGCGGATAGCGATGAAAAGTTCTGGGAGATTGCGGGGAATAGTTTGCCAAAGATTAATACGGCTTCCGGGATGGCCAGTGTGCCGGCGGCACCGCTTCCACCAGCCACCTCGACATCACCTCTGAGCTCGTCCGCGCCGACCTTGGCTTCGCCCGTGCGGCAAAGCAAACCTGAATCGCCCTTTGCCCCCATCGGTTCGCAAGAGGATGTGCAGGCGGCTGCGTCGGCCACGAATATGGTTGGAGTGGACTCTTTTTCGCGACACGAACGGCCAGTCCATGCGAGCGAGATGCGCACGCACAGGGCGCCAGAAGCGGAAATTTCCGAGTCATTCGTATCGGCGGAGAGCGGCCATGCCCTTTCGCAGCCTGCGCACGTGGCACCGTTTGGCCGGTTCGCGGCAGCCGCCAACCTAAAAAGTCCCCCGGCGGAAAACGTAATTGAGGGCGTGACGACCTATTTGGAAGCGCGCAAAAATCCGCCCAATTGGTTAGCGATGGTTTCTGGTATTGCGGCATTGGTTATAACGGCAGCCGGTGGCGCGTTTTTCTTCCACATTGGGCCTTTCGCCGACCCAGTAAGCTCGCCGGTGGCCACGGTCGCAGCCGCCAGCCCAAACCCTGCACGCACCTACGCACCAGCGAGTCCAGTGAGCGCAGCGAATACCGCGACTCCATCGGCCGCGGTGGTTGCCGCCGATGCTCCGGTGCGGCCGACCGAATCAGCGCGACCTCGAGTAAGCAAGGCGCCGGCGCAAGAAATCCCGCCGCCTGCGGCGCCAGTACAGGCAGCCGAGGCGCCCGCGGCCCCAGCTCATGTGAAGCCGGCAGTGAAAGTGCCGGATATGTTTGGCGCTCTGAACGCGCATCCGGTTTCGCCGGGGCGCGGATTAAGCTCCGCCAGCGCCGCAGCCGCGCCTTCGATTGATGCCAGCGGCGCGAATAGCGATAGCAGCCCGCTGAAAGGACTGGTTTCGTCCATTGCGCCGCCTTCGCCGCTCAACGAGATGTCGACGCCAGCGCATTCTGCGGGTCAACTGAAACCGCCGCAGCTTATTTCGTCTGTGATGCCTATATATCCGCAGATCGCACAACTGGCTGGGGTGGAGGGGGACGTGGTGGTGGAAGCCTCGATCGACAGCAGCGGAAACGTCTCGGCGACGAAAGTGTTAGCTGGCCCGATGATGCTGAGGCTGGCCGCGACGGACGCGCTGCGCCGCTGGAAGTATGAGCCGGCAACGCTCGACGGGAAGCCTGTTGGCACGCAAATGACGGTTCGGGTTCGTTTCCACCGGTAGAGCCAAGCGACCCTCGCCCGAGGGTCGCGTCACTTTCCCAGCACCGCGTGCGCGCGGTTGCTTTTTTCCTTTCCCTGGCATCCAATGGAGAAGTTTCGAGCGGCGAAGCCTGCCGCATCGAGCGAGGTGCGCCATGCGTGAAGCTGTGATTGTAAGTTCTGTGCGAACGGCTGTGGGGAAAGCGCCCAAGGGAACTCTGCGGGCCACGCGGCCGGATGACCTGGGAGCTGCGGCGATCAAGGAAGCGGTCGGGCGGGCGAAAGGGCTTGATGTGGCCGAAATCGAGGATGTGATCATTGGTTGCGCGACGCCCGAGGCAGAGCAAGGGATGAATGTGGCGCGGATTGCGGCGCTCCGAGCGGGGTTGCCAGTGACTGTTTCGGCGATGACGATCAATCGCTTTTGCTCGTCAGGCTTGCAGGCCATTGCGTTGGCCGCGGAGCGAATCATGTCCGGACAGGGCGACGTTGCGGTTGCGGGGGGCGCGGAGTCCATGAGCATGGTTCCAATGGGAGGGCACAAGATTTCGCCGAATCCCTGGCTGATCGATCATTATCCGGATACCTACTTGAACATGGGTCTTACGGCGGAAAATCTGGCGAAGAAGTATGGCTTCACGCGAGAGCAAGCGGACCAATTTTCGCTGGCGAGCCATCAGAAGGCGCTGGCGGCAATTGCCGCGGGAAAGTTCAAGGATGAGATCGTTCCCATCGAGGTGAATTACACGTTTGTTGAGAATGGGGCGAATAGTGGGAATGGCGCTTCAGGGGTGAGCGCTGGAACGAAAACGAAGAACCAGAAGCTGACGTTCGATACGGACGAAGGACCGCGCGGCGATACTTCGATGGAGGCGCTGGGAAAATTGAAACCCGTGTTTCACGCGCACGGCGTGGTGACGGCGGGAAACAGTTCGCAGATGAGTGATGGGGCGGCGGCCGCCGTGTTGATGAGCGCCGAACGCGCGCGCGCGTTGGGATTGAAGCCGCTGGCACGGTTTGTGGCGTTTGCCACGGCTGGGTGCCCGCCGGAGGAAATGGGCGTCGGACCGGTATACGCGATCCCGAAGGCGCTGAAGATTGCAGGACTGAACCTGGATCAAATCGACGTGATCGAGTTAAATGAGGCTTTCGCGGCGCAGGCGCTGACGGTGATCAAACTTGCGGGGCTCGATCCGGCGCGTGTGAACGTAAATGGAGGCGCGGTTGCGCTGGGACATCCGCTTGGCTGCACGGGCGCGAAGTTGACGGCGACTATTCTGCGCGAGATGGAACGACGGCAGGCGCGGTATGGGCTGGTGACGATGTGCATCGGCGGAGGAATGGGAGCCGCGGGAATTTTGGAGCGGGCGGCGTAGAGATCGGCGAGAAGGCGGTCGTCGTCGCGACATTTGTGAGTGGCTGGCTTTGCGCTGCGATGGACGTGGTTGCAGCACGCCCGGGCAAGCCGGGGCGGCAAACAGCGGGAGCCCTTCGAGGCTCAGGGCAGGCGCGGTTGCCGCGTTCTCTAAGAGCGAGAAACGGATTTCGGCGAGCGAGGTAAACCCCGGGGCTGAAGTCCCCATTTATTTTTAGCCTGTTTTCCCCCGCATGAATGCGGGGGGCTTCCACCAAGCGGCATATCGCTAAAAGTTAATGCGTGCTATTTCAGATATCGGGCGAGAGCGGGCCATTGTCTTCGGCGTTTCAGAGCGCGAGAATCGAGATGGCAAATCCGGGCGCGAGAGCGAGGTCTTCATGGCGACGACAACAGTTTCGCAAACACTCAATCGGGGCGGGGCTTTTCTGATTGCGTCCACGGGGCCGGAGGACGTTTTCACTCCGGCGGATTTGAACGATGACCAGCGCCTATTGGGGCGAACGATCGAGGAATTCATCGCCAAGGAAGTGGTTCCGCATATTCCCGAACTGGAAAAGCACAAAGAAGGATTGATGGCGGAGTTGGTGCGCAAAGCGGGAGAGGTCGGGCTGCTGGGCGCGGGGATTCCGGAGGAGTACGGCGGAGCGGCACTGGATAAAGTGTCGAGCGTGATCGTGTCGGAAAAGCTGGGCGTGTACGCGTCCTTTACGGTTGCGTTCGGCGCGCACACGGGAATCGGGACGATTCCGCTGGTTTATTTCGGCACGGACGCGCAGAAGAAGAAATATTTGCCGAAAATCGCGAGCGGCGAAATGCTGGCGTGCTACGCGCTTTCTGAGCCGCAGGCGGGATCGGACGCGCTAGCTGCGCGAGCGCGCGCGGTGCTGTCACCTGACGGCAAAAACTGGCTGCTGACCGGACAGAAAATGTGGATCAGCAGCGGCGGATTTTCCGATCTTTATACGGTGTTTGCAAAAGTGGATGGCGAGAAATTTTCGGCGTTTCTCGTAGAACGAGGCACGCCGGGTTTTACGATCGGAGCAGAGGAAAACAAGATGGGGATACGCGGCAGCTCGACGGTGCCGCTATTTTTCGAAAATGCGCCGGTGCCCAAGGAAAATTTGCTCTATGAGATTGGACGCGGGCACATTGTGGCGTTCAACACGCTGAACGCGGGGCGATTTTCCCTGGGAGCGAGTTGCGCGGGCGGGGCAAAGCAAGTGCTGGGGCTTTCGTCGAAGTATTCGAAGGAGCGCACGGCCTTCGGGAAATCCATTTGCGAATTTGGACTGGTAAAGACAAAGCTGGGCGAAATGGCGATTCGTATTTACGCGCTCGAGTCGATGATTTACCGCACCGCGGGAACCATCGAAGGGGCCGCATCCGCGTCCGGGACCGATAAGGTGAAGCAAGCCATGCAGGCGCTGGAGGAATACGCGATCGAGAGTTCGATTATCAAAGTGGTGGGGAGCGAGACGCTCGACTATTGCGCCGACGAGGGCGTGCAAATTTTCGGAGGCTACGGTTTCCACGAGGATTATCCCGTGGCGCGAATCTATCGCGACAGCAGGATCAATCGCATTTTCGAGGGAACCAACGAAATCAACCGGCTGGTGATCATCCAGATGCTGCTGAAACGCGCGATGGCGGGGACTTTGCCGCTGATTTCCGCGGCGAAGAAACTTGCGGAGGAATTGCTGTCGGGACCGTCGTTTGAGGAGGCGCCTTCGGGCGCGCTGGCCGAAGAAGAACGGGCGCTGGGGCAGGCGAAGAAGATTTTCCTGCTGGCGGCGGGGTCGGCGGTGGAAAAATTCCGGGATAAACTGGCTGAAAATCAGGAGATTGTGGGGTCGCTAGCGAATATCGTGATGGATATTTATGCGGTGGAATCGTCGCTACGGCGGGCGCAGAAATCCGCGGCGGCGAAGGGTCAGGCGGCGGAGCTGATGGCCGATGCGACCCGGGCGTTCACGTACGATGCCATGGACCGCGTTGAAAAGGAGGCGCGCACGGCCCTTGCCGGCGTTTCCGACGGCGACACTCTGACAACACAACTGGCCGCGTTGAGGCGCCTGGCGAAACATGCACCGGTGGATACGATCGCGCTTCGCAGGCGACTGGCGGATGCCGTACTGTCGCAGGATAGATACCCCTTCGACGGGCGCTGATTCGGCCGGCGGATTCGGGCGCGAAA
>Ga0209579_10003873_pt1 | contig 10644 bp, 8 predicted proteins | sample Coa_R1_2_FD_187152 | JGI IMG/M metagenome (GOLD analysis project Ga0209579, IMG submission 187152) | Surface soil microbial communities from Centralia Pennsylvania, which are recovering from an underground coalmine fire - Coalmine... | ecosystem: Environmental > Terrestrial > Soil > Unclassified... | reverse complement strand
CGCGCGCTCGCATTCGCCGCCGTCGTGGCGGGCGCCGTTCTGCTTGCCCGGCCCGAGCGTTCCTAGAGAGCCCGGCTCAGCTACTGAGGGTCCCGCGGGCGGCCGTCACGCCACCCGGATCGCCGCCGGGCCCGCGGAGGAGCCAGGCGAACGCGACCGCGACGGCGGCGCCCGCAAGCGGCCCGACGACGTAGAGCCAGAGATGGGCGAAGCGACCGAGCACGAGGTCGGGCCCAAACGATCGCGCCGGATTCATCGAGGCGCCGCTGATCGGACTCGACCAGAGTCCGGCGAGGACGATGTAGCCGCCGACGGCGACCGCCGAGAGCGCACCGACGTTCTGGGCGCGTGACGCGGTGCCGAGGATCGTGCTGACGAGACCGAGCGTGAGCACGAATTCGGTCAGCAACGCCTTCCAGTCCGCAACGCCGCTCCCCGGCTCCGTCGCGCCGAGCGCGCCGACCTTGCCGTAGACGGCCCACAGGAAGAGGCACGCGATCGACGCCCCGGCGAGCTGAGCGAGCACGTAGGCGGGGACGCGTCGCCAGGGAAAGTCGCCGCGCAGACTGAACGCGATCGTCACGGCCGGGTTCAGATGCGCGCCCGAGACCGCGCCCATGAACAGGATCACCGCGGTCACGGTCAACCCGGGCGCCGCGACAGCGGCCGACCGGCTGATCTGTCCATGACTGACCGCGCCCACGACCACGGCGCCTGCGCCGGCGAGCACGAGCAAGAACGTCCCGAAGAGCTCGGAGAAAAGTCGTCGCGGATCGGGCCACGTGAGGTCGACCCGACGCGTGCTTACTGGCGGCCGACGAGCCGGCAAGGAATCTCCGCATCCTCGTCGAGGTGGTAGCTCGCGCAGATCCGGTGGTAGCCGTCGGCGATGACGAGCGGCGCGCCGACCGGGGGCCTGACGAGCAGCACGGGCGACAGCCGCTCCCCTCCCGCGACCTTCTTCAGGTCGCGCTGCACCTCTGGATCCGTTTCCAGGAGGAGCTCGAGCCGGGCGGCCCTCAGCAGATCTTTCGCCTTGCGTCGGATCGCCGTCGCACCACGCAGCTGATCGACGAGCGTCGCGACCTCCGACTCGGGGAAGAGCAGGCTGAGGAAGTCGGACGCGGCCGGGAAATCGTGATCGTCCGGATCCTCCTTCCAGTGCTCGCGTGCGGCGTCATGCCGCTTCTTCGCCACCCCCACAGTCTTCCAGGTCGGGGTCGTCAGCCCGGCTTGTTCGGAGCAGAGGCGGGTGGCGGGACGAGCCGGTTGCCTGAGATGGTGAAGCCCGCTGCGCGGAGGAACGGCCGCGCCACCTCGACCGCGTGCGCGAGGTTCCTGGCCATCCAGAAACAGAGCGCGGCGAGCGGCAGCTCGACGAAGATCGCCGAGGCGATCGCCTGGGCGATGTCCGAGAGACCGCGTGAGGTAAGGACGTCGAACCAGGCATCGCAGCAGAGCAGCGTCCCGGTGATCGTCGCGGTGACCTCGGCGAACGGGGATCGTCGCGCGACGAGGACTGCGGTCGCCGCCAGCGCCGAGCCGAGACCGACGTCGAAACCGCCCCACGCAAGCCGCCAATGATTGGCGACGTAGTGACGCGGCAGCGTGAGGAAGAGGAACGCGGTCCACGGGATCAAGACGAGCGCGCAGAGAAGCAACATCGGGGCGATCCACGGCGGTACGAGCCAGCGTCCCCGTCCGAGCCGCCAGCCGGCGCGGCCGCGAAGGTCAACCGCGGTCATGGCGTTCCTCCTGTCGAGAGCGGGCCGTTCATCGAGTCTGCAGGCGGAGCGGGATCAACGACCGCCGGTCGGAGGACAGTCGTTCGTGTCGTCGTCGATCAGCGTGTGGAGCACTCCGAGCGGCGACTCGATCGCCCGGATCGTGAACCGCCCTCGGCGGGTCGCGATCAGTCGCGTCATCGCGCCGTCGCCCGGAGCGAGACAGACAGCGCCGCGGTCGACCGACCAGTACGGCGTGTAGTGCACGCGCAGGAGGTAGGAGCCCGGGCCGCCGACCCAGCCCGCGATCTCGCTCGACCCGAGCAGGCTCACGCTCGTCGGCTCTGGGCCGACCAGGACGGACGTCGCGCGCGGGAGCCGGTAGATCGTCGCGGCGGCGGTCGTCGAGACCGGCCTCAGACCGGCGGCTCCCGACCGCACGAGCGCCGCTTCGCGTTGCGCATCGGTCGCCTCGAGCGGCAGGTGGGGAAGGACGACGTACTCGACGCCGCGCTGGTCGAGCCACGCCCGATAGCCCGCGGCCGTCAGGCGCGGTGCGTAGAGCGCCGGATTGTCGGCGATGTCGAGTTGCCGGTACCAGCCACGCGCGAGCGCCAGACCGGCTGCGGGCAGGTAGTAGGCCTCCCAGTGGTTCGCCGTCGGAACGACCTCGACGCGGTAGCCGGGGGTGGAGTGGCCGCGGAGATAGTCGACCACGGGCTGCCAGAAGGCCGCTCGCGAGTCGACGCTCGAGGATCGCTGCGAGATCATGGCCGCGTACGGCAACACGTTGGAGGCCATTGCCGCCGAGACCGCCGCGATCGTCAACCAGCGCGGCCGGAAGTCCGCGAGCGCGGCCGCGACGAGCGTGAGCGGGAAGACGAAGACCGACGCGCGGATCAGGTTGTGCCCGACCGGCGACGGGACGACGTAGGCGACGACCGTCGCCGCCGCCCAGACGAGGAAGATGTTCGCCAGTGGCCAGCCGCCGCGGCCCCGCAAGGCCACCGCGGCGCCGAGCCCCGCGACGGCGAAGCCGGCCAGGAGGCGCCAGATTCCATACGGGTAGACGAGGCCGGGCGAGGGGAGGAGGGCGAGGACGGCAAGCTGGAGCCCGCCGGCCGCGGCGACGACGGTCGCGATGATGACCACGTGCCGGTTCAGCCGCCGCTGGCGGAGAAACAGCGCGACGAGCACCAGCACGAGGAAGAGAAAGGCGAGCGGACTGAAGCCGAGCGTCAGCAGCATGCAGAGGGCCGCGACCCAGATGCGTCGCACCTGCAGCGCCCAGAGGCTCCCGAGCAACGTCGCCAGGCCCATGTCGTAGGGGTACGCGGCCGTGAACGTCTGACCGGTCAGGAGAACGGCGAACGTCCGAGCGGGCCAGCGGCCGACGGCCTTCCACTCGCGATGCGCGATCGACGCGAAGATCGCTGCGGCGAGCACAGCCCCCAAGATCCCGAGCGCCGCGTTCGTCAGGACCGCGGCGAGCGGATAGTAGAGAAGGCTGTACGACGCGAGCGGATACTGGCCCGCGAACCACAGGTTGTCCCAGATCAGCACCCCGTGCCGAACAAGACCGGTCCGGTAGAGGTGCGCGGCGAGGTCGCCGCCCCGCGGGATCACGAACACGATCACCGTGGCGAGGCCGGCGGCGACGAGCGCGCAGAGCAGGACTTCGGGGAGCTGCCGGCTCGCCCGCGGGGTCGCACCCGCCGGCAGAGGCTGCATCTTCACGGGCCCATCATGTCAACGATGCGGCGTCCGCCGGGAAACGCCGCCGCCGGTTTGCGGAGCGGCCGGCTACGCGCTCAGGACGGTCCGCGAGCGCTCGACGAGTGCTACCCGAAGCTGGCGCCGGGAGGTGATGCCAAGCTTCGTGAACACCTTGCGCAAGTGCCATTCGACGGTGCGGGCGCTGATGAAGAGCTGCGCGCCGATCTCGGGATTCGAGAGACCGTCACGGGCCAGGCGTGCGATGTGAGCTTCCTGTGCGGTCAGGTCGTCGCGTTGCTCGACGTTGCGCTTGTGCACCGTCGCTACGGTCGTCAGGAGCTCACGCCGCGCGCGTTCGGCGAAGCTCTCCATTCCGGCCCCGCTGAACAGCTCGTAGGCGGCGTTGAGCTCGTGGCGCGCATCCACACGCCGGTTGGTCCTTCGCAGCCACTCGCCGAACAGGAGGCGAGCGCGGGCGAGCTCCGCCTGCACCCGAGTTCGGCTCAGCCGCTCGACGGCTTCGCGGAAGAGGCTCTCGGCGAGATCGCCTTCGCTCAGGAGCGCTCGCGAACGAGCTTCGACCCCGAGCGCCCAGTCGGTTCCCGCCGCGTCTGCCTTCGCGGCCAACCGTTTCAGCGCCTCGTCTGCGAGCTCGGCGCGTCCTGTTCGCGCTGCCGGCTCGATCAGCTCGCTCAGGGCCCAGTTCTCGGCGACGACCTCCTGCTGCTCGCTCGCAGACCAGGCGGCGGCAAACGCCTCTTCGTACTGACCCAGGCTGTTGCAGAGGACGGCACGTGCGTACTCGCTGACGGCGACGCCGATTCCCTCACCCCGCGCGCCGGCCTCTCGAGTCGTCGTCTCGATCAGCTCTCTCGCCTGGCGCGCCTGCCCCCGCCACGCGGCGAGGATCAGCGCGCCGTACGGCGCCGAGCTGATCCCGGTCGCCTCCTCGACCGACTGCGTCTCCACGACCGCTGCGGCGGCGGCGCCGAGCTCGCCGCAGAACACGAGCACCGGTGTGTGCGCGCTGAGCGCGAGCGCGAGCTCCGTGAACGTGCCCGTCTCACGCGCGACCCGAACGTTGCGTCGAGACAAGAGATACGCCTGCTCGTCGTCCCACACCTCGAGGGCGACGACGCAGCCCTGCCACAGCCAGCGCATGCGCTCCTTCGGCGGGATTGTGTCGTCGGCGAGCTTCTGCAACGCCGCACGGCAGCGGGGCACGGCGGCCGTGTAGTCGTCTGCGAGCGCGACGAGCGCGTCGAGCAGCAAGTCGGTCGCCGACGGCTCGCCGTCTTCTCGACCCGCCGCGGCCCGCGCGGCCTCGGCGACCTCCGGGACGCCGACGCCCTCGTTGAGGCGGGCGCCGAAGAGGGCCGCTGAGAATGCGTCGACATACGTCTCGCGCGCGAGCCCGCTGTCCAGCGGCTCGAGGCGCCTTGCGGCCGCGAGCAGCAGCGGGGTCGCCTCGGTGCCACGGCTGGAAACGAATGCCAGCTGCGCGCGGAGCAGATCGATCCGCGCGCGTTGCAGCTCGTCGACGGGCCCGGCGGCCGCGGTCGTGAGCAGGCTGCGCGCGGCGTCGAACGCCCCCGCCTGCACGTTCGCGGCGGCTGCGTCGAGCGCCCGCCGGACGCGATCGGCTGCCTCCGGGGTGAGCTCGGCCCCGCGAGTGAGGAAGGCCGCCGCCGCCGCGACGCCGCCGCGGGACTGGGCGCGGCCGGCCGAACGCTCGAGCTCGGAGGCGACTTCCTCGTCGGCGCCCGTTGTCGCGCGCGCGAGATGCCACGCTCGCCGGTCGGGATCGGTCTCGACGTCGGTTGCCTCGGCGAGAGCGCGATGAACGCGCCGGCGATCCTCGGCGCCGGCTGCCCGGTAGGCGGCCGACCGCACGAGTGGGTGCGCGAACCGCACGTGGTCGCGCACCTCCAGAAGCCCACCGGCCACCGCGGCATCGGCCGCCGTCATGTCGACGCCGAGCGTCGCGGCCGCGCGGTGGAGCAGGACCGGATCGCCGAGCGGCTCCGCCGCGGCGGCGAGGACGAGCAGCTGCGTCTCGTCCGGGAGCAGGACGAGGCGCCGGAGGTAGCTCTGCTCGATCTTGCTCCCGACTGTGCGGCTCTCCGGAAGTCCGAAGCCGCCGGCCAGATCCGCCAGGCTCCAGGTGCGAGGCAGCTCGAGGAGCGCCAGCGGGTTGCCGTGGCTCTCGGTGACGATCTGGTCGCGGACGACAGCGTCGAGCGGGCCTTGCACGCTCGCCAGCAGGAGTGCTCGCGCATCGCCGTCGCCGAGTCCGCGGATCGTGAGCTCGGGGAGCCCCGCGAGGACGGCGTCACCGGCGCCCGTGCGCGCGGCACACACGAGAGCCACACGCTCGGCGAGCAGACGACGCGCGACGAAGGCGAGGATCTGCGCCGAGGCTCGGTCGAGCCATTGCGCATCGTCGACGATGCACGCCAGTGGTTGCCGTTCGGCGACGTCGGCGAACAGCGTCAGCGTGGCGAGCGCCACCAAGAAACGGTCGGGAGCCTCGCCGCCGCAGAGGCCGAACACCGTCGCGAGCGCGTCGCGCTGCGGAGCAGGCAGGTCCTCGAGATGGTCGAGCATGGGCGCGCACAGCTGATGGAGCCCGCTGTAGGCCAGCTCCATCTCCGACTCGACGCCGAGTGCGGTTGCAACGCGCCATCGTCCGGCTCGGTCGGTGACGTAGGCGAGCAGCGCGCTCTTGCCCACGCCCGCCTCGCCGCGGAGGACCGTCACCCGGCTCGTACCGGCGAGCACGTCCGTCAAGAGCCGGTCGAGCGCGTCGCACTCGCTCCGGCGCCCGAGCAGGCCCGCTGCCTTCGTAACCGCTTCAGCGACCAGCGCCCGACCCCCGTTCTCCCCTGTGGGCACCCGGTTCACCGACGCGCTTTACCCCCAGTAGCGCGAAAGCCGCATCGTTGAAGGCCGCACTGCCTCATCGACAGCCTCCGTGGGGCGCGGTACCCGTGGGAGGCTACATATCCAGGTCGAGCCCTGCGGCGGAGTCGCCGCGAGGTCTGCGAAGCCCTAGCCGAACGTGAACACGTACGCCTCGGCGCCCGGCGCGAGGAACGTGATCTCGAAGGTCCGGTCGGTGACCGATCCCCGCTCGCGGATCAGCTGGTAGACGCGCGGCCGGGCGAGGGTCCCCCGACCCTCTTCGTCGACGTCGAGCCCGTGCGCGTCGCCGGGAGGCTCGCCGTCGACGAGCACGCGGATCGGCACGGTCTGTTGCGGCCCGGGCGCCAGCACGAGGTTCACGTCGCGTGCGTGGAAGCGGAATGCGATCCGTCCGCCGGTTTCGTTCGACACCGCCGCCCGACTCGCGATCGTCCAGTTCCCCGCAAGCGCCCAGCGGTTGAGCTCCAAGGTTTCGGGGAGGACGTAGGTGCTCGGCTCGTCCACCTCGGCACCGCTCGGCGACGCGAAGTGCTCGGCTTGGCGGTAGCCGAGGTAGGTCTCGGGAGACTCGAGGTCCGTCCAGTCGGCCTGGACCTCGAAGCCTGTACCGACCACCGAGACGAGGTCGTCGCCGATCCCGTCGCCGCCGGCCTCGCGCAGCAACTGCTGGACGATCCACTCGCACTCTTCGTAGCCGCCCTCTCCGAACTGGTGGTGGCGGATTCGACCTTGCGCGTCGGCGATGTACACCGCCGGCCAGTAGCGGTTGCGGAAGGCGTCCCAGACGGCGTAGTCGTTGTCGAGCGCCACCGGATACTCGACCCGCAAGTCGCGTACCGCCTCGCGCACGTTGTCGAGGTCGTGCTCGAACGGGAACTCCGGTGTGTGGATGCCGACCACGACGAGACCGTGCTCCTCGTACTTCTCCGCCCACGCGCGGAGGTAGCCGAGCGTACGGAGCCAGTTGATGCAGGTGTACGTCCAGAAGTCGGCGAGCACGACCTTGCCGTGCACGTCGGTCTCGCGGAGCGGGGTGGAGTTGAGCCAACCGGTTGCCGCCTCGAACCCGGGCAGACGACCCTCGACGGGTAGCGCCCCCGCCTCCGCCTTGCGTCGCGTCCCGAACAGGCTCACGCTCCACCACCGCCCGCTTCGTCGAGCACTTGGGTAATCGCGTCGCAGCTCACTCGACCACCGTCATCCCGCGTGGCCACGGCTAGCGCATCCCCCTGAAGGCGGCCCGAACCTCGTCGCTGAAGAGCTGCGGCTGCTCCCACGCGGCGAAGTGGCCGCCCTTGTCGACCTTGTTGACGTAGGTGAGCGTCGGGTAGGCGCGCCGCGTCCACGACTCGGGCGGCCGGAAGCCGTCCTCTCCGAAGACGGTGACGGCGACGGGGACCCTGATCTCGGCGACCTTCATCGCGGCCGCGCTCGTCGGGAACGCCCCGCCGTGCTCCCAGTAGAGCCGCCCGGAGGACGCCGCCGTGTTCGTCAGCCAGTACAGCGAGATGTCGTCGAGCACCTCGTCCCTCGATTTCGGGTCGTTCGGATCGCTGCCGAACGACCAGCTCGCGAAGCCCGGGTGCCAGAAGAACAACGCGGCGAGGCCGGCCGGCGAATCGGTCACCCCGTACCCGACGTCCTGCGGGCGCGCCGTGAGCGCGACGAAGTACCCCAAGAAGCCGCTCTTCCGAGACGCCGCCAGCGCGTCGAAGGCGACGCGCTCCTCGTCCGTGAGCTCGGGCACCGGCCCGGCACCCGCAAGGGCCGCCTCGACGTCGGGCGGCACGGACGCAGGCAGGTTGACGTGGATTGCCCGGAGGCCGGAAGGCGACTGCCGCCCCATCATCTCGGTGATGACCGCGCCCCAGTCGCCGCCCTGCGCGACGTACTCGTCGTAGCCGAGGCGCGTCATCAGCTCGTCCCACGCGCGAGCGATTCGCTCGGGATTCCAGCCGGGTGCGTCCGGCCGGGCCGAGAAGCCGTAGCCCGGGAGCGACGGGATCACGACGTGGAACGCATCCTCGCCCGACGGCGGCTCCGTCAGCGGTCCGACGATCTTCAAGAGCTCGAAGACCGACCCAGGCCAGCCGTGGGTGATGATCACCGGCAGCGCGTCGTCGTGCGATGACCGGACGTGGATGAAGTGGATGTGCAGCCCGTCGATCTCGGTCAGGAACTGCGGCAGCGCGTTCAGCTTCGCCTCGGCCTTGCGCCAGTCGTAGCCGGTCGCCCAGTACTCGACGAGCTGCTTGAGCTTCGCCAGCGGCACGCCCTGCGATGCGTCGCCGACGGTCTCCTTGTCCGGCCACCGCGTCGCAAGCAGGCGCCGGCGCAGGTCGTCGATCTCCTGCTGTGGAATCTCGGCCTGGAACGGGCGGATCTCGGTCGCCGTGTCGACGGTCGTGCTCACGACATGCTCCCGTCGCGTAGCGACCTGAAGGAGGCGCGAATCTCGTCCGAGAAGAGCTGCGGCTCTTCCCAGGCGGCGAAGTGGCCGCCGCGGTCGACCTCGTTGAAGTAGACGACGTTCGGGTACGAGGCCTCGACCCAGCTGCGCGGTGTCCGCCAGATCTCGCCTGGGAAGGTCGTGAAGCCGACCGGAAGCGTGACCGGCGGCGGCGCCTGCCCGGCCGCTTGCGCTGAGGCTTGTGCGCCCTCCCAGTACGAGCGGGCCGCCGAGGCCCCGGTGCCGGTCAACCAGTAGAGCGTGATGTTGTCGAGGATGTGGTCCCTAGTGAGGTTGCCCGTCGGCTGGCCGTCGACGAACGCGCGGGCGATCTTGTAGTAGCTGTCGGTGTCGTGGTCGAGCATCCAGGCCGCCAGCGCGACGGGTGAATCCAGCAGGGCGTAGCCGATCGTCTGGGGTCGGGTGTTCTGCTCGATCAGGTAGCCGGCGCCGGTCGCTCTGAAGGTGGCGAGCTGGTCTGCGGCCGCGCGCTCCTCCTTGGTCTCCGTCGGCATCGGGGCGCCGCCCAGCGCCGGGACGAGCAGGTTCGTATGGATCCCGATCAGCCCCTCGGGCGCCCGCCGGCCCATCGCGTCAGTGACCGCGGCGCCCACGTCTCCACCCTGCGCGACGTAGCGGGTGTAGCCGAGCCGCTGCATCAGCTCCGGCCACGCCTGCGCCGCGCGCCCGGCGCCCCAGCCGAGCTCGGTCGGCGCCGCCGAGAAGCCGTAGCCGGGAACAGATGGGAGCACCAGGTCGAACGCGTCCTCGGCGCGTCCGCCGTGCGCGATCGGGTCGGTGAGCGGGCCGATCGTCTCGAGCAGCTCGATGATCGAGCCGGGCCAGCCGTGCGTCATGATCAGCGGCAACGCGTTGTCGTGCCGCGACTTGACGTGGATGAAGTGGACCTCGACGCCGTCGATCTCGGTCGTGAACTGCGGCAGAGCGTTCAGCTTCGCCTCGCACTGGCGCCAGTCGTAATCCGTCGTCCAGTAGCGGCTCAGCGCCTCGATCGTCGCCAGCTGCACGCCCTGCGACCGATCGGCGACGAGCTCCTTGGACGGCAAGCGCGTCGCGACGATGCGGCGGCGGAGCTCGTCGAGCTGGGCCTGAGGAGTTTCGACCTGGAAGGGACGGACTTCGACGGCGGTATCTACGATCGTGGTCATCGGGACTCCTTTCAGGGAGCGACCTGGGAGGCCGCCCTGACCTCGGTCGTGAAGAGGTCCGGCTCCTGCCAGGCCGCAAAGTGGTTGCCGGGGCGCTCCGACCTCGTGATCGTCGCGTCCGGCCGGATCTGTCGCGCCGGGGAGGTGCCCTGGTCGACACCCGGGTCTTCGCCTTCCGTGGCCTGGGCGGCGGGGTTAGGCTCCGGTTACGGTCGGCGCGCTCAGGGCTGGTGCCGGCCGGCTGCTGTCACGATTCCATGCGGGGGTGGGCCGCTATCGCCGTCGTGTCCCACGTTGCCAAAGGCAGGAGCTCTGCGCCGGTGCCACGGCCGGCCGCCTAGTGTTGCGCGGTCGTTCAGCCGAGTGCGCGGCGCTCGATCGCCTCTTGACGGCCGTGCGGGGCGGTCGGGGGCAAGTGCTCGTTCTCCGCGGCGAGGCCGGGATCGGCAAGACGGCGCTGCTCGAGTACGCCGCTGAGGGCGCTGCGGGCTGCCGCGTCGTGCGCGGCGCCGGCATCGAGTCGGAGATGGAGCTCGCGTTCGCCGGGCTGCACCAGCTGTGCGCGCCGTTGCTCGGGCGCCTCGATCGGCTTCCGGCCCCGCAGCGGTCGGCGCTCACGACGGCGTTCGGGCTGGGCGCCGGCGATCCGCCGGACCGGTTC
>Ga0209579_10003872_pt1 | contig 10646 bp, 6 predicted proteins | sample Coa_R1_2_FD_187152 | JGI IMG/M metagenome (GOLD analysis project Ga0209579, IMG submission 187152) | Surface soil microbial communities from Centralia Pennsylvania, which are recovering from an underground coalmine fire - Coalmine... | ecosystem: Environmental > Terrestrial > Soil > Unclassified... | reverse complement strand
TCGTACTCAACGCCCATTCTTCTGTGCGGTATGCCGACTGGCAACCCGGACAAGCCCGGGAAGTATGGTTGGATGGAGAGGGATATTTCGAAGTGCGGCGGGACCAAAATTCCATTTTCCGGGTCCATACCAAAGATCTCACGGTGGAAGTGCTCGGGACGACATTCGACATCCGAAACCGGCGCGGAAAGACGGAAGTGGTGCTGGAGACAGGCAAGATAAGGATCCGATTCCCGGAAGGCTTCCATGAAGACTTCGTGATGCAGCCTGGCGATAAGATCATCTATGACCCGGCGAAGATGGAAATCACGCACACGGTCACCGTTCCCCAGAACTACACCTCTTGGAAAGACAGGAAGCTGGTCGAACCAACGATAGGCGACATTTTACACTATCTGGAAGATAATTATCATAAGACCTTTATCCTGGAGGACCCAACTTTCGCCGGTAAAAAGATCGGCGGTGTCATCCTGCTGGACGATGTGAACGATGCCCTCTTCGCTTTGTCCACGGTGCTTGACGCAACCATTATCCAACGAAAGGACACGATTATTTTCAAAAAACGGTAGACGGCCCTGCCGCTCAGCCGAACCAAAACCTAACTTCATGGGATACTTGCATTTGCGATGGATGCTGCGACCACTATTTTCCGCAGCGATTCTTTTTGTCGTAATCAACCATTCATTGGCCCAGGGAGACAACTCCACAAAACGAATACCCCTTCAGGAGGCCCTGCGACAGATCAATCACGTATTCGGAACCAATTTTGTTTACGACCAGGACCTACTGAAAGGGAAGACGACGACCTATGATATGCAGACTATTCGCAATAAGACGTTGGAAGAAGTCCTGAAAGGCGTCCTCTACCCAGACGGGCTGGTGTTTCTTTACGTCAAACGGAACTATTACACGATCGTTCCAAAGGAACGGGTGCGCGAGCAATGGAACCCGGCAACGGTCGCGCCTGATTCAGCCGTCAATATGACCAATGTGGCAGCTCCGGCGGTTAGCCTTCGCACAAGGGTGATCGACGGTCAGGTCACGGACAAGAACGGAAATCCCCTCCGGAATGCGACGGTGACCGTCCTCGGTGAGGGCAACAGCACGTCGGCAGATGATGCGGGGCGGTTCCGGCTTCGCGTGCCCGACCGCAAGGACGTCTTCTTGGCCTTTTCATCGATCGGCTTCGAGTCGCAGGAAGTACCGGTCAAAAACGTGAATGTGATTAACGTGGTGATGAGCCAATCTTCCGTGAGCCTTCAGGAGGTTGTCATCGTGGGATACGGTGCGAAGAAAAAAGAAGACCTCACGGGCGCGATCTCCACGGTCAAGACCGAGGAACTGAACGAGAACCACTCCAGCACCGCCGTTTCGGACATGCTCGCCGGCAGATTGCCCGGTCTCTTTGTCCAGAAATCGGACGGGACGGTCGGAACTGGCTCGGATCTGAAGATAAGAGGTCTAAGTACCTTCAATAACTCCAATCCACTTATCGTCGTCGACGGCATTCCCGATCGGACCATCGACGACCTCAACCCAACAGATATCGAAGCCATTTCTATCCTGAAAGACGCGTCGGCAATCGCCGTCTATGGTGCAAGAGCGGCCAACGGCGTTATTTTGGTGACCACCCGCAAAGGAAGGCCCGGCAAGCCAGAGATCAGCTTTAGCAGCACGCTGATCAGCCAGTCGCCCACGTTCATGTACAAAAAGTTTAGCTCTTTCGAGTACGCCACCTTACAGAACGAAGCGTATAACAATGAGTCCTCCTACAACCCGGCGTTTGGCCAGGGTTTTACCCAGGCCCAGCTGAACCTGTACCAGAACGGCACCGACCCGAATCAGTATCCGAACACCAACTGGATCAAGACGCTCGCGGCGTCGCACCTGCTGCAATCCAGCTACAACCTGTCCGCTTCGGGTGGTGCAGAGAATATCCGGTATTTTATCTCCGGAGGATATGTGACCAACGGCGGCTTTGTGCCTGTCGAGTATTACAAGCGCTGGAACCTCCGGAGCAATCTCGAGGCGAATATTACGCACGACCTGAAAGTGAACCTGAACCTGGGCGGCGTCTTCAGTGCCACCAACGGCGAAGGGGTATACGGCTTGGACTATGTATTCGGCCAGGCGCTCGCTACGCCGCCCATTAGGGTCAACCAATTCACCAATGGCGACTATGCCTACGTCCCGGAGCAACGCGGAAATGCGTATATCCAATCGCGTGGGCTAACAGGGTTCAACACGACCTGGAACAACACCCTGAACACGACGATGAACCTGCAATGGGATTTACCGTGGATCAAAGGGTTGAGTGTCGTCGGCACGGGAGCCTATGACAAGGGGTACGTTTTTAGCAAAGATTTTGCCAAGCCTTATAACCAATACGAGGTCGACAGCTCTAATAACTATACGCTCGTCCCTTCCTATCCTGTGGCGCCCTATCTCAACGAGAGCTTTACCCAATCGGCGTCGCTCACGCTGGAAGGTTCGTTGCGCTATACAACCGCATTTAAGGCAAACCATATTTCGGCGCTGGCCCTGTATACCCAAACCAAGGCGACGACCGACCTGCTCGCCGCAGGCCGCCAGAACTTCACGTCGGCCTCGCTGCCACAGCTTAGCCTGGGCGATCCTACGCAAGAGTCTAATGACGGGAGCGGCACCTTGTCCACACGCCAGGGTGTCGTCGGCCGGCTCACGTATGACTACGATTCCCGCTACCTGCTCGAATTCAGCTTCCGCGATGATGGATCGGACATCTTCCCACCGGGACACCGATTTGGATTTTTTCCCGCTATCTCGGGCGGCTGGGTGATCTCCAAAGAACCATTCTTTAAAATCAATAACCTGGACTTCCTCAAGCTCAGGGGTTCCTGGGGCGAGCTCGGCAATGACCAGGTCGCGCCGTATCAATTCCTGAACACTTATTCGCTGAATGGTTCCCCATCCACGGGTGGAGGCTATACCTTCGGGGGTTCCAACCCGGTTTTCTTTCAGACACTGCAACCCGGCGTGCTGGCCAATCCCAACTTTACCTGGGAACGGGCGTTGATGACCAATATAGGGATTGAAGCACACTTCAAACAAGACCTGATCACTTTGGAAGCTGACTATTTTCACAAACGTACAAAGGACATCCTCGCCCCGCCCAACTTGCAGGTGCCGGGGGTGATCGGTGCGACGCTGCCGGACTTCAACGACGGAATCGTCGACAACAGCGGCTTCGAGATCGCTATCGGGCACCATCACCGGATCGGCAAAGTATCTTACTTTGTCAATGCGAATATCAGCTACAACCACAATAAGATCGTTTACTACCCCGAATCCCAGAGCATTCCCGCGTGGCAGAAGATCACCGGGACCTCAGTGGGTGGGTTCTACAACAGTCCGTACCCGCAATATTTCCCTTCCGGCCCTTATCTTGGTTATGAATCCGCAGGACTATACCAGACTAACAAGGAGGTGACCTCCGGGCCGACACCGCTTTTCTCCACCGCCGCGCCGGGGGATATCAAATATGTGGATATCGACAAGGATGGCGCGATCACGGCCAACGACCAGGTGGTAATCGGAAATAAATACTTCCCGGCCATCCAGTACGGCATCCGATTCGGCGCCAGCTTCGCGGGCCTGGAGTGTAACGTATTGCTCCAGGGATCGGCAGACGTGACGGGTTACAACTATGCAGCGACTTACAACTTAATCCCCGCCGCGAACTGGCTCCTCGACCGCTGGACACCTACCCATACCAATGCCTCCTTCCCACGCTTGTGGATCAACTACCAGGAGAACCAACAGGTTTCCAATTACTGGGTCGTGAACAGCTCTTACATGCGGCTGAAAAACCTCGAACTGGCCTATACTTTCCCACGAAAGCTTATCAAAGGCGCGTTCAAGAACATCCGGATCGCTCTATCGGGGAACAACCTCCTGACCTTTAGCAAATTCAGGTGGTACGACCCGGAGTCGCTGAACATCAATAACCAACTGGCCGGTCTCAGCAACCCCTTGTTAAAATCTTTTACCGCGGGTGCAACGCTACAATTCTAATGGTAAAACTCTTCAATATGCAAAAGAAACGACTCTATATAATTTTCTCCATCATCATGTTGCTTGCAGCGAGCTCCTGCCAGAAGCATTTCCTGGACAATGCGCCGTTGACCCAGTACAGCGACGCCAACGTCTGGCAGGACAGTGCGCTGATCACCCGCTTCGTCGACAACATCTACGGCAATATCATCAGCAATTATGATTTTATAGGGCGAAGCGGGCTGCTCGCGTCGATAACGGATGAATCTAAGCTCAACAATCCTGCTTCCGTCTTCACCGACAACCTCATCAATACAGGCCAGTATACCCCCGCCTCAAATATCTTTGACGGTTATTGGGCCGGCAGCAGCAACCCCAGCGGCGTGTATGTGAACGTTCGGAACTGCAACGTTTTCCTGGCCCATTTAAGCACGATGCCCTTGAGCCCAGCCACCAAGATCCAGCTCACCGGCGAGGTGCGGTTCCTTCGGGCTTTCAATTATCAGTTCCTTTATTCCCTGTTTGGCGCGTTCCCAATTATCGACACGGTCCTGGGCATTGGGAACAACGGATTGTACGCGCAACGTGCTTCCAACGACTCCTGTATTGCCTTTATCCTCGCAGACTATAATGCCGCCGCTTCGGTGCTGCCGCAGCAATATTTCGATCCGCAGGACATTGGCAGGGCGACGCAAGGCGCGGCTTTAGGCATGGAATGCCGGCTCCTGCTTAATCAGAAACAGTATGCGGCCGCGGCCGCGGCCGCGCAGGCGGTGATGAACCTGGGGATCTATTCCTTATTCCCGGATTACGAAGGGATGTTCTACCCGCAGAACGATGATAATTCTGAAGTAATCTTCAATAAAGAATTCGGTGGAGACTTGACCGGTCAGACGAATTTCGTGGACCTTAGCGAGAACTCCTCCTTTTTTACCGGTTATTCCGGGACGCAGGATTGCCCCACGCAAAACCTGGTCGACCAATACGAAATGACCGACGGCCTCCCTTATACGCAGTCGCCGTTATACGATTCGACTCATCCTTATGCCAATCGCGACCCCCGGCTGGCTGCTTCGATCCTGTATGACTCCTCGGTCTGGATGGGGAATATCATGGATATGACGCCCGGCTCGTTCTACAACCCTATCGGAGACGAGACTTCGACAGGGTATATGCTCCGGAAATTCCTGAACCCCAATTACGCGTTTTATGGCAACAACACCAACTATCAGAACTGTATCATCCTGCGGCTGGCCGAGATCTATCTCGATTATGCGGAATGCGAGCTGCAATTGGGCAACGAGGAAGTGGCACGGACCTATGTGAATCTGTTGCGGGAGCGGCCCAGCGTGAACATGCCGGATATTCCCGTGGGTCAGTTGACCTGGAGTGCTTATGTTCAGGAACGGACCGTAGAGCTCGCCTTTGAAGGGGAGCGGTTCGAAGATATCCGCCGGTGGGGTGAAGGGCCACAGCTGATCGGAGCGGCCATCTATGGAATGGAAGTGACGGATGTGGGGAACATCCACCAATATCAGCGGGTGCTGGTACAGCAGCGGTATTTTGATCCGAAGATGTACTTCTTCCCCATTCCATTGACAGAGTTAACTAAATATCCGGCCGGTCAGGTGCTTCAACAAAATCCGGGATGGGACTAAGAAAATGCAATATATGAAATGGATTTTTTTGTCAATCGCTGGCGTGTGTACGATGTATGCGGCAAAGGCTCAAGAGTTCACGCTTTCGGGCAAGGTTGGGTACTACTCCACCCCGGCAAAAGCCTACCTGTTGTACCGACTAACCGTAGGGGAGACGCCCAAAAGAGATTCCGCCACCATAAAGGACGGGTCGTTTGAATTCAAAGGCTCGATCCCCTATCCCATAAATACCTGGCTGATCATAAAAGATGGGATCCCATGGACCCAGGTTTCCGATCTGAAAGGCTGGAAGAACGGGGTGTCACAACAATACGGCATCCAGGGCATACCGGCCAATTTCCTCGTCGAAACTTCCGGCACGATCATCGCGAAAAACTTGCACGGCACGGCTTTAGAAAAGAAATTAGCGGATGTACTTCAATAAGCTTTACAAAAACGACAGATATGAAAAATAACTGCCTCCTGGCTTTGATGATCTTGCTCTCGCCCGTGCTGTTTGCCCGGGAACATGGCGGCCCGTATTCGGCCATTGGCCGCATGCCAATCGATTCGGTGGCCGATCTCCGTGCCGCGGTGGAAGCGCAACCGGATAATCTTAAGCTGCATGAACGTTTTATTGCCGCGTTTCGCAAGAGCATCCCCGGTGCCAATTGGACCAACACCGATTCCATCCTGAGCCTGCTTAAACCACAGTATGATAAATGGATGCAACGCTCTCCGGGCATTGCAGCCATACCGTTCGCTATCGGCCATGCCTTTGCCACCGCGGAAAGCCCCGCCGCCAAACCTTACCTCCTCAAAGCCGTGGCCCTCGATCCGAAGTTCGCGGCAGGCTGGCATGACCTGTCGATCGACGCCCAGCGCTGGGGTGATTTCGACGCGTCTGATGCCTATTTAAAAAAGGCCATGGACGCCGATCCTTCCAATCCCGATTATGCCGCCTATTACGCCTTCGCGATGGAGCGGACTGATTTTGCCAAATACCGGCAAATGAGTTTCGATGTCGCCAACAAGTTCCCCGATAGCGACCGCGGAGCGCAGATGCTGTATTGGCTGGCCTACCGATCCACCGACCACAAGGACAAAGAGAATATTTATAAGATGTTGAAGGAGAAATTTTCTCCGGCTAAATTCATGTGGTCGGCCTCGGCGATGAGCAATTATTTTGATCTGCTGATGGAGAACGACCCCGCGCAGGCGGTGGCCCTGGCAAGGGAAATGGCGCTGGTCGCCACCGATGATTATTCAAAAAAGGAGTGGCAACTGGATCTGGCCATGGCGCAAAAAGTCGTCGACGCCAACACGGCGCTGGATCAGAACCGCCCCGCCGATGCAATAACTGCGCTCGCGGCTGTTCATCCCGGCAAATCGTCCGGCAGCCGGGAGAGCATAGCTATCCTGAAGGCGAAAGCAATCGATGCTGCCGGCAATACAACGGCTGCATTTGACTCGTTGCTGGTCTTTTATGTCAAGGAACCTTCGGACGAAAGTCACGATCTACTCGTGAACTATGCGGCGAAAATGGGCAAGGATGAAGCCTGGGTGAAGGAGACTGTTAAAGGTAGTCGGTTGGCTGCCGCTAAGGAAGCACCGGTGTTTGACTTATACGACTATCAGACGGGGAAATCGGTCTCCTTGAAAGACTATCGAGGAAAAGTGGTACTGCTGACCTTTTGGTTCCCCGGTTGCGGGCCCTGCCGCGGCGAATTTCCGCATTTCCAAGAGGTGTTGAGCAAATACAAAGGCGAGGATATTGCCTATCTCGGCATTAATGTAGTGCTGAGCCAGGATCCCTATGTGCTACCCTTCATGAAGTCGAGCCGGTATAGTTTCACCCCGCTCCGTGACAAGGACCAGATGGCAGAGAAAGCCTATAATGTGAAGGGTGAACCGTCTAATTTCCTCATTGACCGCGACGGCCGCATTATCTTTTCCGATTTTATGATCCAGAACCCCAAAGCCCAGCGAATGCTGGAGCTCATGATCGGGTCTTTGGTTGCAAGATGAGAACTCTCCATTAAGAGGGTCCAATTCGTTTATCTTAATCCTTGGGTAACGTCCAACCTCTGGTCATTTCTTTTTTGGGAATCGTGGTAACTTGCTGAAAACTCCGGGGCCGACGGACTCTTACCGCCAAACACATTATTGCAATTTTCTTATTTAATATCTTTCAGAAACCCAAACGAATGGTTAAGCTAGTCCCTAGGGTGGATACCCATAACCGGTACATGCGCGAAAATGTCTTATTGCCAATGGGAATGCTCAATAGCTCCTATACCCAACCCCAGCAAGAATCGCAAAATCGCGCGACTGGCTATCTCTGGGGAGGGAAAGAGGTTCCCGGCAAATTTCATATTTACCCTGAGGAGGCCGCCGCCGGTTTGCGGATAACCCCAAGCCGTACGAAACCCACGATTAGGTTTAGTTTGCAATGTATTTTTATTCCACGGCACTTAGCGACAATGTGCTTCCGCTTAGGAAATTGTCATCAGCTGCTTTCACACTGGCTATGGTTTGCAATAGGGCGCATTGTACAGCGCGCCGCAACAAGTAGTGCTAAAATTCGCTTTTAATGGCATTTATGCGCGGATTGGCGGGAGATGTTACGTTTATAGGGTTAGGGTCTGCTACCTTAGTCAAGTGGCACGCCCAAAAATGAACAGTTTTTACTTGCCTATTATCCTTTTTTTTCGCCGATGGCAAAGTAACGGTTACCATTATCCGATACTTGATTCGCAAATCCGACAAAGTATAAAGACGACACCTTCTAACGCAGAAATGCGCCATAGTGCCGAACGCTTGCAGGTTGTTTGCTTAGGGGAAACTAAGTGGGGAGATTGCGGCGGAGTCGGTAGCGCAAAGCGGGCAGAATTCTGGATGTGTGCAATATCATAAATTTGAGGGCTACATCCTCTTCTAATTTGGCACGAAATCTTATTTTCATTATAGGGCTCTTAACTTATCGTAACATATATAGTCAACAAACGTGCGATAGTAGCAATTTGCAAGTTGACAAAATCTTATTACAAACTTTTTGGGTAACATTCAAAGATGCTATAAACGACAATGACAAAAATAAACTTGCAGACATTTGTCGCTTCCCGTTCAATTGCGACTATTGCATTCTTGACAGCACAAAACAAAATGACAGGCCTTATTTTAAAATAACAAAATCATCGTTTGACAAATCGCAATATCAAATCTTTTTTGTGCCAAGACTTGTGAGGGAGGTGAACAAACATTCTCTTCCTGAAGACCTCTTTATTTTTCAACCCTATTTTAATACAGTTGACAAAAAATGTTCTTATATTTTTGGCTACGTTGCTGTTGAAGAAAATGCGCAGCATCCAGGAATGCAACATTTTTTTGACATTCAAAAAATTAATGGGCGATTTAAAATTATTTCAACTTGGACTCTCCCATAAGGAGGCAAAGAACCCTGTCGAAGTGATCGCGTAATGATAGCTTTTTTGTAACGCAAATCTCTTGCGTTCGGTGGTATGCGATGCTCCCATTTACTACCCTTCTTACTACCCTGCCGCCTCAAAAACACGCAAACTCTTATCCCATAAGGGTTCAACCAATTGCGTTGCGGAGGGAGGAGAAGGGACCAGAACCCTGGTATCGATTCATCAGTGTTGAAAGATCAAACTTGGATAGAGAACGAAGGATTCGAACCTCATCAATTCGAAGATATCCAGTCCTCTTTTACGAACTTGCAGTTTCCACTAAAATGCACGCCTGCCAAGGTTTTTAGGTGCATGGTCTGGTTGAACTTAATTGTTTGCTTTGATATTGGTTTTTGTCCCTATTAACTGTGTCTCTAAAATTACACCACAACGTTGCGAAATGCTTCATTTACATCATAGCCAAAATGAGGAGTTTTGGATTAGTCGAAACGCTTTGTTCCATAGTGACTGAGGGCAAATGTGGAGAGGGCATGATCCCAATCCCCGCGAAACAGGAAGCTTTAATTTTCTGATTGTTTTGTATGATAATCTTTGATGAGAATCGCAAATACAAATACTGCAACTAAGGCACCCGTCACCGGCGCAATAATGTAAATCCATAGCGAGTCAAAATGCCAGGCAATTAAGGCCGGACTTATCGAACGGGCAGGATTCATTGACGCACCGCAAATAGGCCCGGCAAATAGCGCTTCTAACCCGACTGTGCCGCCAATGGCCAATGCAGGTATCAACAACGAATGATCTTTCTTATTTGTACTCGTCAGTATAACCAGCATTAACAAAAATGTAAGAATGAATTCCAGAGCAAAAGATTGGATGTCAGAACCCTTTGGCATTGTTGCCCCTAAATATTCATTGGCAGGGAATAAGAATTTGATAATGGTGCTTGCAAAACAAGCCCCGGCAAGCTGCGCGATTATGTAGGGAGCCATATCAATTCGTTTAAATCGACCGGCAGCATGAAGGGCAATCGTAACTGCCGGATTAATATGCGCACCGGAAATATGTCCAAACGAAAGTATCATTGCCATCACGACTAATCCAAACACTAATGCGACTCCCGTATGTGTTATTGCGCCTCCTGATTCCTGGTTTATAACGACCGCACCCGTACCACAAAACACTAGCCCAAATGTTCCAAAAAACTCTCCGGTTAACCTTTTAAGCATATTTTTAGTTTGAACAGCATCCGGGCGCGCAACAAGGATCATCCTTTTTTGCTGCATAAACCGTAATACTATAAATCCCGCTGCCCGATTGTCTGAATTGGTCTATTTCCTGAAGAGATAAATAAGAGCTCAAAAGATCATCCGGAAGAACAATGGCCTTTTCTTTTTGGATCGCTAAATCTTTAAATCCGGTTTGCTGAATTATTTCCAGGTATTGCTGCTTTTGAATAGCACCAGTGACGCAACCTGAATACATTTCTGCGGTCTTGCGGATTTTTTCCGGAAGTTCACCAACCAAAACGATGTCGGAGATACTG
>Ga0209579_10003870_pt1 | contig 10649 bp, 8 predicted proteins | sample Coa_R1_2_FD_187152 | JGI IMG/M metagenome (GOLD analysis project Ga0209579, IMG submission 187152) | Surface soil microbial communities from Centralia Pennsylvania, which are recovering from an underground coalmine fire - Coalmine... | ecosystem: Environmental > Terrestrial > Soil > Unclassified... | reverse complement strand
AGCGTTTTCAAACGGAATTCAACAAATGACGGTCACTGCTGACAATCGACCCTTGACCCAGGCGTTTTCAGCCGTGATGGGCGACCTGTTTCTTAGCGCGGCCGATTCAGCCGTTGGTGGAGGCGGCGCGCCGATCACGCCGGGTGCGGTTACGGGAGGAGTTGTCGCGAGCGGCACCTCGGTTAATTTCACCGCATCTGCCTCCGCATCGTCGAGCTCGCCTGGGAGTCCAGGAGGCAAGCCTGCAGGGCAAAGTGGTTCAATCCATCCGCACAGCATCGTCACCCCGAATACCATGGCAAGATCCGTGAGCAGTTCGACACCGTGAGATTTGATGGGGTACCCAAGAAAGCCTGACTTGGCAGATTCGGGCGATACGCTACCGACGCTTTTCTAAAGTTTCAGAATGCTTCAGATCAACAAATCACCTCCAGCTGAGCAGCAGTCACCGGTCGTATCGGAATTCGCCTCTCCGGCCGAGGTTTACGCGACGGCCATCGGCTTCGTGCGGCGACAGTACTCGGTCATCTTATTCGTATTGCTCCTCACCTTAGTGCTTGGGACGGTTTATATCTTCACCAGCGCGCCGCGCTACACCGCGCACGCTATCCTCATCATTGATACCCATAAGCCTCAGTTCGCTCAATCCGACCCTCAGGTTACCGCGCTTCCCATAGAATCCGCCGCGGTTGACACTCAGATTGAGATCTTAAACTCAGAGAACGTTGCGCTTTCGGTCATCCACGACCTGCATCTCGACCAGGATCCCGAGTTTATCTCACCGAACGCAGGCTTTCTCGGTACAATCGCCAATCTTGCAACCGGCGTCGTGAACGCTGTCCTTCCCTTCTATCATGCAGTGAACGAACCCTCAGCGGAACATCTGGTCCAGCAGCACGCACTGCGCACCTTTCAGAAACACTTGAAGGTAAAGCGTATCGGTCTCACCTACGCCATCGAAATCGATTTTGACTCGCTCAGTCCCGACCGTGCCGCACAGATTGCTAATGCAATCGCCGACGCGTACGTCGTTGACGCCTTGGAGGCCAAGTATCAGATCACACGCCGAGCGGCTATCTGGCTGCAAGATCGATTGAAGGAATTGCGCGAGCAAGCCTCCGATGCCGAGCGGGCTATCGTCGCGTACAAAACCAAGAACAACATTGTCGAAAGCAGCGGCATGTTGATGAACGAGCAGCAGCTTGCCGAGCTCAACAGCAATCTTATCCAGGCGAGCGCCGCAACTGCCGAAGCGAAAGCGCGATTCAACCGAGTGCAACAGATTTTGGGGACGGGCGAAATAGATCCCGACGCCGCCAGCACCGCCACCGTCGCTGACACCTTGCACAACGACGTAATTACGAAATTGCGCGAACAATACCTCGAAATGGAAGCCCGCGAATCGCTGTGGGCCGCAAAATACGGCACCAATCACCTGGCTGTAGTCAACCTGCGCAACCAGATGGGCGAGTTGCGGCAGAGCATTTTTGAGGAGCTAAAGCGCACAGCTCAGACGTACCAGAGCGATTACGAGATTGCTGTACAGCGCGAAGAATCGATTCGGAAATCGCTGAACCAAATCGTCACTGAATCTCAAACGACCAATGAGGCACAAGTAACGCTACACAATCTGCAAAGTACGGCTCAAACCTACCGCGCCATCTATGATAATTTTCTGCAGCGCTACATGGAGTCGGTGCAACAGCAATCATTCCCGATCTCCGATTCTCGGGTGATCACTCATGCTACGCCGCCGCTGAACAAAAGCTCGCCGCAGACGGCGATAGTGATGGCGCTCGCTGCACTCGGTGGACTGATCTTCGGCACCGGAATCGGGATTTTGCGCGATATCGCCGACCGCGTATTCCGCACTACGGCGCAAGTCAAAGAACACTTGCAGGTTGACTGCATTGCAGTCGTTCCCGAGATCAAAGATGGCGCAAAGCCGAGTGCGTCCGGCTCAAGCCCGATCCTCAAGGCGCATCAAAGCGGTTCTAGCGGCAACGTCGTGAGAAGGGGCTCCGGCCGCTCCGCTAGGGCGGCGGCAGGAGAAGCAAAAAAGTCCGGCCCGCAGACCATCACGCGTGACGCCAGCGTGCGTTGGACGGTTGTCGACTCGCCTCTTTCCCGCTTTACCGAATCCATTCGCGCCATTAAGATTGCGGCCGACTTGGCTGGCGCCGACAACCCCAACAAAATCATTGGAATTGCCTCCTCTTTACCAAATGAGGGCAAGTCGACCATTGCGCTGTCGCTTGCGCAACTCATCGCGCACGGCGGCAAACGTGCCATTCTGGTGGATTGCGATTTGCGCAAGCCGACGCTGACGCGCACGCTCGCGCCCAATGCGAGCGCCGGCCTCATCGAGTTGGCCTCGGGTAAGGCCATTTTTGAAGACATTATTTGGGTCGAACCGACAACCGGTCTAACATTCCTACCCACGGTTTTGCCACCGCGCCTCGCCCATACAGCTGAAATCTTAGCCAGCAACGACACTCGAAAAATGTTCGACCGACTGCGCGAAGCCTACGACTATGTGATTGTCGATCTCTCGCCACTTGCGCCTGTTGTCGATGTGCGCGTCATGACGCCATTGATCGACTCGTTTGTTTTCGTTGTAGACTGGGGTCGCACCAAAATCGACGTGGTCGAACATGCGCTTAACACCACGCGCGGCGTCTATGACAACTTATTGGGCGTCGTTCTTAACAAGGTCGATATGAACGCGTTCGGCCGCTATGAGACCTATCACGCCAGTTATTACGACTCCCGTTACTACGCTCATTATGGCTACACCGATTGATCGCGTGACGGCCCGAACGCTTCTCGTTCGTTTCGAACAAACTCTTCGTCTAGCGAAGACGAGCATGCATGGTGAACACACGTTCCACACTTTGGCTCGCCTGTTCGCTATCGTCCTCGGTCTCGCCGCAATCGATTGGGGCGTAGTAACGTTTCCTGTATTTTGGTCGCAATCAGCGATCGAGCGGACTGCCGCCGCAATCATTGATCGCGATGCGTTCGATCCACGTTCGCTCGAGCCGCTTCTTCCAGTTATCACTCGTATCGAACAATCCGACTATTGTCGGCCCGATGCGATTCGCAGTGCTTCAATCATTCGTCTCCGACTGGCTGAGGAAGCGTTGGTCTCGGCCCAGCGCGGCGCCATTGACGGACGACTGAGCGCCCTGCAAGACGCCGTTGTTAAATCGCTGGCGTGCGCACCAAGCGACTCGTTCCTCTGGTTGACGTTAGCTTGGATCGATCACGCGCGTGCGGGTTTCCGGCCGGAGCAACTCATATATTTGCAGCTCTCATATCGGCTTGGTCCGTACGAGGGCTGGATTGCCGATAGGCGCAACCGTCTGGCATTGTCGATGTTCGAGAGGCTACCGCCCGATCTTGCCGGTGACGTTGTTTGCGAGTTTGCGAGCATGGTACACAGTAAACTTTATGGAAATGCGATCTCGATCCTTACGGGCCCAGGCTGGCCGATCCACGATCGACTGCTTGTCGGCCTCAAGGACACTGAACGCGAGGAACTGGGAAAAGCGCTTGTTTCAGCTGGCTACGATATCGGCGTATCTGGGATTGCACCACGCGCGCCGCGACCCTGGTATCAGTAGTATTTGTCCCGGTAGCTCCAGAAGCGTTCAGAGTTTTCGGACATTTGGTTTGGCCCGAGGCGTCTAACGCAGCCTCAAACTTTCTAGCCACTGCCTGACCAGCTACCTGATCCGACCCCCGCCGGTCGGATACCCTATTGCGAACCTGAGTGCACCATTCGCCGGGCCGTTTCCCCGACATGAAGCATTGAGCCGATCAATGGAAATGGAACAGACGTAACGCGAGATGCAGTACGAACCGGAATCCAAGCCAAGTTAGCGCACCGGACCAAAGAACTGACATCACCAATCCAAGCGCGAGGATATACGCAGGCCATCTATCGAAGATTTTTGTCATGGTTAGTATGATGGAGGACATGGCGCTAGTTGTTACCCGCTCTTGATGAGAGAGATCCTTAAGTCGCGACATCGACCCATAAAGAGCACGAACGAGCAATCAATCCGCAATTTGATAAAGCATTAATATGGGGGGCCTGAGACATCGCTCGACCGTTGCACACCGTGTGCTGGCTGTCCTAGTCGCGAAGATGTCACACCGTTGCGCTCTCAAGGTACGCTATGGCCTCGCGTAACACCCGCACGCACACGGTCGCGCCGAACCACCGAGCAGGCTACTGCCCAATGTTGTGCTCGCACCGGTCGTGGCTCTGTATTAATGAAACGTTGCGAATTCCACACTGCCGCTATTGTGGCTGCTTTAACATTCCGATAATGACTTTGTCGACCACTGAGCGTTTCGTTAATATTAAAAATGTTGCGATCCGAAGAACCAACTTCAGTCGCGCAGCCGTTTGCAGGGATTGCGGAAGGCGGCGCTCGTCGCTCGATTGTTCGATTGTCAGTACCGATCGAACTTGTCGAGCCGACGGTGATCGGTATCGATTGTATACTCATAGTCTCAGCCAGCTTATTGACTGGATTTGGCTATTCGGTGGCTTTTCTGGATTATATTCCAGGTATCACCCCTTACCTTGGCATCGGCGTGCTCGCCTTCTCGAATTTTGCCGCGATTCTGGGGACCAAGGGAGCGTATCAATTTCACAACCTTGCTAATCTCAAACGTCAAATCTACGACGTGCTGGCGATATGGACTGTCGTCTTTCTGATTTTGCTCGGAGTAGCTTTTTCGCTGAAGATCGGGGAGACCCTGTCACGAGGAGCCACCTTCGGATTTTTCATCCTCGGTGTTTCCTCCCTGCTTGTGTGGCGCGGAATACTGGCTCATTTGCTCGCCAAAGCACTTGAGAACGGCACCTTCGCCGAGCGCAAAATCATAGTCATTGGTGAGAGCAGTCGTCTTCTCTCATCTCAGGTGCTCACTGAACTGGGAAGGTACGGGTACAAGGCGGCAGGCGTATATACTGTTAGCCAGGTGGACTGTACGACAGCTGGATTCTCAACGACACTGGCGGAAACTATAGAGCGCGCAATCAAGCTAGCTCGCGACGACACCATCGGGGACATCTTTCTCATGATCCCATGGGCCCACAACCGCTGCATCGAGGGCATCGTTGATGCGTTGAGCGTGTTGCCTGTACCAGTTCACTTGCTTCCAGACGATGATGTTGCGCATTATCTAAAGCAACCAGTGCTTCGTGTAGGCGGCCTTTGGAGCGCCGAACTCAAGCGCGCTCCTCTGAGCGACCTCGAACAAGCCCTGAAACGAACTGTGGATATCGTTGGCGCCGGGGTAGGCCTCCTCGTGCTTTCGCCGCTCATGATCTTAACCGCCGTTTTGATCAAGATCGACTCGCCCGGCCCAGTCCTGTTCATGCAAACGCGCAACGGCTTCAACGGCCGAACTTTCCGCATTTGTAAGTTCCGCACTATGAAGGTCCTCGAGGACGGCCCGACGATCCAGCAGGCTATTCGCAACGACCCGCGTGTGACTCGTGTCGGACGTTGGATCCGCCAAGGGAGCATCGATGAGCTGCCTCAGCTGTTCAATGTGCTGAGCGGCGATATGTCTCTAGTTGGCCCACGGCCACATCCAGTGGCCCTTGACACAAAATATACGAAAATGATTGCCACCTATGCGTTTCGCTACCATGTGAAGCCAGGCATTACTGGCTGGGCTCAAATCAACGGCTATCGCGGGGAGACTCAAATTATCGATTTGATGGCGAAACGTGTGGACTGCGACCTGTGGTACATTAAGAATTGGAGCCTGTGGCTTGATATTAGAATTATCTTACGGACAGTAGCTGGTGAATTGAAATTCTGGCGATCACACGCCTACTAAGTCTCAGAGCCATCGGGTCGCGCGCTAAGTTGCGGTGATACTGAATCCCGATGTAAAAGTGAAAAGGGCTTTCGGGTTCAGCGACTCAGCAGACCGCCGGTCGGCCATATGGCCTTTGCAAAGCTATTTTGTCGGAGAGGTGACGTGGTCCCCGCAATTCGGCATGGCGTGACTAGGCGCTCGGTTATGCAGAAGTTCGCGAGTCTCGCAATCACGGCCCCCGCGATCGTGATGCCGCCAGGTTCCACCAAATGTGACGTCGATCTGGAACTCGAACCGCCGCTGCGCAGCCACACCCACAGTTCGGGCATCAGATACGGATGCGCCAGCCCCGCTCCGATCGGCCACCCGGACCACATGCTCCTCGAAAAGCTCGCCGCCGAGGCAAACATCTATGTTCCGGAAAGTTCACTGAAATGGGCTGCTACCGAACCGCAACCAGGCCAGTTCGATTTTTCCGAGGGCGACAGCATTGCTGCATTTGCCGAACGCAACGACATGCTGATCCACGGGCACACGCTGGTCTGGTACGAAGCAATACCGCAATGGGTCTCGCAGATTACCACAGCAAAGGACGCCAGGACTGCACTCGAGCGTCACATCTCTACTGAGGTCCAGAGATACCGTGGAAAGATTTGGGCATGGGACGTCGTCAACGAGCCTATCGAGCCGAATGACCTGCTTGAAAATGGTTATCGCAATTCGGTTTGGTTCCGCTGCCTCGGTATCGATTATGTGGATTTGGCATTCCGGCTCGCGCGCACAGCCGATCCAGTAACACCGTTATCTCTCAACGAGTACGGAGTCGAATATGCGACGGCCGAGTGCCAACGCAAGCGCGAAGCCACCCTTCATCTGCTGCAGAAACTCCGTGACCTCAATACGCCGATCGATTGCTTCGGACTGCAATCGCACCTTGTCGCGGATAGAACCTTCGACCATCGCGGCTTGGCTGTGTTTCTTGGCTCCGTCGTCAAACTCGGCTATCAACTGATGATCACGGAGCTAGATGTGAACGACTGCAATATTGTCGGTAACGTCGGGCAGCGTGACGCCGCCGTCGCTCACCACGTCGCCGAATATCTAGACATCGTTTATTCGGCAGCCCGCCCAATATCAATCGCTACGTGGGGGCTGAGCGACCGCTACACGTGGCTGCGCCAATATTACAAGAGAACGGACGGATTGCCTCTGCGGCCGCTGCCGCTGGACGTTAATTACCAACGAAAGCTCATGTGGGCGGCCCTCGCCAAGTACGCGGCCGCGTGAGGAGTAGAGGCGATATCCAGGTCTAACGGACGGTTGAAACCGGATTTTGTCGCGGCGACAGCGACCGCTACGCGCCGCGAGGCGAAACCTACCGTCACCTTACCGAAGATTAACGCATCCAGCATTAACTGCTTCCATGAAATAGCCTGTCATTGGACGGAAGGTGGCGCGAAATTGACCTTTGAGCACGGCCCGGAGCAAGATACAGCGCTGAGGATTGAGGGCAAGGCTCGGTTGATTATTCGCACCCGCCTTTTTGCAGACCGCGTCGACAACTTTGTGCTTGCGGCGCGCAAACGAGACCGACAAAGGCATCGTCGATGAGTGCGTCGCTAGGCTTGGCTCCGATGCTACCGAAATCCGCAACCAAGGCCAAAGCGGTTCGAGCTGACGTCCGCTCAACGGCGAGCAAGGAATTTAGGTCGTGACAGCGTTTGCTGCCCCGCGCCCGAGTGTCGCGCGGTCCGCATGGTGGTGGTTTGCCGATGTTCTGATCCCCAGCGCTCTCTTCGTAGGGGCGTTTTTGGTGGTGGCGACGAGATTCAAGCCCTTCCCGAACTTAGCCGAGCCGCTCCAACCCGTCTCGGACGCCGGGGACCTCGTCAATCAAATCGGGTTTTCGGCTCTTTTTCTGGCGATTAGTGCATGGGTCTACTTCCATAGTCCCGGTCGGCTGACTCCACTTTTGCGGCCCGCTTTGCTCGCGGTGCTTGGCTGGTGCGTGGTGACCGTCTTCACCTCTTGGGAGCCCGAACTGTCAGCGCGCCGTCTGGCCTTCGCGCTGGTAGTCATGGGTATCGCCGCCATGCTGCCGCTTTTGCCGAAGAACCTTCGCCACTTGGCCGAGCTCTTGGCCGCAGCGGCGCTCATCGTACTTGCCGCATGTTACTTGGGCGTTCTTCTTGCGCCTAATCTTGCAATTCACCAGGCGACGGACATCGTGGAACCGGCCCTCGCGGGGGATTGGCGAGGAATTTATGTCCACAAGAACGGAGCCGGCGCATCGATGGTGCTCTTCATATTCATCGGGCTCTTCGTGGCGCGCGTGCGCAGCCTAGTCCTGGGCCTCTTCATCGTCGCATTAGCTGGCACATTTTTGATATTCACCCACTCGAAGACAGCGCTGACGCTGGTGCTCCCGGTGTTGCTAATCTCGGCCATTGTTGTGCGATGCCGCCGACCGACAATTGGTATTACGATCGCACTTACGACACTGTTCGCCCTCAACCTTTTTTCCGTCGGCTCGATCTTCTTCGAGTCTATCAGGGACGTGATAGGCGCCATTCTGCCAGACCCATCCTTCACCGGGCGTACCGAGATCTGGGAATTTGCCCTACAGCATGTGGCCCAGCGCCCGGTCGTGGGGTACGGCTTCGCTGCCTTCTGGGGCACCGACCATGTAGTCTACGAAATGGGTGGAGGTTCGGTTTGGGCGAACGCAGCCGCTCAGGCGCATAACAGCTACCTCAATCTCGCGCTTACCATCGGCATTCCGGGATCGCTGTTGGCCATTCTCTGGCTGGTCATACTTCCACTTGTCGACTTTTACCGGTCGGCCTCTGACCCCGCCAATTCGGCGCTGCGCCTCCTCTTTCTGCGTACCTGCCTGTACGGAGCTTTTGCTTCATCTTTCGAAAGCGTTTTCTTCCAAGTAACCGATGTGTGGCTTCTGATCCTACTTGCGGTATTTGGGCTTCGCCTGCTTTCCGTCATGCACGTACGGGCGTAGGCGGAGACACATTGGTTCCTTTAAGCATGATATTTCTCTGCATTCGGCGAATCGCCAGCGGACGTCGTTTTTCGGGTTCCGCGCCTCTTTAGTTGCCGTAACCCTAACCTCGCAACTGCTTGATTTCATTTCAGAAGCCTTTTAGTAAGCTATTGAAAATGAGGAGCTTGTCATTTCCATTAAGGGCACAATTCGCGACGGTTTGGCTTCAGCCCACTTCGTTTTAGCGCTGTCGTTCCAGGTACGGGTTGCTCGATCATGATCAGTTCATATGCCCTGATCTATCTCGCGGCTCAAGCCTTGCCGGCAGTTATCAGCTTTCTCGCGCTCATCCTCTACACTCATCTTCTCTCGCCGGCCGAGTATGGCGTCTACGTCATAGGCACAAGCATCGCCGGAATCATTTCCGGTGTGTTTTTCTCGTGGATTATTCGCGCGGTGTCGCGCTACCAGGCCGGATCGCCCGAGCTCGATTTCCGCGGTGAGGCCCTCGTCGGATACGGCGGAACCGTTGCCGTCGTCAGCTGTCTGCTGCCGATCGTTGTGCTGGTTGTGCGGCCTAACGTCGATGTCGGAGTTTTGGGCGCCAGCCTGTTTTTGTCGTTTTCAACAAATGCATTTGTCGTCAGCCAGGAATTCCAGCGTGCGCGGCTCAACGCGCGCGGCTACACGATTGCAGCGCAGATCCGAAGTCTTTTGAGTTTGGCCCTAGGGTATGGCGTTATCCTCCTCGGCGGCGGCGGACTGAGCTTGCTTATCGCGACCGGTGCAAGCTTTGTGATAGCAAATTTCTTCTGCTTTCAGCGCAATACTGGTAAACTGCCTCGACTCTCTTCGAGTCATTATTTGATGCAGTTTGTCCGTTACGGTGTGCCCTTTTCACTCGGCGCTGCTACTATCGTGCTCCACAGTACATTGGACCGGCTAGGCGTCGCCTATCTACTCGGTCCGAGCGCCGCCGGTTACTACGGCCTTGCCGCAGAGACGACCCGGCAGTTAATGATAATCCTGGCGTCTAGCGTCGCCTCGTCAATGTTTCCGATTGTGTTTCGAACGTTCAGTGAAGCCGGTGAGGCGGCCACGCGGAGCCGCCTCAGCGAGGGACTCGAGTTTTTGCTTGCCCTCACCGTACCGGTCGCCGTTTGGGTCGCGATTTCCGCCGATGTCATCGCTGGAACGCTAGTGGGGTCCGAATACCGAACCCAATTCGCCATGCTCCTGCCAGTGCTCGTCGTGGCCCGCATGTTCAGTGCGGTTAATCAGTTCTATCTGCAGGTCAGTTTCCAGTTGGCAGAAAAGCCGCTGCTTCAGGTCATTCACGACACTCTTGTCTGTGTTCTAAACGCCGCTTTACTGTTTTGGTTGACCCTCAACTTCGGGCTGCTTGGCACTGCGACGTCAGTCTTGGTCGCAGAAGCCCTCGGCATCCCGATTGGGATTTTGCTCTCGCGCAAGGCGTTCAAGCTGCCCTTCAACGGCTGGGGAACGGCACGCGTCTTCGCGGCAACTGCCATGATGGCAATGGTAACTTACGCGGCCAAGGCGATTTTGGCCGGGCACGGCGCACTAACACTGCTGGGGGTGACCTGTGCGGGAGGAGTCACTTATCTGGGCTTGGCGGTCTTGTTCGACGTGGCCGGTGTGAGGTCGTTGATCACCCCGTTCCTGTCGCCGCACAGCGTGCCGGCCGAATAAATTCCACCTGACCGGAGATCGGTCTACCGCTGACTTTTTATTTGGCTTCATTTTGCAACGCATCTCACTGGCCTAATACCGACGACGC
>Ga0209579_10003866_pt1 | contig 10661 bp, 8 predicted proteins | sample Coa_R1_2_FD_187152 | JGI IMG/M metagenome (GOLD analysis project Ga0209579, IMG submission 187152) | Surface soil microbial communities from Centralia Pennsylvania, which are recovering from an underground coalmine fire - Coalmine... | ecosystem: Environmental > Terrestrial > Soil > Unclassified... | reverse complement strand
CCTGGGTCTTGTGCTTGAGGCGGCGGAACGCGGTGGAATGGATGATGCGGTCGCAATCGCGGCGAAAGGCGCTGCGGCTTTGGCTCGCCGGTTCGGCATGGAGCCGGCCGCGGCTCCGTTCCGGGTCGCAGGCATACACGGCGCGGACCATCCCAGCTTGCATCGCCTTATCTCCGCCCCGCCCCGGGCCCCGCGGCCGGCCCTCGCCAATTGACCTTGACTGCCACCGCACTTAACTATCGTGTTGAAAACGTTGCAATCGGCGCAATCGGAAGCCGGACGAAAGACACACAATGACGACCAGCGTCACGGTCACGGAGCGGGCGGCGCACAAGATCGGCGAAATCCTTGGTCGGGAGCCGGCCGGCACCATGTTGCGGGTTTCGGTCGAGGGCGGCGGCTGTTCCGGCTTCCAGTACAAATTCGACACCGAGAGGAGCCGAGCCGACGACGATATCGTGATCGAAAAGAGCGGCGCCACGGTGCTGATCGATCCGGTCTCGCTCGATTACATGGCCGGCTCGGAGATCGACTTCGTCGACGATTTGATCGGCTCGTCCTTCAAGGTCAATAATCCGAAGGCGACCGCGTCCTGCGGCTGCGGGACCAGTTTCGCGCTTTAGAGTAAGCTCCGATGAAATCGGGCAGACGGGACGATCCGCACGTCCCCGCGGAAGCGGGGACCCAGCTCTTTGCCTTCCGCCCTGGATTCCCGTTTGCGCGGGAATGAGCGGAAAAAGCTCCAGCCGAATGCGCATCGCCACCTGGAACGTCAATTCGATCAAGCAGCGCATCGATTCCGCGCTCACCTGGCTTGCCGAGCGCAAGCCCGACATCGTCTGCCTGCAAGAGACAAAATGCGTTGACGACGCATTTCCGCGGATGGAATTCGAGGGGCTCGGCTACAACGTTGCCGTCCATGGGCAAAAAACCTTCAACGGTGTCGCCCTCCTTTCGAAATTCAAATTCGACGAGGTGCGCAATGGCCTGCCCGGCGACGACCGGGACGATCATGCCCGCTTCATCGAAGGCGTGGTTTCCACCGCGCAAGGCGCGGTGAGGATCGCAAGCATCTACCTGCCCAACGGCAACCCGCCGGAAACGGAAAAGTACACTTACAAAATCGGCTGGATGAAGCGGCTTGCCGCTTACGCGCGCGAACGGCTTCTATTGGAGGAGCCGCTCATCATGGCCGGCGACTACAATGTCATTCCGACCGCGGCTGACGCCAAAAACCCGCAAGCCTGGACCGGCGACGCATTGTTTTTGCCGCGGACCCGCGACGAATTCCGCGCCCTGATGAATCTCGGACTGACCGACGCCATTCGCGCGACCAGCGACGACGCTGGCCTTTATACGTTCTGGGATTACCAGGCCGGCGCCTGGCAGAAGAACAACGGCATCCGCATCGATCATGTGTTGCTGTCGCCCGCAGCCGCCGACAAGCTCGGCGACGTCGGCATAGACCGTCACGTGCGGTCCTGGGAAAAACCGTCGGACCACGTGCCGGTGTGGATCGATCTGGATATCGAGTCGAAGTAGCGGTCTTAATCCCGCCGGCCCTTCAGCCAGTCTTCGAGATAGACCAGCGCCATGGCGCGCTCGTCGTCGCTGGCGTGCTGGAAGTCGGAATCGTAGAGCGGCTTGACCCAGGTCTCGTCGCTGCCGGCGCAATCCTTGCCGAGCGTGAGCCACATCAGGCCGCGCGCGGCTTGCCGCGGCACCGCGTGGCCTTGGAACAGCATATCGCCGAGCGCAACTTCGGCGCGGCAATGGCCTTTGGTCGCGGCCAACAGGAACCAGCGCGCCGCCTGGTGCGGATCGCTCGGCTTGTCGTTGAGATAGAGCCGGCCCAGCTCATATTGCGCGTCGGCGTCGCCAAAATAGCTCGCGGCGTAGTCGAACATTTCGCGCGCGCGGTCCGAATCGGCCGCGACTCTCGTATTCGGGATGCCGGTCAGATAATAGCGCCCGAGCGCGACGAAGGCATTGGCGACGAAACTCGCTTGCGGCGTGCCCGGCGCATCGTCGGGATGGGTGTTGGCAATCTCGCTGAAATAGTTGAAGGCGCGCAGATCGTCGCGCGGCACGCCGTCACCGGCGGCGTACATGCGGCCGAGCTTCCATTGCGCCACCGGCTCGCCCTGCTCCGCCGCATATTGCAGCGCGGTCAAATTGTTCGCCTTTGCCGCGGCCTCCGGCGGATGCGCCGCGTTGCGCAGCCCATCGTTCGGCGACAGCGACGCGGTCGCCGGCGCCATCGTGCCGTCGAATGCAAATGCCGCCTGCAGCGCGATGCTGTGGCTCTGACCTGAAAGTCCCAGCGTAAAGCAAAGTCCGCCGACAAGGCCGACGACCATCCCGCTTTTGGCGATGCGCGCTTTAAATGTCCGCATAGCACGTCTTCTCAGCCGCAGCGCCCGGATGGGTGACGGCGCCGTCGCGCGCCGGGCCCACCTGCTGGGTGTATTTCCACAGATAGCCGGACGCGTATTCGCCTTCGCGCGGTTTCCATTCCTTAGCGCGCCGCTCGAGCTCGCTGCTGGACAGCTCGACATCGAGCGTTCCCTTCGCGCCGTCGAGCTTGATGATGTCGCCGTCGCGCAAAAGTCCGATCGGGCCGCCGACCGCCGCTTCCGGGCCGATATGGCCGACGCAAAAGCCGCGCGTGGCGCCGGAGAAGCGGCCATCGGTGATCAGCGCAACCTTGCCGCCCATGCCCTGGCCGTAGAGCGCCGCTGTGGTCGACAGCATCTCACGCATACCGGGACCGCCCTTCGGGCCCTCGTAGCGGATGACCAGCACGTCGCCTTCCTTGTACTTTTTGTTTTTGACCGCCTCGAAGCACGCTTCCTCGCCGTCAAAGCAGCGCGCCGGGCCGGTGAATTGCAGGCGCTCCATCCCGGCAACCTTCACAATGGCGCCCTCCGGTGCCAGGCTACCTTTGAGGCCAATGACGCCACCGGTCGGCAGAATTGGCTTGTTGGCCGGATAAATGACGGCCTGATCGGCGTTCCACTTCACGGATTTCAGATTCTCGGCCATGGTGCGGCCGGTAACGGTGAGGCAGTCGCCATGGAAATAGCCATGGTCAAGCAGCGTCTTCATCAGCAACGGAACGCCGCCAGCTTCGAACATGTCTTTGGCGACATAGCGGCCGGATGGTTTTAAATCGGCGATATACGGTGTCTTTTTCAAGATTTCGGCGACGTCGAACAAATCGAATTTGATGCCGCATTCGTTGGCGATGGCCGGCAGATGCAGCGCCGCATTGGTCGAGCCGCCGGTCGCGGCGACGACCGCCGCCGCATTCTCCAGCGCCTTGCGCGTGACGATGTCGCGCGGGCGAATATTCCTGGCGATCAGATCCATGATCATCTCGCCGGCCAGCATGCAGAACTTGTCGCGAATCTCGTATGGCGCCGGTGCGCCCGACGAATACGGCAGTGCAAGCCCGATCGCTTCCGATATCGTCGCCATGGTGTTGGCGGTGAATTGCGCGCCGCAAGCGCCGGCCGACGGACAAGCGTTCTGCTCGAGCGTGTCCAAATCGGCATCGGACATCGCGCCGATCGAATGCTTGCCGACGGCCTCGTAGACGTCCTGGATGGTGACCGGCTGACCCTTGAAAGTCCCGGGCAGAATCGCGCCGCCGTAGATGTAGATCGACGGCACGTTGAGCCGGCACATTGCCATCATCATGCCGGGCTGCGACTTGTCGCAGCCGGCGACGCCGATCAGGGCGTCGTAGGAATGGCCGCGCACCGTCAATTCCACAGAATCGGCAATGACTTCGCGCGACGGCAACGAGGCCTTCATGCCGGCATGGCCCATGGCGATGCCGTCGGTCACCGTGATGGTGCAGAATTCCCGCGGCGTCGCACCGACCGAAGCGACCCCAAGCTTGACTGCCTGGGCTTGGCGCATCAGCGCGATATTGCAGGGCGCCGCCTCGTTCCAGCAGGTGGCGACGCCGACGAAGGGCTGATGGATCTGCGCCGAGGTCAGTCCCATCGCGTAGTAGAATGCGCGGTGCGGCGCCCGGTCGGGTCCCTCGGTCGCGTGCCGGCTCGGCAGCCGCGATTTCAGATTGGTTTTGGCGTCCATACTCCAGCGGGCCTGCTTAAGCCCCTTCGCCCCTTTCCTCCGGCCCAGGCGACGCGCGTTGGAGACCGGAAGCACGCAACGACCTAAATCCACTTCGGACCGATCGTCGGCCGTCGATTTCTAGATATCCTGTGGCCAAAAAGCGGCGTTTGTTGAGGGTGCAGTGCAGTATAATGAAATGTTCCAAGGCTGTTGCCGCAGAGCCACAGATTCACTTGCTTCGATGACATCCGGTTAACCGCCGATTTACCATCAGGCTCCGCTCTTGCGACGATAGGTCGTGGCCGAGCGACTAACCCGCAGCTTCTTTAACCGTAGCGTCCACGAGGTTGCGCCCGACCTCATCGGCGCGACGCTGCTCGTCCGCGGCGTCGGCGGCCGGCTGGTGGAGGTCGAGGCGTATCATCATACCGACCCGGCGGCGCACAGCTTTCGCGGGCCGACCGAGCGCAATGCTGTCATGTTCGGCCCGCCGGGCTATGCCTATGTCTACCGGTCCTACGGCATTCACTGGTGCCTGAACTTCGTCTGCGAGCCCAAAGGGTCGGCCGCCGCCGTCCTGATCCGGGCGCTGGAGCCGACCGCCGGCCTCGGCGTCATGCGCCGGCGGCGCGGCACTTTCGTCGAGCGCCTTCTCTGCTCCGGCCCCGGCCGGCTCACCGAGGCGCTCGGCATCACACACCGGCACAACGGCTTTGCGCTCGACGCGCCGCCGTTTGAGCTATTCGCCCGCCAGGGCGATGTTGAAGTCGTGTCAGGGCCCCGGATCGGGATCACCAAAGCCGTCGACTTGCCTTGGCGCTATGGCGAAAAAGGCTCGCGGTTTCTGAGTAAGCCGTTCAGGCCGGAAGTCTGAACGCGGGATTGAAGCCCAATTCCTGCCGCGCCTTGTCGATCGTGACCGCGCCGTCGTCCTCGGCGATGTTGTAGATGCCAGGCGCGCCGCGCGTGACGGCGAGCAGTGCCGCCTGCGCCGCCGCGTCGACGTGGAGCGGAGCCCGAGCGTTCGGCGTATTCCAGGTGCCTGGACCATAAAGCCGTCCGTAGCGCAGCACGATGCCCTCGATGCCCGGCGTCTTGCGCGTGGCCCCTTCCAGCGAACGCACGCCGCGCGAGGTCAGCGCATTGAGATCGTCGCCCTCGGCAGGCGCGAGCGGATCGTCCTCGGCGTGCGGCTCGGGGCCGTCGGCGTAGATGAAAGCGATGCTCTGGGAAATCATCCGGCGCGCGCCCGCGGCTTGCGCCGCCGCGACGAGGTTCGCCGTACCGTCGATGCGCAGCTTGGCATTGCGACCCAGCGCCTCGCCGCGGTGCGCCGGATCGAACACCTGCGGTAAGTCGGTCAATTGATGAATCACGACTTCGGGACGCGCTGCGACGACTGCATCGCACAAAACCCGGCGATCGAAGACATCGACGACGACCGCCTGCGCACCCTGTTCCTTTAGCGCGTCCGCTTTTTCGGCCGAGCGTGTCGTGCCGGTCACGTTGTGCCCGGCGGCAACGAGAAGCGGCGTCAATCGTCGCCCGATGGCTCCGGTCGCGCCGGCAAGGAAGATTTGCATCCGATGCTCCGCCTTCGCCTGTCCCCGCGCAGGCGGAAACCCAGTTTCCGTTCTGGATTCCGCTTGCGCGGGAATGAGCGCAGCGTTCGCTGCTTACGCCGCGCCTTTGAGCCACTCCAGCGCCTCGGCAATCTTGGCCTTGCGCGCTTGCGCCTCCTCGCGCTTTTCTTTTTCCTCTTCGACCACTTCTTCCGGTGCACGCGCGATAAAGTTGGCGTTGCCGAGCTTGGCGTCGACGCGCGCGATGTCGGCCTCGGCTTTGGCCATTTCCTTGGCAAGCCGCGCGCGCTCGGCGGCGAGATCGATCACGCCGGCAAGCGGCAGCGCAGCGATTTCACTGCCCACTACAATTTGAATAGAACCGGGCTTCACTTCGCGAGGAAATGTACTGCCTGAAATCCTAGCGAGCCTATTTAACGTCGCATCCCAAAGCTCCGCCCTTCGCTTTGTCCTATCCGAAGGATTTATAAATTCGATCGGGATCAGCGACGAACCCAGAACATTCATTTCCGTACGCACCGAGCGCACGGCTGTCACGAGCTCAATAAGCCAGCCCACTTCCTCCTGCGCCTCTGTAAAATGAGGTTGCAGGGTCGGCCAGGAAGCAAGAGCAAGCATCGGCTCCTTGCGATTGCTTTCGGAAACTCTCCAAAGCTCTTCAGTGATAAAGGGCATAAATGGATGAAGAACCTTCAATATTTGATCACGAACATAGGCAACGGTTGCCCTCGTCTCATGTTTCGCTGCTTCGTTTAGCTGAGGAGCGACAAAGATCGGCTTGGTAAGCTCCAAATACCAGTCGCAGTAGAAGTCCCGCACAAAATGATAGATTGCGTTGGCCGCATCATTGAAGCGATAATCGTTGAGCGCCAATTCGACTTTGCCCAGCGTGTCGCCAAATTGTGAGATGATCCATTGATTGATCAGCTCTTTCACTGACGCAGGGTTAAAGCCCGATGCTGTCGGACACTCGTTCATCTCGGCAAAGCGCGCGGCATTCCACAGCTTGGTCGCGAAGTTGCGATTGTTCTCGACGTCCTGCGAACCAAGCCGGATGTCATGACCTTGCGCAGCACCACGCGCCAGCGTGAAGCGCAAAGCATCTGCGCCGTATTGGTCGATGACGCCGAGCGGATCGACAACGTTGCCCTTTGACTTCGACATTTTGGCGCCGGAGGCATCGCGCACGAGTCGGTGGATGTAGACATCGTGGAACGGCACGTCTTTCATAAAATGCAGTCCCATCATCATCATCCGCGCCACCCAGAAGAAGATGATGTCGAAACCGGTGACCAGCGCCGAGGTCGGATAGAAGCGTTTCAGTTCGGGCGTGTCGTCCGGCCAACCCAGAGTCGAGAACGGCCAAAGCGCCGAAGAGAACCAGGTGTCGAGCACATCTGGATCGCGATATAACTTTAGTAACCTCGATCCATCTGTAGCTTTCTCGTGAACAGACCGAAGCATTTCGTCTTCAGTAGAGGCAATGGCCACTCGTATTCGTAAATCGCCTAATGCGGAGCTGTTGTACATTTCCTCAGCTTGGCTGATCGCCTCCGCCTCTGTTTCCGCAACAAAGAGGAAACGACCAACGAACTGTCGCGTTGTGTCGACTTGCGGGTGCGGAAGCATTGCGGGTCCATACCACGCCGGAATCTGATGGCCCCACCAGATTTGGCGAGAGATGCACCACGGCTGAATGTTCTCCATCCAATTGAAGAATGTTGCCTGCCATTGCGATGGGACGAAGACTGTCTCGTCTTTACGCACGGCCTCGACCGCTGGCGCCGCCAGCGTCTTGGCATCCACGTACCATTGATCGGTCAGAAGCGGTTCGAGCACCGCGCCGGAGCGGTCGCCGTGCGGCACGACATGAGTCGTCGGTTCGATCTTGTCGATGAGGCCCGCGGCTTCCAATCGTTCGACAAGTTTTTTGCGCACTGCGAACCGATCGAAGCCATGCAACGCCAGCGTGACGTCGAGTTCCGGCGACGGCGGCACGTCCTTGAGAAAAGCGGCGTTGTCCTTCAGATCAAGATGCGCGTCCGCATCAAATACGTTGATCAGCGGCAGCTCGTGCCGGCGGCCCACCTCGAAGTCGTTGAAGTCATGCGCTGGCGTGATCTTCACCGCGCCCGAGCCTTTTTCCGGATCGGCGTATTCGTCACCGATTATCGGAATGCGCCGGCCGACCAGCGGCAGGATGGCCGTCTTGCCGATCAGATGCTTGAGCCGCTCATTTTCCGGATGCACCGCGACCGCGACGTCGCCGAGCATGGTTTCGGGCCGTGTCGTTGCCACGACGATGAATTCGTCACTGCCGTCGACCGGATATTTGATGAACCAGAGGCTGCCCTTGGTCTCGACCTGCTGCACTTCGAGATCGGAGATCGCGGTTTTCAGTTTCGGGTCCCAATTGACCAGCCGCTTGTCCTTGTAGATGAGGCCCTCGCGGTAAAGCGTGACGAACACCTTCATCACCGCGCGCGACAGGCCCTCGTCCATGGTGAAGCGTTCGCGCGACCAGTCGCAGGAGGCGCCGAGCCGCTTGAGCTGCGAAATGATGGTGCCGCCCGACTCCGCCTTCCATTCCCAGACGCGCTTGATGAATTCCTCACGGCCGATGCTGCGGCTCGACTGCTGGCGCTCCATGAGCTGGCGCTCGACCACGGCCTGGGTGGCGATGCCGGCATGGTCGGTGCCCGGCTGCCACAGCACGTCACGCCCGCGCATGCGCTCGAAGCGGCAGAGAATGTCCTGCAGCGTATTGTTGAGCGCATGGCCCATATGCAGCGAGCCGGTGACGTTGGGCGGCGGAATGACGATGCAGTAAGGCTCCGCCTTGGCGCGCTCCGGCCGGCCGGCGCGAAAGGCGCCGGCGTCCTCCCAAGCTTGGTAGATGCGGGTCTCGACCGCGCTGGGCTGGTATCTGTTTTCAATCATTTCGCATGCACTGTGTCGCGGGGTAGAAAGCCCGCTCCGTGTTGACTGTCAACGCCGCATCCCTCCGCGCCCGCCCCCGCCGTGCCAGATTCTCCGAAAGCCTTCACCGCCACGCCGCGCCAAACGCCGACGCGCGCCATCATGCTGCTCGCGGTCGCCGGCTTCGCCAGCCAGGCACAGGTACGGGTGACGGACTCGCTGTTGCCGCAGATCGCCGCCGATTTTCATACCGCAGTCGGCATCGCGGCGATCGTGGTGACCGCCTACGCCGTCGCCCACGGCTCGATCCAACTCGTCATCGGGCCGTTCGGCGATCGCTTCGGCAAATACCGCACGGTGGCGCTGACCTGCGCGATCGGAACCGTCATGGTGGCGCTGTGCGGGCTGGCGACTTCGCTGCCGCAACTGGCGATGGCGCGGTTCGCGACCGGCGCCGCGGCCGGCGGCTGGATTATTCCAATCTCGATGGCCTATGTCGGCGACGTGACGCCATACGAGCAACGCCAGCCGATTCTCGGGCGTTATCTCACCGGTCAGATTCTCGGCCAGTTGTTCGGCCAGGCCGCCGGCGGCGTGCTTGGCGATCTGGTCGGCTGGCGCAACGTGTTTTTCGTGCTGTCGGGAATTTTCGCAGTGGCGACGGCCGGGCTGGTTTTCGAACTCTTCACAAATCCGCTGACCCGCGCGCCGAGTCATGCCCCCACCCTTCCCTCCCCCGAAGGCGGAGGAGGGTTAGGACTGGGGGCGCGCTTCACCGCCGATTATGCCGCCGTGCTGATGACGCCATTTGCACGCATCGTCATCGTCGCCGCGTTCATCGAGAACGCGCTGTTATGGGGCGCTTTCGCCTATATCGGCGCACATCTGCATTCGCGCTTCGGCTTAAGCTTTACGCTGATCGGCTTGAGCGTCGGCTGCTTCGGCGTCGGCGGCCTGATTTATGCCGCCGGGGTCAAAGCATTCGTTTATCGGCTCGGCCCCGCCCGTCTGGCGATCGCTGGCGGTTTCACTATCGCGGCCGGTTACATCCTGCTCGCCATCGCATCGGCCTGGTGGCTGGCGCCCGTCGCGACGACGGCGATCGGGCTCGGCTTCTACATGCTGCACAACACCTTGCAGACCAACGCCACGCAGATGACGCCGCAAGCGCGCGGCACTGCCGTCGCCGTATTTTCCTCCGCCATCTTTGTCGGGCAGACGGCAGGCGTCGCCGCGGGCGCTGTGGTCATCGATCGGGTGGGCGCGGTGCCGTTATTTCTCGGCGCTGCCGCGGCATTGCCGGTATTGGGGATCTGGTTTGCGCGGGAATTGAAAAAGTACCGGCGGGGCAAATGACCCGCCGGCGTCTCTGCTTCAAACCTTGACCAGCGGCACCTTTGGCACGGTGCCGCGGCGCGGCGGCGTGTCGTCAGGCCCTGCGCCCGGCGGCCTCTTGCGCGGCGAGGAGCGCCGCTTCGCCTTGGCGCGGCGCGGCTCGGGCAGCTTTTCCGGCCGCGGCTTTATCGGGCCGTCCGGATATTCGAAGCCGAGCTTCGAGTTGCCGGCCTCGTCGGTGACGACGACGACGCGGACGTGGCCGCCCGACTTCAGCCGGCCGAACAGCACTTCGTCGGCGAGCGACTTCTTGATGTGCTCTTGGATCACCCGCGCCATCGGCCGCGCGCCCATCAGCTCGTCGTAGCCATTGGCGATCAGCCATTGGGTGGCCTCGTCGCTCAATTCGATGGTGACATCGCGATCGGCGAGCTGCGCCTCGAGTTGCAGCACGAATTTCTCGACCACCATGGCGATGATCTCAGGCGACAGATGCGCGAAGGTGATGATCGCATCGAGCCGGTTGCGGAACTCGGGCGCGAACAATTTTGTGATCGCCTCCATGTCGTCGCCCTCGCGCTTGTTGCGCGTGAAGCCGAACGCATGCCGCGCCATGTCGGAGGCGCCGGCATTGGTGGTCATGATCAGGATGACGTTGCGGAAGTCGACCTGCTTGCCGTTGTGGTCGGTCAGCTTGCCGTGATCCATGATTTGCAGGAGCACGTTGAACAGATC
>Ga0209579_10003865_pt1 | contig 10662 bp, 10 predicted proteins | sample Coa_R1_2_FD_187152 | JGI IMG/M metagenome (GOLD analysis project Ga0209579, IMG submission 187152) | Surface soil microbial communities from Centralia Pennsylvania, which are recovering from an underground coalmine fire - Coalmine... | ecosystem: Environmental > Terrestrial > Soil >... | reverse complement strand
GGCCGGCGCGACCGCGTCGCACAAGGTCGTCAACACGATTTTGGACTCCGGCAATACCGGGCAGACTCTGTCCAGCGGCTACACGACCATGGAGACGGCCGGATCGCGTTGCACCTCATCCACCTGTACGGTCTCGATGCAGGTCATGGCCAGCGTCGGCAAGGCGACCTGCACCAGCGAGTGGGCGATCGTCGGCCTGGTCGATGGCAACTCCGTCGATGGCGGCCCGGACCAGAGCGACCTGCCGAGCAACGGGAAATACCAGACCCGGACCTGGCAGGGCCAGTACACGGTTTCCAACGGGAACCACACCTTCGCATTCCAGATCTACGTGCCGTGTTCGACGAACGCCTACCAATGGTCCGTGAATTACATGCTGACGACGCCGTGACGGAACCGACCCGGGACCAGGGCTGGAAATGGGGGTTGAGATGAATTGGAGAACAACGGCGTCGCTGATCGCCGGCGCGATCATGGCCGCAAGCGGCATGAACGATGGTTGGGCTCACGGGGTTGCCGCCGTGTCCCACACGATCAAGCGGGTCGTTCTGCAAGCCGGAAATGTGAACAGAACGCTCCCTTCAGGCTACACGACGATCGAACACAGGGACGTCTGGTGTGGCTATATGACCTGTACGTTCGCCATGAGCATCATGGCCAATGTGGGGGAAGCCACCTGCAAGGGAGAATGGGCGATCGTCGGGCTGGTGGACGGAAACTCCGTCGACGGGGGTCCGCTGCTCGAAGCCTTGCCGAATGCAGGCAATACCCAAACGCATACATGGCAGGGCATTTACGCCGTGGACGAGGGCTACCACAACGTGCAGTTCCAGCTCTACCTGCCGTGTTCTGCGAACGCCAACCAGTGGTCGGTACGTTATCTGGTGACGACGCCCTGAGCCCCGCCCGGGGCTGCTGCCCGGGACGTGACGGAATTCGGTTGCGCCGACTCCGCCGGCTCCGCTGCACGCGCGGGCGCCGTTTCCGCCATCATCGCCGTCGCGACCGCGCCGACGACGCCGCTCGCAATGAGGTACCACACGAAGGCCAGCGGATTCCCGGTGACGTGGTTGAGCCATGTCGCAATCAGCTGCGCCGTGCCGCCAAAGAGCGCGATCGACGAGGAGTAGATCGTCCCGAAACCGCTGCCGCGGATACGCCCGGGCAGGCTCTCGGTCAGCGCCGCGGCGAACGGTCCGAAGCTGACGGCGCCGAGCACCGTCAACACCCCGATCGCGGCCAGGAGCACTGTGGGGCTGCGCGACGATACGATCCAGGCGTACATCGGCCACGCCACCACGATGTAGGCGACGCGCGGCCACACCATCACCGGCCAGCGCCCGACGCGGTCGGACAGCCAGCCGCCGAACAGGCCGGCCGGAATGGCGCAGAGCGCAACCACAACCTGGGCGCTGAACGCGATGCGCTCGTTCATATGGAGCGCGTTTTGCGCAAATGTCGTGGTGTAGTTGGTGAGGTAGGTGAAGATCGTGGCGCTTGCGAGCGTGACGAGGCCGAGCACGATAACGCGCCGGTTGGCGAGCCAGAGGTCCCAGTCGCTTTTTCCGTCGACGGCCGAGGTTCCGCCCGCTGCCGTGTGGAGGGTCTCCGGAATGCCGCGCAGGAGCCAGATGCCGACCGGAAACGCGGCAACGCCGAGTGCGAAGGCAATGCGCCAGCCGTAAGCCTGTACGCCGGCCGGCGTCATGAAACCCGACACCAGAAGGCCCACCATGCTGCCGACGAGAATGGCGATGAACTGGCTCGCCGCCTGCCACGCGGTGTACAATCCGCGCCGCTCCGGCGGGGCGGCTTCCAGAAGAAAGGCGGTGGACGAACCGACCTGTCCGCCGAGCGCGAATCCCTGCGCCATGCGCGCGAGCACCACCAGGACCGGCGCGGCCAGGCCGATGGCCGCGTAGGACGGGACCACCGTCACCACCAGCATGCCGATGCCCATGAGGGTGAGCGCGAACATCATCGCCGGCCGGCGCCCGACGCGATCGGCCATGCGGCCGATCACGATGCCGCCGACCGGGCGCATGGCGAAACCGGTTCCGAACGTCGCCAGCGACAGCATCAGGCTCGTGTAGGCGCTGTGCGCCGGAAAGAACACGCGGCCGATCTGGAGCGCGAAGGCTGCGTAAGTGACGAAATCGTAGAATTCGAGCGCGTTTCCCGCGACCGCCGCGGCGACATTGCGCGCGCGAAGGGGTGCTGCGCTCATGCCCGTCCTGCGCAACCCGTGGCAACGTACGGAGCAGGCGAATTGCGCTCCATGAACCCGGCTCCCTTCGCTGTCGATGTCCCATCATCGCGGCCGCTGCCGTGCAAGGCAAGGCAGCAAAGCGCTGCGCCGGATCGCGATTTCGTGTCCGACACCCGCACCGAGGCCGCTTGCGGACGGGCGCGACCGGGAGGAAACGCGCCCCTTGCGCCGGCACGGGAGGGGATATAACCTGTTGCAGGTTATACCAACGATCCGAGGCCCGATGAATTTCAATCTGTATCTTGACGACAAGACCGCCAGGGAACTGGACCGGACGGCCAAAAAACTGGGCGAAACGCGGAGCGGCCTGATCCGCAAGGCGGTGCGTGAATGGCTGGACAAGAAGACGCTCGGCAGTCCCGGCTGGCCGTCGCTCATTCTGGAATGGCAGGGCATTCCCGACATGCCGCCCTTCGAATCGTATCGCGACGAGCTGTTGCCGCCCCGTGACGATGCGTTTTCGTGAAGTACCTCCTCGACACCAATGTGCTGAGCGACTTCGCCCGTGGCGATCAGGCCGTCACCGCCAGGCTTCGTCGGGAGCCACCGCCGCAATTGGCGGCTTCGGTGATCACGGAAATGGAAATCGAGTACGGGCTGGCGCGCAACCCCGACCTGTCGCCGCGCCTGCGCGAAGCCATGCGGATGCTGTTGAACACAATCTCCGTCTTGCCGTTCGAGCGCGAGGACGCCCGCGTGGCAGCACAATTGCGTGCAGGCCTGAACAGCCGGGGTACGCCGATCGGAGCCTACGATCTGTTGCTCGCCGCCTGCGCCCTGCGCCGCGGACTCAAAATCGTGACGCACAATGCGCGGGAGTTCATTCGCGTGAGCGGGCTCGGTCTGGAGGATTGGCGCAGGTAGCGTGCGCGAGAGGGGGTGGTGATCAGGCGCGAGTCCCGCTTCGCTGCCCCGCAGCTTCGCAGGACCTGTCGCTCTCGCCCGCCAAAGCCCTTCGGGCGAAGGCGGGTGCCCATGATCCAGACGAAACCCTGCAAACTTGTCCCGGTGTCTGATGCATCAACGGGATGCTGCACCTGCGCGCCGCACGACAGCTGGATCTTTGCAACGGCGGAGCGAAGCGGCGCGTTTTCCTCGTACGCACATGCGAGGCTGACCATGCTGAAATCGCTCAAACAGGCGGATATCGATGCGATCGTCGCGGCCTGCGGGCCGGATGAACCGGGGTCAAACGGCGAAACGGATGACGCGCGCGCCACGGCCGCGCGGGAACGCGTCTACGGAATCGTCGAGCAGTTCTCCCGAGAGACGCAGGAAGAACTCCTCGCGCTCATGTGGACCGGCGGTCCGAAGAACGGCAGCAGCTTCGCCGAGAATCTCGAACTCGCGCACAAGACCTGGGACGAGAATCACGCAGCCCACATCGCCGAACAGCATGCAAGGCTTCCCAATTATCTGAGGGACGGTTTAAGGAGAATGTCGGCGGAGCAGGCCTGATTCGCCACCAGTGTCGTGGTTTCGAAGTTCGCTTCGTCTCTCGATATCGGTCTCCAGGCGAACTTCGAAACCAGAACGACACTGGAATCAATGAATTGCTGGTGTCCTTTCGATTCTGAAATTCGCCCGGCAACGGATATCGGGATCATGCGAATTTCAGAATCGGGACACTAGAGCGGCGAAACGGGGGATCGTTGCCCGAAGACGCAGCAGAGCAGACCGGCACGCGCGCGATGGGCCTCTGGCGTTCGCATTGGAGCATTTTCTGCAGCTACGCCGCGCGCGTCTGGAGCGAATTCTGGGAAGACCGGATTCTGTCGGTCGCCGCGGGCGTCACGTTCTTCGTGCTGCTCGCGCTTTTTCCGGCCGTCGCGTCGATCGTATCCCTGTACGGACTCTTTGCCGACCGCGCCTCGATCGCCCAGGTCCTTCACACGCTCTCGCCCTATCTTCCGGGCGGCGCGGTCACCGTTCTGGGCGAAGACCTTCACCGGCTGGTCAACGAAAAGCCGATCCGGCTCAATGTCGCTTTCTTCTTCGGCTCGGCGATAGCGCTCTGGAGCGCGAGCGGCGGCATCTCGGCGCTGATCGACGGGCTCGACGTGGCCTTCGAGGCGAAGGAGACCCGCGGCTTTCTGAAGATGACGCGCGACGCGCTTCTTTTCACGGTCGCCGGAATCATCGCCGGCGCGCTCGCCGCCTACTTCGTGGCGGTCGTTCCGTTGGCGATCCACAAATCGCCCTATGTGCGCTCGTTCCACCTCGTCTTCGAAATCCTGCGCTGGCCGGCGGCGTTCGGCTTCGCCTCGTTCTTTTTTGCGCTCGTCTATCATGTCGGTCCCGACCGGAAGACCGTCCCGCCGCACTGGATCACCTGGGGAAGCTCGATCGGCGCGGTGTTGTGGATACTGGGTACGCTGCTTTTCAGCTGGTACGTGCAGAATTTCGGGACCTACGACCGCACCTATGGCAGCCTCGGCGCCGCCGTCGGATTTCTCACCTGGATCTGGATTTCTCTCGTCATTCTGCTTCTGGGCGCCGAAATCGATTGCGAGATCGAGCGCCGCTTGAGGCCCGCCGACCACGCCCGTCAATAGGCGCCGGCAAAGTTTTCAGGCGCCCAAAAAAGGAAACCGCCAAGGCGCAAAGACGCCAAGGCCGATTCACAGTGAGACGGTGAGGCAGTGAGGTACCGGTTGGGCGACTGGAGCGGTGCCCCATTCCCAGACCCGGAATGATTGCGCGCGCATAGCGCGCGCCGCAAAACTCACGGCGCACCATATCGCCGCGCGACAGCTATCTCACTGCCTCACCGCCTCATTGTAAAAAGGCGCGTGCCATTCCTTTGCGCCCTGGCGCATTTGCGGCCGATTCACAGTGAGACGGTGAGGCAGCGCGCAGCCACGATTGGAAAAGGTTTGCAAACCGCCAAGGCGCAAAGACGCCAAGGCCGATTCACAATGAGCCGGTGAGGCAGTGAGGTACCGGTTGGGCGACTGGAGCGGTGCCCCCGTTCCCAAGCCCGGAATGATTGCGCGCGCCTAGCGCGCGCCGCAAAACTCACGGCGCACCATATCGCCGCGCGACAGCTATCTCACTGCCTCACCGCCTCATTGTAAAAAGGCGCGTGCCATTCCTTTGCGCCCTGGCGTCTTGGCGGTTTTCTTCCCGCCGGCGGATTGCGGTATTGGTCCCCCATGCGGCCGCAGATTCTGTTTCAGCTCTTTGCCGAGGTGCGCACGCTCGACGGTGTGGGGCCGAAGCTTGCGCAGCTGATCGGCAAAGCCGCAGGCCCGCGCCTCGTCGACCTGCTCTTTCACCTGCCCGCCGGACTGATCGACCGGTCGTACAGACCAAGGCTGATCGACGCGAAAGAGGGATGCATCGCAACGGTTCTGCTCAACGTGCTCGACCATGTTCCGCGGCGCGATTCCAGGCACCCCTGGCGCGTGCGCTGCTCCGACGATACATCGACGATCGAGCTCGTCTTCTTTCACGGCCGCCTCGAATACCTCGCGCGCACGCTGCCGCCGGGCACGAAGCGGCTGGTGAGCGGCCGCATCGACCGCTTCGGCAGCCGGCTGCAGATGGTACATCCGGACTACATGTTGCCGCCCGAACAGGCCGATCGCCTGCCGCCGTTCGAGCCGGTGTACAGGCTGACGGAAGGCCTTCCGGCAAAAACGCTGTTCAACGCGGTGCAGGGCGCGCTTGCGCGCCTCCCCGAATTCCCGGAGTGGCAGGATGCGGGCCTCGTCGCGGCGCGGCGCTGGCCTTCCTTCCGGGAGGCGATGGCCGGCGCGCATGCGCCGAAGCGGCTGGAGGACCTCGAAGCGACATCGCCGGCGCGCACGCGCCTTGCCTGTGACGAACTCCTCGCCAACCAGCTCGCGCTGGCGCTGATCCGCAAGCGGCAGCGCAGCCGGAAAGGCCGCGCGCTTCGCGGCGAAGGCGATCGCGTGGTACGCGCGCGCCGGGCGCTGCCGTTCGCGCTGACCGCGGAACAGGAGCGGGCGCTTGCCGAAATTCTGCAAGACATGGCCGCGCCCGACCGCATGCTCCGCCTTCTTCAGGGCGATGTCGGCGCGGGAAAAACCGTCGTCGCCATGCTCGCGATGCTGACGGCGGTGGAAGCAGGCACGCAAGGAGCGCTGATGGCGCCGACGGAGATCCTGGCGCGCCAGCATTTCGCCGCGCTCTCGCCGCTCGCCGAGGCCGCCGGTGTACGGATGCAGATACTCACAGGCCGCGAGCGCGGAAGTGTACGCGAGCAGATCCTTTCCGACCTCGTGGAAGGCCGGCTCGACATCATCGTCGGGACCCATGCGCTGTTCTCGGAAGACGTCGCTTTCCGCGATCTCGGCCTTGCGGTGGTCGACGAGCAGCACCGTTTCGGCGTGCACCAGCGCCTCAGCCTGCAGGGCAAGGGCGACGAGCCGGCCGATGTGCTCGTGATGACGGCGACGCCGATCCCGCGCACGCTCGCACTGACCGCGTATGGCGACATGGATGTGTCGCGCATCATGGGCCTTCCGCCGGGACGCAAGCCCGTCGATACGCGGCTGATCTCCTCCAACCGGCTTGACGAAGTCGTCGCGCGCCTGCGCCGTGCGATCGCGCGCGGGCAGCGCGCCTTCTGGGTGTGTCCCCTGGTGGAAGAGTCGGAAAAAGTCGATCTTTCCGCCGCGGATGACCGGGCGCGGACGCTTGGCGAGGCGTTGGGCATCGAGGTGGGGCTCGCGCACGGGCGGATGAAGCCGGCCGAGCGCGACCGCGCGATGGAACGGTTCCGCAGCGGCGAAACGCGGCTCCTGGTCGCCACCACTGTCATCGAGGTCGGCGTCGATGTACCGGAGGCGACCATCATGGTGATCGAACATGCCGAGCGGTTCGGCCTCGCCCAACTGCACCAGTTGCGGGGACGGGTTGGCCGCGGCGCGGGAAACGCGACCTGTATATTGATGTACCAGCCGCCCTTGAGCGAACTCGCGAAGGCGCGGCTCTCGACCATTCGCGAAACCAGTGACGGCTTCGTGATCGCGGAAGAGGATTTGCGCCTGCGCGGCGCGGGCGAGCTGCTCGGTACATTGCAGAGCGGCATGCCGCTCTTCCGCCTCGCCGATCTCGCCGTCCACGCCGATCTCCTCGCCGCCGCGCGCGACGACGCGCGCCTGATCGTCGAAAAGGATCCCGAACTCGCGAGCGCGCGCGGAGAGGCCCTGCGCGTGCTCCTCTATCTCTTCGAACGCGACGAGGCGGTGCGTTACCTCAGGGCCGGGTGACGCGGTGCATCGCGTTTCCTCCCCCGTCTCGCGTTGCTCGACGGGGGAGGAAATGCGCAGAATGCCCGCCGGACTGATTCCTTCGGGGAGCGAGGCGACGATGCGGCGGTCATTTCTGGGAACGGCGTTGCTCGCCTGCGCTGCGATCCACGGTCTGTCACGCGCCGCTCAGGCCGAGCCCGCAGGCCGGATCACCGGCGTGGGCGGGGTGTTCGTCACCAGCAGCGATCCCAAGGCGCTCGCGGCGTGGTATCGCGACGTGCTCGGCATTCCGCTCGAGCCCTGGGGCGGCGCCACGCTGCGCTATGATGCGCCGGGGCACCCGCCAACCGTCGCCTGGAATGCGCTCCGCACGGGATCGGGCTATCTCGCGCCCTCCAAACGCGAGTTCATGCTCGACTTCGCCGTCGACGACATGGACGCCTTCGTCGTGCGGCTGAAGGCGAAAGGCGTCGCCATCCTGAAGCGGGACGATTCCGACCCGAGCGGCAAGTTCGCCTGGATCCTCGATCCGGACGGTACAAAGATCGAGCTCTGGCAGCCGAAGGCGAAATGAGGGTGGGAATAATGGGCGACGACCGCTTCGCGTCGTCACCTCGACCAACGCGACCATCATGGTGATCGAGCATGCCGAACGGTTCGGCATCGCCCAGTTGCACCAGTTGCGCGGACGGGTTGGCCGCGGCGCGGGAAACGCAACCCGTATATTGATGTACCAGCCATCCTTGAGCGAACTCACGAAGGCGCCGCTTTCGGCCATTCGCCAAACCAGTGACGGGTTCGTGATCGCGGAAGAGGATTTGCGCCTGCGTGGCGCGGGCGAGCTGCTCGGTACATTGCAGAGCGGCATGCCGCTCTTCCGCCTCGCCGATCTCGCCGTCCACGCCGATCTCGTCGCCGCTGCGCGCGACGACGCGCGCCGTGGACGCAGAGAATCAAACCATGAGGCGGCAGTGAGAGACCAAGGATACGGAGCGCCGGTGCTTCATGGAGTGTGCTGCGCGCGCAACACCACAAATCACACTCCGGCCAAAAAACGGCAGAGGCTGCGACCAGCATCTGTAAGGCCAGTACTCAGAGTATTCAGATCAAGTTGTGACAACTCGGCGTTTATTTGTTGGATGCGATTTTCTATGTGCGTTCTCTCACTGCAATCAAAGAAAGTCCATTTATTCAACTCCGTAAAGAAAGAATTCAGGCACCTGAACACAAACAGCCCGTGGAGAACGCCCTGATACGATCGGTTCGTCCCTCGCCAAGGCGAGTACGTCATGCCATTGATATCATTCACCAAAGACGTTTGCATTTCGTAGCGTGTGAGATGAAGGTGCATAGCCTCGTGAGTAACACTTTCGGCAAAGCGGAGTGCACCTACTCCATCAGTTCTGTCAGGTACAGATACAAAAATGCGCTTTTGCCAGCGAGGCTCGCTATGGCTAATATCAAAACCAAGTGGCGCATCCAGCAAATGGATACAACTCGTCCGATCACGAACAATAGCTGCCAGATCAGGAACCAAATCGATGTCCCTCGCCGCCCTCGACAAAAGTCTGCTATCAGCGGTCGCCCGAGCGGGCTTAATGCCATTCGAAGCAACATGATCCCAGACAACAGCTGGCGCTTCCTTCACGCGCAGGGCGAGCCAATTCGCTTCCGCTGGGGTCGGCCTACAATGCACAAGCTCGTTTGGAAGATGCCAGGGAGAGTGCACAATCGCTGCCGCTACTATCGGCTACCTGACCTAAATGAATAAACCAGACTGTAACGCTCACCCGACCAAATGGTTGAGACGGCATGGAACGATTGGGGGGAAATGGGAAACGCGAACGCGGATCCATGGAAAGGACGAAGCACCCGTCGAACGTCGTCCGCAGAGGCGCTTGCGAACAGCATGAGCATACCCCCTTGATTGTCCTCCCACCCACGGTTGAACTGGATCACGAGCCGGTGGCTTTCACCACTTTCCAGGTAATCGTTGTGGATGCGGATCGTCTGCCCAGCCACCAGCTTGTGGGCGGTTAGCTCGGTAAGTGCCAACTTTTCGCATGTCAGTGGCGTAAACATGATTGATTCGAGATCCGCTACGAAATCCGGATCAATCACGGCGGTTAACTGCGGCGGAAGCAAGGTCCTATCAATGTGTACTTCCCACTGCTCATAGAAGCTGGCAATTCGGGGGTTCCACGGAGCTTGCGTTTCCATCCACTGCAGGAGCGCCAAACTGAGCATTGGTGGTAAGGGGCCGATGTGAGTGACGTGAGGATACGGATCCCCACGCCATTCTCCCTGGATGTTGGGTATAGTCATGCAGCACGGCTCGCAATGTAAGGCGCAAGGCGGTCCCGCACGTGTGCAATAAGAATCTTTTGATCGGCACAAAAAACTGTAGGATTGTCGTAGCCGTTTCCGTTTTTGAAGCGATGCGTTACCATACCGCCGCCGCATATATTGAGTAGTGTACACGCTTGGCAAATTGCGGAGCTAGGCTTTTGAGAGCGATGGTAGGTATCAAACTCGGCACTAGTCGCGATCGAGACCAACGAAACGGAGCTGATATTCCAATCACCGCCAAATGCATCACCGAGAGGCGTACTTTTCAGGGTATCATTCTTTTTAATTGTTCCATCAGTATCGATCACGAGGATGCCATAGTCGGTCAGACCGACGCCTTCCTTGCTGCCAGCGCCGCCCAGAAGAAGCCGCATCAAATCATCCAATATTCGACAGCGGAAGGGCTCTGGATCACTGATATACATATCGGCTATCTTCATCATCCACATCCCGTACTCACTCGATTCAACCGACGCCTTGCCCGCAGGCAACGCGCTGTGGTTTCCATCTCTGTACAGGAAATCAACACTAGGTACACCTAATTCCTTGAAGTAGGCGTACACGATCTCGGGATCGAATGTCGGGTCGATTACTGCGAGTATGCCAGAAAACAATCGATCTGCTCGAGGGTGGGCCTTAAGGCGGTTAATACCGCGGATAACCTTGCTGTGCGTTGGTTGCCGTCTCAAATCCACGCGAAATCGATCATGAATCTCGGCCGGCCCATCGAGACTAACCGACAGGGTGACATCGTGTTTGGCACAAACATCAAGGATTGCTTTCTCGATTAGAACACCGTTGGTTTGAACACTGAGCCCGCAC
>Ga0209579_10003864_pt1 | contig 10664 bp, 10 predicted proteins | sample Coa_R1_2_FD_187152 | JGI IMG/M metagenome (GOLD analysis project Ga0209579, IMG submission 187152) | Surface soil microbial communities from Centralia Pennsylvania, which are recovering from an underground coalmine fire - Coalmine... | ecosystem: Environmental > Terrestrial > Soil >... | reverse complement strand
AAAAAACGGGTCGCCGTCGGGGCCGCCTGCGGGCGGAAAATCGGCCCAGGCAGGCGTCAGCCAATTCTCGATCGCGCGCATGCTGCGCGCTCCAGTTGTGAATGCCCTATGCAGCGTTTGCAGGTGCGAAACGGGCCAGAGCGCGAAAATGCGATGCACGGTCACGCCGCAACGCGCAACCGCATAGCCGGCGCCAGTTTGGTACAGAACGCCCGAAAGCCGCACCACGGTATCCGACGGGAAAAATGGCGTGTCGCAGGCAAAGCTCGCGACATGGGTAAAGCCGCGTTCCGATGCACGATCCAGTGCTGCCAGAATTCCCGCTAGCGGTCCTTCGCCGGGATTATCGTCGGAGAGGCGCTCGACATGGGACAGGATATCGTGTCCCGCAATAGCGGCAGGCAAAGCCTGCGCTGCGACCTGGGACACGATATCCTGTCCCGGATCATTGTTCGTGTTCACAAGCAGCGTATGCACCTGAGGCCGTGCGCGCTCGATCACCCATTCGAGCAATGCTTTTCCGCAAAGTCCCGCGATGGACTTGTCGGTTCCGAACCGGCTGCTCGCTCCCCCTGCGAGGACGACGCCAAGAACGCGGGCTTCTTCCAACACTCACCCCAAAGAGGAAAGACTATCACGAGCGGATCGAATGCGGCGCACGCGCATCGTCAAGGCTCGTTTCGATCGGCTGCGAGTTTTGTAAATCCGTCCGCGCTCCAGTCTTCGCTGCCGACGCCGTGATGCACGATGAAGAACCCTTCCGGATCGTATTTCTGCTTCGTCAGGTACAGGTGCTTATAGTTCACCCCCCAGAAGGCGCGGCTCCAGGCCGGATTGAAGTAGTTGCTCTCCGAAACGTACGACCCCGCGCCCGGCACCAGCTTTCGGAGTTCGGTGGTCGCAAGGTCGATGGCGTGCGCGTCCCTGCGTGCGGCCGCGACATCCACCGACGCATGCGGCTCGCCCGGATAGGCCGGCGCTTCGCCGTCGGCGATGATCACGAGAACGAACGCGTAACAGACCTGCGGATTCGTCGCGGTCGCCTTCGCGGAATCGATGACGTCCTGCGGCGCGCCGGCAAGGCCTTTGTTGAAATGCAGCTGTACCTTCTTGTGGCGGCTGGCCGCGAAGAGCGCGCTTGCAAGAGCCGGCCGCTGTTCCGGCTGCAACAGGTAGGCCGGCAGCCACAGGGAATCGTATCCGTGGATGAAGGCACCGACCTGGTCGGAATCGCCTTTCCACCATCCGTGCCACAACGGTGCGCCGGCGCGCCTGTCCGGGTTCATCGAAGGATTGCCGGCGATGTCCCACCAGTGGCGCGCCTCGGTGGCACGGGCGCCGAGGTCGTCCGTTACCGAATAGTCGTGCGGAGCGGCGCGCATCCAATCGAAGAACGGCGCCCAGGCCTGTTTCGCCTGATCGTTGTCGAGGCCCTGGCAGACCATCGAAATATTCAGTGTGTTGTCGGGCGAGAACGCGACCTGCTCGCCCCAATGCGGGTTGAACAGGTTGGCCGCATAGAAATCCACGAAGCGCGCAACGAGTTTGCGGAATGCATCGTCGCTCTTCGCCTTTACCGTCCCCCATGCGGCGCCGAAATGTTCGGGCAGGTCGTGCGTGCGCAGGGTCAGCTTCGTCACCACGCCCCAGGTCCCGCCGCCGCCGCCCCTGATTGCCCGAAAGAGGTCCGGATTCGTGCAGGCGTTGGCGATGCGCGTTGTACCATCGGCCGTCACGATCTCGGCTTCGAGCAGCCCGGCCGCCGCCGAGCCAAATCCCTTGGAGAAGCTTCCGAAGCCGCCGCTCTGCACGAGGCCGGCGACGCCGGTATCGGCGCAGCCGCCGCCCTGTACGTAACGGCCGGCCACCGTCGTCGCGGCGTGGTAAAGATCGATCCATACGGCGCCTGCTTCCGCCGTGACGGCAGGCACGGGCGGGACGCCAGCGCAGCCCTGTGGTACGAAATTGTCATGCAGCGCCACACCGTTCATGGCGTGCGTCCAGATCAGGAGCGAATCCGGCGCGCTCGACGTCCCCTGATAGCTGTGGCCGGTGCCTTTCACCGCGAGACGCAGATTGTTTTCGCGGGCAAAATTCACCGCGGCAGCGACGTCGGCCGTGTTTCGCGCCTTCACCGCATACACGCTTGGACTGGGAGTCCAGGCGTCGAGCCAGCCCGAGAGCTGTGTGCCGCCCGGCTGATCGTCGAGGTAGAATGGGTTGCGGAAATTGGCGGCCACGCTTTGGCATGCCGCGCTTTGTTCCCCCGCGGCGCAGGGGGCGAAAAGCGGTTGTACCGGAATCAGATTGCCGCCGACGGCCTCGTTCAGTTTGCGCCAAGCCTCGGCCTTCGGCCACGCCGGGTCGCCCGGACGGACGCGGCGAAGGACCCTGGATTCAGTGCTGGCCGATTCGGCCGCCCAGGCGGGCAAGCCCCGCCACATGGCCGATTGCGCCGCGAGTACAGCGGCGGCTTTCAGCAGGCCTCTGCGATGCAAATTCGTCGTCCTCACCCTTCGGCAGGCTCAGGATGAGGCCAAAGAAGGGTTTGGTCCAGCGGCGAAACGGATCGTGCGGTTTTTGCGTAGCTCGAAGAGGGAAGCCAAAAAGCAGAAGGGTTATGGCCTGACGAATTTCAAAATGAACTGGTCGGTCTTGAAGCGGATGGAGGGATCGAACACCACCTTCGTGCGATCGTCGGCGGGATTGTGCAGGATGTCGCTCTCGCCCGCCAGCTTGAACCCCGCCGCCGTCACTTCCTTGATAACCGTCGCCTTTTCGATGCGATGAAGCTTCGGCGAGAGCGTGGCGCCGGTGCCGTCCGCCGCGGCGTGATCGACGATGAAGTACACGCCGCCGGGCTTCAGCGAATCGTACACATGTTTGTTGAAGGCCATCATGTCCACATTGGCGTATTTGGGAATGTGCAGGTCGTGATAGTTGAGCGTCGTCCAGAACATGTCGACCGGCCCGGCAAGATGAAACTGGCCGAGCGGCGCGAGATCAAGGGACACGTTCGTGCGTCCCGGTTCATGGAGTAGCGCCTGCGCGGCGTTGACGTTGTCGGCACCCCAGGTTGTGGTTTCGAGGGCATAGATCTTCCCGCCCGGTCCCACGATGTCGCTGAGCAGTCGCGTGTAATAACCGCCGCCCGGCAGATACTCCCCGATCGTCTCTCCCGGTTTGACATCGGCATAGGCCAGCACGTCGGCGGGCTTGCGGTCCCCATCGAGCTTGCGGTCGTCGGCCGGCCGCGACGGATCGGCGACGGCTTTGGCAATGTAATCGGGAACGGCAGCGCTTGCGGCGGAGATTCCGAAGACTGTCAGAACAATGGCAATGGCTGCGATCAGCGCGCGCGTGTTCATGCTGTCCCCTTGGCCAAGGCGGCGGCGCAATGTAGCGCGCGCACACCGGCAGCGGAAACACGATCCCGTGACAGGACCGCGGCCGGCAGGCCGGCGGCCCCTGGCCTCACAGGATTCTTCCGTCAGAATTCAACGCTAGAGGATGATCTTGCCGACGATGATGCCGGCGAGCAGGGCTATCGCAAGCGACTGGAAGGGTTTTTCGGTGATGTAGTTTTCGACCTCTTCGCAGAACGTCTCGGGGGAAAACGCGGCGTGCGTTGCGGCATGCGTTCCACTCTCTCCGTGGGTTTCGTTCTCGTCCGGCATTGTCATGGATCGTGGCCCTCGTCAGCTTCCGTTAACGGACGGAAGCGCGTCCCGTTCCGAATTGCAATGTTGCGCCCCAGCGTGTCGGTCCCCAGGCGCCGCGGAGCCGCCGACCGGATTTTCCCTCCCGCTTCGGACGTTCTGTACAGTGCTCCGCGGGAGAGTCCCGCGCAATCCCGGCGCCGGCTAACCAGGCCCGACGCGAAAATACCGTCCCGACACAGCTGCGCTGCCGGGAATTCCCGGCGCGCTTTCGTCGGTCTTCCATCAAAGGATAGATGCGCCATTTTGCTGCCACTTTTCCAAGTCGGGTTCCCGCGGAACGGGCAAATTGTCTTTGGCGTTCTGTTGCGGTCGAGCGGGCGTAGGAGACAAACCATGAAACTTCGCAAGATCATGACAACGGGCGCTGCGCTCGCCGCATTAATGGCCACAGCCGGACTGGCAGGGTGTGCGCACGAGGAAGCGGCGCCGCCGCCACCGCCCGCCGCTGCGCCGCCGCCGGCCGAGACGCAATCAACGACGACCAACGAACAGCAGCAGATGCCGCCGCAACCTACACAGCCGCCGGCAGGCGGTTCGGGAGGCGCCACGTCGGGTGGCGCAGGCGGAAGCCCGCAATAGCCTTTTGCGCTGTCCGGGGACGGTGAATGCTGTCCCCGGAATCCCGCTCACCGAAAACTGATGGATTTCCCGGGCTCCGCGGCTGGCAGTCGCCTGGAGCATCGGCTATAAGCCGCGCCTTCCGCCCGCGCGGCTTTGCCGCACTTCGAAGGAAATCCTCATGCTCCGTATCCGTTCGCTTTGCCTTGGGGCAGCCGCGACCATGGCGCTTGCCGCGGTGACACCCGCCCTGGCCGCGCTGCCGGCCTCGAATCCCTTTGCGCAGCCGAGCACGCTGCCGTTCCAGGCCCCTCCCTTCGACAGGATCAAGGACAGCGACTACCAGCCCGCGCTGGAAGAGGGCATGCGCCAGCAGATGGCCGAGATTCAGACGATCGCGAACAATCCCGCGCCGCCCACTTTCGAGAACACCATCGTCGCGATGGAGAAGTCGGGACGCCTGCTTGATCGTGTGCAGCTCGCCTTTTCGGGCGTGGTGGGCGCCAATACCAACGACACGCTCGACAAGGTACAGACCGACGAGGCGCCCAAGCTTGCGGCGCATCAGGACAACATCTTCCTCAATCCCAAACTCTTTGCGCGCGTCAAGGCGATTTACACGTCTTCCAACGCCAAGAAGCTCGATCCGGAATCGCGACAGCTGCTCAAGATTTATTACATGCAGTTCGTGCATGCGGGCGCGCTTCTGAACGATGCCGACAAGGAGAAGCTGCGCGACCTCAACAAGCGCGATGCGGCGCTGGAAACTTCTTTCCAGCAGAAGCTTGTGGCGGCTGCCAAGGCGGGCGGCCTCGTCATCGACAACAAGGCGGACCTCGCGGGGATGACCCCTGAGGAAATCGCGGCGGCCGGACAGGCGGCGAAGGCGCGCAAGTTTGCCGGGAAATATGTGATCCCGCTGCAGAACACGACGCAGCAGCCGGCACTCGCGTCGCTGACGAATCGCGACGTCCGCCAAAAGCTGTTCGAGAGTTCCTGGACGCGCGCGGAAAAGGGCGATGCCAACGATACGCGCGACATCATCTCCGAGCTGGCGCAACTTCGGGCCCAGAAGGCGAAGCTCCTCGGCTATCCGAACTACGCGGCTTACGTTTTGTACGACCAGATGGCGAACACGCCGGAGAAGGTTCTCGGTTTCATGGACCAGCTCGTCGGTCCCGTCGCCGCCAAATCGAAAGAAGAAGCGAAGGACGTACAGGCCGCGATCGACCAGTCGGGTGGACACTTCCAGGTGAAGCCGTGGGACTGGGAGCACTATTCCGAACAGGTGCGCAAGGCGAAATTCGACGTCGACCAAAGCGCGGTGAAGCCGTATTTCGAACTGGACAACGTGCTCAAGAACGGCGTGTTCTACGCGGCGAACAGGCTTTACGGAGTCACGTTCAAGGAACGGAAGGACATTCCGGTCTATCAGCCCGACGTGCGCGTCTTCGAAGTGTTCGACAAGGACGGCTCCGAACTCGGCCTTGCCTATTTCGACTACTTCAAGCGCGACAACAAACAGGGCGGCGCCTGGATGTCCAACTTCATGGAGCAGTCGAAGGTCAACGGCACGAAGCCGGTGATCTACAACGTGGCCAACTTCACCAAGCCCGCCCCCGGACAGCCGGCGCTTCTGACGTTCGATGACGTGACCACCATGTTCCACGAATTCGGCCATGGCCTTCACGGGCTGTTTGCCAGCCAGACCTATCCCGCGATTTCCGGCACCAGCGTCGCGCGCGATTTCGTGGAGTTTCCCTCGCAGTTCAACGAACACTGGGCGCTCTATCCCGATGTACTGAAGCACTACGCGGTCGATTATCGCACCGGCAAGCCAATGCCCGAGGACCTGGTCGCGAAGCTGAAGAAGGCCGCGAAATTCAACCAGGGTTATGCGCTCGGCGAAGTGGTCGCCGCCGCCGAACTCGACATGCAGTGGCACATGCTTGGCCCCGACGCGCCGAAGGAGAACGTCGATTCATTCGAAACCAGGGCGCTGAAGGCCGCGCATGTCGATTTCGAGTTCGTGCCGCCGCGCTATCGCTCGAGCTATTTCCTGCACATCTGGGCGAACGGCTATGCCGCCGGATACTATGCCTATCTGTGGACCGAGATGCTCGACGACGACGCGTTTGCATGGTTCACCGCGCATGGAGGTCTGACGCGCGAGAACGGCCAGCGTTTCCGTGACATGATCCTGTCGCGCGGCCATACGGAAGATTACGGTCCGATGTTCCGCGCGTTCTACGGAAAGGATCCGGAAATCATGCCAATGCTGCAGCACCGCGGCCTGGCTCCGGGCGGGGACGAGTCGTGACGCGAGGATTCGGTGAGGTTGCCTCCCCCGCGTCTCTGATGGAGCACCAACGCGTCACCGCGTGAGCAAATTTCGCGCGGGACTTATCGTGTGACCACACAACCCACCCGAAATCGCTGACGCGATTTCGACCCCCCGCAAAGGGGAACTACGGATTCTTGCCGCCACGCGAACTACGCGACCGAGCGAACCTCGGTCGGCTTGGCTGAACCCAGGCCCGGGCGCGCTTCGCTGTGCGGCGCGGCGCCGGCTTTCTGCACCGCGTGCGCCTTGGCGTCTGGCCGGCCGTATTCGGGCCGGCAATGGCCGTCGATATAGGCGCCGGAATCGATCCGGAGGTCCTGGTGAACGATATCGCCGCTCATATGCGCGGTGCTCGTGAGCACCACCTTGCGGGCCTCGATCTTGCCGTTGACGGTTCCCGCCACTTCGACCTCGTCGCCGTGAACGGTACCCTTGATCTTTGCGGTCTGGCCGACCTTGACCGAAACGCCGCGAACGTCGCCGTCGACTTCGCCTTCGATGTGGATGTCTTCGGTGCTCTCGAGCTGGCCGGTGATCTTGAGTGCCTTGCTGATGACCGAAACCGATTGCGAGGTGCTGGAAGCAGGCATCTGGAATCTCCGATTTTCTGCCGGGGCGGACGGCGGTGGAGGTGGCACGGGCATTGGAGCGGCGGCGACTGGCGCCGGCGCCGCTGCCGCTGGTCTGGGAGCCGGGGCTGGATCCGGCGCCTTGTCATTGCGCGACGAAAACATGGTCATGGCTGGGTCTCCGGGAGTTGTTCCAGGGTTTCGAAGAAATTCAGCGGCCGCCAGGGCATGCGCGCGTCGATGCGCGCGCCGCGTGCCACCTCGACGGTATGATGAAAGATCCGGCCGGTGACTTCGGCCGAACTGTCAAGCGTCACGTTGAGCGCGAACACGCGTCCGAGAACCCGGCCCGAAATCTGCGCATCGCGCGCCACGACGTCGCCCTCGACGTCGCTGCCCGGGGCGATCACGAGACGATCCGCACGGACCGTGCCCAGCACGCGCCCATGGATGTGCAGTTCGCCCTCGGTATCAAGTTTGCCCGTTATGGTGAGGCCCCGGCTCAGCCGGGATGCGGGGATGGCACCGTCCTGGCGGCCGTCGGTGCGGATAAGTGCGCGATTCGGCAAGGCGGACATGCGTCGCCAATCCAGCTCCGTTAGAGTTCCCGCCCACGGCAATCATGGCGTAGAACGCCGTGTCGGGGCAAGCAATCTCATAGCCGTGCAAAAATTTCGTTTATCCACAAAGAACAACCATGAATTACCGCCACGCCTTTCACGCCGGCAATTTCGCCGATGTCATGAAACACCTCGCGCTGGTTGCGGTGCTCCTCCATTTGCGCCGCAAGGAAAAGCCGTTTTGCGCGATCGATACGCATGCCGGCGCCGGATTGTACGATCTCACCGGGCCGGAGGCGGCCCGGTCCAGGGAAGCGGAAAGCGGAATCGCGCGAATTCGGGATCTCGCGCGCCGCGCGGATGTTCCGGATGCGCTGCGCGCCTGGCTCGAATGCGTCAAAGACGAGGGAGAAGGATCTTATCCCGGATCGCCGCGGCTGATGGCGCGCCTTCTCCGGCCCCAGGATCGCCTGATCGCGATCGAAAAACATCCGCAGGAAGCCGCTGCCTTGCGCAACGCTCTTGGCGCGTTTCCGCGAGCCCGTGCGATCGAAGGCGACGGCTATGCCCAACTGCTTCCGCTGCTGCCGCCGCGCGAACGCCGCGGTGTTGTTCTCATCGATCCGCCCTATGAGGCGAAGGACGAATTCCTCCGCGCGACCGATCTGCTTGCGTGCGCGCATCGGCGTTTCGCGACCGGCACTTACCTGTTGTGGTTTCCGGTCAAGGCGAGCGTGAATGCCGAAGCCCTGGGCGGCGAGTTGCGGACGCAGGGGATCGCGCCGGCCGTGCGCCTCGATATCGACTTGAACGTGGGCAAGAAAGAGTCGGGCGCGCGTCTGTCTTCGGCGGGGTTGGTGATCGTGAATCCACCGTACAGCTTCGAAGCGGAAATGACCGCTGCCGCAGAATTCCTCGCGCCGCGCCTGTCACGGGACGGCGTGTCGGCGGCGATTTCGCTCGCAAGCCTCTAGAGCGGGCTTGACGCAACGCCGGAATCGCGTGTGTTGCTTCCGGTCGGGGCATCGGCCGAGCTGATTCATGGACGCCTTTTCCTATCTCCTGGTTCTTGTTTCGATCGTCGTCGGGCTGGCCCTCACGCACCTTCTGGCGGGCCTCGCGGCAATGGTTCGCGCCCGCAGGCGCATCGCGGTGTACTGGCCGCTTGCCGCGCAAATGGCGCTGCTGTTCTTCCTGCAGGTTCAGATGTGGTGGGCATTTTTCGGACTGCACGCGATTCGGAGCTGGAGCTTTCCCGAATTTCTCGTCGTCCTGATGCAGGCGGTTCTCGTCTATCTCGCCACCGCCATTCTCGTTCCCGACATGCACGACGCCGGCCGCATCGACCTGAAGGCGAGTTACTACCGCGAGACGCGCTGGTATTTCGGGGCGCTTTTCCTCGCTGTCCTGGACAGCCTTGCCAAGAATCTGGTGCTCACCGGACGGCTTCAGAACGGCATCGACCTCGCCGCGCACATCGTGTTCCTCAGCGTGTGTCTTGGCGGAATGGCGACGCGCCGCGAATGGGTGCACAAGACGATCGCCGTCGCGGCGCTTCTGGTTTTCGCGTCCTACATCGTGCTGCTGTTCATTCCGCTCCCGCGATGATTCCTCTTATGGCGGCGGCACCTCGAGCAGGCAGGAACCCGGGCGCCCCGCCTGTTCCGGGGCAGGCGGTTGTGTTCGGGTCGTCCGGCGCGATCGGGGCAGGGCCGCCGGGGCCAAATTGTGGCGCTTTCATTCCGGAACGCGGGGGGCCGGAATAAGCCATTTTTAGCGTTTTGCCGGCTATTGCTTCGTCCGGGTGCGCCAAAGGATGACGTCATGGCCGACGTGAATGGCTTCGTTTCCGAGCTGATGCGGCAGAAGGGCCTCTCCGAGCAGGCCCGTTCGGACCTGCTGACCGAGGTGAATTCCAGACTCGACGATATGGTCCTCGACCAGCTCGACTCCGAGGCCGCGCTCGACGAGTACAATTCTCTCTGCGATGCGGGCGACCAGACGCAGCTCCGGGCTTTTCTGCAGGCCGCCATTCCCGATCTGGACGTGCTCGAGAAGCAGGTTCTCGACGACTTCCGCAAATCGTACCGCGCCTGAATTCGCGCCGTTCGCTCCGGTTCACCGAAACGGATGTTACTGCGAACTGGCTATTGGTTCTCTTCCGGCGACACTTCCGGCGCCAGGGTTCATGTTTCTCCAGCGCTTCGGATGAATGCGGCCAGCCGAAAAAGCAGGAGCGGTATTTGACCGCTATGGTCGGGTGCCATGGTTTCCGGGCGGCGCGAACCGTGGTAAACTCAGATCGTTTCCGGCAAATGGGGTGCCCCATCTGCGCCCCGGCCAAAGGGGGAAACATCATGTTCAAATTGGGTCTTCTCGCGTCGTCGGCCATGACGGCGGTCACGTTGCTGCTGGCCGGTGCGCCGGGTGGTGCGTATGCGCAGACCGCCATGCACGCCGCCAGTCGGGACGCCAACGCCCGTTTTCTTTGTACCTACGGAAACTTCCTCGTGTCTTCCTATTATGCCGACGACAGCGGTTCGTCCTATTCTTACGCGTGGCGCCATGTGGCCGTTCGCATCGCCGGGCACGGGCAGACCGTGCGTCGCATCAAGGTCATGGAGGCACAGAGCGCGAGCACATCCCGTTCGGCTTTTACGGTCGGCATCTACAGCAATACCGCCAGCGGACTTCCCGGAAACCCCATCGCAGTCGGGAAAGGGAAGATCGGCGCCAACTGCGGGCCCGTCCAGGTTTCGATCCCGCGCACCACACTCAAGAGCAATCAGAAATACTGGATCGAGGAGCGTACCTCGATACCCCAGGACTGTTCCCGACACAGTACTTTTTGCCATTCGCTTGCCGGCCTTTACTGGGAAGCCGATCCAAACGCGAAGCACAGAGCTTATGT
>Ga0209579_10003862_pt1 | contig 10667 bp, 7 predicted proteins | sample Coa_R1_2_FD_187152 | JGI IMG/M metagenome (GOLD analysis project Ga0209579, IMG submission 187152) | Surface soil microbial communities from Centralia Pennsylvania, which are recovering from an underground coalmine fire - Coalmine... | ecosystem: Environmental > Terrestrial > Soil > Unclassified... | reverse complement strand
GGTCGGGCCGGTGGTGGAATTGCCGGGTTATTCGCTGACGCGATTAATCTGGGAGGCGTGAAATGGCGCGGCCGGGAGGCCGCGCGCCGACCGGGAGGTCCGCCCCACTCGGCTCTGAATAGGGGGTAGATTTCCTATTTCGCCGCTGCCTGGGCGGCTAGTTGGCGGAGTACGAAGGGCAGGATCCCGCCGTTTCGGTAGTACTCGACTTCTACCGGCGTGTCGACGCGGATCTGGACTTCGAAAGACTTGTCGTCGGCGCGGACGCGGGCTCGGCCGGTGCCGCCCAAGCCTTCCTTCACGCCTTCGATCTCGAAGACTTCCTTGCCGGTGAGCTTGAGGCTGGCGACGTTCTGGCCGGGAAGGAACTGGAGCGGGAGCACGCCCATCCCCACCAGGTTGGTGCGATGGATGCGCTCGAAACTTTCCGCAATCACGGCCTTCACGCCCAGCAACAGAACGCCTTTGGCTGCCCAATCGCGCGACGAACCAGAGCCGTACTCCTTGCCCGCCACGATCAGCAGCGGCACGCCCTCCTGCTGATATTTGACCGACGCGTCGTAGATGGACATCTGCTCGCCGTCCGGCCGGTGCCGGCTCCAGCCGCCTTCGGTTCCCGGCGCGAGCTGGTTGCGCAGCCGCACGTTCGCCAGCGTTCCCCTTACCATCACTTCGTGGTTGCCGCGCCGCGCGCCGTAGGAGTTGAAATCCTTGGGCTGCACGCCCTGGGCGATCAGGTAGCGTCCGGCGGGCGTGTCTTTGCCGATGGAGCCCGCGGGCGAAATATGATCGGTGGTGATGGAGTCGCCCAGCAGCGCCAGCACGCGCATGCCGGCGATATCCTGCACCGATGTTTCCGGATCCACCATGTGATCGAAATACGGCGGGCGCTTGATGTACGTCGATTTCTCGTCCCACACGTAAATATCGCCGGTCGGAATCTTCATGCCGTTCCAGTTGGCGTCGCCTTCAAAGGCCTTCTCGTATTCGTGCTGAAACATGTCGCGGCGGATGGACGCGCGCACCGTGGCGCGCACCTCTTCGTCGGTGGGCCAGATGTCGCGCAGGTAAACCGGCTTGCCCGCGCCGTCCTCGCCCAGCGGCTCGGTGGTCAGATCGATATCGATGCGTCCGGCCAGCGCATAAGCCACCACCAGCGGCGGCGACGCAAGATAATTCGCCTTCACCTGCGAATTGATGCGGCCTTCGAAGTTGCGATTCCCGCTGAGCACCGCGGCCACCGTCAGATCCTCATGCTGTACCGCTTCGGCCACCGGCTCGGGCAGCGGTCCGCTGTTGCCGATGCAGGTAGTGCAGCCGTAGCCCACCAGGTGGAAGTTGAGCGCTTCCAGATACGGCATCAGGCCCGCTTCGCGGTAGTAATCCGAAACCACTTTGGAACCCGGCGCCAGGCTGGTCTTCACCCACGGCTTGGACTTGAGCCCGCGCTCCACGGCCTTCTTGGCAAGCAATCCGGCGCCCAGCATCACGGACGGATTCGACGTGTTCGTGCAACTGGTAATGGCCGCGATTACCACCGAGCCGTTGTCTATGGTCGCGTGGCTTCCGTTCATGGCCACGGCCACCGGCTTGTGCGCGCCGCCGAACGCAGTCTCAAAATTCTTCTTCACATCCGCCAGGTTCACGCGATCCTGCGGACGCTTGGGCCCCGCCATTGACGGCGTAACGCTGGCCAGGTCCAGATCGACCTTATCGGCGTACTGGGGATCGGGCGTGGCATCTGTGCGATACAGTCCCTGCTCCTTGGTGTAGGCTTCCACCAGCTTGATCAGATCGGCGGGCCGGTTGGTGAAGCGCAGGTATTCGAGCGTCTCCGCGTCCACCGGAAAGAATCCCGCCGTCGCGCCATATTCAGGAGCCATGTTGCCCACCGTGGCGCGGTCCGCCAGGCTCAGCGCGCTCAAACCTTGCCCGTAGAACTCGACGATTTTGCCCACCACGCCCTTCTTGCGCAGGATCTGCGTGATGGTAAGCACCAGGTCCGTGGCGGTGCAGCCTTCGGGCATGCGGCCGTGCAGCTTGAATCCGACCACCGGCGGCAGCAGCATGGAGACGGGCTGGCCCAACATGCACGCCTCCGCCTCGATGCCGCCCACACCCCAGCCCAGCACGCCCAGGCCGTTGACCATGGTGGTGTGGGAGTCCGTGCCCACCAGCGTGTCGGGGTAAGCCTCGCGGCCCTCCGCGGTGTTCCTGCGAAACACCACGGACGCCAGGTATTCGAGATTTACCTGGTGGACGATGCCGGTATCCGGCGGGACTACGCGAAAGTTCTGAAATGCCGTCTGGCCCCAGCGCAGCAGGGCGTAGCGTTCGCGATTGCGCTGAAATTCCAGCAGTGCGTTGAAATCGAATGCGCCGGCGGCGCCCCATTGATCCACCTGCACGGAGTGATCGATCACCAGGTCGGCGGGCAGCAGCGGATTGGCGCGCTTGGGGTCGGACCCCATGGCTGCCAGCGCGTCGCGCATGGCGGCCAGATCCACCACGCAGGGCACCCCGGTGAAGTCCTGCAGCAGCACGCGCGCGGGCATGAAGCTGATCTCTTTGGCGGCGGATCCGGCCGCGCCGCGCGCTACATACTCGATGTCGGCGGCGCTCACGCGGCGGCCGTCTTCCTGGCGAACGAGATTTTCCAGCAGGATCTTGGTGGTAAACGGTAGGCGGGAAATATTTCCGGCGCCCTTTTTTTCGAGCGCGCCCAGGCTGAAGATGCGGTAATCGGCATCGCCTGCGCGCAGCACGGACGCGGCTCCGAAACTATTGGTGGGCATGTTTAAATTATAAGCCGCGCCTTACTTCATCAGCGATCTACATATACGCCGGAACCTGAATTCCCAATATGTCCAGCGTGCGCTCCAGTTGCTTGCGGAAGAAATCCGTCATCCATAGCAGGAACACTTTCTTCTCGCGGTTCTGCTCGTGAATGATGGGATACAGATGATAGAAGTTGTTGAAGGTCTGCGCGAGCTGGAACGCGTATCGGGCCACGTGCGCCGGCTCGCCCGCCGCGACGGCTCCCTCCACGGCGGCATCGGCTTTCGACGCGGCCAGCAGAACCTGCCAGAAACCCTCGCTCGCGAGCTGGCGCGCCACGGCATCGGCCGGTAGCTCGGCTGCGAAATCCGGGATAGCCTCGCCGTTCTCTTCCAGCTTGCGCAAAATATTGCGCGCGCGCACCGCGGCATATTGGACATACGGCCCGGTCTCTCCCTCGAAGCTCAAAGCCTCCTGAAAATCGAAGGCGATTACCGAATTGCGCGTGTACTTCAGCAGGAAATACCGCAGCGCACCGATAGCGATCTGCGACGCGATGGTGTGCTGCTCTGCGGGCGAGGCTTCCGCATGCCGCGCGGACACTTCTTCCAGCGCCTTAGAAATCAGTGTGTCGATCAGATCGTCGGCCTTCACCCCCAGGCCTTTGCGCCCCGAAACCTCTACGTAGGGCTTCTTGCGGTCCTCCTCCGACAACGAAATGCCCAGTTCGGCGCAGCAGCGCGGCGACAGCGCCACCATCTCGTAAGAGAAGTGCACGGACTGCTCCGCCTGCTTTTCGAAGCCCAGCGCCTTCAGCCCGGCCGCCACCACGTCCTGCAAATACGACTGGCGCACGTCGATCACGTTGTACACGCGCGCGCCGCGCCCGAACGTTGGCGTGGCCTGGCCCGGCGGCTCGGGATCTTCCGTGGTGACCCACAGCTCGCGTCCGTCAGCGTATCGCATCAGCGGACGATAATGAAAATCCTTGCCCAGCAGCCCAAACTTCCAGAGCTGGTAGGCGATATCCTTGCCGACATACGTGACCGTGCCATCGGAGCGCACGATCACCTTGTTGTCCTCCGATCCGGATTCGCCCGCGAACGCCTCGGCCGGCATCACCCAGCAGCCGGCGTTCTTGCCTTCGCTTTCCAGATAAATCGCCTTGCGCTGCTTCAACAGCTCGTACGCGGCCGCCCAGAACTGCAGGTGCAGGATCTCGCTCTCGCGTGGAAGCACGTCGTACTCCACGCCCAGCCGCAGCATGGTAGCCAGATGCCGCTCTACGATCGCGTCCGCCACGATGTGCGCCAGCTCGGCTTGCGCACCGCTGTGGGCTTCGATGGCGTGCAGCGTCTCGCTACGCCACGCGCGCGATTCGGGGAACTCGGTGTAATGCGCCGACGTGCGCGCGTATAAATCCCAGCACAGGTAATCGAACCGGACGCTCGAGTCCTGGGTCAGTTGCAGAACTTCCGCCGGCGTCTTGCGCTCCAGGTGATGTAAACCCGCCACCACGTCAGCCACCTGCACGCCGGTGTTGTCGATATAATTCTGGACCTCCACGCGCTCACCGCCGGCGCGCAACATGCGCACGAATGTGTCGCCCAGCGCGGCATTGCGCAGATGGCCGATGTGCGCCGCCTTGTTGGGATTGATGTTGGTGTGCTCGACGATGATCTTCTCGCCGGCCGCCGCCGGCTCCGCGGAAGCCGGACGCAGCAGACCCTCGGCGTACGCCGCGCGCTCCAGGCGGATGTTGATGTAACCGTTGCCGGCCACTTCGAACGCGGCTACGCCCGGAATTGCGCCCAGATCCGCCACGAGCTCCGCGGCAATCTTGCGCGGCGCCTGCCGCAGTTGTTTGGCAAGCTGAAATGCAGCCGGCACCGCCAGTTCGCCGAAGTCGCTCTGCTTCGGCTGCTCGACGGCCACCGCCAGGTCGACGCCATAGCGCGCCTGGATATGGTCGTGGAACGCGCGCTGGATTTGTTTTTCGAGTATATGGAACATCTGGGGAAAGGTAGAATCCGACCTCCCCATTATAGTCCGCGAGGCATTTGGCGAATGGCGATATAATCCGGTTTCAAACTCTTCAAAGGAGCTTCCCTTGCGAAAAAAGATTACGGTTGTGGGCGCCGGCAATGTCGGCGCGAACTGCGCCCTCCGCATTGCCGACAAGGAACTGGCGGACGTGGTGCTGGTAGACGTGATTGAAGGCGTCCCCCAAGGCAAGTCGCTCGACCTGCTGCAGTCCGGCCCCGTGCAGGGCTACGACGTCATGCTCACCGGCGCCAACGACTACGAGCCCACCGCCAATTCCGATATCGTCATCCTCACCGCCGGCTTCCCCCGCAAACCCGGCATGAGCCGCGACGACCTGTTATTGGCCAACTACGACGTAGTGCGCGCCGCCACCGAACAGATCGTGAAGTATTCGCCCAATTCCATCCTGATCGTGGTCACCAACCCGCTGGACGCCATGTGCCAGACCGCTTACATGGTCTCCAAATTCAGCAAGAACCGGGTGATCGGCATGGCCGGCGTGCTGGACAGCGCGCGCTTCCGCACATTCATCGCGCAGGAAGTGAAGGTATCGGTCGACAACGTCACGGCGGTGGTGATGGGCGGCCACGGCGATACCATGGTGCCGGTGGTGCGCCTCTCGAACGTCGCCGGAATTCCGCTGACCGAGCTGATGGATCAGGCCACCATCGACCGCATTGTCGATCGCACGCGCAACGGCGGCGCTGAGATCGTCAAGTATCTCAAGACCGGCAGCGCGTATTATGCGCCGTCCGCCGCGGCCGTCGAAATGGCCGAATCCATCCTCAAAGATAAGAAGAAGGTCCTGCCCTGCGCCGCTTACCTGGAGGGCGAATACGGCATTCACGGCCTGTTCGTGGGCGTGCCCGTGAAGCTGGGCGCTCGCGGCATTGAGCACATTTTCCAGGTGAAGCTCGCGCCCGAAGAACAGGCCATGCTGCAAAAAAGCGCGACGGCCGTGCAGGAACTGGTCGACGTCATCCGCAAGAAGCACGGCTAGGTTTCGATTATGGCACGGAAATTCGCCATCGCTCTTCTTAGCCTGGCTGCCTGCTGCCGCGGCGCGGTTCCCACCCCGGCGGAGCACTTCGGCTACACGCCCGGCGACGATTACAAACTGGCCGACACCACCGAGATCTTCGGCTACTTCCAGAAGCTTGCCGCATCCAGCGACCGCATCAAGCTGGTGGAATTCGGCCGCAGCTCCGAGGGCCGGCCCATGTACGTGGCGTTTATTTCCGCGCAGGAAAACCTCAAGAAGCTGGAGCGCTATCGCCAGATTGCCGCGCGGCTGTCGTTGGGCGAGGCCGGAGCCGAGGAGGCCCGCGCGCTCGCCGAAGAGGGCCGCGCCATCGTGTGGATCGATTCCGGCCTGCACGCCAGCGAAGTCGCGCCCGCCCAACAGGCGCCGCTGCTCGCGTACAAAATGCTGACTGGCGAGAGCGCCGAAATCGAGGCCGTGCGCCGCAACGTCATCCTGATGCAGGTGCCCGTCATCAACCCCGATGGCCTGGACATGATCGCGCACTGGTACCGCAAGAACGTGGGAACGCCCTACGAGACCGCGCCTATGCCCTGGCTCTTTCAGAAATACGCCGGGCACGACAACAATCGCGACTGGTTCATGCTCAACCTGGAGGAAACCCGCAACGTCTCGCGCCTGCTCTTTCGCGAGTGGTTTCCGCACATCGTTTATAACCAGCACCAGGCGCCGCCGTTCCCGGCGCGTATCTTCGTGCCGCCCTACGCCGAGCCGCTGAACCCCGATATTCCGGCTGCCGTGATGGAAGGTATCAACCAACTAGGCTCGGCTATGCGGGAACGCTTCGCGCGCGAGGAGAAGCCCGGCGTGATCTCTTACTTCGGGTTCGACGGGTGGTGGAACGGAGGGCTGCGGTCGGCGCCCGCGTTTCACAATATGCACGGCATTCTGACGGAAACGGCCGGTTACTCCTACGCCACGCCGAAAACGTACCAGCCATCCGAACTGCAGGCCAATTTCTCAAACGGCCCGGCCACGCGCGAGCCGTCCATGTTCTACGAGCGCCCCTGGCTCGGCGGCAAATGGACCTTGCGCGACGCCGTCGAGTACATGCTCACGGCGGATATGGCCCTGCTCACCGAAGCCGCCGCGCGCCGCACCGACTTCCTGCTGAAGAGCTATCAGATGGCCCGGCAGGCGATCGCCGCCGGCCGCGAGGGAAAGCCTTACGCCTACGTTCTGCAGGAGAAGCAATGGGATTGGCCCACCGCGTGGGACTTTCTCGAGCGGCTGTCCCTGGCCGGCATAGAAGCGCGCCGGGCACGCGCCGAATTTCGCGCCAGCGGCAAATCCTACCCAGCGGGCACACTGGTCATTCCCGCGGCGCAGCCGTTCCGCCCCTACCTGATCGACCTGATGGAGCCGCAGCACTATCCCAACCTGAAGGAACGGCCCTACGATATCACCGGCTGGACCCTGCCCATGCAGATGGGCGTCGGCGTGGATCGTGTGGACGACCATTTCGACGCCGAACTGGAGCCGGTCAGCGAGTTCCGCGCGCACGGATCGGTTGCCGGCAAGGGCCCCGTGCTGCTGCTCGATCATCGCGAGAACGACGCGTTCCTGGCCACTGCGTTTTTCATGGATCGCGAGGGCGCCGTGCGCTGGACCTCCGACGGCGCCATCGAAGTGGATAGCGCCTATACCGAAAACGCGGCGCGCGCCGACAACTTCGCGCGGCAGTTCAGCGTCAGCGTCACGCTGGCCGAATCCGCGCCCAAGCCGGCGTACGAATTGCGGCGGCCGCGCGTGGGCCTCTATCAGCCGTGGACCACCAACGCCGACGAAGGCTGGACCGAGTGGCTTCTCGACCGCTATCGCGTGCCCTACACCGTGCTGCACAACGCAGACATCGCCAAGGGCGGCCTGCATGCGCGGTTCGACAGCATGATCCTGGCCTCCCAATCCGTGAATTCGATTTTGAACGGATGGCGCAGCGGCGAGCGGTCGTCGCGCCGCGAGGGCGCCGAATCCGAAGTCATGGTGCAAAGGCCCGAGTACAGCGGCGGGATCGGCCCCGAGGGAGTTGTGGAACTGCAGAAGTTCGTGCGCGCGGGTGGCACTCTGATAGCAATGGACACCGCCGCCGAACTGCCCCGGGAGTTCTTCCCGTTGCCACTCGCCAACGTGGGCGGCACGCCGTTTTCGTGTCCCGGATCGCTGGTGCGAATCTCGGTGGACCCGTCGCAGCCGCTGGCCTTCGGCATGCCGAAGGACGCCATCGCCTTCGTCTCGGGCGGCGAGGCTTTCGATATTACGCTTGCGCCGGCCTACAATCAGGGCGACCGCGAAGTCCGCGTGGCGGCCCGCTTCGCCGCTAAGGACCTGCTCGCCAGCGGCTACCTCAGCGGCGAGAAGAACGTGCTCGGCAAACCCGCCCTGGTGGACGCCCGCTTCGGATCCGGCCACGTCATCCTGTTCGCGTTCCGCCCCCAGTTCCGGGGGCAGCCATTTGGGACGTTCAAGTTTCTGTTGAATGCGGTCTACCTGGCATCTGCGCGGGTGATGTGAGGGGTCGTTTCCGAGGCACAGCCCGCTATATTAAGGGTAATACTGTCGCCGGCAGACCTGAAGGTCGCCGAACGTCTGGCCAAGAAGACGAACCGCAGCGTCAGCGGCGTTCTTCGCGAAGGGCTGAAACGCCTGGCATCTGAGCAGCACTGGCAGCAGGCGCAAGCCATAGCCCGGCCCAAAGCGGAGGCTTTCGGCATTACCGCGGGGTGGACGCCAATGTCTGGATATCCGCGCTGGTCTATGACGGGACGCCTCAAATGGTGTTGGATCTCATCGAGAGCCATGGCGAGCGCCTCTACATCTCAAAGCCGATCGAAGACGAGATAGCCGAAGTGCCGGCCAGAAAACTCAGTTGGAGCAAAGTGGATCTGGTGCTCGTTTCGCCGCTATGGCAGCGCTCTATTAAAAGGGAGCTTACGACCCTATCGCATTCTATGCGCTTCCCGCGCCACGTCCACTAAATCAGCGAACACCCCGTAAGCCGTCTGCTCCACCCCCGGCGAAATCGACACGGTCCCTACCGTGCCCATCAAATCGGTGTGCAGCAACAGTAGATTCGACGTCCCTGGAGTCGACGCCAGCACGTCCGTCTTGTCCATCACTTCCGCGCGCACGCGCAGCGTGATCCCGCCCACGTTCCGGTGGGCCCGGCTGATCAGACGCACAGTCTTGCCGGTACGCCCCAGCTCCGCGATACGCTCCGGCGTGAGCCGCGCGATGCCTCGCGTCGAAACGGCTTGCGGCGTGGTACGCGCATCCATCAACACATTGGCCAGCGCCGCCGTCTTAGCGGCCGAGTCCCAGCCGTCCACGTCGAAGCTGGCATCCGCCTCCGTGACACCCAGTTCGCGTGCGCGCGCCAGGCCATCCTCAAACGAGCCGCCCCGCTCCATCGCCTCGATCACCAGCTTGGATGTGGAATTGAGCGCTCCCGTGAAGCCCAGCACCGTCAGTCCCGGCAAAGTGTGACGCACCATGTTGAACACCGGCGCGCCGTCCATCACGGTGGATTCGAAGCGGAACTCGACGCCCTGCCGCGCGGCCATGTCGCGCAGCTCCGCGTAGCCATGCGCGATGGGGCCTTTGTTCGCTGTCACCACGTGCATGCCGCGCTCGAAGGCCGACCGGATATGGGAGATGGCCGGCTCGCCGGTCGCTGGGTTCAGCGTGGTGAGTTCCACCGCCACATCGGCCTGCGCCGCATCCAGAAACTCGCCGATGGACGCCGACGCCTCGCCGAACACCGGCTCGAGCGCCACGCCGCGCGCCGCCAACGCCGTGCCGTGCCTCGCCGTGTGAATGCCGGTGATGCGAAACGGAAATTTATTCTGCTGTTTGCGTAACAGCGCCGCCAGCGCACGCCCCACATTTCCATAGCCGATCAGCGCCAGGCGAGTCACGGCTGATTCATTTCTTGGCGGCGTCCCGCGTGGCCTGCAACGTAGCCGTCAGGCCCTCGCGTTCGATGGTGTGGGTGGAGGAAACGAACAGCGCGCCGATAATCGGCGGCAGGCCGCGCGTTAGCGACGTGGTCTCGCACTCCACATATACTCCACCGTCGCGCTGTTCCAGGCGCCAGTAACCGTTCAGTTTCCAGAGATAGCCGCTGCCCTTGCCGGGCTGCAGTTCGTGCTGTTTGGCCTTGCCGTAATCTTCGATCTCGGTCACCCGCGTGGTGCGCGTCTGGCAAACCCAGTGCGTCGCATCCACCGGCTGGTAGTGCGCCTCGAACTCCGTGCGGAACACCCCGTTGATCGGACCGTTCTTCAGCGCACGCAGGCGGTAGTATTTAAAATCGTTGCCATTGTGCGAAAGCAGCTTCGATTCCGGTACCTCCTTATAAATGTCCTTGTGGTGATCGTAGTCCTGCAAAACCGCCAAGGTTTTTTCGAGTGTTACACCGGGGATGAAAATCGCGCCCACCCAGTCGTGAATGGAAGCACCCGCCACGAACGTATCGCCGTCGCCTTTCCACGGTTCGACGGCCACCTGCCCCTGTTTCACGAGCTTGAGGCGTTCCGGCGAAGCATCCGCCCATAGGAACGGCTTGGCGGCGGCCAGGTGCGTCTCCGTATCGTGCGTATAGCGGTCGTAAGCCTGCGCCGCTTCGGGCTTGAGTTCCGCCGCCAGGCATACCGAGGCGGACAGAATGAGGAAAGCCGCAGTGCGTATCACACCGAATTGTAGCAAGCGGACGCAGAGCCGGCTCACCGGGAACCGTCCACGCGCCTACACGCGTCTGATACCGTCACGGAAGCTTCAGACGGGCCCTTGACTCATAGGCCCT
>Ga0209579_10003858_pt1 | contig 10674 bp, 12 predicted proteins | sample Coa_R1_2_FD_187152 | JGI IMG/M metagenome (GOLD analysis project Ga0209579, IMG submission 187152) | Surface soil microbial communities from Centralia Pennsylvania, which are recovering from an underground coalmine fire - Coalmine... | ecosystem: Environmental > Terrestrial > Soil >... | reverse complement strand
GCTCGCCTCGACGCGCTTCCATCGCTCGGCGTCGGCGATGACCCACTCGACGAGCTGGTTCTCGTAGCCGACCACCATCGGTTGGGCACCCGGGCCGCCGGCAATGTAGTCGTCGAAGAGCTTGCCCGAGGAGGGCGGCTTGAATCCCATGCGGCGGAAGAGGCTCGCCACGTCGTCCGTGACCCTGCCCAGCGTCTCCTCCGTTACGACGTCGCCGGCCAGCAGGCTCGCCACCAGCCCGGCGAACATGAAGCCGGAATTGGAGCGGTTGGGATCGGTCGAAACGATCCGGGCATGGCCGTAAAGGTCGGTCACGCCGAGCGCCGACCAGTCCTGGCCGGCAAGAACCGCTTTGAGCAGCCGCGCAAGGTCGATCGTGTAGCGCGGCCCGCCGGCCGCCTGGGCGTAGCCTGACGTGACCAGCCCGTCCGCAACCTTGTCCCAGGAATAGAGCACGATCGGCGAGTTGAGGATCACCTGGTCGCGCTGGATCTTGACCCCCGACTGCCGGGCGAGCTCGACCATCACCGAGGATGACGGCCACAGGAAGTCCGGCTTCTGATCGAGCAGCTCGCGCTGGCGAACCATCTCGACCGAGCCGGCGCGCCGCGCGTCGAGCATCAGTCCGTAATCGTCCGCGAGCGCATCCTTTACCCGCTGGTTGCCGACGAAGCCCTCCTTCTCGCCGCCGATGAACCCGAACAGCTTCGTGGTCTGGCCCATATAGCCGACGAGGCCGGGATGCTCGCGAAGATAGAGGTAGCTGCCGGTGCCCGCCGCGCTCGCCGCGAGGAGGCCGATGCCGAGGCTGCGGCGCGAGATCGCCATCAGGCACCCGTCCGCGGCACGGAGACCGGCGCCGCCGTGGGCTTGCCGGCCACGGGCCCGAGATCCTCGTCGAGCGAGCTCTTGAGGAGCTTCAGCTCGATGTCCAGCCGGTCCACGTCGGCATCGAGCAGCCCGTCGGCGAATTTGGCGAAGGCGCCGTCGAGCCGGTCGAGCAGATCGCTCGTGGCCATCAGGCGCGCCGGGTCGGGCATCTGCTTCTGCTCCAGGAGCTGGTAGCCCTCGGCCATCTCGACCGAACGGGGCAGATAATAGACCAGGAATCGCTGCGCGCGGTCGAGCTTGAGCGGGTCCTTTTCGATCGCGCCGAGGATGCCGCGCGCCGCCTGCGCGAGACGGTGGACCCGCAGGCGCGCCGAGGACGACCTGATGGCGCGGGCCGCGACATCGAGCCGCGCGGCCAGCGGCATCGCCTCGGCGAGAAGCTCGCGGGCGAGCTCGATCCGACCGCGGCCGATCCTTCCCGCGTCGAGCCCTTCGAAGGGACGCCGCGGCGCCAGCAGAAGCACTGCACCGCCGCCGGCCAGGATGGCGGCGCCGCCGGCAAGCCAGAAAGGCAGGCCGACGCCGACCGCGAGCGTCGGCAGAAGGATTGCCGCCGCGAGGCCGCCGATGATCCAGTTGAAACCGCCGGACTGCCCGAGCGCCATTCAGTTGTAGCCCCGTACCGCCCGGAACGCCTCGGCCAGGCTCTTGGTGCCGTCGAACACGCGGCCGCCGGTCAGCTCGGCCAGCGCGTCGAGCTGGCTGCGGTCGGCGTCGTCGCCGAAGGTGACGCCGAAGACGGGCACTCTCGCACCATCCTCCCGCCAGGGCTCCTCGAAGGTCGACATGTGGCCCTGGCTCTTGCCGTCGGTCATGATGACGATGGCCGGCAGGTGCGTGCCCTCGTCGAGGATCGGCTTCATCAGCGCCAGCGCCTTGGCGGCGCAGGTGTAGAAGTCGGTGCCGTCATCGGCGCGCAGCTGCAGGGTCTTTTGAAGGAGCGCCGCCTGCTCGGCCTCGTTGCCGCTCGCCATGGCGTTCCAGCGCACGCGGCCGTCGAATGGCAGGACGAGGATCCGGTCGTCCTTGAGCCATTGCACCAGCACCTCGCGGGTTCGGGCGGGCGTGAGGAGGAAGCGCATCGCCTCCATCAGCTGCTGCTCCCCGTTCCCTTGCATGCTGCCGGACAGATCGAGGCACAGCGCGGTGAGGGACGGCCGCCGCAGCGCCTCCTGGTAGAGCGTCAGGGCCTTCTCGATCGCCGCGGATTCGGGCGGCCGGATCACCGTGACGGGCCGGGCCGTGTCGAGGTTCGTCTCGGCATCGACGATGGCCGGGGCGCGGCCGGACAGGCCGACCCGCCGGCCGGTGCCCGCAATCTTGGCCTGCGCCTCGTCGCTGAGGAGCCAGGCCTGAAGCTCGTTGAAGAACGTCTCGACGGCCGACCCGCGACCGCGATCGACGAATCCCAGCGGCGAATCGGCCAGCGCCACGCCGTCGGCGGGATAGACCGCGTAGAGCGGCTCGCCGCCGGCGGCACGGAGCTGGTCATTAGTCTCCTTGATCACCGCTTCGTAGTTCCACATCGCGTCGTAGCGCACGCCCTTGGCATCTTCCTCGCGATAGAGATCGGCGAGCCAGCCGCTCGATCCGGCCGAGCGGGTCACGCCGCGGAGCAGCCGGCTCACCATGTCGCGCGCCTGCGCGTTGTCGAGATCCTCCGGCACGAGCGGGTCGGTCTTGCCGAGCGCTGCGGCGAGCATCGCAAGATAGGCGGAGGCGCCGGAGTTCGACTGCGTCGCCGAGGTCATGAGGAAGGTCAGCCGCCCGCCCTCGACCGCGGCGAGGATGTCGCGGTAGGTCACTTGCTTCCCTACCCAGCCGAGCGACTCGGCCTTGGACTTGCGCACCCCCAGGATCACCGGCATCTGGGCGATCGACTTGACCGAGCGGACGCGCCGGCCGGTGTCGAATACGTCGATCCAGATCGACGAGGCCGGCCACACCGCATCGGCGTCGAGCTGGCTGCCCTGCTTGAGGCCGAGCGCGATGTCGAGCGAGCCCATGTACCTCATCTGGCACTTGGCGCCATGCGACGCGCAGAACCCCATCACCAGCGGCTCCAGCACCTGGTTCTCTGAGCCCGAGACGATGGTGAACTCCGGCCCCTTGCTGCACGAGCCGAGGCAGAGGACGAGGAGGGCGAGCAGGCCTGCAGCCACCATCCACCTCCCTCTCCGCCCCCGGGGGCGGAGAGGGTCGGGGTGAGGTGGGGGATAGCTCGGAGCACTGGTAAAACTCACCTCACCCTCCCGTCGCTCTGCGACGGGCCCCTCCCTCTCCCCCCTGAAGGGCGGAGAGGGGCTCGACCGACGCGTGTCCGTCACTGGGGCGCCTGGGCCAGCGCGGTCTTCAGCTCGCCGGTCAGCTGCTCCATCCGCTGTTCGATCTGTGCCCGCTTCTCCCGGCCTTGCGACTGGACCTGCAGCACGCTCGAGATCGTGTCGATGAGGTCGCGGTTGGTCTTCTCCAGCGTCTCGATGTCGACGATCCCGCGCTGGGACTGCTTCTCGATCTCGATCGCCTGCGACTTCATCATCTCCGAGGCCTGCTTCAGCATCTCGTTGGTCGCGTCGGTCACGGCCTTTTGCAGATCGAGCGCGGATTTCTGACGGGTCAGGCCCAGGAGCAGGATCATCTTCTGCTTCCAGACCGGGATGGTGAGCGCGGCGGTCGCCTGCAGGTTCTCGATCAGCGTCTCGTCGCCCGACTGGACGATCCGGATCTGCGGCAGCTGCTGGATGCCGATCTGCAGCGCCTGTTGCAGGTAGAAGACGCGTTTCTCCAGCCGGTCGAGCGCCTGGACCGCATCCTGGTAGCTCTGGGCCGCGAGCAACGCATCGTTGCCGGCGGCGGAATCGGCGGCCTGTTTCAGCGTGACCAGCTGGCCCGTGCGGAACTCGCCCGCGAACGCCTTGCCGGCGGCGATATGCGCCTCCAGCTCGCCGATCGAGGACTTGGTCTGCTCGTGCAGTTCGTCGAGGAGGGCGATGTCGCGCTTCAGCGCTTCCTTGTTGCGCTCCAGCTCGATCCCGATCCGGTCGATCTGCGAGGCGACCGTCTCGAACTGCTCCGTGAATCGGCGGACGCGCGCCTCCAGCGAGGAGAAGAGCCGGGTGAGAAACCCTGCATTCTTCAGGCTCGCCGGGTCGAGGCCGCGGGCCTTCTCGAGAATGTCCATCAGCAGCTTGCCGGTCGTGCCGAGCTCGCGGTTCTGCGTCTGGGCGAGCACGCGGTCGGCGAATTCGACGACATTGCGCTGGGCGCGGTCGCCGAAGGTGACGATCCGGGCACGATCGGAAATGTCGATGCCGGTCTTGATCCGGGCGATTGTGCCAGGGTCCGCGACGATCGCGGGCAAGGTGGTCGACGCGCTCATCGGGAGTCCTCGGCGATTGTGGGGGGCGGCACGCTCGGGGTGGCACCACCATACCCCAACTCGGCGGCCGGCCATAGCGGCCGACGTCAGGTCCGGAGCAGCTTCTCCATGAATACGAGGTCGAGCCACCGGTCGAACTTGCGGCCGACCTCGTGCAGCCGGCCGGCCTCATGGAATCCGGCACGCTCGTGGAGGCGGATGGAGACGGCGTTGCCCGCCTCGATGCCGGCGACCATCGCGTGCTTCCCGGCCCTCTCGGCACGCTCGACGAGGTGCTGCAGCAGCGCCTGGCCGACGCCCTGCCCGCGCGCCGGCGCGTCGACATAGATCGAATGCTCGACGGTGTATCGGTAGCCCTCCCATGGGCGATAGGGACCCCAGGCGCCGAAGCCCAGCGGCCGGCCGCGGTCTTCGGCGATCACCACGGGACAGCCTGCCGACTGGCGCTGCTTCAGCCATGAGGCGCGATCCTCGAGCGTCACCGGCGCGAGGTTCCAGTTCGCGGTCGTCTCGGCGATGGCCGCGTTGAAGACGCGCAGGATGAAGGGCAGATCGCTTTCCACGGCGTCGCGGATGACCATGCTCAGCCTCTTGCAAGTTCGTCTATCATGATAGACGATCGTTGCTCATGCAAGACGATATCGACCAGGCCCTGTCCCGGCGGCTGCGCGGCGAGCGCGAGGCGAGGGGGTGGTCGCTGGCCGGGCTGGCGCGGCATTCCGGCGTGTCCAAGGCGATGCTCAGCCGGATCGAGCGCGGCGAATGCAGCCCCACCGCCTCGCTCCTCGGCCGGCTTTCCGCCGCGTTCGGCCTCACCATGTCGGAGATCTTCCGACCGCCGGGTGCGGCCGAGGGACAGGTGGCGCGGCGCGCCGCCCAGCCGTCGTGGCGCGATCCCGCCACCGGCTTCGTCCGCCGCTCGCTGACCCCGCCGGGCGGTTCGCTCACGCCGCTGGAGCTCGTCCTCGGCGAGCTGCCGCCGGGCGCGGCGATCACTTATCCCGCCGCCTCCTACGTCTTCACCGACGACCACCAGATCGTCGTGCTGGAGGGCGAGCTTACCTTCCGCGAGGGCGCCGCCACGACCGTGCTGGCGGCCGGCGACTGCCTGCGGCTTGGCGCGCCGGCCGCGTGCGAATACGCCAATCGGGGCGCGGTCCCGTGCCGCTATGTCGTGGCCGTGTTGCGCCGCGCCCGCGGACCGTGAACCGATGGCGGGGATCGGCCACAACCGCGGACCGCCGCTCGATCCCGAGGAGGCGGCCGCGCAGGCATGGCGGCACTATTGCTGGCGCAAGGCGCATGCCGCGGCGTGGCGGACGCCGCCCCGCGAGATCGCGCTCCGCCGTCTCGCGCGGGCGGAGGCGCTGGGCATGAGCTACCGGGACTATACGGCAATCCTGCTCGATCGCGGCGTCCACCTCTGAGAGCCCGCCGCCGAACGGAGCGCATTCCGCCTCTACCCGCCGGGCAGCAGGAGCCGCAGCCCGAACCCCAGCATCACCGTGCCCGACACCCGCTCGATCGTGCCGCGGAGCGCCAGATAGGCGCGCCGCGCCGCGCCGGTCGAGAACATCAGCGCGACCGTGCCGTAGACGGCGAGCGAGACCGTCGCGACCGTGGCGACGGCGCCGATCCGGATCCAGTCCGGCGCCTCCGGCCGGATGAACAGCGCGAAGACGCTGGCGAAGAAGGCGAGGCATTTGGGATTGAGCAGGTCGGTCGTCAGACCGCAGAGATAGGCGTTGCCGCCGGGCGCCGGCGGCTCGCCCTCCGCGCCGCCTTTCGGACTTCGCCAGAACAGGATCCCGAGCCGGATCAGGTAGAGCCCGCCGGCGATCCGCAGCGCCGTCTCCAGCCAGGGCCAGAGAGCGAACACCGCCGAGAGCCCGAGGATCGTGGCGCCCGCCCACAGCACGCCGGACGTTGCCGCCCCCGCCACCGCGAGCAGCGCCTCCATCCGCGAGCGCTCGACCGCGATCCGGCTCACCGTGACGAAGGTCGGGCCGGGCGTGATCGCGGCGGCCGTACCGACCGCGAAAAGCGAGACGAGCGGGGCCCAGTCCGACATCACGGGATCCGCGTGAAGTCCGTGATCCAGTTGGTCTCCCAGGTCCCGCCGCCGTCCTCGGAGAAGGCCTGCTCCCAGCGCGGCGCCGTCTCGCGGGTCCGCGACCGGATGAAGCGCACGCGGATCGGCTTTCCCTCGAACGTGTCGTCCGCATGGAAGGTGCCGACCCCGTCCCTGAAGCTGCCGGCGAGCGGCGGGTCGAGATGGTCCGGGAAGCGCCCGTCCAGCCGCCAGATCATCCGGCGCTGTCTCTTCGCATCGAACGACCGCATCGTCACCGCACGGTAGGCGGCACCCGGCTTCTCGATGACGTTGTCGTCGATGTTGCCGGCGCCGCCGAGGATCGCTTCGGCCGTGCAGGTCCCGCCGAACTCCGGCCGGTCGTGATTGGAACGGGTCATGGCGGCCTCACCTCGGGTTGCGGGGACGGCCTTCTACGCGACGCAACCTGCCAGGGCGTGTCAGGTATCGCCGATCAGCGCTGCGACAGAATCGCGAAGCACGCCTCGGGCAGCCTGGGATGCGGAGGGGCCGGCGGCCCAGGCGACGTCACCGGCGGGTTGGGATGCTTCGCCCAGTCGGCCAGCGAGGCGTCGCACCCGTCGCCGGCGGGCACGGGCTTCTGCGGTTCGCAGAGCGGCGAATCGGCAGGGCAGCGCAGCCGGACATGGAAGTGGTCGTCATGGCCCCACCAGGGGCTCAGACGGTGCAGCCACGCCGTTCCGCCCGAGGCGCCGCCGGCGAATCCGTGGCACAGCGCCAGCTTGATCACCGGGCTCACGAAGATGCGCTCGACATCGGGATCGGCGGCGGCAAGCCGCAGCAGCCGCACCTGCCGCGGCCCGAACCGCGACGGATCGACGGCGTGGAAACCGGGCGTCAGCATCGAGGGCAGGTCGACATCCTCGCGCAGCGATGCCGGCCGCGGTGCCGCCCCCTCGTCGAAGGTGAACCACAGATCGACGTCGAGCCCGATCTGGTGGCTGGCGTGGCCCCAGGGGAGCGGTCCGCCGCGCGGCTGCGCCATGTCGCCGACCTGGAAGCGCGGCAGTCCGGCGGCATGGGCCCGCCGTCCCAGCCGCTCGATGAAGTCGACCAGCTCGCCATGCCCGTAATAGCGCCGCCGCGCGAGCCGGATCACTTCGTAGCCCTCGCCGTCCGCCGGCAGCGCGACCCCGCCGGCGAGGCAGCCATGGGCGAATCCGCCGATCGCCTGGGCCGGGCCGGGCGAGGGGCGGCTGACCAGGCTCCAGGCATTCTGCGGCAGCTGCTCGGCCCACGCTGAAGACGCGCAGGACAGCGCGAAAGCGACGACGGTGCTCCTGAAGATGCCGGGCGATCTCACGACGACGATATTCCCTCCTCTCCCGGACAAGGCGCAAGTTACATGCCCGTCCTCCGAAAGCTGCGCTGGTGCCGTTCGACCGTGGCGGCTACGCTGCGTTTCGAGGTGCCGGGGCGGCTCTGCCGTTCCGGAGAATTGGGAAGCCGGTGCGAGTCCGGCGCTGCCCCCGCAACGGTCATGGCGGGTTGGGATCGGGGCACATAGGCCACTGGACGGTCGGACCGTCCGGGAAGGCGTCCGGATCCCTCCTTCATCGGTCCCGCCCGAGCCCGGAAACCAGCCTCGCTTGTGTCCGTGATCGCGGTGGGCGATCGGGAAGGACCGAAGGCGGGCTCTCGTCCGCCGCCCGACCTTTCCCGACCCGTCCGCGGCCACCTGTCGCAATCCGCGCCGTCCCATCGGACGGCCGCAGACGAGGGATCTCGCATGGTTTCGCACGTCACTCAGATGCTGGTCGATCTCCTGGCCCGCGCGCCCGGTTACGGGCTGGGCCGCCGGTTCTTCAGCGATCCCGGGTTCCATGCGCTGGACATGGAGCAGGTCTTTTACCGGGAGTGGCTGTTCGTCGCTCATTCCTGCGAGCTGGCCGAGCCCGGTGCCTATGTCACCCTGCGGATCGGCGCCTACCCGGTCGTCATCGTGCGCGGCCGCGACCGTGTGCTCCGGGCCTTCCACAATGTCTGCCGGCATCGCGGCCAGCAGGTCTGCACCAAGCCGTCGGGCGCCAGCGGCAGGCTGGTCTGCCCTTATCATCAGTGGACATACGATCTCGACGGCCGCCTGCTGCACGCCCGCGACATGATGGGCGACATCGAGGCGTCGCGGTTCGGGTTGAAGCCGGTGGCCTGCGAGGAGGTGGCGGGCTGGGTCTTCGTCTCGCTGGCCGAGGATCCGGCGCCGTTTGCGCCGCTGCGCGCGACGATCGAGCCCTATATGGCGCCGCACCGCGCGGACGAGGCCAAGATCGCGCTCCGCTCGACCATCGTCGAGAAGGGCAATTGGAAGCTCGTGCTGGAAAACAACCGCGAATGCTACCACTGCCGCGGCACGCATCCCGAATTGAGCCGCGTCTATTCCGACGCGCCGGCGCTGACCGGCGTCGAGGAGGTGGCGGAGGACGGCGACATCGCGGCGCACTGGCAGGCCTGCGAGGCGATCGGCCTGCCCAGCACCTTCCTGATGGATCCGGGCGGGCAGTACCGGGTGGTCCGGGCGCCCTTCCTGCGCGATGCCGAGTCCATGACCTTGGACGGCAAGTGCGCCTCGAGCCGGCTCCTCGCCGACTTCCCGACGGCCAGGCTCGGCACCATGATGTTCTTCCACTACCCCAACAGCTGGAACCACCTGCTGGCCGATCACGCGGTCAGCTTCCGCATGCTGCCGCTCTCGCCGACCGAGACCGAGCTGACCACGACCTGGCTCGTCCACAAGGACGCCGTCGAAGGCGTCGATTACGACCTCCGGCGCCTGACCGAGGTGTGGCAGGCGACCAACGACCAGGACCGCCGGATCGTCGAAGGCAACCAGGCCGGCATCCTGTCGCCCGCCTTCGAGCCCGGTCCCTATTCGCGGGTCCATGAGGGCGGCGCGCTGCAGTTCATCGACTGGTACGCCGGCCTGATGACGACGCGGCTGCAGGCGCTGACGGGGACGGACCGGGCGGTGGCGTGAGGGCGCGGGCACTGCGATGCCGGTGTGCCGGCGTGCAATGCGGTGTCCATCAGCGTGCATGCCGCTTCGCGGAGCGACGTGCCGGCCTCCTCGATCTTCCGCAGCATGGAGCGATGCCGTTCGAGGCGTTCCTCGACGGGATCGGACAATGCAGCAGGGGTTGGCGACGGCGCGGGCATGCGAGGGATTAGAGCCGACCGCGGGGCGACGGGTTCAGGCGGACCGAGGGCCGGCTTGACAGGGCTTTCGGGTCGGCGGCGTCCGCGGGCGAGCATGCCGGCCTCGGAACTTCGGCTCTCTTGACGCAACAATCGCTATTGGCGATAATTCTGCCGTGAAGCTTCTCATCGAGAAGGACGCTGCGAAGCGTCTTGCGCGGGACCAACCGAAGCGGCGCGAGGCCATCCTCGCAGCGCTCCGGGAGATTGCGGCGGACCCGTTTGCCCACCATGCCAACGTCAAGCCGATGACGGGCGAAGCCGACCTGTTCCGACTGCGCCACGGCGACTGGCGCGTGATCTATCGCATCGTGCGGACAGCGGACGAATTTCGGGTTCTGGCCGTCGACACGAGAGGAGGCGTCTACAAATGACCGATACCGTCACGATCAGCCGTGCCGAGTACGAGGCGCTCCTGGCCGAGCTCGATGAGCTGCGCGATCTCGGCGCTGCCCGGAAGGCCGAGGCGCGGGTCGCCGCCGGCGACAGCGAGTATCTTCCGATCGAGATGGTCGAACGGCTCGCGACCGACCATCCGCTCCGGGTCTGGCGCGACCATCGCGGCCTCAGCGGCGTCCAGCTCGCCGCCGCCGCAGGCGTGCCGCAAAGCTATATCAGCGAGATCGAGACGGGCCGGAAGCCCGGCAGCATCGACGCCTATCGCCGCCTCGCGGAAGCGCTGCGGGTGACGATCGATGATATTGCGCCAGGCTGAGGAGTCCGGGGAGCCGGGCACCTTCCGGCAGGCGCCGGCAACGGAGGATAGTTACTCAGCCCCCTTTTCGCCCCGTGAAAATACGTCTTTGCTACAGAAGTGTTATTCCGTCATCCCCGCGAAGGCGGGGATCCAGGGTCATGGGCGCCGGCGCTTGCGGCCCTGGATTCCCGCCTTCGCGGGAATGACGGTAACCTCTTGGGATTAAGAGATTCATTTCCAGTCAGGCTCTAAGACGGCACGATCGCGCAGGCACGTCGATGGCAGGGCCAGGCGATTCCCATAACCGGCGCGGGGGAGAACAAGGGCGTGCGCATTGTCTTCGATGGCCGGCAGGTCGAGAGCCTCGACCCCAAGATCGCCCGGCGGATCGGCCTCGGGGCC
>Ga0209579_10003853_pt1 | contig 10683 bp, 10 predicted proteins | sample Coa_R1_2_FD_187152 | JGI IMG/M metagenome (GOLD analysis project Ga0209579, IMG submission 187152) | Surface soil microbial communities from Centralia Pennsylvania, which are recovering from an underground coalmine fire - Coalmine... | ecosystem: Environmental > Terrestrial > Soil >... | reverse complement strand
CGCTCCTCTCGTGCCGCAGGTTGGGTGAAAGCGTTAGAAGAAAATCTTGAGGCCTGATTGGTCACATTGCTGCGCCCGAGGACGGGCGCTGTCCATAGACTCTAATTGAAGACGCGGAGCATTTGGTTGCCGTTGCGTTGGAGTTGGTAATCCACTTTCAGGAGCTCGACTTTCAGGCCGTGGCGCGGCAGTTGGGTCATCAGCGGTTCCAGGTAAGGGGAGATTTCGCATTCCAGCGTGGTGATGGGGAAGAAGCGCGCTTCTTTGGCGACGCGGCACAGTTCGAGAATGGATTGGAAATGAAATTCCAGCGAAAGCAGGCGCGAGTACAGGAAGAACAGATGTGAGCTGATTGCCAAGTCGAAAGATTGAGTGGCGAAGGGCAATGTCGGGAGTTCGGCGACGACGTAGCGGCCTTGCTTCAATCCATTTTCAAAATCTGACAGGAAGGTGTGGATGACACGTTTGCGGGTGTTGAGGAGATCGTCCGGGCTGCGATGATAGGTCCAGACATAGTTCTGCGGATGCGCGCCGACCTGGGACATCACGGGTTCGATGCTGGCTTCGAAGCGTTCGAGGATTTGAGGCGGAGTGAACGTATAAATCGGGTCGCAGGACACGACCGAATGGCCGCGTTGCGTGAGTTCGGCATTGAAACTGGCGGGGCCATCACCGCAGCCAAGAATCCTGCCGGAGAGGTTGGATTCGGTGAGGGCGAACATGCGTTGGTATTCGTCGAGGGAGCGGCCCCAGGGGATGATTTCGTGGAGTTGGACGCTCATGGGGTGGGATCTGTTATTCGATCCAACGCCATTGGGGACGATTCAGGAGGGTTTGGTCTTTAATCTGAGTCTGGCCAAATTCTTTTTCCAATCCAATCAAGCAGGCGTCAGGGCTTTTCTGAAGCGCGGATATCAAAGCGGGTGAATGCGTGACAACCCAAAGTTGGGTGTTTGCAGCGGCTTTGGTGATGAGCTTTGCCAAAGCGGGCAATAGGTCGGGATGCAGACTGGTTTCGGGTTCATTGAGCACCATCATGGTGGGCGGACGCGGCGTCAGAAGTGCCGCCAACCATAGGAGAAAACGCAGTGTGCCATCTGAAAGTTCCGCTCCAGTGAGCGGCCTCAATAGTCCGGGCTGTAAAAACTCGATTGCAAAGCGACCGTCTGGTTGAACAGCGACCTGCAGATCAGCTCCCGGGAAAGCGGAGTCGATAGCCTCGCGCACGCCGTTTGGGTTACCAAGTTCGATGATCGTTTGAATTGCAGCGGCGAGGTCTCCGCCATCGTGGCCAAGAACGGGTGTGAGGGTTCCCAGCCGGGGAATGCGACATGGGGCATCAGTGTCCGTGCGCAATTGATCGTAGAACCGCCAACTGCGAATGGTTTCGCGCAAAGAGAGAATTTCCGGCGTGTTGTTTGGATCGGCGATTTGCAGAAAGATACTTTCGAAGAGTCCCAGGCCATCCGCGATGGTTTGCCAGCCTCGGTCAGTTCGGGCACGAACGGCTGGGCCGCTGCGGTCCACGAGAATTCTATCTGGCTTGCACACCACGCCGGACCAGATGCATTCGCGTTTGATTTCCGGGTCCAGCGCAAAGGCGGAATCGGACGGGGCGGGCAGTCCCATGGTTATGCAATAGCTGAGGTCGTCGCCAGCAAACCCAAGTTTCAGGCGGACCGGTTCTTTGCGCTGCGTGCCTTGCACGGGGACACGCCCGGCCTTCATGTCGCGCGAAAGCTTTTCAGGCCCTGCCCAGAACGTGGAGTGGAGACCGCCTTCACGAGCGAGTGAACCCACGATGCCGCCCGCAGCGGTGTCGGCCAGCATGCGCAACGCTTTATATAAATTCGATTTGCCTGAGCCATTGGCGCCTTGAATCACGTTGAGTTTTCCGAGCGGAACCACGACGTTCCGAAGTGAGCGGTAATTCTCAACGGCGAGGGTGCGCAGCATGGTGCGGCTACAGTATTTTGTTCGAGCATTTGGCGCAATGGTGAGTGCGGCGGCGTGTTCACGATTTTACTTATTACGAAAGGCGGAGTCAGCGACGGTCGCAGACCGCCGCTACATGGCGAACGCACACAACGCCATCAACGCCATCAACGCACACAACGCATTACAATCGAGCGGAGTCGTGGTAGTGGTTGGGCGATGAAAACTCGATATAGAGTTTGTCGAACGCGGAGTGCGAAAGGGTTTCCCAAACCTGCCGCAGATGGCTTCCCTTTGTGGGACCCGCCTTCATTTCACTACGGCGCGGCGGGGATGCGCTGTCACGCAAAGCGGGTGAAGTGCGGAGTGGAAAACACCGAGGTCGGTCGATGGCCAGGAAGGACGTTTCCTACCTTGCAACGAAAGGACTGTGCGAAAGTCTCAATAGTTCCCCTAATCTCCACTCGAATTTTTTCGGACCGTCGCGCCACGGTGAGCCGTACAAAAATTACGAAAGTTACGTTAGTTACCGAAATCTCAATGCGACTTTTTTCGACGGCGGAGGTGCATCCGCATGACAGCATAGATTACGCGAGGCAAACAATGTCGGAATTACGAGGCTGGCGGCGCATGAGGTTGGAGAGTGCGAGTTTGAATTCATTGAAAATTACAAATTGCGTGAGAGGGAGAACGCCCAAAAGTTGGACATGAGTGGCGCTCGACAATGATTAAAACTCTGTCATAAAATGATGAAACCCTGCGCTAAGTGGCTGGCCGGAAGTGGAAAAGGTGTGAATCTCATGGAGAATACTCCGGGTACGGTGTTTCTGGCTTGCCGCGCAAGAATTACAGAAGAAAATAAACGCTGTGAGACTTTATGAGACGTGAGCATTGGGAAATTTTCAAAAAGGCCGCGCGCCTTGAGAAGTTGGACAAGATTCCGATGGCGATGATCGTGGATAGTCCGTGGATGCCTGGTCACCTGGGCGTCAAGCACATGGATTTTTACCTCGATCCGGAAGTGTGGTTTCAGGGGCATTTGAAAATTCATGAGGAGTTCCCGGATATCATCTGGGTGCCTGGTTGGTGGATGGAATACGGCATGGCTGCGGAGCCGTCGGCGCTCGGGGCGAAGATCAAGTTCTGGCACGACAATACGCCCAGCGAATATCACACGCTGTTCCACATCGAGGACATCGAGAAATTTCCGCCTTACGAAGTCGAGAACGACGCTTTCATGGCGATGACGCTGCACCGCATCCGGATGCAACGGCAGCGGATCCTGGACGCGGGATACATCCTGCCGCTGGTGACTTCGCGCGGGCCGATGTGCACGGCGGGTTTTGTGCGCAGCACCACGGATTTGATGATTGACCTGGTGGAGAAACCGGAATGGGCGCACAAGTTACTTGAACTGTGCACCAACCTCATCATTGATTGGCTGAAGGCGCAGCACAAGGCGATGGGCAACACGGTGGAAGGCATTTTCATCCTCGACGACATTGTGGGCTTTGTGAACGAGGAGCATTACCTGGAATTCTGTCATCCTTATCTCAAGCGCATCTGCGACGCGTTCCCGAAGGATTGGGTGAAGATTTATCACAATGACGCGGAGGTGCAGGCGTGCCTGGATCATTTGCCGGACGTAGGTTTCAACGTGCTGAACTGGGGCAAGCAAACGGACATCGCCGAAGTGAAGGACCGCGTCGGCGACCGGATGTGCCTGATGGGAAATGTGAATCCACTCGAAATCGGCACGCGCGGCACGCCCGAAGAAGTGCGCGAGGCGACGCTGGATGTTTTGGAAAAAGGCGGGGACCGTGGGATGATTTTATCCGTGGGCGGCGGCACGAGTCCGGGCATGCCAAAGGAAAATATTCTGGCGATGCTCGAGGCCCTTGCCGAATTCAACGGCAAGAAACAGCTTGTAAAGTCGCATGCCTGATTACGCGTTAATGAACCAATGCCTTTACGAAGGCAAGGCGAAGGAGGTCGAGCAGATGACCAAGGACGCGCTGGCCGAGGGGCGGCCGGTGAAGGAGATTTTGTCCGAAGGCCTGATCGCTGGGATGAGCGTCGTCGGCGAGGATTTCAAATACAACATTCTCTACGTGCCCGAAGTGCTCATCGCTGCGCGCGCGATGAAAGCGGGCATGGCGGTGCTCAAGCCGTTGTTGGCGGCGCACGATTCCGGTGTGATAGCGGCGGGCACGCTTCTCATGGGCACAGTGCGCGGCGACCTGCATGATATTGGCAAAAATCTCGTGTGCATGATGGCCGAGGGCGCGGGGTTCAAGGTGGTTGATATCGGCGTGGACCAGAACATCGACAAGTTTCTCGCTGCCACCGAGCAGCACAAGCCGGACATTATCGGCATGAGCGCACTGCTCACCACCACGATGACCTACATGAAAACCGTGGTGGACGGTTACAAGGAACGCAGCATCAACCATGTGAAGTTCGCCGTGGGTGGCGCGCCGATCAACCAGTCGTTCGCGGACGAAATCAAGGCGGACGGTTACGGCGCGGATGCTTCGAGCGCGGTGGATTTGTTTTTGTACTTCATGGGCAAAGGGCCGAAGCCGAAGGCTAAAGGGAAAATTGACGCGATCGAAGAGGTGAAGGCCGAGCGCGAAGAGGCGCGCGCGCAGGATGCGAGGTCGAAATATCAAATCCTCTATTGGCAGGATATTCCTTCCGAAGTGAAGGCATGGGATGATTTCGACGAGGTGAAATTGAGCATGCCGAAAAAGTTCACCGTGCGCATTGATGCCATGGCCCAAAAGCTGGGTTTGATTTCTCAGGATGCTTATTCCGCGCATTTCCGCTGGGGTGAGATCGTGGAGCGCACCGGTTCACCGCGTGAGGTGGCGGAGGCCATGTGCAATGAACTGGCAGCCTCCAACTAGCTATCTGCCAGGTCTTCTGTGAAGGAATTCGCCACCATCACCGTCATCGGACGCGACAAAACCGGTGTCATCGCGAGCGTGACCAATTTTCTTTTTGAGCAGCACGCCAACATCGAGGCGCTGGAGGAACAGGTCACACGCGGGCAGTTCAGCATGACGCTTCAGGCATCGTGGGCGGCGAAGAAATTCGACGCGGCCCACGTCCGCAGCGGCCTCGCCGGTCTCGGCGCGGCGCTGGGGATGGAGATCAAGGTGCGTTTTACCGATCCGAAGCGGCGGCAGCGCTTTGCAATTTTGGTGACGAGAGAACCGCGTTGTTTTGAAACGCTCGCGCGCGCTGTGGCCAACCGCTCGCTCAAGGCCGATCCAGCCATCGTCATCGGCAACCGCCCGGCCTTCGAATCGCTCGCGAAGAAATACAAATTGCCTTTCATCTGCGTGCCCTGGGAGGACCGCGCGGAGGCGGAATCAAAGGCGTTGAAGATTTTGGAAGAGCACGAGATTGATTTTGTCGTGCTGGCGCGATTCATGAAAATTTTGTCGCCGAATTTCGTGTGGCGCTACAAAAACAAGATCATCAACATTCATCCGTCGTTGCTGCCGAGTTTTCCGGGCCCGCAGGCGTATCGGCAGGCTTACGAGCATGGTGTGAAGATCGCCGGTTGCACGGCGCACTTCGTCAATATGCACCTGGATGAAGGCCCGATCATCGCGCAGGGCAGTTTTCCGGTGCGGCCTAACATGACGCTGTTGCAGATCGTCGAGACGGGCCAGAAGCTTGAGGCGCAAGTGCTGTTGAAAGCCGTGAAGCGGTATCTTTCGAAACATCTCGATGTTTACTGGGGCACGGTGAACGAAGTTTGAAACGGCCTTGCCGCGAAGAACACCCGCGGTTTCGTAGCTCAATCAACGATTGGATTTTTCAACAACCTGCCGAATCGCGCGCGTGTGTTCAGGTGTGCTGCCGCAGCACGAGCCAATAATGTTGGCGCCTGACGAAATCACGTCCGGAATATTCTTCGCCATGTCCACCGGAAGCTGCTTGTAGACGGCCTTCATGTTTTCCAAAACCGGCAGGCCGGCGTTCGGTTGGACCATCACGGGCAGGCCGCAGGCCGCGCGGTATTGCTTCGCGACCATCGCGGCGCCATTCATGTCCATGCCCGAGCCGCAGTTCAGAGCGATGATGTTCGCACCGTGTTCTTCGGCTAATTCCGCGGCGCGTTCCGGCGTCACACCCATCATCGTGACGTAAAAACTTTTGTCCTGGGAAAGGTCGTAGGCGAAAGAGGCAATGATGCACGGCGCGCCGGCGGCCTTCGCGGCGTCGATGGCCACGCCCATTTCTTCGAGGGAAGTCTGGGTCTCGATGATGATGGCGTCGACTCCGCCTTCGACGAGCGCGCGGGCCTGTTCCTCATAAGCGGCGAGCGCCTGGTCCGCCGGAAGGTCTCCATACGGTTCGAGAATCGCGCCGAGCGGGCCGAGGTCCCCAAGCACAAAACCTTCACGACCGGCGAACGCCTCGCGCGCGATGCGTGCGCCGGCCTGATTGATTTCGCGCAATTGATCGACGTGCCCGTGGCGTTTCAACATCAGCCGGCTGCCGCCGAAGGTATTCGTAATCAAACAATCCGCGCCCGCTTCCACGTAATTGCGCTGAATCTTCAGCACACGATCGGGATGCGAGAGATTCCACGCCTCGCCGCAATCGCCATTGGCCAGGCCGGCGAGCATGAGTTGCGTGCCCATCGCGCCATCACAGACGAGCCGGCGATCTTTGAGCGTGTCGAGAAGCGATTTTTTCAAACGGAACTACTTCGTGGCGGATGTGGCAGCGGGAGCGGCTGCGGGTTCCAATTTCTTTTTCGCATCGGCCGGCACTTCAATTTTCGTCGTGCCCACGTTGGTGATCTCAATCGTGGTATCGCGGTCAATGTCAAATTCATTGCCGCCGAAATCGGCTTTGCCGGTGATTTTGAATTCGTATTTAACAAGCTGTCCGTCCTTGACCCAGAACTTCACGGAGCCTTTCGGATTGGTCACCGTGCCAAAACGGAATTGCGATTTCGCTCCCGCTTCGGTCATGTCTCCTGAAATCACACCACCGTCCTCTTTCAATTCCTTGGCCGTGCCCGCGAGTTCCTCGGCTTCCTCGGCGGGTGCCTTGAAGGTGCGCGCCAGCGTCGCCATAAAACGGCCCGGTCCTCCCTCATCAGAATCCAGTTCTTTGGCCGTCGCCCAGCCGCCGTCGGGATCGCTGATGGCCGACTGGCCATTTTTCAAAAAGAATTTCGTCGTGTTGTCGCCGAAGCTCAGCGTGAAATACGTCACGCCGCCTTTTTCGGTTTTGCCTTCGCTGGGGCCGGGCTTGAATTGAGAATCCTCCGGAACAACGACGGTATTCTTCCAACTATAATTCGGAGTGGCGCCGAGCTTTTTCGCGGCGGCAACAACATCATCCTTGGGACTGGAATCAGCGGCGAGAAGCTGGCCGGTGACGAGTGCGAAGCCAATGGAAGCGAATAATTTTTTCATAATCTGTGTTTTGTTTGGGTTCACAACTAATTATTACGACGCAATAAAAATTCCGGCGTCAGTGATCTCCAATCCCACGCCCGCCGCTTTGGCCGCCTCTTGCAATGCGGCTTGCAGCATCACCATGGGATCTTTGCTGATCTCGAGGCGGCGCATCAGCCCCTCGCCCTTTTTTGTGCCGACCGTCAGCATGATTTTCAATCCCTTGCGCTTGCAGCCGACGCGCGTGCCGTCCGGCAGCTTCGTGTTCATCGGCTTCACGAACGCGTCCACGTAATGCGACCCGATGCCGGACTTTTCGGCAAACGTCGGCGGTAATTTTTCCTTCGCCGCCAGATTAATTTCACACAGTTTAACCATGCCAATGCGAATTATCCCGTACAAATCCAGCTTGTCCATACACGCCGGGAGAATTTGCATGGAGAATTCTATTCGATTTCCGGCGAAAGACAACAACGCGATGAAAGTCACTGGCGTTAGCTCGGAAAAGGCACGGTCCCATGGATGCACCCCCGGCGTTCACGGGTGGGAACGGCCTGGCACCTCGACCGGCGCGCGGGAACGTTTGTAAGGCCCACGGCGGTAGCGGCAGTTGGGCAATGAACAACTCTCGCAGGGTATCAACCGCGAGAAACGGCGCGCCTTTTCCAATTCATGCGTCAAGCCCACGACGGTGAGTTGAGATTTCTTGGGCCGCAACATTCCGGATTCCATTACTTCCAACGCGCCCGGAAAACCTCCATCGAAACGTTCGCGGAATAAATTCCAAAGCGAAATCTGCTCGGCGATGTCCCATCCCGAATAGCCAGGGCTGAAATACGGCAGCGCGGCCAGCTTGTTGTCATCGGCCCAGCCGCAAATGTGTGCGTTGGCCAGCACAATCAGTTGCTCGACCACAGCCGAGCCGAGGACCTCCAGAAAAAAATATTCGTCCGGCTTGCCCTCCTCCCAAAGCTGGCGGGCGTATTCCTCGCACTCCCTCCCCGCGCTGACGGCCACGAGCACGGCGGTGTGGACGTCCGATTCAGCAAAAAGTTGATGCAATCGCTGCGAGGAAAATTCTTTTTCTCCTATGCTTACCTTTTTGTCGCGAAATTCTACCGAGGATATTTCGCGCGCGCAAATCCACGGATGCCCATCTTTGGAAAACCACGCGCGCGCGCCGTCCGCGAGTTCGCGCGCGCGGCCTTCAAGCGAGTGCTGCCGCGGGTAGCCCAGCAACCGTTGATATTCGGACTCCGGGACTTCCACGGCGGGATTGATTTCCGTCAGCGTGAACATGAGTCGTCAGGTTTTCGTCGCGCCGGAAATTTCCACCGGCCCGAACTGGCAGCCTTCGACGAAGAAATTGAAAAAATTCTCGTGCGCCTCCAGCCGGCAATGCTTCACGTGCCGCACGAGCGCCTCCAGTTCGTTCCGTTTCGCACGTGACAACAACGCGATGCACGCGCCTTCAATTGAGGCGTTGCCGATCTGCACGATTTTTTCGTTGGCGATATTAGGGATCAGCCCGATGCGTTTGGACGAATCAACGTTCAGGTGCCGGCCGAATCCGCCGGCGAGATAAAAAACGTCGAGCTCGTTGAAGGAAATTCCGTAGTCGTGAAAAATCACGTGCAGGCCCGCGACGTTCGCGCCTTTGGCTTGCGCCAGTTCGTTGATGTCCGCCTCGCTGAACGAAATGGACGAATCGCTTTTGACATCGAGCACGATCTTTTCTTCGCCGTCTTCGAACCGCCCAAGATTGTTGATGCGGCCGGTGCGCAACAATTCGCTGAGCAAATCGACCAGGCCGGAACCGCAGATACCTTCGGCGCGAATATTGCCGATGACCGCCACCTGCACCAAACCGTCGTCGCGGATTTTCAATTTTTCAATCGCGCCAGGCAGGCCGGGCATTCCGCAGGAGATGGCTCCGCCCTCAAAAGCCGGGCCGGCGGGACACGACGCGGCGAAAATCTTGTTCTTGTTGCCGAGAATCAATTCCGTGTTCGTGCCGATGTCCATGATGGCGACGGTGCGCTGCTCATTCGCGATATCAACGGCCAACATGCACGCCGCGGCGTCCCCACCCACGTGCCCGCTGATGATTGGCAGGCCGTAAACGCGCGCCTTGGGATGAATCGGCAGGCCCAGCTTTTTGGCCTCGGCGGTCACGCTTGTCGTCGTGCGTTTGCCCTCGTCCATTTCGAGTTCGGTGATGGAGCGATACGGGCTTTGGCCGATGGAATGGACGTCCAGCCGGAAAAACAAATCGCGCATCGTGGAGTTGCCGGCGAGGACGAGCTCATAAATGGTGTGCGGGTCGACGGGAAATTCCTCGATGATGTGCGAAAGATAACCCGCGACCGTGCGCTGGAGCAATTTGCCGGGATCTGTTGTGTCGAAATGAATCCGGGCCATCACGTCCGAGCCGCCGAAGCGCTGCGGGTTCTCAAACGATGCGTCGGCCACGACTTCGCCCGTCTCCAGGTTCAGGAGGCGAACCACCACCGTCGTGGTGCCGAGATCCACCGCCAGCCCATGAATCGGCGCGGTCGAACGATTGATCTCCACGCCATCGAGCAGGATTCGTTCGCCGTCCCGCGTGACGCACGGGTCCAGATGCCAGGGTTGATTGCCGGTCGGCAGTTCGAAAGCGCGGGATTCGATCTTCATTTCGGCGCGCCGCATCGTGTGACAGCGGACGACGCCAGAATCGGCGTTGATTTTGCAACGGCACGCCAGCCGGAATTGCGCGCGTAGATGATGCTCCTCCGGCGTGCGCGGAGTGAGCAACTCCATGCCCTCGACGACTTCCACCAGACACTCGCGGCACCTGCCCAATTTGCGGCACGAAGTCGGCACCTTCACGCCCAGCGACTCGGCGCAATCGAATATCGTCGCGCCTGGTTTGGTGGATGCGTAGAGACCGTTAACGTGCAGCTCGAGACTCATGCCAGGAGATTTTTCACACGGTTCATGCCAGCTATAATAAGTACAGGACGCATGACATGGGAGCGAGATTTTAGTTTGGGGCGAAGGTGCAGTCGGGACGAATCACATTCCAGCGGGATCAATTCCGTTGTCATTAAAAATGGCCCCGTCGAACACCACGGTCTTTTCCTTCCGCAGATTCGAAACCGTTTTCAGCGGCGAGTGCTGAGTGAGGATGAAACGACTCAGGTACCCGGGCGCGAGCTGGCCGAAATTTTCCTTGTAGCCCAAACGGCAGGAACTGGCGCCGGTGGCGGCGTTGAGGACGGCCAGTGGCAACAGTCCCGCGCGCTCCATCAATTCCAGTTCGTAAAAAAATCCGAAT
>Ga0209579_10003852_pt1 | contig 10687 bp, 9 predicted proteins | sample Coa_R1_2_FD_187152 | JGI IMG/M metagenome (GOLD analysis project Ga0209579, IMG submission 187152) | Surface soil microbial communities from Centralia Pennsylvania, which are recovering from an underground coalmine fire - Coalmine... | ecosystem: Environmental > Terrestrial > Soil > Unclassified... | reverse complement strand
GAGGGTTACGCCCGGACAGGGAAGAGCGCGTCGAAGGCGTCGATGGCCTGCGCTTGCATGCTCGGAAGCACGTGGCTGTAGGTGTCGAGGGTGATTCCGATCGAGGCGTGTCCGAGCCGCTCGGAGACGATCTTGGGATGGACGCCTTGGGCGAGCATCAGGGTGGCGTGTGCGTGGCGGAGATCATGGAAACGCACCCGTGGCAGCCGTTGCGCGCGCAGGAACGCCGCCCAACGCGTCGAGAGCGTATCCGGGTTCCAGGGGCGACCATCACCACGGTCAAGCACTAGATCCGTCTCCACCCAGCCGTCACCGAGCGCCGTCCGACGCGCGGCCCGCCCGTCTTGGTGTCGCTGCAAATATGGGTGCAGGAACACTGGCAGCAGCACCGAGCGTCGCGACCGCGGTGTCTTTGGCTCCTCGAACACAAGCCCGGTCCGCGTTGGCTGCAACGTGCGCACCACCTGGGCACGCGACCAGTCGCCGCTCAGATCGCTCCAGCGAAGCGCCAACAACTCCCCGCGGCGCATCCCGGTCGCAAGGGCAAACGCGCACGGCAACTCAAAACGCGTCTCCGCCGTCGCCTCCAACAGGCGCTCGCTCAAGCCTCGATCGACGACAAGCCGCTGCGGGCGCTGCGGCCGCGGCGGCTGCGCTCCATACGCCGGATTCGACAGCAGCAGCTGCCATCGAACCGCCTGTGACAACGCCTGCGTCAACACCAAGTGCAGGTTCCGCACCGTTCCCGACGCGAGCGCCGGCGTTTCCTCAGTCGGTGACATGAGCGCGCTGTACAGCCGCTGCAGGTGCAGAGGCGTCAACGCTCCGAGGGGGAGATCGCCAAGCGCGGGAACCGCGTGCAGACGCAGCATCACCTCGTAGCCCTCGTAGGTGCTCGCCCGCACACGACCACGCACATGCGCAAGCCAGTCCGACAGGTACTCGCGCACAGAAAGCTCCGCATCGCCACCGAGACCTCGACGGGGAAGAGCAGCGGATGCCTCCATCTCCAACACAACTAGCGTCACCCCGCCCACACATCCAGTCCCTCGAGATACCTGTGCGTCGTCTGTGAGCCGGGTCAGCCTTCACTGCCGGGGAGCCGAATGGAAGCGGCGATTTAGGTGGCGTAGGCTGTACGGCAAGCAGCGCGGCCGCCGGCTCCGGTTGCGGCCGCACCGACGTATAGAGGAGGCGCTCGCGTGGGGATTTTGTGGCGGCTGTTCGCTCCAAAGCCTCTCAAGAAGGCTCGGCGCAGCGTCCGCAAGGTTGCGCATCCGGTCAGGACCGTCACGCACGCAGTCACACCGAAGCCGATCAGGCAGGTTCGTCACGCCCTTGGCACGGTCGCGCACCCCATCGAGTCGGCGGAGTTCGCAATCGAGAACCGGGTCGTCCACGCCCTGAACGGCACCGGCAAAGGCGCGGCCACAACCAAGCGTCATGACGGACTTCCGGCCCGGTTCACCGATCAATGGATCCGACGAACAATGCCGCGTCTCAATCCCGAGCAGACGGCCCACGCGGTTGCGGTCATGCGCCAGCGTGGCTGGACAGACGACGACCTACGGCGACGCGTGTACCCCTATGTGCGCAAGGGCTAGACGAGAACCGGCCGGTCGTGCTGGACGTTGGCCGAGGGCGGCCAGCTTGTAGCAAGCTGCGATAGCCCGCCCCTGCGTGCCACTCGACAAACCTCACAGGTCAAGGCCTGTCCCGGCGTCCCCCTTCGGGGTCGGAGGGCGATGGACGTCGCAGCATCCAGGATGCACCGGGCTCGGTGTAGTACGCCTCAGGCTGATCGGGGCATCACAGAGAGCGGCGAGTTTCGCTGGTCTCTGGAGGACCTTGCTGCTGTCCGGTGACCAAAGTGGAGGCTCCGAGCTTGAAAAGGTTTCGTGGAGGTTGGAACCTCGGTTCCAGAAGGTCTTGCGGTTGGTTCCATCCGGGCCGACCGTCGCCAGCGCCACTCCCAAACAGCTTGTTCGTGGTGTGTTGGGGGCGGGGTGAGTGCGTGTAGGCCGGCGACGAGGGCGGCTTCTATCCGGCGGAGGGCGGTGTTGGTCTGGAGCCAGGCGGCGATCCAGTTTCCGTCGGGCGACCAACACCCACACCGGCCAGACGACCATCGCCGCCCCTGTAGGAACACAGGGGTGGGCGCTCTCTGTCGCTCGCCTCGTCGCGACTCGCCTACGCCGCGACGGTCCGGCTTGGGAACGACGCCCAGCAGGGGTTTGCGTGCGGCGTCAGTTCACGACGGGCTTGCGAGGTACCAGGTGCGGATTCGCGGGTGCTCGTTGATGAAGGCGTGGAACCGCTGCGCGTTGAGTCGCGTGGCTCGGCGCAGTTCGTCCGGAATCGTGTAGAAGCGCCCGTGCCAGTAGACGCCACGCTCGTAGAGCACTTGGGAGACTCCGCCGCGTGGACGCGGAAAGGTCTGCAGCGGCCGCAGCGTTCCGAGGCCAATGCCGCCAGCGGGCAGCGGGAGATCGTTGGTGATGACGTAGGTCGAGTCGACGGACGCCGTGGAAGTGGCATTGGCATCGACGAACGACGCTGATGGATCGTTTCGAAGCTCGAGCCTCAAGGCGATTGGTGGCTGTCCGTAGAAGCCGATGACGGCTAACTGCGACCTCGTCAGCTTGCGCAACGTCGCGGCCAACTGAGAGACGCCGGTGCCGGCCGACCAACCTGTTTCGTATTCCTGGACGCTGACCCCGGGGTACGCGGCCGTGTTCGGGTTCTTGAGCACGCTCGCGTCGAAGCGGGCAGCGACGACCGCGATTCCGGCGAGTACGAGACTCGCCGCCAGGATGGCAGTCGTGGCGTTCGGGGCTAAACGTTTGGTGATTCGGACGGCCTCGGCGACGCCGAGGCCGGCGAGGACGGCAAACAATGGCGCCGCAGGTACGAGGTAACGAGCGAAGGCGTCCGTCAGAAAGAGAATGTCGACGACGAACAGACTCAGGAGCCAGAGCAGACAGAGCATGACGCGTCGATCTCGCCGCCAGAGCCAGATGGCAGTACCTGCAAGTGCGACCACGGCCAACGGCCACGTGAGGTATCCGATGACCATGGGCCGGTAGCCAGGCCACTCGAGCGCGGCCCAGCGAAGCGGATGCGCGAGCCCAGAGCCAAGCGACCGAAATGTGCCGAAGCCCTGCTGCGTGGTCCGGTAGACCGACATCTTGCCGCTCGAGTCAAGGATCTGCTCGCCACCCTCGGCGATGACGCAGGCGATGCCTGCAGCCGCAACCCATATGCCGAGTCGCCGAACCAGTTGCGACGACCGCCAGTCGAAGAGAACGAGCGACACAGGTAGCAGGACGAGCAGAAGATAACTCGTCTCCTTCGTCAAAAGGCCCGCCGCGAATACGATGCCGAGCAGAACGCCGCGTGTGAGGCTCGGCCGACGCGCGAGTCGCATCTGCAGGAAGAAGGCGGCCACGAAGAGCGCAGCCAGCAGCGGCTCCATCAGCCCCATGGCATCGTGGACGACCGTTAGCGGCAGGATGACGTAGACCGCCGCGGCCGCTATCGCCGCGAACTGACCACCAATCTCGGCTGCGATCAACGCCACGAAGACCGCGGAGACGATGGAGGCGGCGATCGACACGAGGCGTACAGCGGTCAGAGGCCCGGCCCCCGTTCCCATGATCGCTGCGCCCAACCACGAAAGAAGCGGCAGCTTGCCGTTGAGAAGCGGCACCCAGCGCGCTCCAAAACTCTGATGCACCTGAAGCGCCCAGCTCCCATACAGCGACTCATCAAAAAACGGGGGAAACCGCCACAACAGCGAAAGCTGGGTCACGACCAACGCGACGACCACGGCGCCAACCGAGAGGACCGCCGAGCGCGTGTACCGCTCCACGGCGCTCGACAGCCGATACCTCGCCATGATCGACATGCCGCGCCGATCCTAAGCGGCGACCGGTGTCGTTGTCAGCGGCGTTCCCTTCGATGACGTCGTCGCGGTCAACTGTCGCGCATCAACCTCAGACCGGGTGAGGCGGCGATCGTGACTCAGACCGTCGCTTCGACCGAAACAATCGACTACCGGCCACCCGAGCAGCGAGCTCCGGTTCGGGTCGGAGCTAACAACATCGCTCTTAAATACGCTGCTATAGCGTTGCTCGCGGGCAGTCAAAGTAATTGTGGGCGGCAATATGGGTGCAGCACGGCCGGATCGACGTGCTCGTCAACAACGTCGGCGGCGTCAATTTGTGGCTGAACGGATTCCTCGACGTCAGCGACGACGACTTCGAAGCCTCGCTCCAGCTCAACTTCTTCGCCGCCTGATCAAGCTGCTGCGCCTGTGCCGCAACCTCATCCCGCACGCCGCCGTCCACGTCCTCTCCAAGGGCCGCCGCTTCAGCAACCTCGACTTCGCCCTCGACTGGGCTGCCGTCGACAACCCCAACATGATGGTCGGCATCCCCATCTACGGCGCCGAGCCCGCGCTGCACGACTACGTCGTCCAATCGCAAGGCGCCTTCGATGCCACCGTCACCGGCATCCTCAACCTCGGCCGACTGCGCCAACGCATCGAGATCCGCGTCGTCGTGCACAAGCCGACCGCACCCCACCTCATCGAGATCGCTGACTTCATCAGCCGCAACCTCCGGCGCCTTGCGCTTCTAAGCTCGCCGGTCGCCTGTCGGGTTAGCGCGCGACCTAGAAGCCGGGAGCGAGTTCTGTGCCGGGAGCACTCGGCGGCTCGATCTCAGTGAGGTGCCAGCCGTCGGCACCGAGAGTGGCCACGTACCGCGCCTTCTCGTAGCGGTTGGTACCGCCAGCAATCGCTCCGGTCACGAACCCGATCAGCGCTAAGGCCAAGAAGCCCTCGATGCTCTTGGTTGCGACGCCCAGTGCGGCGCCGCCGATCGTGCCAAGCGCGCCGCCTTCGACCCACGACGTTGCGAATTCGATGACCGTGGCCTGCACTGCGCCGTATCCAAGTTGATGGAAGGTCGAGGTGAGGTCGTCGAGAGCCTGCCCGTGGTCTCGCGTCTCAAGATCGAGGGCGACCTCGTAGCCGTCCGCGAACGGCGTGATCGAGTAGCCCATGGCGGGCACCACCGCCCTGAGCAGGTCCTCGGTCAGCGAGGTCGAGCCGTACCGCGGAAAGCCGAAGGTGTTGCAGAGGCGAATCGCGTAGCGGTTCATGGCCATCCTTTGCGTTCGATCCCCGGCCTATAAGGGTGCGTGGAGACTGTAGGGGTTGCCGCCGTTGGTGTCAAGAGCTAATAGACGATCCGGCCGCTGTCTTGCATATATTCTTCCAGCGTGCCCGAACTGGACATCGTCGGCTTGAAGGAGATCGCCGAGCGCCTCGGAGTGAAGCAGCAGACGGCGGCGGCGTGGCGTCACCGAGGGCTCTTGCCACCTCCGGAGGGGACTGTGTCGGGCGCGCCGGCCTGGCAGTGGGACACGATCGAAGCCTGGGCGAAGGCCACCGGACGTCTCGGCGGCACCGCCGAGTTCATCGTCGACGGGATAGGTGGCTGGCGAGTCCTCGACTGGGCCGAGGTGGCGATAGGGCACGGTGTCGTCGTCACTCAGGTCTCGCAACCCTTTCCACAACCTCTCGAAGGCGGCGGAACTGAGATGCACGTCCGATTCCAGGCCGCAAGCGACGGACAGTGGTACCAACTCGCCCACGACGCGTATCTGCGAGGAACCGGAGCGGCCGACAGCACTGCAGCGAAACTCGGGACAGCCCTTCTCGCAGCGGCTGCAGTCGCCGGCGCGATCGTGGTGCTGAACGAGGCGGGCAAGCAAGGTGGGTCGATCAGCTGAGGTACGCAGCCAACCCTCTGCTCGAGCATGGGCGAGTGGCTCGAGCGACCCGACTTACGCTGGCTGACGCTTGATGCTCCGCATCACCATGTGACCCTCCTGCCGGCGCCGCCCGGCGTCAGTGCGCGTTGAACCAGGCGGCGTCGATCGTGGTTTCGTCGACGTGGGTTTCGATCCAGTTGAGTAGTCGGCTTGGTTCCATCCAGTTGCCGGAGAAGTTGTTGCAGGAGATCAGCTGGCATTCCTTTCGGGTTCGGCTGAGCGCGACGAGGAAGCAGCAGACCTCCTCGTCGGTTATCGCGTTTGGGTTTTGCGGGAAGTGGCCGTTGTTGCAGCCGACGATGTAGACGTAGCCCCCGGATAGGCCCTTTGCGCCGACGAGGCTCGTGCAGATGATCGACGGCTTATCAGGCGCGGCGTCCTCCTGGGCCGTTTCACCGGCGTCGTCCTCGAGTGCGCCGGCCTCGTCGTCCTCGTCGCGTTCGTCTGCGATCTTCAGCGTCTCTCGAATCGCGTCGATCGACGCGCCGACCGCTTGGCACAGTCGCTGTTCCTCATTGTCGGTGAGCTGATGGCCGTCCTGCAGCGAGCGGACAAGCGCCGCTATTTCGAGGTGGCGCTCGCGATAGTCCTGCGGGAGGGAGTCGACCAGTTCGCTGTCGTCATTCAGCACCTCTCGGAGCACATCGTTGGCGTTGTCGAATGGATCGCAGTGGATGATGATCCGCCAGCCGAGGCGCGAACGGTCGTCCTGGGCAAGGCGGCGATACCCATCTAGCAGCTCAACGTTCGGCTGGTCAGATGTCTTCAGTATGGCGTTCGAGTAGCTCTCCCGGATCATGTCGTAGGCGCGTGTCAGGAAAGGCCGTGGCCCGATCACTAGCACCGTCGGGTAGCCGTGCTCGTGCGATTCGCGGATGTCGTCGGCGGAGATCTCCGAGATCTGCTTGGTGATGTATCGACCGATGTACGGGGCGTTGTTCCGTTCTACGGTGCAGCGCGCATGAGTTATTCGTGGGTGCGCCTCGCTATCGGCCCGCTTGTCGGGGAGATAGCAGAGGAACTCCTTCTCGATTCGGCCGATCAGGTTGCCGTTTGCGGTAGCGGCCGCGATCGCGTCCTTGGTTGCAGAGACAACGACATCAGTGCAGCGTGAGCAGTACGGCAGCTCAAACTGCGCATACGTCGCATTGGTGCGCAGCTCGCGGATGTAGCGCGGCGAAGCGTTCTTGAACGCATAGAGCGCCTGATCGTCGTCGCCGGCGATCAGAACCGGACTCTTCGTTGCCAGGAGCGCAATGAATCTCGTCTCCAACAGTGAGAAGTCCTGGTACTCGTCAACGACGATCAAGGGGTAAATCTGGATGCGGTCATCTCGCGCCTCGAAGAAACGCAGCACCCGGTAGACAACGTCGGTGTGCGAGACGGCGCGATAGTAGTCACCGATACGGAGCGCGTCTGTCAGGAGCTCGTCTTCATCGTCGACGTTGTGGAACGCTGATGTGACGTCATCCTTGGAGAGATCCGCCCTGCCGAGGAGGCCCAGGTCGTAGACCGCGAGCTCGAGAAAAGGTGGGTAGTAGTCGAGCGGGTCGAGCCTGCCTTCGCCCGTGTTGAGGTGCATCTGACGCTTGCAGTAGCCGTGGAAGGTGAAGACGTCCGCGAGGCCCCCAAGCGCCTCTTTGAGGTCGCCTACCAGGTTGTTGATGAAAGTGAGCGCGAGGCCCTTTCCTTCGACAGCTTGCAGGGCCTGCTTAAACGTGAACGTCTTGCCTGTGCCGGGACCGGCGACAACGAGCTTCTTGTCGGCCTCTGAATTAACGATCGTCGCGATTGCGGCCGCTCTTGCCGCCTCGAGCTCGGCGTCCCCGTTTGCGTCGATCCCCATCGCCGCAGTTCTATCGCGGCGCCCGGTAATTCATGGAGTCCAGCCGGAAGCTCGAGAGAATCGCGTCGGCCTCAGCCTGCGCCTACATAGGCGCCGGGCAGACTTCGTGGCGTGCAGTCGGAGCGGGGAGAACGGCCGTCGATTGAACCTCCAACGTGGGAGCTTTCCCGTTGGGGGAGATTCGGAGGTCGTACAATTGGGCAACTTGTGAACGACGCCGACCCGGTAGAGCCACCGGAGGAGCCGCTTGAGATCCGGCTCGAGCGAGCGGTCTGGGAGGCGACTGAACGCCTAACGGAGAACCAGCACGGGCGTCCGTTCACGATCGACCACACGAGTGTGCGCGGTTACGTCGTTGTTGCGCGCCTGCGTCCCGGCGAACAGATCTTGGTCGACGCGTACCCGTACGAGGAGTTTGTCGATCGCGCTCCTAACCTCGGGACGTAAAGCTCGGCGTGTCTTTCGGACGCCCTGGGGTGTTCGCAAAGGCTGCTTAAGTTGGCGGCCGGCGCCGTGACGCCGTTGGAAGCCGTCGCGCTGCGAGCGGTGTACGAGACCGCTGCTGCCGTATGGATTCGACCCCCTCCTTTCCATGCAGCATCCGCCGCAACTGGTGGCAATCGTCGGCAACTGTTCGCAAGTAGTCAGGCCGGTTTCGGGGTTGCGCCGTTTGCCGTGGGTTGCCGTGGGTTGCGACCGCTCTGCTCCACAAATGCTCCATGATTTGTTTGCAGCGCTGACGACGATGGGCCTCGGCCGTCAGTCGCGGAGCCGGAAGGGGAGGATGCAGATGACTGCGTCGGTGCGACTGCGCAAGATAGGCAATCGGGCCTGCCGATCTGGGTGGCCCTGCCGATGTGCCGCCGCCGCTCCCCTTCTAGCGTCGACCGCGAAAGTCGGAGATCTACGTTCGACGTCCGAAAGGAGAGAACGCAATGACGCTGTTTCGCCGGATCGGGAGCCTTGTTGCTGGCTCAGCCACCGCTGCCACGCTCACGCTGGGCCTCGTTGCCGTGTCCCTTCAGTTCAGCTCACCCGCGAGCGCCCAGAGCAGAAGTAGTTCTTGTGCCGACCCCGTGACGCGCGCCCCGGCCGTCCGTGCGACCGTATCGGCTGCATCGACGCCCTACGGCCAGGTGCTGGTCATCGGTTCGGGCGACTACGCCGGTTGCACCCTGTACTTGCTTACGTCCGACCAGCTCCATGCTCTGACGTCTGCTCCGTTCGCGTGCAGCGACAACGCGAATCCCACCGGGGCACCCTGCGACACAGTTCTGTGGCCGGCCCTCCTCACCAAGGGTGCCCCGATCGCGGGGCCCGGCGTCAACCCCGCCCTCCTCGGGACGGTGACCCGGACCGACCTTGGCCTTGCGGGCGTGTCGTCGGTGCAGCAGGTGACGTACGCCGGCCAACCGCTGTACCGGTTCTTCCTCGACGAAGTGCCGGGCGAGAGGGAAGGGGCCAACTTGTTCGACCCGGTGACCAGTCCCACGGGCATCTGGTACCTGGTTGAGCCGACTCGCGGCCTCCCCGCACGCGGTCGAGCCCAGTTCCAGCTCGAGACCGCTCCGTCCGGCCGCACCGGGCCTGACAAGAACGTTCTGGCCGTAACGATGAACGACACGTTCAGCCTCTTTCCCCAGGCGAGCTTCCCCGTCTACACGCTGAGCACGGACACTGACCATGCGAGCGCCTGCCAGGGGACATGCGCTCTGTCCTGGCCACCCGTCCTCACCTCCGAGCCGCCTGTAGCCGGGCCCAGCATCGACCAGCACGCCTTCGGGACCATCGTGCGACCCGACGGCTCCCACCAGGTGACCTACAACGGCCACCCGCTGTACCTGTTTGTCGGCGACGCCTACATCCCGGGCATTCCGGGCATCAGCGGGCCAGCCAGCATCAACGGAGCGGGTGCGCACACACCGTTCGGCGTGTTCAACACGATCGAGCCATCGCACTAGGGAGGACTCCCACCCTTCCGCGAGCACACGGAAAGCCCCGGCCGAATCGCATCGGCCGGGGCTTTCTCACATCCCGGGTATGGACCGAAGAGCAGGGTGACTGCGTGGCGGCGGACGACCGCGGGGCGATAGTGGCAGTGCCGTCGGACGAGCGGCAGGTCCGTGCGTCCGAGGTGGTCGGCGCGCTGTCGGCGCGACGGGCGGGTGCACTCGTGACCGCGCTCGCAGCGGAGTCGTCCGAACAGCAGGAGCCAGACCCGCATCCACATTCCGCGGAGCCGTCACTGACGCACGTGCCGACCCGGCATGGCCGACTTGTACTACAGGAAGCGTCCCAATCGTCGCGCTCAGTGCCCGCGGGAATCGCGACGGGCTCACGCGTGCAACGGAGGCGGGCGCGGTCGCTCACATCGGCAAGCCGTTCAGTCAGGGACATCTCGTCGCAACTGTCTCCCGTGTCCTCGCCGATCGTGAGCGTGAGCATGCGTATCTGCGCGGCATGATCGAATCGATGCTGCGACAGGGTCATTCCGAGCGAGAGATCGTCGCGGCCGTTGAACGCGCAACCGGCAGAACGCGCACGCCGTCTACTGGTAGCGACTGGCCATTACGCGTGCTGGATTGGCTGCGCCGATCCGGCCTGAACCAGCGAGCTGGATGAGGGCTGCATGCCGCGCTGTCGAACCGTCGACATCCTCGTCTCGACCGGACTCGACGTCGCCGAGCGGTTACAGGAGCAGGGCGTGGCCGAGGGCGAGGCGATGTTCAAGTGCGGGTGGCCGCGTTTCGCGCCGCCTGTGGAGACCGGAGTCCGGTGCCTTCAGAGTTCGGAGAGTCTTGTCTTGCAGTTCGAGCGGCTGGTAGCGATGCACGACTGCGTGCCGTCGGCAATTCCGCTCCCGATTGGAGTGGTGCGAAGCCGGGATGCGGGATTCGTCGGCTACGTGGTGGAGCGGGTGGACGGCCCCACGCTCGGGCAACTCGTCGACCACGGATTCCTGGACGAGGCGCGGCGGCGTCTCGGCCGGGTCGAGGCCGT
>Ga0209579_10003851_pt1 | contig 10690 bp, 10 predicted proteins | sample Coa_R1_2_FD_187152 | JGI IMG/M metagenome (GOLD analysis project Ga0209579, IMG submission 187152) | Surface soil microbial communities from Centralia Pennsylvania, which are recovering from an underground coalmine fire - Coalmine... | ecosystem: Environmental > Terrestrial > Soil >... | reverse complement strand
GCCCCCTTGGCCGAGGTGTTGCCGCCGCCCTGGTTCGCAAGTGCCCGATCCGCGCCGAGCAGGTTCGAGCGGTAGACGAGCGCCGCCAGCGGCTCGAGCGCGTCGGCCTGCTCGTCCCAGCGGTTGCGCGGCGCAGGGATGCCCTGCAGGACGCCCGCGACCTCGGTCATACGCCGACCTCGACCGCCGGCAGGGTCACGGCCTCGGCGTAACGCCGCCTCGCTTCCTGCCACGCGGCCGCCTCGCGCGGCTCGTACATGGCCGGCGAAAACGAGGTGCGAACGACCTGCCGCGCCTCGGCGAGCGATCCGATCTCGCCCAGCGACATCGCCTGCACGAGCAGGTTCCCGGCGAGGGTCGCCTCCTCCGGGCCCGCAACGACGGGGAGGCCGGCTGCGTTCGCGGTCCATTGACAGAGAAGCGGATTTCGCGCACCTCCACCGACGACGTGAATCTCAGCTGGCGCGACGCGGGCGAACGACGCGAGCAGGTCGATCGTCTCGGCGTGCTTCAGCGCCAGGCTCTCGAGGACGCAGCGCACGATCTCACCCGGGCTCGAAGGCTCGGGCTGGCCGGTGTGGGCGCAGAACGCCCGGATGCGGGCGGGCATGTCGCCTGGCTCGGCGAACGCAGGATCGTTGGGCTCGACGAAGGAGCGGAAAGCGGGCGCCGCCTTTGCGAGCGCGATCAACTGGTCGAACGAGTACTCGCTGCCTTCTCGGGCCCAGACGCGCCGGCACTCCTGGACGAGCCAGAGACCGGTGACGTTTCGCAGGAGACGAAACGTGCCGCCGACTCCTCCCTCATTGGTCAGATTCGAGGCGAAGGTGGCCTCGCTGATCACGGGCTCCTGGACCTCCAGCCCCACGAGCGACCACGTGCCCGCGCTGACGAAGACGGCGCCGGGACGGCTGAACGGAACCGCCGCGACAGCCGACCCCGTGTCGTGAGTAGCGACCGCGACGACCTCGGCTGACCCGAGCCCGGTCTCCTCGCCGACTCTGTCAGCGAGCCGCGCGAGCCGCGTACCCGGCTGGACGACCTCCGGCATCAGCTGCGGCGCGATCTCCAGTCGCTCGAGCAGATCCGTTGCCCAGCGACCCTCCGCGTCATAGCACTGCGTCGTCGTGGCGTTCGTGAACTCCGATGTCCGCGCGCCGCAAAGCCAGTAGTTGACGAGGTCGGGTATGAGGAGAAGCGTCTCGGCCACCCCCAGGACCGGGTCCCGCTCGGCGGCCATCGCCCCGAGCTCGAACACCGTGTTGATCGGCATCAATTGGATACCCGTCCGCTCGTAGAGCTCGCGGGCGGGTACAAGCGACAGCACGTGTGGCATCGCACGCGCGCGGCGACCGTCTCGATAGTGGACCGGGTTCTGAACCAGCCTGCCGGCGCCGTCGAGCAGACCGAAGTCCACTCCCCAGGAATCGACTGCGACCGTGTCGACCCGGCCTGCCTCGCGGGCAGCGGCGCGGAGACCGAGGACGACGTCGTTGTAGAGCCGCAGCACGTCCCAGTTGAGCGTGTCCCTCGTCCGCACGGGCACGTTCGGAAACCGATGCACGTGGGTGACGCTGAGCCGCTCGCCGTCGAATCTGCCGACGGCGACGCGACCGCTCTGCGCGCCGAGATCGACGGCGGCCAGGATCGCCATCAGTCGGCCAGCCGCCGAAGGTCGCGGGGGCGGATCGGCACGGCATCCAGACGACCCGGATCGACGGTCATCACGTCGACGCCCGCCGCGCGCCACGCCTCGACCTCTTCGGCAGGCGCGGTCGAGTCGGTCACGATACCGGCGAGGTCGTCGACCGGGACGAACGCGAGGAGCGCGCTGCGATGCCATTTCGTGCCGTCGAAGATCCCGAAGACCTGGTCGCACGCATCCGCCATCTCCTGCTTGATGCGCACCTCATCCGGGTTGAGATCCATCAGCCCACGCTCGAGGCTCATACCGCGGGCGCCGAGGAAGCCCTTGTTGATGCGCGTCGAGCGCAGCACGTCGGCGCCGAGGTCGCCGACCAACGACATCGCCGACAGCCGGAGCACTCCGCCCGTGAGGAGAACGGTGATGCTCGGCGCGTCCGCCAGCGCGGTGGCGACGAGCAAACCGTTCGTGACGACCACGAGCTCGCGCTTCGCCCGCAGCTCGAGCGCGAGGTAGTAGGCCGTGGTGCTCGCATCGAGCGCGACGGCCTCGTGGTCGTCGACCATCGCCGCGGCTGCGCGCGCGATGGCGCGTTTCTGGTCGACCTGGAGGCGAAGACGCAGATCGAACTCGACCTCCGACTGCCCCTGCTGCAAGGCGCGAACGCCGCCGCGAATGCGTGCGACGAGCCCCTGCCTGTCCAGCGCGGTGAGGTCGCTCCTGACCGTGACCTCGGAGACGGCGAACGCTTCCGAAAGTTCCGCAACCGGAACGTAATCCCGCGTCTCCAGCAGCCGGAGCACGTGCTGCATGCGCTCGTTTTGCGTCAGATTCCGCAGCATCGGCGCGGCATCGGTCCTCGGCGTCGAGTCGATGGCGGCGACCATACGCCCCTCCGCCCAGCAAGTCAACAGTTCGCGACAACTTACGAAATGGAGAGAAACGAAAGCCGATTGGTATTTCCGAACGGGATGCGTCAGACTCGCTTCGATGGCCGGCCACGACGTGCTCGAGCGGCTTGCAGCCTTCGAGCTCGAGACGCCGTCGTGGGCCTACGGCAACTCGGGCACCCGTTTCCACGTCTACCCCTGGCCCGGTGCAGCCCGGACGGTGTGGGAGCGGATCGACGACGCCGCCCTCGTGCACCGGCTGACCGGCTGCTGCCCGAGCGTTGCGCTCCACATTCCGTGGGATCTGGTCGACGACTGGGGCGCACTCGTCCGTTACGCGAGCGAGCGCGGCCTCAGAATCGGCGCGATCAATCCCAACCTCTTCGGTGACGACGCCTACAGGCTCGGCAGTCTGTGCCATCCCGACGAGCAGGTCCGCGCAAAGGGCCTCGACCACTGCCGGGAGTGCATCAAGATCGCGGGCGAAGCCGGATCGACGGTGATCAGCCTCTGGCTTGCCGACGGAACGAACTACCCGGGCCAGGACGACCTGCGTTCGCGGTACGAGCGACTCACCGCAAGCCTCGAGGAGGTCTATGCCGCCCTACCCGCCGGGATGCGGCTCCTCGTCGAGTACAAGTTCTTCGAGCCTGCCTTCTACAGCACCGACCTGCCCGACTGGGGAACCGCGGCGCTCGTCTGCCGCAGGCTCGGACCGCAGGCCCAGGTCCTCGTCGACACCGGCCACCACGCGCAGGGGACGAACGTCGAGCAGATCGTCGCCGTCCTGCTCGCCGAGGGGTTGCTGGGCGGCTTCCACTTCAACAATCGCAAGTACGCCGACGACGATCTCATCGCCGGCTCGATCGATCCGTTCGAGCTCTTTCGGATCATGCACGAGATCTCGAGCACACCGGGGGCAGAGGACGTCGCCTTGATGATCGACCAGTCGCACAACGTCGAGGGGAAGATCGACGCGATGATCCAATCGGTCATGAACATCCAGACGGCGTATGCCAAGGCGCTGCTCGTCGATACGAGCGCCCTCACCGCCGCCCAGGCTGATGGCGACGTGCTCGGCGCTCATCGCATCCTCGTCGACGCGTTCGAGACCGATGTCCGCCCGTTGCTCCGCGGTCTCAGGGAGACGCTCGGCGTCGAGCCGGATCCGGTCGAGGCGTTCCGCCAGGGCGGCTTCGGCGAGCGGCTTGCTCGTGAGCGGGGGATCGTGTCGGTCGAGAGCGCCTACGAGCGGTCGTAACGCCGGCCCGTGCGGATCGCCATCTTCGTCACGTGCATCGGCGACACGATGTTTCCCGAGGCCGCTCGGGCAACTGTTGAGATCCTGGAGCGCCTCGGTCACGAGGTCGTGTTTCCTGCCGAACAGACGTGTTGCGGCCAGCTGCACCTGAACAGCGGCTACCGCGACGAAGCTGCTCGGCTGGCCCGCAAGTTCGTCGAGGTGTTCGGGAACCACGAGCTCGTCGTGGCGCCATCGTCGTCCTGCGTGGGCGCCGTTCGCGAGCTCTATCCGGCGTTGCTCGGCGAGCGCGTGCCCCTCCTCGATCGGGTGGTCGAGCTCTCTGAGCTGCTGGTCGACCGGCTCGGGGTCGACGATGTCGGCGCGTTCTTCCCGCACCGCGTCACCTACCACCCGACGTGTCACTCACTGCGGGTGGCGCGCGTCGGGGACGCGCCGCTCCGCCTGCTGAGACGAGTCCGCGCGCTCGACCTGATCGATCTGCAGGATGCGGCGGAGTGCTGCGGCTTCGGCGGCACGTTCGCGATCAAGAACGCCGAGACGTCGAGCGCGATCCTCGCCGACAAGTGCGCACGGATCGAGGCAAGCGGCGCCGCAGTGTGTACCGCCATCGACGGCTCGTGCCTCCTTCAGATCGGCGGCGGATTGTCGAGACGACAATCCGCTGTCCGCACTGTTCACCTCGCGGAGATCCTCGCCTCCCGGTGAGAGCCCCTGCGGAGAGCTTCCCGCTGGCGGCGCGTCACGAGCTCGCCAACGCCCAGCTGCGTGCGAATCTCGCAACCGCGACCGCGACCATCCGGGCCAAGCGGAGCGCGGTCGTGTCCGAGCTTCCCGACTGGGAGGAGCTGCGCGAGGCCGCCCAGGCGATCAAGACCGACGTGCTCGCCCGCCTCGACGACTATCTGCTGCAGTTCGAGGCCGCGCTCGAGGCGGCGGGAGGCCGCGTGCACTGGGCACGTGACGCAACGGAGGCGTGCGCGGCCGTCGCGGAGGTCGCGCGCTCGCAAGGCGTGAGCGAGGTCGTGAAGGTCAAGTCGCTCACAACCGACGAGATCGAGCTGAACGCCGCCCTCGCGGCGGCGGGAGTGCACGCGATCGAGACCGATCTTGCGGAACTGATCCTCCAGCTCGACGGCGACTGGCCGTCGCACATCCTCGTCCCGGCGATCCACCGCAACCGGACCGAGATCCGCGACCTGTTCGCTCGCACGATCGCACCCGGGATCGCTTCCAACGACCCGAGCGATCTCGCCGAAGCTGCGCGGGTCTACCTCCGTACGAAGTTCCTCGAGGCGCGCGTCGGCATCAGCGGCGCGAACTTCGGCGTCGCCGAGACGGGCACGATCTGCGTCGTCGAGTCAGAAGGCAACGGCCGGATGTGCACGACGCTTCCGCCAGTGCTCGTGACCGTGCTCGGGATCGAGAAGCTCGTGCCCTCGTTCGCCGACCTGGAGGTGTTTCTCCAGCTGCTTCCGCGCTCCTCGACCGGCGAGCGAATGAACCCGTACACCTCCCTCTGGACCGGCGTCGCACCCGGCGACGGACCACAGGAACTGCACGTGATCCTTCTCGACAACGGGCGGACGCGCGTCCTCCGTGACGAGGTCGGGCGGCAGGCGCTTCATTGCATCCGCTGCAGCGCGTGCCTGAACGTCTGCCCGGTCTACACGCGCACCGGAGGACACGCGTACGGCTCGGTGTATCCGGGACCGATCGGAGCGATCCTCACTCCACAGCTCGTCGGGATCGAGCGTGCTGCATCGCTGCCGTTCGCCTCGAGCCTGTGCGGCGCCTGCTACGAGGTGTGCCCGGTCAAGATCGACATCCCCGCCGTGCTCCTCCACCTGCGGGCGGAAGCGGTCCGCGCCAAGGCGCCGAAGAGCGAACGCGCAGCGATGGCTGCTGTTGCCTGGATCTTCGCGAGCGCGAGCAGGCTCGGCCTCGCGGAACGGCTCGCGCATGTCTTGCAACGACCGCTCGTCCGAGGGGACGTGATCCGCCGCCTGCCGCCGCCGCTCGCCGGCTGGACCCGCACGCGCGACCTCAAGCCGCTGGCGTCGAAGAGCTTTCGCGACTGGTGGCGCGCAGAGCGCCGATGAGCGACCCACGGGCCGAGATTCTCGATCGGGTCGCGCAGGCTCTTCGCGCTGTGCCGTCGGTTCCGCACGCCGAGCGCGCGTACAGGCGCTTCGGGACCCGCACGCCGGCGGATCGGATCGCGCTGTTCTGTGAACGGGTCGCCGAGTACCGCGCCGACGTGCGGCGAGTCGGTGAGGAAGGGACCGCAGCGGCGATCGCAGCCGTCTGTCGAGAGCGAGGCGCGCGGCGGCTCGCCGTCCCTCCGGGATCGCCGGCGGCCTGGCGGCCGGCGGAGCTCGAGCTCGTCGAGGACAACGGACTCTCGCCGCACGAGCTCGATCAGCTCGACGGCGTCCTCACCGGCTGCACGGTGGCGATCGCAGAGACCGGCACGGTCGCGCTCACCTCGGGAGCCTACGAGGGCCGGCGCGCGCTGACCCTGGTGCCCGACCTCCACATCTGCGTCGTCGACGAGAGCCAGATCGTCGAGCTCGTTCCCGAAGCGATCGCTCGACTCGGCGAGCTCGTGCGCGCCGAACACCGACCCGTCACGCTCATTTCCGGCCCCTCCGCCACCTCCGATATCGAGCTGAGCCGCGTGGAGGGGGTCCACGGCCCGCGCACGCTCGTCGTGCTCGTCACGACCTCTACGACCGGTCCGCGTCCGGACTGAAGCTCCACGACGAAACCAAGCGCCCCGCCGGCCGCAAACATGCGTCCGTCGTAGATGACAAGCCCGTCGAGCTCGTCGCCGATCTCGAGTGCGGTCGCGAGGAAGATCCGGCTACCGTCCGCGGCCGAGCGCCGCCATGTACAGCCGTTCCGCTTGCGCTCGCCGCGTCGCGGCTTTTGCGGTGTCGTCTGCGAGGACGCGCAGCAGACGGCCCTCGCGCTCGAGGTCGAACTCGTCGGGCCTGGCATCCACATCCGGCCGGACGCCGAGGAGTGCGAGCGTGGAGAGGACGCGCGCGTCGCCCATCGCGAGGAGGGCGGTCGTCGGATCCGTGCCGACGATGCGGACGTGGTCGCGTAGCAGCGGGCGGCCGCCGAGGTCGCAACGGATCGTTCCGCGGTATCGCCCCGCCCGCTCGCCGTGGCGGCCGAGGACGATCGTCTCGCGGACGACCGCTGCCGCGCGCTCGGCGAGGTCGATCTCGACGTTCGAGACGAGGTCGCAGCCGGCGGCGAGGATGACCGGCTCCGCGAGCCAGGCCAGCCGCCCGCCGTCACCGATGCGGCAATTGAACGAAACGCTCGCGTGCTCCGACGCGGGGTAGGCGAGCGTCGCGGCCGTTGCCGTCAGCTGGAGCGATGCTCCCGCTTCGACCTGCACGTCGACCTCGATTCGATCGCCGCCGAGCGGGCCGGCGCTCGTCTGCACGAGCACGACGTGCACCCAGCCGGGCCGGCCGCGAACCGCTCGCGCAGCGATCGGCACCTGGCCGCGGGTCTCGAGCTCGCCCCGCCTACCGAGGCGGAGCGCGAGCCGGCCGTCAGTGCTCGTGGCCGTGGACGTGATCGTGCTCATGTGGAGCATGCGTGTGCACGTGTCCGGCCGTGAACCGGGCCGCCTGCTCGCGCACCCAATCGGCCACCGGCGCCGCGCCGGGTTCGGTGCGCAGGGAGATGAACACGACCGGAAGGCCGTCACGGCGCGCGGCTGCGTCGTCGGCCATCCGTTCCAGGTCGGAGCCGACGAACGGCGCCAGGTCCTGCTTGTTGACCACGAGCAGATCGGAGCGGACGATCCCCGGGCCGCCCTTGCGAGGAATGTCGTCGCCGCCTGCGACGTCGATCACGAACATCTGCACGTCGGCAAGCGCCGGAGAGAAGATCGCGGTCAGGTTGTCGCCGCCGCTCTCGACGAGGACCAGATCGAGCTCGGTCTCGCGCTCGAGGTCGTCGATCGCTTCGAGGTTCGCCGTGATGTCGTCGCGGATCGCCGTGTGCGGACAGCAGCCGGTCTCCACGGCCCTGATTCGCTCCTCCGGCAGCACGCCCGTCGAGCGGAGGAATTTCGCATCCTCGCTCGTGTAGATGTCGTTCGTCACGACGCCGATTCGCAGGTCGTGGCGCAGGGACCGGCAGAGCGCCGCGATCAGCGAGCTCTTGCCGGAGCCGACGGGGCCGCCGATGCCGACGCGAAATGCACGTTCAGGAGGCAAAGAGCCTCCCTTCCCTACGAGCGTGTGCAAGCGACCGCAGCTCGTAGAGCGGGGCGAACGCCGACGGAAGCTCGCGCGGCGGCAGGTCGAGGGCGACCGCGGCGAGCGCCACCTTTTCGACCTCGTCCTCGAGCTCGGCGAGGAGCCGCGTCGTCGAGAGCACATCGACAGGCAGGAGCTTCACGGCCGCGGCGGCGACAGCCGCGGCGTCGTCGTAGAGAAAGACCCGGGCGAGCTCGAGCTCGTCGAGACCCGCGGCGCGCGCGACGACGCCGAACGCGACCGGTCGCGGCGTCGACGTGCTCGCCACCCGGTAGGCACGCGGCAGAGCGGCATCCGGCCACGTGGCGGAAGCGGTACGGAGCAATTGCGAGCCGAGCCGCTGCGAGGCCGCGCGCAGCGCCTGGCTCGGCACACGGGCCGTCGCCTCCTCGTCGAGCAGGAGCAGCGGGTCGACGGACGTCTCACGACTCGCCGCGACCGCAAGCGCGCAGTCGGCCGCGGCAACCGCATAGAGACGAGCTCGCACATACGCAGCGACGTCGTCTGCGCCCAGCCCGTCGTGACACGCGGCCTCCAGCCCGCCCGAATGCGCGTAGCCGCCGGACGGGAAGCGGCCGTCGGCGAGCAGCAGCTGCGTCAGGCCGTGCATCTAGAAGAGGAAGTACCGCTGGGTCATCGGCAGCTCGCGCGCGGGTTGCGGCGCGACGGCCTCGCCGTCGATCCACACGCGGAAGGTGTCGGGATCGACGCGAATCTCGGGGAGCGCGTCGTTCTCCGGCAGGTCGGCCTTGCCGATCGAGCGCGTGTCGCCGACTGAAACCACCGGCCGGCGGAGGCCGAGCGCGTCGCCGAGCCCGAGCTCGAACGCCAGCGGCGACACGAACGCGAGCGATGCCTCGCCCGCCGCACGGCCGGCGCCCGCGAACATCGGCCGCCCCCAGACGGGCTGCGGAGTCGGAATCGACGCGTTCGCGTCCCCCACCTGCGCCCACGCGATCCGGCCGCCCTTCAGCACGAGCTGCGGACGCACGCCGAAGAAACGCGGATCCCAGAGCACGAGGTCGGCGAGCTTCTCGACCTCCACCGAGCCGACCTCGCCGTCGATCCCGTGCGCGACCGCTGGGCAGATCGTGTACTTGGCGACGTAACGCCGCGCCCGCTTGTTGTCGGCCGGCGCGCCCTCGAGCCTGCCGAAGCGCGCCTTCATCACGTGCGCCGTCTGCCACGTCCGCAAGATCGTCTCGCCGGCCCGTCCCATCGCCTGCGAGTCAGAGCCGATCATCGAGATCGCGCCGAGGTCGTGCAGGATGTCCTCGGCGGCGATCGTCGTCGCCCTGATCCTGCTCTCCGCGAAGGCGAGATCCTCCGGCACGCGGGGGTTGAGGTGGTGGCACACCATCAGCATGTCGAGGTGCTCCGCGACCGTGTTGACGGTGTGCGGACGGGTCGGGTTCGTCGACGATGGCAGCACGTTCGGGAACGAGGCGATGCGGATGATGTCGGGCGCGTGTCCGCCGCCCGCTCCTTCGGTGTGGTACGCGTGAATCGAACGGCCGGCGATCGCCTCGAGCGTCGACTCCAGGTAGCCGGTCTCGTTGAGCGTGTCGGTGTGGATCGCGACCTGGACGCCGCTCTCGTCGGCGACCGTCAAGCACGCGTCGATCGCCGCCGGCGTCGAGCCCCAGTCCTCATGCAGCTTGAACCCGCCCGCGCCGCCGCGCAGCTGCTCCCACAGCCCCTCCGCGGAGACCGTGTTGCCCTTGCCGAGGAAGAGCACGTTCACCGCGTAGTCGTCGATCGCCTCGAACATCGCCTCGAGCGCGAACTCGCCGGGTGTGCACGTCGTCGCCTTCGTGCCCTCCGCCGGCCCGGTGCCGCCGCCGATCAGCGTCGTGATGCCCGACGCCAGCGCCTCATCCACGATCTGCGGGCAGATGAAATGCACGTGCGTGTCGACGCCGCCGGCGGTGAGGATGCGTCCCTCACCCGCGACGATCTCGGTCGACGGACCGATCTGGAGCGCCGGATGCACGCCGTCGGCGATGTCCGGGTTGCCCGCTTTGCCGAGCGCGACGATGCGGCCGTCGCGCACGCCGACGTCGCACTTGACGATCCCCCAGTGGTCGAGGACAACAGCGTTCGTGATCACGAGGTCGGGCGCGCCGCCGGCGCGCGTCGTCGTGCCCTGCTGCATCGACTCGCGGATCGTCTTGCCGCCGCCGAACACCGCTTCGTCGCCGCCGACGCACCGATCCTCCTCGACCTCGATCCAGAGGTCGGTGTCGGCCAGCCGAACCTGGTCGCCCGCAGTCGGTCCGTAGAGCTGCGCGTAGCGCTCGCGGGACATACTCATGGCAGCTGCCCCTCGAGTCGGAGCCCCGGCACGCGCCGCCGCCCGGCGAGCTCGACCAGCTCAACTTCGCGAACGACGCCGGGCTCGAAGCGCACCGACGTCCCGGCGGGGATGTGGAGACGGAACCCGACGGCTTCTTCCCGCACGAAGGCGAGCGCAGGGTTTGCCTGTGCGAAGTGCAGATGCGAGCCGACCTGGATCGGGCGGTCGCCAGTGTTCTCGACGACGAGCGTGCGCCGCGCGCGGCCGGCGTTCAGCTCGACGTTCCCGTCGCCGGTGCGGATCTCGCCG
>Ga0209579_10003850_pt1 | contig 10694 bp, 8 predicted proteins | sample Coa_R1_2_FD_187152 | JGI IMG/M metagenome (GOLD analysis project Ga0209579, IMG submission 187152) | Surface soil microbial communities from Centralia Pennsylvania, which are recovering from an underground coalmine fire - Coalmine... | ecosystem: Environmental > Terrestrial > Soil > Unclassified... | reverse complement strand
CCTGCGTCGTCGACGATCAGCGGCTCGACGATGATCTTGGGGGTGAGTCCGCGGAGACTGCGATCGCGATCGATCGCGTAGGGATCCTTGCCGAGCCACCCGAGCACGGTGACGAGGTCGAGGCCGTCGCCGTCTCGTCGCAGGACTTGAACGTCGCCCGGCGAATGCGTCGCCTTGATCGCGCACCCGTCGGGAAAGCGGTAGGCGCGAAGCTCGGTTTCTGAACGAAGCACGGCAAGCGTCGGCACGATGAAGTTCTCGCCCGCGCGTCGCGCGATGAAATCCTTCGCCCATTCCTTGTCGGAGATTCGCGCGCGCCACGCGTCCATCGCATCGCCGAAGACGCGGGTCTTGAGCAGCACTTCGGTCAGCGTTCGCGGTGCGACGACGTTCGGCCAGCGACCGAACCTGTGCTTGTACTCGGACGCCGTCCAGGCAAGGTCGCCGGCACGGTTATGGGCAAACAACAACGATCGCGCGATGCGCGTGCGGTAGTAGCGCAGGTACCAGAGGCCTGATCGTGCGCTGCGAAACGGCGGCACGACCTCGCGATGCATTTCGAACGTCGCGTCGAAGAAGGCGCCGCGCGCCTCGCCGTCGCTCGACCGCTCGAGCGACGGATCGACGCGATCGTCGATGATGGCGATGTCGAGACCCTCGCGCCACGCCGCCAGCATGAACGTCAACTGATCCCGCCGGCTGAACTCCTGGACGAGCCGCCACCAGCGTTCCGAGAACCGGATCACGTGCGGATCGTGGTGCAATCGCAGAAGGAAGTTGTTCTCGGTCAGGCCGAGGTTTCGCGGAAAGCGATTCTGCTTGAGGAACTCGACGAGCCGCAGGACGTTCGCGGCCGTATCTTTCCCGGTGCGATGTACCTCGAGCGCCTCGTCGTACGTGCAGCGACGATAAGGATGCGCCCGCACCTGGAATGCCTTGCCGGAGGCGAGGAAGCGATCGAGCAGCGCATCGAGGTCGACGTTCGGTCGAAAAGCGAGCGTCGCATCGATCCAGATCGACGCGTCGTAGTCCGGCAGGAAGCGATGGGGCAAAAGCTTGATGCACTTGGTGGTCTTCGCCTTGTCGTCGGGACGGAGGTCGTGCTCGAGGACGAACGCCTCGGCCGGGATCGGCTGCATCCGCCAACCGGCAACGTCGATCTGCTCCTCGGAGAAGCAGACGTAGTCCCAGCCGCGTTGGGGTCGAACCGGCACCACCGAGTAACCTGCCGTGACGCAGGTATAGACGACCTTCCGCAGCTTCCCTGTCTGTCGCGTGCTTTCCTCGATCACGCTGGCCGGTCTCCCCATCCGCGCGCCGTCGCGCTATCGTTCGCCCTTCGCCGAGACAAGGTGCTCTCGTCTGGAATGTTGCGCATTGCGCCGACGCACGATGAATGCTGGTCGCGAGAGCATGAGGCGAGCCGATTTCACTGGTCAAGGCTTGCTGCCCGTTTCCGATCGATCGCCGCGGCGGGATGGTGCATATGAGCGACATCTTCTCGGCCGGCGTCCTGCTGCTTCTCGTGATCGATCCATTCGGCAACGTGCCGATCGTCGTCGCGGCGCTCGCCAACGTGGAACCGGCGCGCCGCACGCGAATCGTGCTTCGGGAGTGCGTTGCCGCTTACCTGATCCTGGTCGCATTCATGTTCGGGGGCCAGGCATTTCTGCGCTGGCTCCAGCTTTCGGAGGTCTCGCTCGCGATCGCGGGCGGGATCATCCTGTTCCTGATCGCGCTGCGGATGGTGTTTCGCCATCCGGAAGGCGTGTTCGGCGACCCGCCGGGTGCGGAGCCGTTCCTCGTGCCGCTCGCGATTCCGTCGATCGCCGGACCTTCGGCGCTCGCGACGGTGATGCTAATGGTCTCGCGCGATCCGACGCATCGGCTCGCATGGTTCCTGGCGCTGACCGCCGCGATGATCGTCGCGACGCTCGTGCTCGTCGCGGCGTACCGTTTGCAGCGCGTGCTCGGCGAGCGTGGGATGATTGCGGTCGAGCGGCTGATGGGCCTCGTGCTGACCGCCCTTGCCGTGCAGATGCTGCTCGATGGTCTTCGTCACTTCATGCAAACGCTCCAACAGGGCACCTGATGGGACGCGGAATAGGGCGGGGAGACCGGCTGTTACCGCACCGATGAGGGTGCCCCCACAACAGCAACATCGAAGCGACGCCTACAACCGCGGCGCGATCGCGCTGCACTGGCTCACCGCCGCGCTCGTCGTGACGAACCTGCTGCTCGGCCTATCGATGGTGGCGCTGCCGATCTCTCCGCGCAAGCTGCACTGGTACCTGTTCCACAAGTCGATCGGCATCACGATCTTCCTGCTCACGTCGCTGCGCGTCGCGTGGCGTGCCGTGCACCCACATCCGCCGCCGGTGCCGATGCCGCGCTGGCAACGGCGCTCGGCGGCGATATCGCATGCGCTCTTGTACGTCCTGCTATTCGCGATCCCGATCAGCGGCTGGCTGTACAGCTCGGCGACGGGCGTGCAGGTCGTCTATCTCGGCGTTCTGCCGCTGCCCGATCTCGTCGCCAAGGACCGGGCGCTCGGCGATGCATTGCGCATCGTTCATGTCTCGTTCAATGCGTCGCTCTTCGCCGTTCTCGTCGTGCACGTGGCGGCCGCGGTCAAGCATCACGTGATCGATCGCGACGTCGTGCTGTCGAGGATGCTGCCGCTCCTTAAATCGAACGAGGTCACTCGTTGAGAATGGCGAGGCAACTGTTGTCGCTCGGCATCGCGGTTGCGATGCTCGTCGCCCCGTTCGCGGCCGCGCAAACGATCGTCGCCGACAAGAGCGAGATCGCGTTCACGGTGAAGCAGATGGGCGTCAAGTTCGATGGCAGCTTCCGAAAATGGAAGGGCGACATCGTGTTCCGCCCCGGCGCGCTCGGCGCGTCGAAAGCCGCCATCGATGTCGATCTCGCGAGCATCGATCTCGCGAGCGAGGATTCGGAGGCGGCCGCACGCGGATCGCAATGGTTCGACACGGCCAGATTTCCCGTCGCCCACTTCGCTTCGACGGCGATCAAGGACCTCGGCAGCGATCGCTACGAGGTCGACGGCAAGCTGACGATCAAGGGCAGCACGCGCGATTGCATCGTGCCGATCCGCGTGACGAGCGACGCGGCCGGCAATCGCATCGCCGAAGGCCAGTTCTCGATTCGAAGGCTCGATTACCGGATCGGCGAAGGCGAGTGGGCCGATCCGGACACCGTCGCGAACGACATTGCCGTTCGCGTTCGCATCGTTCTTGCGCCGTCGCATTGATCCAACCTGCCACGACCTGCCAACCCAACCCGTGAAGGAGCCGATCCTCATGAACGCCCGCATCGCATTCGTCGTTTTCGCGTCGCTTTTTTCGCTACCCGCGCTCGCCGCGGACGTCTACGTGCTCGATCCCGTGCACTCGCAGCCGCAATGGGAGGCGACGCACATCGGCTTTTCGAAGCAGCACGGCAACTTCGGCAAGCTCGAGGGAAAGGTGATGCTCGACCGCAGCGCAAAGACCGGAAGGATCGACGTGACGATCGAGACGTCCTCGATCCGCACCTATGATGCTCGCCTCGACGCGATCGTCAAGGGCGAGCGCTACTTCGACGTCGAGAAGTACCCGACGATCACGTTTCACTCCACCGACGTCAAGTTCGACGGCGATCGCCTGGTCGCTGCGAACGGCGAGCTCACGATGCATGGCGTCACGAAGCCGGTGATGCTGACCGTGGCCGACTTCAAATGCGGCGCCAACACGTTCAACAAGAAGCCGATGTGCGCAGCCGAAGCGACGACGACGATCAAGCGGTCGGACTTCGGCATGACGAACGGGCTCAACATCGGCAATCCCGGCGACGAGATCAGGATCACGCTGCCGGTCGAGGCCTATCTCGAGCAGCCGCAAGGCTGAACGCTTCGCGGGGCGCCGCGTCCGCGCGGCGCCGGGCGGCATCGAGCGTGGCAGCCTTCGACGCCGTCCATCCTGTCTTTTGCGCATCCTGTTGCGCGTAGCTGCATCGCGTCACGCCGCGCTGGCCGGTGTCGCACTGCGGCGAGTAATCTTCGCCGCATGCAAAGCGAGGCGGCAGCGTGAGCGAATCCCCTTCGGGAGTGAAAGCCGAGGCGGCGGCCGGGCGCGCCGACTCGGCGCGCACGCCCGGCAGCGAGCCATTGCGCGACGTGCGTCGCGGCGTTGTCGTCGCGTGGTGGGGATTCTTCGACTGGCTCGCGCTCGTTTCATGGAAGAAGCTCGCGCTCGTCGCGCTTCTCGCGCTGGTCCTCGGCGGGATCCTCGACCATCCGCTGCTCGCCCTGATTCTCATCATCGCCTCGCTGATCATCAAGATCGTCGCGGGCGGCAAGCGGCGCGCGGAAGCGACCGCGGAGGAAGCGACGCAACGTGCGCAGACCGAGCAACTCGAGCGAACCGTCGTCGAGGCGAGAATGCAGGCGCTCCAGGCGCAGATCGAGCCGCATTTCCTGTTCAACACGCTCGCGAGCATCGACCAGCTCATCGAGACCGATCCGCCGCGCGCGTCGCGGATGCAGCGAACGCTCATTCGCTACCTGCGCTCGGCGATTCCGCAGATGCGCGACGCGCGCCGGCCGACGCTCGCGCAACAGATCGACCTTTGCACCGCCTACCTCGACATCATGGCGCTGCGCATGGAGGACCGCATGCGTCTTGCGGTCGATGTGCCGGATGGATTGAAGTCGGCCGTGTTCCCGTCGATGATGTTGCAAACGCTCGTCGAGAACGCCATCAAGCATGGCCTCGAGCCGAAGGCCGAAGGCGGTCGTCTCGACATAGCGGCTGAAGTGACCGACGGACAGCTCGCGGTGCACGTGCGGGACAGCGGCGTCGGGTTCGCGCCGAAAGGCGAGGGCGGCATGGGCCTCGCGAACGTGCGCGAGCGATTGCACGCGCTCTACGGCGAGCGCGCCGAGCTGATCATCGACCTGCCACCCGAAGGCGGCACGCGCGCGACGATCAAGGTGCCCTACGAGATCGCGTCTTCGGCCGGCTAAACTTCTTTGCGATGAGACCTGCCCCTGCACCGACCGCGATCGTCGCCGACGACGAGCGCCTGATGCGCGAGCAGATCATCGGCCAGTTGCAAAAGACCTGGCCCGAGCTCGTGATCGTCGGCGAAGCGGCCAACGGACGCGAAGCGGTGGCGCTGGCGCGAAGCGCCGAGCCGGATATCGCTTTCCTCGACATCCGCATGCCGGAAATGGACGGCATCGCCGCGGCGCGCGCGCTTGCGGGTCGCGTTCATGTCGTGTTCGTCACCGCTTACGACCGACACGCGATCGATGCCTTCGAGCAGGGCGCGGTCGACTACCTGCTGAAGCCGGCGGAGCCCGAACGTGTCGCGCTCGCCTGCGAACGGCTGCGTGCGCGCCTGGGTCAAGCGGTGCCGACGATGGATGTCCTGCTCGCCGATCTCGCGCAGCGCCTCGGCACGGCTGGCGGCAAGTCAGCGACCCACCTGCGGTGGGTGCAGGCGAGCGTCGGCGGCGGTCTGCGCATGATTCCGACCAGCGACATCCTGTTCTTCCGCGCCGAAGACAAATACACGCGCGTTCAGACCGCGCGGTTCGAGGCGCTGATCCGCAAGCCGATCAAGGAGCTCGTCCTCGAGCTCGATCCCGAGGAGTTCTGGCAGATCCATCGCTCCACGCTCGTGCGCATCGGCGCCGTCGAGCACGTGAGCCGCAACCTGCGCGGCAATCACGTCATTCATGTGAGGGGCAGCGACGAGAAGCTCGAGGTGAGTCGCAGCTTCCATCATCTGTTTCGCCAGATGTAACGCACGATCGGGAAGCGATCAAGCCGCCAGCAGGTCGCCATTCTCGCTTCGCACCGCACCGACGCGCGTCAGTTCGTCGATCAATTGCGACGCGAGCGTCGCCGCGGGAAGCTTGAAAAAGCGCGCGTTGAAGTCGCGATAAATGCCGATTCGATCGACATAGTCGGGCATCGTCGCGAGCGGCAGCCGTTCACGGTCGAGGAGGGCGAATACGAGGACGACCTTCAGCGCGTGTCGTGCGAGGCGAAGCGGATTAGCCTCGAACGCTTCGGTGCGACGAAAGGCGCGTTCGAGCGCGGCCTGCGCATCGCGAAATGGCTCGCCATGTCCGGGAATCACGACGCGAACATCGAGGCGCGCGATCATTTCGAGCGTCGCTCGCGCCGCGGGCAGCGCGTCGGGATCGATCTCGCGCGGCATCACGAAACCGTACCCGCTCTCCCAGAGCGCGTCGCCGGAGATCAGAATGCGGTGCTCGTCGTTGTAGAAGACGAGCGCGCGCATGTCGTGTCCGGGCGCTGCGAGAGCCCGCCATTCGAGATCGCCCCACACGTGCGTCGAACCGGCTTGGATCGCAATATCGGCGACGAAGCGCTCGGCACGTTGGTCGGCATAGTCGAGCAACAGCGTGCGCTGGTCCCACGCAGCGATCGGCGCAACTTCGCCGGCCGGCACCGCGATCGGGCAGCCGTACGCGCGCGCGAGCGCCGCATTGCCGCCCATGTGGTCGGAATGGCAGTGCGTGTTGACGATCATCGCAAGCGGCGCACCATCGATGCCCATGCGTGACGCGACGAGCGCGAGCGTCAGCGGCACGTGCTTGCCATACGCCGAATCGACGACGATGCCACCATCGCGGCTTCGAAGCACGATTTGATTCGCGGATAGCCAGTCGCGCACGAAGACGTGCATTTGCGGCGGCAAGGGGTCAGATACCATTTTCCCGGAAGACGTCAAGCATTCGCTGATGCATGCGGAAAACGGTGTCTGACCCCGCCGAAGTTTTTCGAGCACGGAAAATCACGGAAAATCGAGCCTGGCCCCTTTTCGGTGCTTTGGTTTTCACGTGAGCTTCCCAAGAAACTCCCGCACGAGCCTCACGCGCTCGTCCAACGTCGGCGCGGCACGATCGAGCCGCACGCGGTCGGGGCCCGCGAAGCGGATAAGTCCGTCCTTCTGCACGAGTTGAATCAGCTTGCCCGTGTCGAACGGCGGTGTCTTGACGAATTGAAGCGTCGTTCGCTCGGGCCCCGCGTCGATCTTCGTCACGCCGAGTTCTCGTGCGAGAAGGCGCAACCGGTGGCATGCGATCAGCGCCTGGGCGGGCGCAGGCGTCGGGCCGAAACGATCGACGAGCTCCTCGCGCAAGCGATCGAGCTCCTCGATCGATTCACAACTCGCGAATCGCTTGTAGAGCACGAGCCGCTCGTGGATGTCGCTGCAATACGTTTCGGGCAAGCGCGCGGGCGCATGAAGATTGATTTCCGTGGTCACGCCGAGCGGTTGCGAAAGATCCGGCTCGCGGCCCGCCTTGAGCGCCGACACCGCAGTCTTCAACATGTCTGCGTAGAGTTGAAAACCGATCTGCTGCATCTCGCCCGACTGTTCCTCGCCGAGCACCTCCCCCGCGCCGCGGATCTCGAGGTCGTGCATCGCGAGGAAGAAGCCCGAGCCCAGATCCTCCATCATCTGGATCGCCTCGAGCCGCTTCTTCGCCTGCGCAGAGAGTGCCTCCGACGGTGGCGTCAGCAGATACGCATAGGCCTGATGATGCGAACGGCCGACGCGCCCGCGTAGCTGGTGCAGTTGCGCGAGGCCGAAGCGATCGGCGCGATCGATGATGATCGTGTTCGCGGTCGGCACGTCGATGCCGGTCTCGATGATCGTCGAGCACACCAGCAGATTCACGCGTTGCGCGTAGAAATCGCGCATCACGTGCTCGAGCTCGCGCTCGCCCATCTGACCGTGCGCGACCGCGATGCGCGCCTCGGGCAGAAGCTCCTTCAATCGCTCTTCTGTCGTGCGGATCGTGTCGATGTCGTTGTGCAGGAAATAGATCTGGCCGCCGCGTTTCAACTCGCGCAGCGCCGCCTCGCGGACGATGCCGATCGAGTACGGCGCGACGAACGTCTTGATCGCGAGCCGGCGCTCGGGGGCGGTCGCGATCACCGAGAAATCGCGGATGCCTTCGAGCGACATCGCGAGCGTGCGCGGGATCGGCGTGGCAGTGAGCGTCAGCACGTCGACTTCGGCGCGAAGCCGCTTCAACTGTTCCTTCTGCCGAACGCCGAAGCGATGCTCCTCGTCGATGATCACGAGGCCCAAATTCCTGAACTTGACATCCGACTGGATCAGCTTGTGCGTGCCGATGACGAGATCGATGCGTCCGCGGGTAAGCCCGTCGAGCACGGCTTTCACTTCCTTCGTCGAGCGGAAGCGCGAAAGCTCGGCGAGTTTCACCGGCCAGTCGGCGAAGCGATCCGAGAAGACCTGAAAGTGCTGCTCGGCGAGCAGCGTCGTAGGCACGAGCAGTGCGACCTGCTTGCCGTCGGCGATCGCGATGAAGGCGGCGCGAAGCGCCACCTCGGTCTTGCCGAAACCGACATCGCCGCAGACGAGCCGATCCATCGGACGACCCGCCGAAAGGTCTGCGATCACCGCGTCGATCGCGCCTTGCTGATCCGGCGTTTCGTCGAAGCCGAAGCCTTCCGCGAACGCTTCGTAGTCGTGCGGCTTGAACGAGAACGCATGGCCGGTGCGCGCGGCGCGCTGCGCGTAGAGGTTCAAAAGCTCGGCTGCCGTGTCGTGAGCCTGCTTCGCCGCCTTGCGCTTCGCCTTCTCCCATTGGCCGCTGCCGAGCTCGGAGAGCGGCGCGGCGTCGGGCGATGCGCCGCTGTAGCGGCCGATGACGTGCAGATTCGACACCGGCACGTAGAGCTTCGCGTCGTTCGCGTAGACGAGTTGGAGAAACTCCGTCTCGCCTTCACCGACGTCGAGCGTGACCAAGCCCAGGTAGCGGCCGATGCCGTGCTCCTCGTGCACGACCGGATCGCCGATGCGCACCTCGGAAAGGTCGCGCACCATCGCGTCGACGTTCGAGCGGCGACCGTCACGTGCGCCGCGACGAACGACATTCGCGTAGAGCTCCGCTTCGGTGACGAACGCGATGCGTGCAGCGGGCCATGCGAAACCGGTGTGCAGCGGCGCTGCGGTCAACGCGACCTTTGCATCGCTTGCGACGAAATCGCCGAAGCTCTCGACGGTCGCCGGGCGCACGCCGTATTCCGCGAAATACTGCTGCATCGTCTCGCGTCGGCCCGGTCCCTCCGCGACGAGGAGCATCCGTCCGTCGATCATCGCGAGCACGTGCTTTAGTGCCGATAATGGATCATCCGCACGGCGATCCACCATGACCGGCGGCAGCCGCCGCGTCGGCGCGTCGGCGGGCAACACCGCGTCGGCGGCAGCGAGCGGCACCTCGATCCTCGACATCGGCTTGATCGCGCCGCGCAACTCGTCGTGCGGCAGGAACAGCGTCGGGGGCGGCAGAAGCGGACGCGCCTTGTCGCCGCGCATCAGGCGGTAGCGCGACTGCGTGTCGTCCCAGAAGCGATCGATCGCGGTGTCGACGTCGCCATGCAGCGCGACGATCGCGGCGGACGGAAGATAGTCGAAGAACGTCGCCGTCGCCTCGAAGAACAGCGGCAGGTAATACTCGATGCCGCCGGGCACGATGCCCGCGGAGATGTCCTTGTAGAGCGTCGAGCGCGACGGGTCGCCCTCGAACACCTCGCGAAAGCGGCTGCGAAAGCGCGTTCGTCCGGCTTCGTCGAGCGGGAACTCGCGCGCCGGCAGCAGACGAACGTCGCGCATCGGGTAGAGCGTGCGCTGCGAATCGGCATCGAACGTCTTGATGCTTTCGATCTCGTCACCGAAGAGGTCGAGCCGGTACGGCAGCGGCGCGCCCATCGGATAGAGATCGATCAACCCGCCGCGCACGCTGAATTCGCCCGGCGAGACGACTTGCGTCACATGCGTGTAACCGGCGAGCGCGAGTTGCGCACGAAGTGCATCGACGTCGAGCCGCTGTCCTTGCGACAGGAAGAACGTGTGCGCGGCGAGAAACGACTGCGGCGCGAGGCGATAGAGCGCCGTTTGCGCAGCGACGAGCACGACGTCGCATTCGCCGCGCGTGATCCGGTAAAGCGTCGCGAGCCGATCGGAAACGAGATCGTGATGCGGCGAGAAATGGTCGTATGGCAACGTTTCCCAATCCGGAAAGGTCGCGATGGCGAGCGCGGGCGCGAACCAGCCGATCTCGCTTGCAAGCCGCGTCGCGGCGAGCGCATCGGCGCAGATGACGACGAGCATTCGGCGCGCGGCATGCGCATCGAGGCCGATCTGCGCGAGCGCGAGCGCATCGGCGGACCCCGCGAGCGGCGGAAGCGTCGCGCGCTGCCCGGCGGGCGGCAAACGCGGTACGAGCGAAGGCAACGCCGCGAATGCATTCGCGGGCGTTGTAGTGTCGGCGACGGGTGCGCGGGTTAGCGGGAAAGGCGCCGGAGCGGCCGTCGCAGCATCGGTCGAGGCCGTTGGCATGGACTTGCTTCGATTATAAAGGGCGGCGACGCGAGCGTTCGTACACTCGCACGGGAAAAGCGGGACGAGGGGCTAGCGACGGGGACGTGCGTGCCTTGCGGAAAAGGGGCCGGGCTCGACTCGATTTTCGCGTCGATAACCGACCGCGCCACGAAAATCGAGCCTGGCCCTTTTTTCTGCCCCTCGTCCCTCACCCTGCCTTTGCCGTTGGCATCCGCCCGTACTTGTCGTCGAACCGCACGATATCGTCCTCGCCGAGATAATCGCCGCACTGCACCTCGATG
>Ga0209579_10003845_pt1 | contig 10703 bp, 7 predicted proteins | sample Coa_R1_2_FD_187152 | JGI IMG/M metagenome (GOLD analysis project Ga0209579, IMG submission 187152) | Surface soil microbial communities from Centralia Pennsylvania, which are recovering from an underground coalmine fire - Coalmine... | ecosystem: Environmental > Terrestrial > Soil > Unclassified... | reverse complement strand
GTAATCGCCGACGCCGTTTTATAGGCGTCAAACTCGGGCTGTGTCTTCGCCTGTGGCGGGCGTTTTCCTGCCGGCGCAGCCTGCCCAGTTCCACTACCTTGTCCCCCCGGCGCGGCTTGCGGGTTCGACTGCCCCGGCTTTTTGTTGTCACCCTGCGCGAAACCGTTCTGCGTGAAACTACACACCATAAATCCCAGCACTGCGATCAACGTCGCCGCTCGTGTCATGCTCTCTCCTCAGAACTATCTGGTAATTGAGTAATTTAGTAATGGGATAACTTGCAGCTCGCGCCGGCACAAAATTACGCCATTAACAAATTACAAAATTTCTTCACTGTGGCTGCGGTTGCGGTTTGGTCGGAGGCTCATAGGCCTGCGCCAGACCCCGCTCTGCCGCCGCCTTGACTTCCGGCAAAGTAGCTCCCGCAGTCAATGCCGCGCGGTATTGTTCTAGTGCCGCATCGCGGTCTTCCTTCATATCGAGAATTCTTCCCAGATACACATGCGACCAGCCGACCACCTTCGGATCGTTCGAGGCCGCGATCGCTTTTTGAAAATTATCTTCCGCTCCATCACGGTTTCGATTCGCCACCGCAACTTCCGCCAGAATAAACAGCGCTCGCCCCCGATCTCCAATTTTCTTATCGAGCGCAGCTTGCGCCAGTTCCTGCGCGCCTTTCGGATCCCCCTCCGCCAGCCGCTTCTCTGCCGTGATCAGCAACCGCCGCTCCTCCGGACGCGACAACCTTACCAGCTCCGGCGCCGCCGCGCTGGCAAATTGCACCTCAGCAGCAGCCTTCTCTTCCTTCTTTAAATCGACGGCGTCGAGAATTCCGGCATACTCTCCGCTAATTCCCGCTGGATCTTTTTCGAACGCAACGATCGCGTTATAAAAGTGCCGCGTCAGAATATATCCCTGCTTCATGGCATCATCCACGGCTTGCGCGCGCATCGCTTCCTCGGATTTGGATCCGCTCGTCCGAATTTCAATCGCCCTTACCAGGCATTCGGTCACCAGCAGCGAAATGTCAGTCTTAAAGCTCTCTTCCAGCGGCGCCCGCTTCACCGACTGCAATAGCGGCTGCAATCGCTTGATTGCGGTGTAGTGCTTATCGGCCAGCGGATCCAGTTCATAGTGCAGAAAGGTGTGCCGGATCTGGTCCATCTTCAAGCCAGCTTCCGCCGACGATCCCGCTGCTTCAGTGGGGGACGGAAACACGACGACGTAATAAGCCGTCCCGTAATTGCGCGCATCGGTTTCATTCGGCGAACCCATAAAGTCCAGGTAAACCGTGAACGTGCGTCCCAGATACTGCGCCGAAGGCTGCTTCAGATAAACTTCGGTATCGAACACCATCTTTGCCAGCGGTTCATGATAACGCCGGACCGCCATCGCGTAATCGAACCGGTGCCGCTCCCAAACGCCATGCACTCCGGCTTTTTCGTAAAATTTCTCCAGCAAGGTTCCCAGCCCGGCAATCGCTCCCGCATCCGGCGGCAGATCCTCTTCCTTGCTCCGCGGCATAAAATGCGGAGCCCCATCCATATAAAGAGCCAGCGAAATGTATTGCGACAAATTGCGATTTGAGTCTCTCGTTGCCACGTGACGCTCAAGAAAATCGCAAACCGCAACTTCCGCCGCCTGCGCCTCCGCCGAAGATCTCACATTTCGTTCAACCTCATCCCGCACCTTGCTGCGCGTCGGATCCGAAATTGCCAGATCCTGATCGTATCCGCATGCGTTGAGCGCAGTCAGAACCGAAAAGATTGTCTCACTCGTCTCCAGCGTAATCGGAATCCGATTCGAGTCGTACTGTGCGGGCTGCTTTGGCGGAGCCTGCTTCGGAGCAACCTGCTTTGACGAAGACTGCTTCTGGCTCGCGCCCTGACTTTGGCTGGGCTGCGGCTGAGCCGAGGGTGCGGCCTGCTCCTGCCTCGATTCCACGCTGCTGCTCTCGGCTGCCGGATTTACCGGCGCCGCTTCCGGTGCGACTTTACCGGCTGGCGCTGGCTTCGTTGAATCCTGACTTTGTGAATTTTCTGGCTGCAATTGAAGGGGCTGCGCCTGAGTTGCCCCCGCCTGACCTGGCGAGCTTTGATTCGGCGAAGCCGGATTTTTCGAAGTCGGGTCCTGCCCCGCGTAAAGCGGCCTCGGCCTCATCACCCCAAAAAGCGCGACCCACAGCAGGGCGGCAAACCAAACACTTCGTACTCGCAAGCTCAGGAAGTCCTCCAAAGATGATTGTTGGCCCGGCAGGAACTAAGCCTCAAGTGTAAGGACTTCGCTCCGCAGAATCAAACGACGGGAGAGGGTGACGGGAATGGGGTTTTGAGTATGTCCGCCTGGTTTCTGGTTTTGAGCGCGCTTGATTACCTTCGTGCGGTCCGGGTCGCGCTAGGAGCCTTTTTCGTGAGAAAGCGAAGCTATGATTAAAGATCGGTCACAAATTTATGGCTTTGCCTCAAAGTGCACTCGACCGGCTGAAGGTTCTACTCAACTCCTCCACACCAATCGTAGTGATGGAGACAGTCGAGGAGATGCGCGCGGTTTCGATGGTGCGTGCGGCCTGCTCAGAGCTGAGTTTGCCGGTATTCGAATGGACGATCGCCGACGGCCTCATGCGCTCCGGCAACGGTGTGAATGCTGGGCAGTCTGTTGCTCACGCTGCCGCGCGGCCAGACTATCGGGCAGGCGTGCTGCCACAAGGCAACAGCGAAGCCGACCGATTGGTTCGGTCGGTTCTGTCGTCCGCCGATGGCGGCGCCGCTGCTCCGAGACCTGCGATGTACAACACCACCGACCCAGTGCAAGCGCTCGCCAACCTCGAGACTATGACCATCGAGGCGGTCTTCGTGTTCAAGGATTTCCATCGCCACATGGATAGCCCGGTCGTAGTGCGCCGACTCCGCGACGTCGGCCAGAAATTCTCCGCCAACCGGAGAACTTTGGTGCTCACCGCTCCGGCGATAGAAATGCCCCCCGAATTGTTGGGCCTGGTTGAATTTCTCGATCTGCCGTTGCCTGACCGTGAACGGCTGCGTGAGATCATCGGCGAAACCTATACACGAATGGCGGCTACGCGCCCGTTAAAACTCGACCTCGATGCGAACGGAGTGGACGCTATGGCCGCCAATCTCCGCGGCCTGACGGAAGAAACCGCCGAGCGCGCCATTTCGCAGACCCTTGTTGGACACCTAGCGCTCTCGCCGGAATGCGTCACCGATGTCCTTGAGGCGAAGAAAGCTTTATTGAAGCGGTCGGAAATGCTCGACTTCGTGGACTCCACGGATAGTATGTCGAGCGTAGGCGGCCTGGAGAATCTGAAAGGCTGGCTGCGGCAGCGCCAGGGCGCCTGGGACGACCGCGCCCTCCAGTTTGGCCTTGACCCGCCCAAGGGCGTAATCATTCTGGGCGTTCAAGGCTGCGGCAAGAGTCTGTGTGCGCGGGCGGTAGCGGGAGAATGGAAATTGCCGCTGGTAAAATTCGACACCGCCGCTGTGTATGACAAATTTATTGGCGAAACCGAAAAGCGGATTCAAAAAGTGTTCCGAGTAGCTGAGGGTCTGGCTCCATGCGTATTGTGGATCGACGAACTGGAAAAAGTTTTCGCCGGAAGCGGCCCCGATTCAGCCTCTGCCGATGCGGGCGTTTCATCTCGACTGCTGGCGGCGTTTCTCTCCTGGATGCAAGAGCGCAAGGCCGCTGTATTCGTTGCCGCCACCTGCAATAACGTAACCGTGCTGCCCCCGGAGTTGATTCGCAAGGGGCGCTTCGACGAGCTTTTCTTCGTTGATCTGCCCAATGCGAGCGAACGGGAGCAGGTATTTTCTATCCAACTCGGGAAGCGGAAACGCAGTCCAGCCGAGTATGATCTGGGTCGAATTGCCACGACCGCGGAAGGCTTCTCCGGGGCGGAAATTGAATCGAGCGTTCAGACGGCGCTCTATGCCGCATTTGCTCGCCATCAGGAACTGAGCACACAAGACCTGCTCACCGCGCTCTCATCGACCGTGCCACTATCCGTCACTCGCGCAGAGGAAATCGAGAAACTGCGCGCATGGGCACGCGACCGCGCGGTTTGGGCGTCAGCGCAGGAGAAAAGATAAAGAACAAGGAGCCATGTGTCGGTTTTGAATCGGACTAAGCTTACGCCGCCGCCAGCCGCTGGCGAAAATAAGTCCCGCCACTGAGCAATATTTCGATCGCTTTCAGAAGCGATTTCACGTCGCTCTTTTGAACCAACCCTTTGATGCCGGCCTTTTTCGCTTCTTCTTCCAACTGCGGCGAAGGATCGATCGTAACCATCAAAATCGGAGACTCCGGATGTTGCATCGATAGATTCTTTCCTGCTTCCAAGCCGCTCATTCCCGGCAACAGGAAATCCATGACGGTAAGGCTGGGCGCATGTTTTTTCCATCCCTCAATCGCGTGCCGCCCATCTTCAGCCTCGCCTACCACTTTCCAATCGTGTTGTTTTTCGAGCACGGCCCGCAATTGCTCTCGCATCATCGGGTTGTCTTCAACTAGAAAAATGCGAACCACACGCTGCCTTTCCGTTCCAGCAAGATTCAGTAGGGGCAGCCTACTGCGCAGCATTCCAATCGCCGTACTTGAAAAAGGTTATCCCCCGGGCGGCGGACTGAACATACCCCTGGCACCCTATTCCATTGCGGCTGAATCGAAGATGATGACGAGTCGGAAGGGTAATCGTCCTAGGATAGAGACCTGAGGTTGCGGCGCATCTACGCAGTTTCGGAAGGTTAACCAGAACGCGAATGTTAACCGCGAACACTGATCTTCGAGAACGACAACACTGCCCGCGAAGAGATGGGATGGCCCATCGACATCGCCGGACGGAATGTGGTGAAGATCAGCATTCTCTTTACTTCGGGAAGAAGCTGTTGCGACTGGCCCGGATCGGAAAGAATCTTGTAATCCTGAACGCGGCCGTTCTGATCGACGTAGGCTTCAATCACCAGCGAGTCCGAATCCATCGAGTTCAGCGTCGTACCGAATGCGCTCTCCTGTAATTCTGGACCGGTATTCAGAACCAGGGGTACATCCTGGTTGTTTGCCTGCAATTGCCCTGGCATGGCGAGGATGGCCGTTACTAGACCGAAAATGAGCAGCGCGCATACCAGACCCGCGGTAGCAGGAACCATGAACGCCTTTAAAGCATCTTCCATCCGAATTTGAAATCCTTCGTAGCGGCCGCGCCGCCCAGCCGCGGCCTCGCGCGAGATCGCTAAACGCAGTCTCAAGCCAAGATCGACCGGCTCCTTCGTCCGTGCCACGCTCGTCAATAATTGCTGCGTCTGCCGCAACGAACGGTATTCCTTTGTGCATGCGGCACACTCTTCCAAATGTTGCTGCAACGCCTGCATCTCCGTCCCGGTAACCGCCCCGTCCAGGTAAGGAGACAGCAAGCGCTTCGCGAGCGCGCACCGCATTGCCGCATTTCCCATCCAACCCGTGGCCATGTACTTCACGGCGTCACCTCGACCCTTCTCCCAGCCCCAACCACTTTCGAGCCCAAACCTCTTTCTTCTGCGGGCTCGCTCAGGTCCAACTCCCCGTCAATCTCGCGAATGTAGGGACCAAGCCGCTCCTTCAATGCCTGCCGCCCGCGCGTTAATCGGGACTTCACCGTTCCCAGCGAGATCTGCAATACCTCCGCGATCTCCTCATACGACATATCTTCCAGATCACGTAAAATCAGCGTTGTCCGGTACGGCTCCGGCAAATGCCGCAACTCTGCATCGACTCGCTGCCGCAACTCCCGCTGCGCGACGTTGTCGAATGGAGAATCGGTATGATCCGTAAGCGCATTCCGCATCGCGGCGTCTGGACCAGCCGTTCCCTCTGACTCCGTGGGCTCGATCGAGGTCTCTTGTGCTTTGTGCCGGAACCACCATCGCTTCCGGTTTGCGGCCTCATGCAATGCGATACGGTAAATCCAAGTCTTGAGACTCGACTCCCCGTGAAAGTGGTTCATTCCGCGAAACACCTTCAGAAAGACCTCTTGTGTCGTATCGGCGGCATCGGCCGGATCGCTCACCATGCGATACACCAACCCGTAAACCGGACGCTGGAACTCGCCAATCAGCCAGGCGTATGCCTCCTCCGACCCGGCCTTCAGCTCTGCGACAACCGCCGCTTCTTCCGACCGCGCTCCGATCGCGCTTGCCAGTTCTCCCAGTGTCGATGCCCCCGCCATACTGCTTATCCCCTATGTACTCGGGCTATTATAGGTTTTTCCGGCTCAATTCTCGCATTAAAAATGTCTGTATAGAAGGCCACTTCCTAAAGAATGTCGATGTAGAGATAGACGTCAAATGGCGGCCGCAGGTTCCAGGATAAAAGTCCTTTATTTACAATGAACTCGCGGGAGGTAATCTCGGGCGTTAAATTCGGAGCATTTCTCTTCGCCACCTAACGCTCTGGAGCTAGGAATTGCTGAGATCGTGACTCTGAGAGCCGGAATTTAGACGCAAGCCGGTTCGGCCGCTTTCAGTCATCGTCTTGCCTCAAGTCGTGTCGCCGGTGAGGTTCGGGTACGGGTGGGTCGTTGGCTGCGAGTTCAGAGGCGTGGGTCCCAGTTGTTTCCGAAGACGTGTCCGGAAGAACTTTCCAAAGCGCTTCCTGCGGACAAAGGATGCAGCGTGGCCGACCGCTCGCAGGATTATCCGTTCCGATGTATGTTTTCGGAATGCTCTCCATCACCACCTGCAGCGAGGCTGCGCTTCCCGCGGAAACCTGGATTTCGATTTCTAAAGTTCCCGTGAAAGAACCCACTGAAGGAGTGAAGCTGGCCAATCCGGTCGAATTGCTCTGCGCCGTGCTCTCAGTCGTACTCAGAATCAGAGGCATCCCGGTTTGCGCGGGCGCGGAGCCACCCGTCGCAAGTGCGAGATTATTTCCAACCGGACGCAACACCGTCGATTGCAACTGGACGCTAGCCCCGAGAACCGGATTCGGCGGTATCGACGAGTCGGTCACGCGCACTGTCAGCGGCTGAAATCCCGATCCCGACACCACTTGTCCAGAACCGGAAACTTCCTGCAGGTTCAGCATCGCGGACGCGACTGCGTTTCCGTAGATATTGCGGCAAGGACTGTCCCCGGGAGCAACGCACGCGTTAACCTGCAAATTTGCAGTGAAGTTTGTTACGGTTAGTGTGACAGTGGCATATCCGCTGCTGTTGGTGACCGCGCTGGCAGCACTCAGCGACCCAGAGCCGTAAGCGAAGAAGAAATTTACGGTCACCCCGCTCTTCGGTGCCCCAAGGTCTACGACTCGCGCGGTGAGTGGCACGCTGACTGACGCTCCCTGGGCGATCCAAAGATAAGTGGTGCTGACGCCAATATCCAAAGAGGTTGACGTTGCCACCATCGTCGCCGTAACAGCCTGCGCCGGCTTGTAAGCCGCCGGGGCAAGAGTAGCAGTGATGGTCGCATTTCCCGTAGCGCTGGGCGTGACCCAAGTGGATGCCAGCCCGGTTTCATCACTGGTAACCGAGCAACTGGGAGCGCCGCCGCACGCTGATAGAGTGGCGCCGTTGGTGGTGGACCAGACCACAGTCGCACCGTTGACCGGAGTAACTCCATCGGAAGCAAGCACCTGCACGATTACAGGGTTGACCGTCTGCGTGCCCACTGGCGTCGGCGGGTTCGCTGCCTGCACCAAGCTAAGCCGGTCGGTGGCAGCAGCGCCGAAGGTGAGCGCGTCCGTCATGACCGAAGATGCTCCGCTTGCCGGGTCGGTTACGGTGACCGTTTGCAGTCCATCGGCTTGTGGCGGAGCAGAGACCAGGATTTGGCTCGCGTTGGTCGCCATCAGCGGTAGATCGCCGGTACCCACTGATACCGCCAGCGCCGGAGCGAAGCCTGTCCCCTGCAAGGTGATTGCGCCGCCACTAACCGGAACCCGCGCCGGAATGACCGAGTCGCCGTAAAGCACATGGGCGTGATACAGGTAGTCGGGCCGCCCGTCGCCACGTAAATCGGAGATGCCGATGACGAAATTGCTCAAACTGTAAATCTGGGCATTGAGCAAGGTCATGCCAAAGGTCTCCGAGTTGAATGGAGAAGTGGTAAGCGCGGGTGGAGGCGTGCCATAGGGATCGCCGAACGTCCACATCCCAACCACCGGTTCAGCTTTGGATTCACTCGCCGCGCTCGTTTCGTCCATCGCCGTGACGGCTACCGATAATGTGCGGTCGGCTTGTGCCGTGAGCGAGAAGTAGCCAACATCTCCATAGCCGCTCAAGGAACCGACCCAGTCTCCAGCAACAGGAATCGGTGCAGGAGCACTCCAGGTCTCGGTCGCCGCCCACGGAAGCACAGCCTGGGCGCTTCCCGTCATGAGAACATCTTGTTCGAACTCGCCCCCGGCGCTCACGGTTACGGTTATCGGACTCCAAGTCCCGGATAGGGTCACCTGCGAGGACTTGTATGGTCCGACGAGAGCCGACCACATCGGGCTCAGCGCCTCCACCGAGAGCTCGTATTGCGCTGTGCTTGCCCCGTTCGGGATCGGCAATCCTCCGAGATCAAAAAAACCCTCGAGCTCCTGATCCGAAGATCCAAAGTCGCTGTAAGCATTGCCCAACGGGTCGTCCCAACCAGTCACGGGGTTGCCCGCATTGCCCGTAAAGAGAAATCCTGAAACCGACGATGCTCCGTACCGGTGCGAGGGTAGTCCTGTGGAAGGGTCGATCCAGCGGGCGAAGACATTCACGCCTTGCATCGGTTGCCCGAGACTTCCGGCATGATCGGCGAAATAGACTGATCCATAAATACGCGCCGTCGTAGAAGACGTTGATGCCGGATACAAGCGCGACAGCGCAGCCATGTCATCCGGGGCCATCTGGTAAGGGTTCGCATAGCACAGCGTGATCGGAACGCAACTTGGCAGATCCGTGTAGTGCATAACCGGAAAACCCGCATAGTCGTCGCTCGTCGGATGCGGATTGCCGGTGATCACATTCAGATTCAGTTGCGACCAGTCCAAGCCGATGATGCTGCCGAGCACTCGAACCAGCCGGTATTCCACATCGGTGAGCTGCGATGACTGCAAAGCACACTGTCCATTAATCACCACCAGAGCGTGCAAAAAATTCGCGTTGACTCCGAAATTATCTGCCCCTCCATAGGCCGCGTTCCAGAAACACTGCGAGGGATCCCCCGCTCCCTGCCCAAGCAAAGCGTCGGTGACGGTTCCGTCGTAGTCGTAGACAATTCCCACCGGCGTTCCGGTGGCCTCGGGAGTGATATCGGCGGGCGCAACGACTGTGCCGCTCGAGTTCACCTGAAGGTTGCTGCCATTCACGTCCTCAGCGAGCTGGCCCGCGGCGGTCGCCTCCAGCGCGGCGATCGAAACCGAGGTCCACTGGCTAAAGGAGTTTGCCACCAGAGCGTTGGCAGAGGCGTTCGGTAAGATCGGGCTAAGATCTCCTTGATCCGTGTAGTAATTCACTTGGCCGAGCGGCCACGTAATCGGCTGCCCCATGGAGGAGGAGTTAAAATAGCTCGATCCCGCAACGTACTCAGGACCGCCAGCCGCCCAGGCGTTAAACGGCAGAATCGCAACCATCGCCAGAAATAGCGGCAAATGCAAAAGAGCGGAAATGCCGGACATGATTTTCTTTCCCAATGTCACGTCTCGTTCACTCCATTCCCAAAGAACGCCGCACCTCGGATTCAAAATCGGCATAAGGCACAATCGTCCTTCCCCGCAAAACCGAATCTTGCCCTAGTAGCTGAACGTGCTGCGGATTCAGCTGGATCTTCCCTTTAGAGATCGCAAATCTACCTGCGCTGCCGGCTACTGGACTGGTGAATCCCAATTTGCTTGGTGAATAGAGAAACAAGAAAACACGCTCGCCGACCCGGTACTGCTCTCCACGCCTCCACAGGCCGGCCCACTCCCGAATCGTCAGAGTCTGGCCTGCCTTCGCGCCGCGTATTGCCGTTTCCACTTTGAACGTTATCGCCGTCGATGGCCTTTCGCTCACTACTGCGGTTCGAACCACGGCAGTCACGCTCCCTGAAAAAACAATGCCTGCCATTTGCGTGATTTGCGGAAAGCCTCCCGGACCAGGAATCAATGGAGGTCGATAAACAGGCCCGGTGAAGCGGCCTTGCGAGCTCTCAACGGGGGAGACCCAGACTCCGAACGGAGCACCGGACGACAGTTCCGGCCTGAATATAATCCGCGAATCCGCCGGAGAATCCTGCCCGTGGAGGAGCGCGGCGACAAGTATCACGAGGAAAGCGGCGAGCAGACGCAACCAACTTCCAGACATGGCCATCCCCTGGGAATGAATGTCTGCTCGGGGGTTTGGGAAACCGCAATCAGCCTACCCTGCAAGTTGTAAGTAATTATGTGACTCATGTCACAAACACTCTGTGGATTAAAGCGACGCCATCCCACAACTGGCATGTCGTATCGACAAGCGGAAAACCGCAAATGGCAAAATGATTTCGGAATTATTCAATCCAGCCTTACTCGATAAGTCCGGCACTAATCTTCCTAGCCAATTCTGCCGATAAATGCGTAGGAGTTTACGGCGCACGTGAAAATCCTATTGATCGATGACAGCAGGGCTATCCTCAAGGAGAACGCGCGAGTGCTCAGCGAAGCGGGTTACGATGTGGTCTGCAGCGACGATGGCGAGTCCGCGCTGAAAATGGCCAAGGGCC
>Ga0209579_10003844_pt1 | contig 10705 bp, 8 predicted proteins | sample Coa_R1_2_FD_187152 | JGI IMG/M metagenome (GOLD analysis project Ga0209579, IMG submission 187152) | Surface soil microbial communities from Centralia Pennsylvania, which are recovering from an underground coalmine fire - Coalmine... | ecosystem: Environmental > Terrestrial > Soil > Unclassified... | reverse complement strand
CTCGGCATCCACTTCATCGCAACGACCTCGCTGTGGATCCACGGGCTCCACGGCTCGGCCGAGCGCCTTCTCGCCGACACGGTGCGGGAGAACTGGTTCCTCGGCGTCGTCTACAACCCGCTGGATCCCACGCTCGAGGTCGCGCTTGCCGGCGACAAGGCGGTGCTGAACGGCCGCAAGACCTTCTGCACCGGCGCGCCGCTCGCCGACCGCATCCTGGTGATGGCGAACCGGGCCGACACCAAGGCACCGGTCAACCTCGTCGTCACGCCCGGCCTGCCGGGACTCACGATCCTGTCGGATTGGGACGCGATCGGCATGCGTGTCGCCGACAGCAGCAGCATCTTGTTCGAGGAGGTGACGGTCGGACGGGACGCGTTCGTGAGCCCGATCGACGGCATCGGCGAGTACAGGCCGTGGGAAGCCCTGTTCGGGCTGATGGTCTGGCTATTCTACACGAACTACTACGTGGGCGCCGCGCGCGGCGCCTTCGAGTTCGCGCGCAACTATACGCTTACGCGGACGCGGCCCTGGATCAGTTCGGGCGTCGAGAAGGCATCGCAGGATCCCTACATCCTCGAGCTCTACGGCCAGGTCTATATCGAGCTGGCCGGCGCCGAGCTGTTGGTCGACCGCGCCGGCGCGGTGATCGAGGCCGCCATTCCGAAGGGACCTGCGCTCACCGAGGCGGAGCGCGGCGAGGCCGCGATCGCTCTGTTCACGGGGCGGGTCGCGGCAGCCCGTGCGGCTCTCGATGCGACCAGCCGCTTGTTCGAGGCGATGGGCGCCCGCGCGGCAACCCGAGGCATCGGCTTCGACCGCTTCTGGCGGGACATCCGCACCCACACCCTTCACCACCCGCTCGCCTACAAGACCAGGGAGGTCGGCGACTATGCCCTCAACGGCGCCTATCCGAACTACAAGCTCGGCTACGCCTGATCCCGCTGGGGCTCCGGTGTTCATCGACATCCTCTGGTCGCTGTGGTGCGACCCGTCCGAGCCGCCGGCGCGGCCTTCCGGCCATGCCGTCCCCGTCCGCTTCCCCGCCGCGAAGGAGTTCCGGTCATGAGCACGCTGCGAACGGGCCCGCGCTTCGGCGTCTGGTCCATGAATCCCGGTACCTGGGCTTCGTCCAGGCATCCGGACGATCCGTTCGACGCCTCGTGGAAGCGGGTCCGCGCACAGATTCTGCGCGCGGAGCAGCTCGGTTACGACGCGACGCTGATCGCCCAGCACACCCTCGCCCCCAAGGGCGACGACACCCCCTATCTCGATGCCTGGAGCTCGGCGGCCGCGCTGGCTGCGCTCACCTCGCGCATCGAGATCATCACGGCGATCAAGCCGCCGCTCTGCCATCCCGTGGTGCTGGCCAAGCAGGCGCTCGGCATCGAGGAAATCAGCGGCGGGCGGTTCGCCATCAACATCGTCAACGGCTGGTTCAAGCCGGAGCTGGAGAAGACCGGCATCGGCCTCCGCGAGCACGACGAGCGCTATGTCTACGGCACCGAATGGCTGAGCGTGGTGCGCTCGCTCTTCGAGAATCGCAGGACCACCTTTCACGGCAAATATTTCCATCTCGACGATGTCGGGCTGAGCCCGCGCTCCGGAACGCGCAAGCGGCCGACGATCTATGTCGGCGGGGAGTCGGACCCCGCCCGCGATCTCGCGGCCGCGCTGGGCGATGTCTGGTTCATCAACGGCCAGCCGATCGACGAGGTGCGCCGCCTGATCGCCTCGGTGCGGGAGCGGCCGCGCACCGACGCGCCGATCCGCTTCGGCCTCTCCGCCTACGTCATCGCCCGGCCCAGCGAGGGCGAGGCCCAGGAAGAGCTGCGCGTCGCCTGGGAGCGCGCCAATCGCGAGCGGGGCGAACTCGCGGATCTCTATGCCAAGGTCGATCCCAAGGCCGTGATGTTCCACACCGCGGTGAAGTTCCCGCATATCGGGACCAACGGCGGCACCGCCGCCGGCCTCGTCGGCAGCTACGAGCAGGTCGCGGAGCGGATCGCCGCCTTTCATGAGATCGGCGTCGATCTCTTCATGCTGCAGTTCCAGCCCTTCGAAGCGGAGATGGAGCGGTTCGCCCGCGAGCTGTTTCCGCGCGTTCGCGGCGAGACCCTGCTCGCCGGCGCCGCTTGACGTTCAACCCGATTACCCCCCGGAGCGAAAGGCAACCGACCATGACCATCGACACCATCTGGTACACGCGCTGCCCGGTGCCGACCGCCTTCGCGGTCGCCCTCAGGCTCGGCTGGCTCGACGCGGAGTTCGCGCGCGACGGCATCGCCTTCCGCTCGCTCGCGGCATCCCGCGACGCTTCCGTCCGCCAGTCGCATTTCGAGCACACCCAGGCGAACTCGGTACGCCACGGCGGCGTCATCCCGCCGCTTCTGACCCGCGCCCGCGGGCGCGACCTCCGCGTCGTCGGGCTCTCGGTCTCGGGCTCGAAGCAGCGCGTGCTGGCGCTGCCCGGCAGCAGCATCCGCACGGCCGAGGATCTGAAGGGCAGGCGCCTGTCCATCCCGCGCCGGGTCAACGATCCGATCGATTTCTGGCGGGCCACCGTGCTGCGCGGGTTCGACCTTGTGCTGACAGCGGCGGGGCTGTCGCTGGCCGACACGAAGCTCGTCGACCTGCCGGTCGCGCGGACCTTCGTCGATGAAACGACCGCGGGCACCGGCCGCCAGGACGCACTCTGGGACGCCACGGCCATGCTGGGCTTCCAGCGCGACGAGCTGGCGGCGCTCCTGCGCGGCGAGGTCGACGCGATCCTGACCCAGGGCGCCACCAGCGTGACGCTCCGGGGCGTGCTGGGCGCCACCGTCGTGGCCGAGGTCGACGAGACCGGCGATCCCTCGACCTACGTCAACAACCAGCCCTTCCCGCTCACTGTCAGCGGCGCGCTCGCGGAGGAGCGCACGGATCTCGCGGCGCGGCTGGTGGCGCGGGTGCGCGAGGCAGCCGACTGGGCCCGCGATCACGAGGTCGAGACCAAGCGGATCATCGCCGCCGAGACCGGCCTGCCGGAATCGCTCGTCGATGAGGCCTACGGGCCGGCGGTCCACCGCCAGCTCGATATCGATCTGTCGCCGCAGCGGCTGGCCGCTTTCCGCACGCTCCACGACGATCTGCTGGCACGCGGCTTCCTCGACCGGCCGGTGGATCTCGACGCCTTCATCGATCGCCGGCCGCTCGCCGCGGCAGCCGATTTCGCCCGCCGCGCCGCATGAGCCGGGCCAGTTCTCAGGAGACCGACATGTCCATCGACACGATCTGGTACACACGTTGCCCGGTGCCGACCGCCTTCGCGATTGCGGTCAAGCTCGGCTGGCTCGACGAGGAGTTCGAGCGGGACGGCATCGTCTTCCGCTCGCTGGCCTCGTCGCTCGACCCGGTGGTCCGGCAGTCGCATTTTGCCCACACGCAGCCGAATTCGACTCGCCACGGCGGCGCCATCCCGCCGCTGGTCACGCGCTCGAGAGGCCGCGACCTCCGCCTCGTCGGCCTGTCCGTCACGTCGTGGCGGCAGCAGGTGCTGGCCCTTCCCGGCAGCGGCATCAAGGGCGCCGCCGATCTGAAGGGCAGGCGCCTGTCCATCCCGCGCCGGGTCAACGATCCCATCGACTTCTGGCGGGCGACCGTCCTGCGCGGGTTCGACCTTGTGCTGAGCCAAGCGGGGCTCACCTTCGACGATGTCGTGCCGGTCGATTTCCAGATCCAGCGGCGCTTCATCGACGATGCCACCGCGACCACCGACCGTTCCGAGATCCTGTGGAACGCCGGCTTCATGCTCGGATACCAGCGGGACGAGGCGGCGGCGCTGCTGCGCGGCGATGTCGACGCGATCTTCACGCAGGGCGGCGGCGGGGTCACCGTGCTGGGCTATACCGGCGCGCGGGTCGTGGCGGAGGTCGACGATTCCGGCGACGACCTCGCCAGCTTTGTCAACAACCAGCCCTTCACCCTGACCGTCAGCGGCGCGCTCGCCGACGTGCGGCCGGACATCCCGGCGCGCCTCGTGGCCCGGGTTCGCGAGGCGGCCGGCTGGGCCCATGATAACGAGCGCGAGGCCAAGCGCATCATCGCCGCCGAGACCGGCCTGCCGGAGCAGTTCGTCGACCATGCCTATGGGCCGAAGGTCCATCAGCAGCTCGACATCGATCTGACGCCGCGCCGGGTCGCCGCCCTTCAGACCCTGCACGACGATCTGCTGTCGCGCGACTTCCTCGCGCGGCCGCTCGATCTCGATGCCTTCATCGACCGCCGTCCGCTTGCCGGGGCGTCCGACTTCGCCCGCCGCGCCGCCTGAGACGCGGCTTGAGGATCCAGAGGAGACCGACATGACCATCGACACGATCTGGTACACGCGCTGCCCTGTCCCGACCGCCTTCTCGGTGGCCGTGCGCCTCGGCTGGCTCGACGAGGAATTCGGCCGCGACGGCATCGCCTTCCGCTCGCTCGCCTCGTCGGACGACCGCACCGTCCGGCAGTCGCATTTCGACCACACCCAGGCGAACTCCATCCGCCATGGCGGGGCCATCCCGCCGCTCGTCACACGCTCGCGCGGCCGCGAGCTCAAGATCGTCGCGCTGTCGCGCAGCTGGGTACGTCAGGTCGTGCTGGCGCTGCCGGGCAGCGGCATTTCGGACGCGCGCGGACTGGCCGGCAAGCGCGTCGCCATCCCGTGCCGGGCCAACGACTCGATCGATTTCTGGCGGGCCTCCGTCCTGCGCGGCTTCGAGCTGGTGTTGAAAACGGCGGGCCTGACACTCGACGATGTCGTCCAGGTCGACCTGCCCATCGGGCGCACCTTCGTCGACGACACGAGCCAGGCGAGCGGCGGCTCGGCCAGCCTGTGGGACGCGAGATCGGCCTTCGGCTTCCATCGCGACACGATCGCCGCCCTGGTTCGCGGCGAGGTCGACGCGATCTATGTGGGCGGCGGCGGGGGCGTGCTCGCGCAATCCTTCCTCGGCGCGCGGATCGTCGCAACGGTGCCGCACACGGACGATCCGTCGGGCTGGGTCAACAACCAGCCTTACCCCCTGACGGTGAGTGGCAGCCTGGCCGGCGAACGGTCGGATCTGACGGTTCGCCTCGTCGCCCGTCTGCGTCAGGCAGCGGAGTGGGCGCGCGAGAACGAGCGCGAGACCAAGCGCATCATCGCCGCCGAGACCGGCCTGCCCGAGGAGCTGGTCGACGTGGCGTACGGGCCGAAGGTCCACGAGGAACTCGGCATCGACCTCTCGCCGGCGAACATCGCTGCGCTGCGCACCATCCACGACCATCTGCACGACCACGGCTTCCTGTCGAAGCCGGTCGATCTCGACGAGTTCATCGACGGGCGGCCGCTCGCCCGCTCGGCGGACTTCGCCGGACGGCCGGCGGCCAAGCTGGTCGCGGCGGAGTAGCGGGAATGGCGGCCTTGGCCTTCGCCCCGTCGCTCTCTCCGGAGACGCCGGTTCTGCGTGACGACGCCGAGGCCCTGGAAGCAGCCGAGGCGCTTGCCGCCTGGCTGCTCACCGGTGCGTCCGAACGCGACCGGCTCGGGACGGTTCCCTACGAGGCCTTGAGGCGGCTCGCCGCCTCGGGCCTGCTCGGGATCACCGTCCCGAAGAGCCATGGCGGGGCGCGGGTGACCGCCGAGACGGTCGTCCGCGTCTTCGCGATCCTGGCGGCGGCGGATCCGGCGATCGCCCAGGTGCCGCAGAACCATTTCTGCTTCGTCGAATCGATCGTGGTCGACGGCACCGGCCCGCAGAAGGATTTCTTCTTTCCGAAATTCCTGATGGGCGCGCGGCTGGGCAACGCGCTCTCCGAGCGCGGCACGAAGGGCGTGCTCAATTTCGAGACCAGGCTGCAGCGCGGCGCCGATGGCGTGCTCCGCCTCAACGGCACGAAATACTACTGCACCGGCGCGCTCACGGCGGACTTCATCCCGGCCTTCGCCATCGATGATGAGCAGCACCTGGTCATCGCGTATATCGACCGTCACGCGGAGGGCGTGACCGCCGAGGAAGACTGGCACGCCATGGGCCAGCGCGCCACGATCAGCGGCACCGTCCGCTTCGTCGACGTGGTCGTGCCGGATGACCGCGTGCTGCCCTATTGGCGGCACTACGAAGCACCGCAGGCCTCCGGCGCCTTCGGACAGATCATCCACGCCGCGATCGAGGTGGGCATCGCTCGCGGTGCGCTCGCCGAGGCCGCCGAGTTCATCCGCACCAAGACCCGTCCCTGGTTCGAAAGCGGGCTGGACCGCGTCGCCGACGAGCCTGTCGTGATCCATCGCTTCGGCGAGCTCGAGGTGAAGACCCGCGCGGCCGAGCAGCTGCTGTTCGAAGCGGGCAGGGCGATCGACCGGGCCTGGGCCGATCTCGACGCGGACACGGCGGCGGAGGCTTCGCTCGCAGTGGCTGCGGCAAAGGCGTTCGGCGGCGACGTGGTGCTCGAGGTGACGAACGAGATCTTCTCCTTCGCCGGGTCGAGCGCCGCCGACGACCGGTTCAACCTGCACCGGCACTGGCGCAACGCACGCACCCACACGCTGCACGATCCCAACCGCTGGAAATACCACCACCTCGGCAACTTCGCCCTGAACGGCGTGCGCCCGCCGAACCACGGGCTGGTCTGACGGCCGCAACTCGAGAGGAGCAGTCTCATGTCGATACAGCCGCCACGCTTCGGCATCTGGTCCCTGGTCTATGGCACGTGGGCCTCGATGCACCACCCGGAGGACCCGCCCGACGCCTCGTGGGAGCGCAACAAGCGGCTGGTCCGCGAGGCCGAGGCGCTTGGCTTCGACTCGACGCTGGTCGCCCAGCACATCGTCAACCCGTTCGGCGAGCAGTATGACCAGCTCGAGACCTGGACGGCATCGGCCGCGCTTGCGGCGGTTACCGACAAGATCGAGATCATCGCCGCGATCAAGCCCTATCTGATCCATCCGGTGGTGCTGGCGAAGCAGGCGCTGCAGATCGAGGAGATCAGCCGCGGCCGCTTCGCCATCAACCTCGTCAACGCCTGGTTCAAGCCGGAATTCGAGAAGGCGGGGATCGTCTTTGCCGACCACGACGAGCGCTACGCCTACGGAAGCGAATGGCTCGCCGTGGTGCGAGAGCTGATGAGCGGCCGGCGGGTCGACTTCAAGGGAAAGTACTTCACCGTCGACGGCTACCAGCTGAAGCCCAAGGACCGGTTCCGCGAGCGCCCGACCATCTATGTCGGCGGCGAATCCGACGCGGCGCGCGGCCTCGTCGCCGATGCAGCCGATGTCTGGTTCATCAACGGCCAGCCGGTGCCGGACGTTCAGCGCCTCATCGCCGACGTCGCCTCACGGCCTCGGTCGGGGCCGCCGGTGCGCTTCGGGCTTGCCGCCTTCGTCATCGCCCGCGAGACCGACGAGGCGGCGCAGGAGGCGTTTGCCGATGCCTGGAAGCTCTCCGAGCTCGACAAGCCGGCCCGCGCTTCGATCTTCGGCAATGCCGATCCCAAGGCGGTGATGTTCCAGACCTTCGCGAAGCTCCCGCATATCGGCACCAATGGCGGCACCGCGGCCGGCCTGGTCGGCAGCTACGACACCGTGGCGCAGCGCATCCGCGAGTTCGCCGATCTGGGGATCGAGCTCTTCATGCTGCAGTTCCAGCCCTTCGAGGCTGAGATGCGGCGCTTTGCTCACGAGGTCATCCCGCGGGTGCGGAGCGCTTATCCTTCGGCAGTAGCCGTTGCGGCAGAATAAATTCGAGATTGGGCTCCGGAATGTCGTCGAGGCGAATGATTGGTCCGTTCGCACTCGCAGTAGGAGGCCGATCGGATCGCCTTTGCCCGGCAGTTCCCGGATCAGCAGAGCGATTTGCAAGCTACGGAACGCGCCGCCGATCCTCGATGCCCTAGCTGCTCCGATACTGATGGTTGTCCAGGTCGATATCACTCTCGATCAAGAGGCTCTCCATCGTCAGCCGCCACGAGCGGCGCTACCTTATCGGTAGCGCCGCTCGCCGCTCCGGCATCGATGTCCGATCGACAGAGGGCTCGTGCTATGACCGCCACCCTTCCACACGCAGCGGGAAGGCGAAGCGATCCACCGGCATGATGGGCTTGTCCGCAACACGGCGCTCCACACTGGCGGTCACCTTGTGCGGCTCGCCGCTCACATCGTCATTCGAGCCAAACGGTCTCGTCATGCCCGGACACCAGTAGCCGTAACCAGCTGGGCGACTGCAGCTAACGTCATCGTCGAACCAGTAATGAGCTAGGCGGTACGCCCGCAGCCGCTCGGTGATCTCGTCGGTCTGGAACCACTCAATGTCTAGAAAGCAGACGTGGAGGCTGCACCGGGACATCGAGGCTGCGCGCATCGCAGCCAGCAGTTCCTTGACCGTCGCCTCTGTGCGGAAGTCGACCGAGACTTTCTTGTTTAACAACTCAGTTACGAGCGGCATGACATCGTCCGCTCGCACATAGCCGCCGATCTTCATGATGACGGTGTCCGTTTCCTCGCCCACAAAGGTTTCGTCATCCTCCGCTCGCGGGTAGAGGCCGGGGCGGATCGGTGGTGCTGGCGGCGGCGGCGTACGTGGACGGCCATTCGCCGTGCTCGCGGGGTCATTCGGCATCGTCGGGTCGGCACTGATGTGTGTCATGTTAATCTCCGTAGAGTGGTTAGAGGTAAGGTGCAGGCGCTACAGGCGTCGGTTGCACCGCCGGTCGATCCGGTCTCGAACGAGACCGGTGCTGCCCGTCGGCAAGTCAGTGATTCGGGTCGGATACCGCGATCTTGAGGTGGCTGAACTGCCTCTCGTGCGGTGGATCGCCGCTTTGGCCTGGGTGGCTGTGATCGGATCGCCGGGTTCGCGTTTGACGCCGCGAACGGGCAGCGGCTTAGCGGCCGTCGTCGAGCCGCCGCCGCGCCGCCTCGGCGGAGGCGCGACCCGTTCGGGCGGAGTCTCCCTGCGCTCGCCGTCGCCGTCCTTCTGGGCTGGCGGCTTGCTTGGCTGAGGCGGGTTGCGTCGCGTCGTGCGCCGCGACGCCGGCGGGCTCTTGGTCACCCGCACGGCGGTGGCGTCCGCTGAAGCCGCTCGCGACTTGATGCGCACCCCCGCGCGCGGCGCCGACGAGTCGCGAGGGCTCGGGTTGACCGCGCGGTGATCGAGACGCTTGCGGTCGGCTGCCTTTGTCGGCCCGCTGAACGAGCCGGATCGCGTGGTCTTCCGGAGCGGCCTCTCGGCGTCATTCGCCTTGCGAGGCCGTCGCGGCGCGGGCGCCAGTTTGCGGCACCACTTCTCTGCCGCCGCAGCCGAGATGAACTTGCGTCGGCCGAGCCTGTAGAACTCGGGTCCGCGACCGACGCGCCATAGCGCATAGAGTGTCGACTTCGGGATGCGGTAGGCCGTGCAGAACTCGGAAAGTGTCAATGCCTTGGTGTTCATGTCGAGCCTCGTGTGTCGGTTGGAGGAGACCGGTCTGGCCGGGCGGCTGATCGCCGCCCGCAGAAAATTAGCTTTCGACGGGATCTGTTCGGGTGCGCCTGAACCTCGCTTTACCGGGTCTTAAGCGGCACCGACCGGGCGCATCGGTTCGCCTCAGGCAGGCGACATGGTGGTGCCGGGTTGGGCTTGGCGGGGGCAGCGGCACATCGGACGGCGGTCCGCTCGACACGCCGCATCCTTGGTCGGGTGATTGCCGGTTAGTCGGGCGGTCGCGCACGGCGACGCCAAACGCGTTCCGGTCCGCTGCAGCCGACCCAGAGTTGGTCGCGCACAGAGCACGTCGACGCATCGCACGACGAACCGCTTGCCCGCCCATCGGTGGTTGGAAGCCGACCGGCGGGACTCACTTCGTGTGGTCGTTTCCGTGAGTGCCCGAGAGTCTGCGTCTCTTCCGGTCCAGCACCAGCGCGTCCGCGTCGCGTCGCAGCGCGTTCAGGAACCCTTCGCCAGCGTTCCGCGGCGTCGAAGGATAAGAAGGTGCGTGACCCTACCGTATGTGAGACCGGGCTGAGACCTTCCTGCCAGAGTGCGTACAAGGGGAAGCGAGGCAGCCGGTGAGCGGCTAAGAACTCGTCCACGGTGAACACGAGGGCGGGCATGCGGGGACTCCCTGAGACGCAGTCGCGTACCTCAGGGCTTTAGCGCTTTCGGAGTTGGTGCCCGTCTCGCGCTTCGGAACAGTTATTGAGCGCGCGGCGGCGACCACCAACTGACCCAACACGGTCGTGCGTCCAGCCAGTCGGTAGCGGGGCCGGCGTCGGTGCGAGAAGCCGCATCCTGGAGTCGGGTCATCGCCTGCTCGTCGGGCGGTCGCGCACGACGACGCGAAACGCGTTCAGGTCGGCTGCGTCCGACCGAGAGTCGGTCACGCGCATCGCAGCTTGCAGATGACGACCACGAGGGCGTTAGTGGTCCGGGTGGACCCGCGTCACGCTGGACATCGTCTCAGGCTGGTGCAGCGTGTCGCTACCTGTCGCAACGTCATTGGGGGAAGATTTGGGGTATAAACTTCAAATCGATAATCTAACTGATTATAATAGCGCTTAAATCTGTCGTAATGTTGCGGACATCCCCTCCGCCACCCAGTCTCTGTCCGGACCGGACACATAGGTAACAGAACGTACCTAAGACATAGGTAACAACCTCGGGCCGAACGGGTTGTCGAGGGGTTGTAGGGTTTTCTGTTCCAAGTCGATATATCCGAGATCGTAGTGCAT
>Ga0209579_10003840_pt1 | contig 10714 bp, 8 predicted proteins | sample Coa_R1_2_FD_187152 | JGI IMG/M metagenome (GOLD analysis project Ga0209579, IMG submission 187152) | Surface soil microbial communities from Centralia Pennsylvania, which are recovering from an underground coalmine fire - Coalmine... | ecosystem: Environmental > Terrestrial > Soil > Unclassified... | reverse complement strand
CATCGCCATCCCGCGGTACTTCCGCCACTCCGCCAAGTCAACCGAATCAGAACCGTTATCCGCCAGCGCCGCCGCACCCGACGCTGTGAAAGCCAACGCCCCTAAAATCGAAGTAGCATCGCAGCCCGTAACTCAACCGCTGTCTCAGCCTGCCGCACAACCGATGTCCAAGCCGACGATTCAACCAGCGGCAAAACCCACGCCTCCACCGGCCTCCGCGAAACCGGAACCTGCTCCCAAACCTGCCGCCCATGTGAGCTCACCGCGCAAGAGTCCGCCTGATCCCGAACCGTTCGCAGCCAAAAAGCCAGCTGCTCTCGCACCCGCTTCGCCAAGTCCGCACCCGGCTATCAACTCACCTGCCTCAACACCAGCTCGCGGCCAGGTCGCGCACAAAGCGATGCCCGACGTCTCCCAAAAAGCTCTCGAAACAATTCGCGGCAAAGTGCGCGTCAGCGTAAAAGTGAATGTCGACGCCTCAGGCAAAGTCACCAACGCCGCATTCGAAGCCCCCGGCCCCAGCAAATATTTCGCCGACGCTGCAATCCACGCCGCCAAGAATTGGACCTTCGCTCCACCAAGTTCCAACGGCGACAAACTTCCAAGCGAATGGCTACTCCGCTTCGAATTCGCCCCCGCCGGCACAGAAGCATTCTCAGCAGAGCTCAATCCTTAAATAAGGCTCCCAGTAGGGGCGCGTCTAAGACGCGCCCGCGAAGCCCACTCCGCGCGCCATCCATTCACGTGAAGCCCACCCCCTGCCCATTTCATTTATGCGGCGCCCACCCACCGCAAAAGCCGCAACTCCGACCGAGGTGCTCACCAGGCACAAGGCATCGTCCTGTTATTCTCTGCATCTTTTCCAATTCTCAATTCCGTCCCCAATCCTCAGTCGGTTCCCACCGCGCCACGTTTTCCATTTTCCCCGCATTCTGATACGCTCTCTCTTTACCGAAATCGTCGCGAGGTCGAGCAGGCCAATTGCTGCGGTTCGAGCGGCCCCGAATTTCTAACCGCAACAAAAACGGCATTTTCGCGCAGCAGGCCAATTCCGCGCGAAGGAGACAATCCGTGGCAGACCTGATGAGAACCTCGAATCCGGCCCTCAACGAGCGCGCATTTCAAGGTGAACGCGCCGTTCTCGGCGACACGATGACGCTGCAAGGCACCGTCAATAAGACGGGCGTGCTGCTGATCTGCGTCATCGCCACCGCGGCCTGGACTTGGAATCTTTTTCTGCATTCGCACTCGCAGCAAACCGTGATGCCGCTTGCGCTCCTCGGAGGCATCGGCGGCTTGATCGTCGCGATGGTCACGATTTTCAAGAAGCAGTGGGCCGGAATCACCGCTCCGATTTACGCGCTGCTCGAAGGCCTCGTGCTCGGAAGCATCTCGGCGATGCTGGAATTGCGCTTCCCGGGAATCGCGATTCAGGCCGTCAGCTTGACCTTCGGCACGCTCGTCGTTTTGCTTCTCGCATACCGCTCGGGGCTGATTGCCGTCACCGAAAAATTTCGCCTCGGCATCATTGCCGCGACAGGCGGTATCGCGCTTTTCTACATCGTCGAAATCGTGCTCGGATTCTTCGGCATCCATTTCACCGCCATCAATGGATCGGGCGCGATCGGAATCGGCTTCAGCGTTTTTGTCGTGATTATCGCGGCACTCAATCTCGTACTCGATTTTGATTTCATCGAGACCGGCGTCCGCGTCGGCGCGCCGAAATATATGGAGTGGTACGGCGCGTTCGGCCTGATGGTCACGCTCATCTGGTTGTATTTTGAAATTCTGCGTTTGCTGTCAAAAATTCGCAGCCGCGATTAATCCGCGGGCTGCCATCGTTCGATGCCTGTTGACCGAGATCTCGCAGTCAAGTTGCTTCGAGATCTCGTCGCAATCGAGTCCGTAAATCCCACGCTCGTTCCCGGCGCTCGAGGCGAAGCTGCCGCCGCGGAATTTCTGTGCAAATTTCTTTGTGAGCGCGGAATTCCTGCGGACCTCGAAGAAGCAGCGCCGGGCAGGCCCAACGTCGTAGCGCTGCTCTCTCCAGCGACAGCCAAAGCGAATCGCAGCGAAAAAGAATCAGCGGCGCTGGCGATTCTTGTCCACATCGATACGGTCGGCGCCGGCGACATGCCCGACCCGTTCACGCCGCGCGAGCACGAGGGCCGTCTCTACGGCCGCGGCGCATTGGATATCAAGAGCGGCGTCGCCGCGATGTGCGCAGCCGCGATTGCGGCTCGCGATGCTGGGGCGATTCAAAAGCCGCTGCTAATCGCGGCAGTGGTGGATGAAGAGTGCGACAGCATCGGCACCGAAGCGTTGCTCAAGCGCCACACGGCAGATGCAGCAATCGTGATCGAGCCGACCGATTTGCGCCTCACCATTGCGCACAAGGGCTATGCCTGGTTTGAAATTGTGACGCAAGGCCGCGCCGCGCACGGCAGCCTGCCGTCGGAAGGCCGCGACGCGATCCGCATGATGGGCCGCGTGCTGAAAATTCTGGATGCGCTCGATCGCAAACTCGCGTCTCTTGCCACGCATCCGCTCCTCGGCCACGGTTCGCTTCACGCTTCTTTGATTTGGGGCGGCCAGGAACTTTCAAGCTATCCCGCAGAGTGCCGCTTGCAGCTCGAGCGCCGAATGCTGCCCAAAGAATCTGCAGGCGAAATCGAAGTTGAATTGCGCAGCCTTGTCGCGGGACTCTCCGCTCGCGATCCGGATTTTCGCGCCACGGTGCGCGGACTCGGCTCGCGTCCAGCATACGAAATCGCGCCAGACGCACCGATCGTGCAACTCGTCAGCAACGCAATTCGGAAAATCCTCGGTGCGAGCGCCGCAGAGCAGTTGGTCGGCATGGCAGCATGGACAGACACTGCGCTACTCGCCGGTGCGGGCATTCCCGGAATTGTCTTCGGCCCCAGCGGCCGAGGACTCCACGGAAGAGAGGAGTACGCGGAGCTAGATTCCGTGGTTCAATGCGGCGAGATTCTGCTGGAAGCAATCAGGTCAGCCTGCAGCCAGTAGCAATCTAGCCAAGCATTTTATGGCTGTACGCTGCGTTCCAAATTGGTAACATTTCCTCCCCGCTGAAGTTGCCCCACCTTCTTGACACTTACTGCTCGTACCTCCAAATGAAGGCATGTGAGGCAGTTGCGCTCTGCTAGGGCTGGCCTTCTGAATGCACCTTTAACACCGACTTATAGGGCTCGCCTACGTTCTTTCTCTAGCTATGCCCGGAGGTGTGAGCGTGAGAGAGCTGAAAACAACGTCCGATACGCGCCGAGGTGGGAAACAGGCGTGCGGCTTTTCGATGATCGAGATGTGTGTGGTGATTGCGATCAGTCTAGTAATCGCCGGAATCGCGATCATCCAGGCACAACCGGCGCTGATGCAAATCCATGCCAACAACGCGAAGGATGAAGTTCAAGGCGCGTTGCGCCAGGCACGGGAGACCGCCATTTCTGACCGGCGCGACGTGCAAGTGGAGTTCCTTGTTAACCCTCCTGCCAATCCTCCGGGGTCGTACGTGCGGCTGACGCGACTCGGCGGCCTATGTTGTGCGAACACCGTGATTCTCCTGATGCCGATTTCAAATAGCGTGATTTTCACGACCTTTGCCGGAGAGCCTGATTCGCCGGACGGTTTTGGCAACGGCGGCGCGATCTTTTTTGGCGGGCTCGCGGGAGGTCCTCCAGCCGGAATGATGTACCAGAGCGACGGCAGCTTCGTAGGAGTCGGAACCGGGCTGCCGATCAACGGCACCGTGTTTTTGGGCGTTCCGGGTCAGCCGACGACAGCCCGGGCGATCACTGTGCTCGGAGCCACCGGCCGCGTGCGGTCCTATCACATTTCGGGGACAACGACATGGTTCGACTAACGGGAAGGCGTGCCGCGATGCGGGACAAGATACGGCGCAATTCAAGCCTGGGATTTACGGTGATCGAAACGCTGGTGGCCATCGTTGTCCTGGCGGTGGGCGTTCTGGGACTGGCCGCGATGCTGGCCACGAGCATGGCTTATATGAGTACTTCGAAAGAGGACTACATCGCGCAACAGAAAGCGGCGGAAGCAGTGGAGTCGATTTTCACTGCGCGCAATACCGGCTTGAAGACATGGAATTCGATCTGCAACATCGGCTCGCCGATATGTCCCACAGGGATTTTCACGGCTGCGCCCACCCAGCTTTGCGACGCAGGACCTGACGGGATTCTTGGAACTGCCGACGACAACTGCGCAATCATCGACAGTCTCCTGACGCCGGGACCGGACGGAAAGCTGGGAACGGCGGATGATGTGCTGATTCCACTGGATACGTATAGCCGCACGATCACTATAACCGCCATTCCGGGAAACGCTGACCTGCGCCAGATCGCGGTAACGGTCACCTACATTTCTGGCCGATTCAACAAGAGCTATACGCTGACCACAAATATTTCGGCGTTTTCATAGGGATTTGCAAGGGAGACCAAGGATGAAGCGCGAAGCCGGATACAGCCTGATGGAGCTGTTGGTGGCCACAGCACTGATGCTGATCATCGTGGGCACTCTGATGAAAACACTTTCCGATGCCGCATACGCGAATGAGGGCGTCACCCTGCTTGCCAACTCGCAGGAAAATCTGCGCGCGGCGATGAATTACATGGTGAAAGATATCATCGAAGCGGGCGAAGGTTTGCCACAAGGCGGAATCACGATTCCGAATGCTGCAACGGTCCTGAATCCGACTCCGGCGGTCGCTTCCCTCATCAACCGTCCAGGACCCGTGGGAGGACCGGCGACCTTTCCGGCGAGCTATACAACACTTCCCGCGATTACGGATGGATTTCAGCAAGGCCCCTTAGCCGTGACGCCGAACCCGAACGTCCCCGGCGGAATTTTGCTCGGCAATCCGACCGACTTTATAACCATCGTGTATGCCGACACATCGATTCTCGACGCAGCGAACAATACGCTCGATTCGTTTCCGGTGTATCTGGCGCCGAGCGCAGGTCCTCCGGCTTCTGCAGGCTGTGGCGGAAAGATTTTGGCGGACGGCAGTTCGGTGACTTTCGACAAAGCATGCATCACGCTGCCTACGGACAACACGCAGATCAGTCCCGGCGATTTGATCATGTTCACCAATGCGAATGGTACGACTTTGCAGACGGTGTCTTCTGCTGTGGGCCAAGTGGTGAATTTTCTTCCCAACGATGCATTTGGCCTGAATGCAACCGGCCAGCCGAGCGGAACGATTCTCAATATTCAGAACGGCGTGGCGTCGCCGGGCGGCCCCTATCCGCCGACAACCTGCACGCGGATCTGGATGATTACGTATTACCTGAATACCGCGAATCAGAGCCGGCCTATGCTGATGCGCCAAATAAACTTTCAGCCGGCACAACCGGTCGCCGAAGTGATCGAGGATCTGGCGATTGCCTACGACATCAACGGAGGCCTCGCAAGTACCGGCCAGATCGCGCCGAGCTCACCCAACTCCGTGCGGAAAGTGAACCTCTCGCTGGGATCGCGTTCGGACAGCGCCTTTACGCGGAACCAGGCATATTTCCGGAACAATTTACAAACGCAGGTCAGTGTCCGCAGCCTGGCTTTCTTTTCCGATTTCCAGTAATCGTCGCAAAGGAGAGACGCGGTGAGGAATTGTCGCGAACAAGGCATGGCAATGGTAACCGCCCTTCTGGTGCTATTGCTGATTTCCGCCATGATTGTGGGCATGTCCTGGCTGGTGTTGACCGACAAAAAGCTGGGAGGCAACAATGCCGACCGGCAGACCGCTTTTTATGGCGCCGAGGCGGGGATGGAAGCGCTCACGACCCAATTGCAATCCGCCTTCGTCAACAACTACGCATTGAGCTCAAGCGACATCACAGCAATTGTCAACACTACGCAGACGGCGACGAATAATATTCCGGGAGTCAGTTACCTGGCGCCGGACGGCACCAATGGATTTGTGATCAAGTTTACGCCCGATCCATCACCAAGCAACGCGGGCAATCCACTCGCTCAGCAACACACAATTCTTTCGGGCACGTATGCGGGGCTGGTTGGTTTACTGACTCCGTATACCATGCAGGTGACTTCACGGACGGCTTTTGGTTCCGAAGCACGGCTTCAGAGAACTGTGCAAACGGTGGCGATCCCGGTGTTTCAGTTCGGGCTTTTTTCTGACACGGACCTGGACTTTTTCGCCGGCCCGGACTTCAACTTCGGGGGCCGGCTTCACACCAATGGCAACCTGTGGCTGGCCGAGAACGGCGGAACGCTCACCCTCGCGGGTAAGACGACAGCCGTAGGGGAAGTGATTCGCACTAACCTTGAGAATGGATATCCGACCACGAGCAGCTACAACACCACGGTGAATATCACAACGAATCCGGGATCGAACAGCTACGCGAACCTGACCACGTCGCAAGGCAGTGTAACCGGTACAAGCTACTTTGGCGCAGTCAGTGCGGCGCTCAACGAGCCCGCGTTCAAGAATCTGACGGTGTCACCATACAACGGCAACCTCGGGAACGGCTACACAGGCGTAAAACCCTTAAACCTGACCATCGCTACTCCCGCACTAGGGGGCACGCCGATCGACATGATCCGCATGCCTGTGCAAGGGGAATTCACAGCGAATCCCGGAAAACTGAACGAACGCTATTACAGCAAGGCTAGCTTGCGCATTCTGCTCGCAGATTATGGTCCGTCTGGGGGATGCACGGACAGCGATCTCGTCAACATGCCGTATGCATCAGCAAATCCACCGATTGATTTGGCGTCGATGGCGTGGGATGCGGCTAGCCCGGCGGGCGCCGGACAAGTAGCTCAGACACCGCCTCCCACTTTAGGACTCACGGGAGTGGGGGCCACGGTGTTTTCGATGCCTGTTTCTGCGGCGGCCGGTGCTGCTTATGCAGGGACAGCAAATACGAATGACGGATACTGGGTTAAGAAATGGTTCCCGATTGAGACGGGTTGCATCAAGATCGACTACCAGCAGAAAACTGTTCTAGCCTGGACCGACGTGACGAAGGAGATTCTGCAGCTCGGTTGGACTGGCCGCAACATTAATCCGAATACGTCAGCGGTGGCACCGCAACGTCCCAACCTGCCCGGTGGTCAAGTAAGCGCGTCCGGCCCCACGATCAATGGCGGCGTGGCTACGATCCCCTGTAACGCGGGCGGTGATCCCAGCCCGAACGCTGTAATTCGCCTCTCGAGGGTCCGTGACAATCCGTCAACCGGAACGTGCCTGCCCGGAAGCAACGGATACGATATTTGGCCAAACGTACTTTACGATACTCGCGAAGGACTGCTTCGGGATCAGGCCCTCGCAGGCAACGCTGTGACGCTGGCGGGCGCGATGCACTATGTCGAGCTGGACATCAACAATCTGGATAAGTGGTTTTCCGGCACGCTGGGTGCGAGCGGCACGAGCGCGAACAATACTACAGGCTATACGGTCTATTTCTCCGATCGCCGCGGCGACCGGAAGGACCCAAATCCTCCGCCGTCGGTTGGCACGACCCCAACGAAGACAGGCGCGTTCGGCTTTGACGATTTGGTGAACTCGGCCAATGCGAACGGTTGCCCGAACAACACGCTGGAGGGCGCCGAGGATTTCGAATCGGACTTCTCGATGGGAGTGGACATGAACCCGCCGGCGACTCCGCGAAACTATGGCGAGTGGTTTCCGAGCGATGCGATAAATGTGAGCAACAATCCAACCTTGTGGACGTACGGCGGACAAGCAATGCAGTTGACGGGCATCTTCGACGCGACGGCGCCCGCGGCGATCTTGAGCAACCCCACGTGTGCAGGAACCGGAACAGACTGGCCATTCGCGGTGGCGGCCAATGCCCAGGATCTTCGCGAGAATCCGCCCGCTTTCTTCCGTCGGGCATTGAAGCTTGTGAATGGGAGCACCATCTCGATTGGAACTTGCGACGGAGTAGCTTGCGGACTGACGGTGGTGGCTGAGAATCCAATCTATGTCCAGGGCGACTACAACGCAGGAATCAATGGCAATTTCTCGACCCCGTTCGTGGCGGCCGCGGTAATCGGAGATGCGGTGACGCTACTCTCTGACAACTGGAATGACGTGAATTCGTTTGCCTTTCCGTACACGCTCGGCTCGCGGGCAGGGAACACCACCACATACCGCATGGCTGTAGTGGGCGGCAAGACGATTCCGTTCAAGCAGCCGACGGTGAGCTGTGGCACCGCGGCATGTTCCGCAGACTTCGGCACCGATGGCGGGGCGCACAACTTCCTGCGGTACATCGAGCAATGGAGCGGCACGCTCTGGTACAAGGGCTCCCTTGTGAGCCTGTATTACAGTCACCAGGGCGTGGGCACATTCAAGTGCTGCGCAACGGTGTACAGCCCGCCGACCCGCGGATACAGCTTTCAAACGGAGTTCCTGACTCCGAGCCTGCTGCCGCCGCGAACGCCGATGTTCCAGGCGATCAACACGATCGGATTTTCACAGGTCGTGCTGCCGACGCAGTAGAAACAGTTCCCCCCGCAACACCCCTAGCGGCTCCCGTTCCTCCCGGGAGCCGCTTTTATTTTGGGGCGCGGCTCGCTGGCGAATCAGGGCGAAGCGGGGCGGGTGCGAGGGTTGAAATTTGTGTTGGCTGCGGGCGCGGTGCAGGTGGGCGCCGCCGGCGGGCCGCACAGGCTTGCGAGCGGATCGCTGAGGTTGGCGGGGGTGACCAAGCCTTCGAGTGGCTCGGCATAGATTTTGTAGTTGTGATTTAGCGGGAGGCGCTGGATTTGGTAAGAGCCATCGAACTGCAACTTCTGGCTGGCGACGTTGCAGCTCCAGCCGCCGAGGGCTGCCGCGATTACGGATCCCGTGTCCGCGTCGACCGCGACTACATGGGCGCCAAAGATTCCTGTGACGAATGATCCAGTTGCTGGGGCGGGGATATTCGCGAGCGCGAAGCGATTGGCGGGAAGAATTTGCCCGCTGATTGTCCCGATGTTTACGGAATCGGCGGGATCGGGATAGAGAGAGCGGATGCCGGCGCGGTCGTCGTCGGAGAGAGGGCCATCGGGGGCCTGCGCGGCGGGGCGATCGCCGAGAAATTGCCCGGGAGGCGGCGCGTAGGGAAACATCAGAGCGCGCCAGACTGCGGAATGATCGAGACCGAACCAATGGCCGAGTTCATGGGCGAGAAGCGATTCGAGATCGTAGGCGCCCTGGCCTTGAGTAGTGGCGAGCGCGGCGGGAGTTGCGTAGGTGGCCTGGTTATCGTTTCGGAATAGCGTGTCGGCATCGAGGATTTGGCCGGCGAAAGATGCCGGGCCGCTGGCGCCTATGGAAACTCCCGGAGCGTTCGCGGTGATCACGCGGGTGAAGGCGAGGACGCCGGAGGTAAAGGCGGAGCTGGATTGGTTGAAGCAGATTGTGTTGAGGCCGTCGGCGTTACTCTGCTGATCGTTGGTGCAGGAATTCGCGGCGGCGACGCGCGCCAGTGAGGCGATGAAGCCGGGATGGGAGGTGGCGTTGAAGGTGGTGCCGGGGACGCCGCTCCATGCTTCGAAGGAGGCTGAGATGGATTGCTCGATTTCGTTGAGTTGGGCGGGCGTGCCTTGGGCGGCGACGGTGAGGATCGTGTTGGTGGGGAGCGGGAGGGAGGTGCTCCAGCGGCGATTGAGCGGCGAGGCGAGCGTGAGATTCCAGCGGTTTGGTTGCGGGCAGCCGCCTGCGAGGGGGACGGTGGAATCGGTGGTGTAGCTGAAGGCGTCTGGCGTGTGAACCGCGGTGAAAATCAAAAGGCACAGTGTGGCGAGTGCGACGGGACGCTTCACTGGCGGCTTCCTTGCGCGGCTTGGGGATGGGCGTCGGCTGAGGCTGTAACCAGGGAACGGAATGCGCTGACTGGCATTTTGCGGATGCCTGCAGTTTCAAAGTTGTGCGCTGCCGGATCGAAAACGGGGAAGGCGGCGGTGTCTTGCGTGACGATTTCCTCGCCGGTTGTGCGGTTGCGGCCGATTCGGAAAGTGCCCTGCATCCAGCTGACGATCGAGAAATCCTGAGCCGGAGTGCGCTCGAGAAACAGAATTAATTCTTCGCCCGGTGAGAATCGTGGCACGCCGGAGACTGTGGACGTGAAATTTCCGGCTTGGCCGCCGAGCAGGCGGACTGTGATCTGCGCGGGGGCGGAGCCTTTCCAGACTTCCTCCACGTCGAAAGTGGTGAAGGTCCAGATTTCACCAGCTTCCCAGCGGGTGATATTTGCGACGGATCGCGCGCGGACGACTGTGTGAGCCACGCGTGATAAATCGGCGACGGACATGCGCTTGAGCGTTGTGGCGCGGGTTAGCGAGTAGCTTGCCGCAAGCGAAGCGGATATGAATGCGAGGGCGGCGAGAGTTCGAATTATTTTCGTCATTTTACCTCCAAGATTCCGGTGGCTGAGGCGCGGTCGTTGTTCAGCGAAGTGATAAAAAGCGTGCGCACGCCGGGAGCCGTTGTGCTCGAAATCTGCAGATCGAGTTCGATGGTGTTAGGGAAGAGGCCGGTGATGGCTGATGCGGTGACGGGTATGTCGCCGGGCGATGTAGCGGAAGCTGCACCGGGACCTGTGAATGCATATGTCATCGTGGGGTCGAGGCCGTTACCATGAATGCACAGGCTCACTGTTTGCGTGCCGGAAGATGGACGCGTGACGGTGAGCGGCGTGCCTTCTACTTGGCAGGTTGCGTTCGTCAGCAG
>Ga0209579_10003839_pt1 | contig 10715 bp, 9 predicted proteins | sample Coa_R1_2_FD_187152 | JGI IMG/M metagenome (GOLD analysis project Ga0209579, IMG submission 187152) | Surface soil microbial communities from Centralia Pennsylvania, which are recovering from an underground coalmine fire - Coalmine... | ecosystem: Environmental > Terrestrial > Soil > Unclassified... | reverse complement strand
ACCAGCGCCATCTTTACCCCGTCAGCGCGAAAGGTAAATCCCACCGGCTCAACCGCATCGTGCGGAATCGAAAACGCATGCACATCAATATCGCCAATCGTGAAGCGCTGGCCCGCATGAATGGTTTCCACGCCGCGCAGACGCTTTTCCAGCCGCTCCGGCAGCACGCGTTTCAATTCCACAAAAGTGGGTTCGGTGACGTACAGCGGCGCTTTCCACATGCCCAGCATCTGCGGCAAGCCGCCGCAGTGGTCGGTGTGTTCGTGGGTAATCAGGATGCCGTCGAGGTGGTCAACCGTGGCTTCCACCGCCGCCAGCCGCGCCAGCGTTTCGCGTTTGCCGAGGCCGGCATCTACAAGGAGGCGGGTGCGCTCGGTTTCGAGCAACGTCAGGTTGCCCGAACTTCCCGACGCCAGAATGGACACGCGCAAGCCGATCGGTTTCCCCTGGCCGTGATTCGACGCAAACGAAAAACGGCTAACGGAATGATATGCCCAATTGCGAATCGCCAACAAGGGCAAACTGGCGGTGTGGTGCAGGATTTTTGCCGTGAATGTTGAAAAAAGATCAGCAGACTCAGCAGGTCAGCCGAGAGCGATCCAGCGAAAACCCGTTCACCGGACCCAGCACCGTGGCCGAAATCTGCTCCGGGCGGAAGAATTCCCGAGCCAGGGTTTGCACGTCCTCACGCGTAACCGCTTCAATCGAAGCCAGAATCTCGTCCAGCGAATAAAACTTACCGAAATAGATCTCCTGCCGCGCCAGGTTGGACATGCGCGAACTGGTCGATTCCAGCGAAAGCATCAGCGAGCCTTTTAAGTGGTTCTTGGCGCGTCGCAGTTCTTCGTCGCTGACCGGCGACTCTTTCATCGAACGAAACTCCGCAATCGTCAAATCCAGCACCTGGCCAACGGTTTCTTTGGCCGTGCCCGCATACACCGTCAGCATGCCCGCATCGGAATACGGCGTGATTTCGCTGAACACGGCATACGCCAGGCCGCGCTTTTCCCGAATATTCTGGAACAACCGCGAAGACATTCCGCCGCCCAGCATATTGTTCAGCACCGCGATGCCGAACCGCCGTTCGTGCGCAATCGGCAGCGACGGCACGCCGATGCACAGATGCACCTGCTCCAGCTCTTTTTTGCGCTCGACAAAAAGCGGCGCGTCGGTGCGCGGTGGCGTGTGATCCTCCAGCGCGCCGTTCGACTGCAAATGGCCAAACTCGCGCTGCACCAGGTCCAGCACGTCCTGGTGCGGCACATTGCCCGCAGCCGTCACCACCAGGTGGTCCGGCGCAAACCACTCGCGAAACCGCGTTTGCAGCGCTTCCCGGGAAAACTGTTTGACGGTTTCCGGAGTGCCCAGAATCGGCCGGCCCAGCGGATGCTCCGGCCAGAACCCCCGCGTGAAAATCTCGTGCAGCAGGTATTCCGGATTGTCGAGATCCATCTTGATCTCTTCCAGAACCACCTGGCGCTCTTTGGCCACGTCTTCGGAATCAAAGCGCGGGCGAAGCACCAGGTCGGCGATCACATCAAAAGCGATGGGCAGGTTCTGGTCCAGCACTTTGGCGTTAAAACAAATCTGCTCCTTGGAGGTAAAGGCGTCCAGCATGCCGCCGACCGAATCCATTTCGCGCGCGATGGATTCCGCAGAGCGTCGCTCCGTGCCCTTGAACACCATGTGTTCCATGAAGTGGGCCAGGCCGTTTTGTTCGGTGGCTTCCCGGCGTGAGCCGTTGCGAACCCACACGCCGATGGAAACCGAGCGGACGTGGTTCATGGTCTCGGTGACGACAACAAGACCGTTCGGCAAAACGTGACGTTGGATGTCGCGTTGTTCAGCAACCATTGTTTGCCCTCTGGCGGGCTGTCCGAAACGATTGTGACACACCCTTGTGGTAAGAGGCGAGTTAAGAATAACTAATGATAAATCAGAGACTTAGCCGTGGATATTGAGCCCACGCGATCTTTGTGCCCCGGTACCGACGCAACACCCTAGAGCAGCTTTTCGTCGGGGTGCAGCTTGCCGTATTCGCTGGTGTAATGCAGCGGCACGTCGGCATAGGTGCCCTGATCCTTGTAATACACTTCGCACATGTCGAACGGCTTCGAATAGACGTGGATGCTGACCGCGCGCTGGTTGTAGTCCGCCAGATTTAGAACCTGGTGCACCGGCTCCAGCGGATTGACGTAGGCCGGATGCGCGGCATCCATCACATAAACGTCCGTAGCGATCAGCTTGCAGGTGCCGCAGTGCGGGTCGGCGTCGGCCATGTGGCGCTCCTCCACCCGGAAATTTTGTACCTTTAGCCGGCCGATGGGCGCGGACATCCAGCAATTCTGGTCCCGGTGATTGTGAATGCGGCTGGACTGACCGACTTCCCAGCAGATGGCCATGCACTCGAACACATCATTTTTGTAAATAAGGTTGCGGGTATAGCTTCCTTTGGAGAAGAAAAGATATTTGTCGAGAGTTTCGGGGCGCACCGGGTGTCGCAGGATGTAGTCCTGCACGTTTTCGAGTGTAAAGTCGCGCTCGGGAATGGCGGAGAGGTTTTTGACCCAGTCGGCGATGACGAGTTGCTCGGTGGCAAGTTGTTTGCTCATGGCGGCCTCCGACGAATTATAACGCTGACAGAGGGTGGTGCGATAATAGAGGAGACGGAGACGCTTCAGGAATGGAACTGCTGGGCAAATCACGGGAAGAATTGCGCGCGCTGTGCGTAAGCCTGGACGAACCGGCCTATCGCGGCGACCAGCTTTATCGTGCGCTGTATGTGGACCGGATCTTTGATTTGGCTGCCGTCAGCACTTTGCCCGCGGCGTTTCGCGCCAGGCTGGCCAAGGAGACCACGCTAACTTTGCCGGCGGTTCGGCAGCGCTATTCGTCGAGCGACGGTTCCGTACGGTACCTGCTGGCCCTCGGCGAAGCGCCAGAACCGGGCGCGCCGAAGAAAAAGGCGCAGCGGCCTGCTTTGGTCGAAGCGGTGTTCATGCCCAGCGAAAGCCGCCAGACCATTTGTATTTCGACGCAGGCGGGCTGCGCCGTGGATTGCCAGTTTTGCATGACCGCGCAACTGGGCCTGATTCGCAACCTCACGCCGGGAGAGATTCTGGCGCAAGTGCTGCTGCCGCTCCAGGAACACCAGCAAACGCTGACGCCGCAAACCAATGTCGTGCTGATGGGCCAGGGAGAGCCCCTGCTGAATTTTGACCATGTAATGGCGGCGATGCGCATTCTGCTCGATCCCACGGGCGTCGGATTAGCGCCCAAGCATGTGACGCTTTCGACCAGCGGCATTGTGCCAGGCATCGAGAAACTGGCGCGGGAAAAGCTTCGGCCCAAGTTGGCCATTTCGCTCAATGCTTCCAGCGATGCGCAGCGCGACGTGCTCATGCCGATCAACAAGAAATATCCACTGGAAAAGCTGTTGGCTGCCTGCCGCGATTTTCCACGCGGCTCACGCGAGTATCTAACCTTTGAATATGTTCTGCTGGGCGGCGTGAATGACACTGCCGAAGACGCGCGCCGCGTGGCGCGGCTGATGTCCGGTTTGGGCCGCGTAAAAGTGAACCTGATTCCGTGGAATCCGGGTTCGCTCCCGTATCAGGAGCCGAATGAAAAAAACATCGACCGCTTCCACAAAATCTTGCTGGAAAAAGGCATTCCGGTGTTCACACGCTACTCGCGCGGCCGCGATGTAATGGCCGCCTGCGGGCAGCTCGCCCTCACCGAAGTCCGGGACAACCCACTCGCGGTGCTCCCGTAGCCCTCGCCTCTCACCCCGGCACTTTTACCGTGCCTTGAACGGATTCACGATCTGTAGATCCCCAAACGACTGCCCGTCCTGCAGATCCTCGCTATATAAGATCTCGCATTTGCTCTCCACTGCCGCAGCCACGATTAAGCTGTCATACCACAAAAGCGAGTATCGCCTGCTCAACATCAGGGCTTCGCCAAACAGTAATGGCGATGACTGTACCGTCAGCATGGGGCTGAACGTCCACGCCAGTTGCTGTTCCGCCTCCGCGAATGTCATTCGCGGATTCAAGCGCCGGAACGCCACGTTGAAGAATTCCTGAATGACCTGGTAACTGATGGTTCCTTTCCCTGACCTCAGACCCTCCGCGATCAATGCTGTCGAGCGTTCTCTCTTTGCCGATCGCGCGACCTCGACCGAATAGATAAAAATGTTGGTATCCAGAAAGAATCTATCGCTCATTCATTTCGTCGCGGGAATACGGGCCGCCGGTCTCAAAATGGGCAAGCCTTTCCATCAGGGCTAAGTACCGTTCGACATTCGCTTCTCTTCCTGCGTAGCTGGACAGCCACTCCCGGAACGCTACGTTCAACGTCTTGTTCTGCGTGCGGGCCACTTCTCGGGCCCGTTCGATCAGATCCTCATCCGCGCTGAAAGTGATATTCTTCACGGAGACAGTGTACACGAGTATAGTGTACACGTCAACCGTGAATTCCAACCGCTCCCATCAAACGCCCCGACCATTCACCTTCCTTGCGATAGCTGAACAGCAAGTCCCTGTGGCATGCAGTGCAGAGATTGCTCACGAAAATGTTCTTTTCGCTCAGCCCTGCTGCGCGAAGTTGCGCGCGGTTCGCTTTGCGCAAATCGAGGCGGACATTTTTGGGCGGAGGCTGGTGGCCGGGCGGCATCATGTTGAGCCATTGCAGCGGATTCGGTTCGTCGCCCGTGCGCAGTTCGTCAAACCACTCTTCTGCATCCGCGAATTGCGAAGTGAACTGCGTGACCAGCTCGGTGCCTACCTCGTAGCAGCAGCCCCCGATGGACGGGCCGAGCGCCGCCAGCAGACTGGCTGGATCGGACCGGAACCGCTTCCGCATCTCGCCCACCGTCTTCTCCGCGATGCGGGCGAGTGTGCCCCGCCATCCCGCGTGAACGGCCGCGACCGCCCTGCGCTTCGGGTCCACCAGCAGAATCGGTACGCAGTCCGCGGTCTGCACGCCCAGCAGCAAGCCCGGCGTGTTCGTCAAGGACGCATCCCCTTTGCAAGGTTCAGACGGGCTGGTCCGGAAGCAATGAATGATGGCAGAGTGAAACTGCTTGAGGGGAACGAGCTTGAGATCTTCGGCGCCGAGGGCGGATTGGAAAGCGTCGCGGTTCTTCAATACGGCTTCGCGCGCGTCCCAATCCGTGAAGCCCAAATTGAGCACCCGCTCGCCAGAGGGGAGGATGCTGCTGCCCCCGGTGCGCGTGCTGAATCCGTGGACCAGCCACGGAAACTTCTTGAAGGGCGCGAGTTCCAGAATTTGCACGCCACGCGCGGTCCGCAGCGACCAGGGAGCGTTGATTTTGGGGCTTGGCTTGGGGCGCGGCGCCGGTTTGCCGGGCTGGCGGCGCTTCGGCGAAGTTTTGGCGGCGTTTGGCATCTCCTCAGTATAATCGGAGAGAACTTTGCTTCGTACGCCGGCGCAAAAGCAGATTCATCGAGCAAAAACCGCTCGATGGAGAACCGTACCTCGCTTTGCTCGGAATGACGCGTGCCGGGCGGGAATCCCGCGACAAAGGAACCGATGATTATCGGGTTGGGTATTGACCTGGAAGAAGTGGAGCGCGTTAAGGGCGCGATGGAGCGTCAGGGCGAGCGGTTTCTAAAACGGATTTTTACCGAAAAGGAGCGCGCCTATTGCGAGCAGTTCAAGGACAAATATGAACGTTTTGCCGGGCGTTTTGCGGTGAAAGAAGCGGCGATGAAAGCGTTGGGAACAGGCTGGAGCCGCGGCGTGCGCTGGGTGGACATTGAAGTGGTGCGCTTGCGCGGCGGGCGGCCAACGCTGGAATTGAAAGGCGAAGCACGGAAGATCGCAGACAAGTTAGGTGTGAAGCACATCGCCATCAGCATCACCCACACGCCGAAACAAGCCTGGGCCCAGGTGATCTTCGAGTCGTAGCGCAGACAATCTTGTCTGCGCAGCGGTGTAAGCCACAAAGACAAGCAAAGAAGATGACAAGAGATGGTTTGCCGTCGTCTGGTTGAAATGCCATCGCAACAGGCGGCTACTTCACGACCAGGAACGGGCCGATGGCCAGGGCGTCCACGCCGGAGCAGTAGAAGCTGCGGACGGCGGAACGCGGGTCGGTGACTAAGGGCTCGCCGAATAAATTGAACGAAGTGTTGACCAGGATCGGAGCCGGCGAGGATTCCCCAAATTTGTGCAGGAGCTTCCAGAAGAGGGGATTGGCCTGCTTTTCGACGGTGTGGACGCGGACAGCGGCACCGTTGAACGTGAAGCGCTCCAGGCCGGCGATGGGATTTTTCAGGTCGCCGAGCGAGGCCATGAAGCGGCAATTGGGTCCGCAATCGAAATATTCGTGAGCGCGTTCGGCAGGTACGGAAAGCGCGAAAGGATGAAACTCTTCGCGGTGCTTGATGAACTGGTTGACGTTGTCGAGCACGTATTCGTTGAAGGGTGAAGCCAGCAGACTGCGGTTGCCCAGCGCTCGATGGCCGAACTCCGCGCGGCCCTGGCACCAGCCGACAATCTTGCCGCGATCGAGCTGGCGCGAAGTTTCTTCGAGCAGCTGGTCTTCGCCATTCAGGTATTTGTAAACAATTTTGCAGTTGTCGAGAACGGTTTTGATGTCCTGAGAAGTCGGTTCGGGGCCAAGAGCGAGCGACCCGAGCGGCGCGCGGCCGGAGCGCCCGGTAGCTTTCTTGCGGGCAAGAAACGCGGCGCCAAGGGAAGTGCCGGCATTGCCAGAAACCGGCTGAACGTAAACATTCCGGAAACTACTGCGCTGTTCCAAGGTGCGAACCAGCAAAACATTCTGAACGACCCCACCGGCGAGACAGAGTGAATCGGCGCCGGTGGCTTCGCGACAATTTTCGGCGAGCCGCAGGACCAATTCTTCCAGGGCTTCCTGCGCGCTGCGGGCCAGATTGGCCCGGACCAGGCGGTCGCCGGGAGGGGCGGACCGAGAGAGGCCAAGTTCGCGATAAAGGCGCGGAGCGAAAATGCCGGCTCCGTCGGGCCCATAGGTGAAATAGCGGCGATCCAGCGAGGGTAATCCCTTGGAGTTCCAGTTGAACAGCCTGCGGAAGGTTTCGAGGTATTCGGGCTGGCCGTCTTTGCTGAGCCATTGCAGTTTGTGTTCGTCGCGGTGCGGACGAAGTCCAGCGAGTTGTGTTGCGCGGGAATAGAACCAGCCGAGGGAATTGGGAAACGCAAGAGCGTGCAGCGTCTTGAGGTTGTCATCTTCGCCGAGGGCGACAAGTCCGGCGGACGAGCCAGAGCCATGATCGAGCGTGAGAACGAGCGCGCGAGAGAAATCGGAGGTGTAAAACGTGCTGGCCGCGTGACACAAATGGTGATCGAAAGTGGTGAATCTTCGTCCGGCGAGTAGTTGCCGGAGATAGGCGAGCGCAGCTTCGCCGTCGCCATTCTCGGAGCGCGATCGTTTTTTCGTCGAGGTACGGCCGGCCAGCGCGATGGCGCCCACATCGGAAAGGCGAAGGCCAGCGGCGCTGAGGACTTGCTGGACAGCGAATTGAGGGAGGGCGTGGGAATCGTTGAGACGAGTGAGCTTTTCTTCCTCGATGGCGGCGACGATGCCGCGATGGTCGAAGAGTGCGGCCGCGGCGTTGGGACCGGGCGTCGAGATGCCGAGAATGTTCATCAGTTGTGTGAACTTGCGCGGTGGGAGCTGGATTGGCAAAACATGGTGACTGTTTGTTTTAACACAGAGTCCCCAGAGTTCACGGAGAGAATCACGCGGTGAAAGGAACAGCGAACTGGCATTAGAGAGCGAGAGCTTTCTGGACCGAGTCCAGTTCCGCTAATTTTCCGGCCTGCGGAGGGCAGCTGGCGGTGACGAACTGGTTGGGCGGGAACTGGCCGGGAAGGCGGAGTTTCAGGTAGTTGGAGGAGAGAGCCGGGGTCCACTGGGATGATTCGGCGGCGGTGGACTCGGAGTGGCGGAGGGTGAGAACGGAGAGTGCGCGGCCGGAGTTGGCGCGATGGAACGCGGCGGATTTTTGTTCGCTGAGGGCGCGGAGTTCGCGGGCGCGGCGTTTGATGATGTGGGGCGCGACATGGTTCGGGAGCGAAGCGGCACCGGTGGCAGGGCGCGAGGAGTATGAGAAGACGTGGAGGTAGGTGAAGGGGCGATCTTCGATGAACCGGAGCGTTCGCGTATGGTCTTCTTCAGTTTCGCCGGGGAAGCCAGTGATGACGTCGGCGCCGATGGCGGCGTGGGGAAGATGTTCACCGATGAGCTCCACGCGGCGGGCGTAGTGTTCGGTGCGATACCAGCGATGCATGGCGGCGAGAATCTGGTCGGAGCCGGATTGCAGCGGCATGTGGAAGTGCTCGGCCAGGCGTGGGCTGGAGGCGAAGAGCGCGATGAGGTCGCGAGTGACGTCGAGAGGTTCGATAGAGCTGAGGCGGAGTCGAGAGACAGCGGTTTCGTCGAGGATCTGTTTCAAGAGATCCAGAAAGTCGTGGCGAGGCGAGAGGTCGCGGCCCCAGGCGCCGAGGTTGATGCCGGAGAGGACGACTTCCTGGTAGCCGGCATTGGAGAGAGCGCGGATTTCTTCTAAGACCGTCTCGGGAGGGAGGCTGCGGCTTTTGCCACGGACGAAGGGGATGACGCAGAAGGCGCAGCGGTTGTTGCAGCCGTCCTGTATTTTGAGAGTGGGGCGGGTGTGGTTGGATTCGCCGCCGAGGACAGGAGCCACGAGGACGTCACGCTGGTCGAAAATGTCGCCGGTGAGGATGGGAGCGGCAAGACTTGAGGCGGGGACGAAACCGGCGGTGGCTGGCGGAAAGTGCAAATTATTGCGCGCTTGCCGGTCGTCCGTAAGGGTAGCGGACACCAGTAAAGGGATTTGTGGTTTGTGGGAGTTGCCCACGACGTGGGAGACGCCGGGGAGGGCGGCGAGGTCTTCAGGGGCGCGCTGGGCGTAGCAGCCGGTGACGACGATCCGGGTAGCTGGGTTGTGGGCATGAAGCTTACGGATGGCGTCGCGAGCCTGGGCGTCGGCGGCGGCGGTAACGGTGCAAGTATTAAGGACCACGACGTCAGCCGAGGTTGCGGAGCCAGCTGGGGTGCAGCCACGGTCGAGGAGCTGTCGCTCGATGGCGGCGCCATCGGCTTGGGTGGCGCGGCAACCGAATTGTTGAATATAAAAGGTAGGCATCGAAGAGGACATTCTACTGTGAGACGGCATTTGGCGCAGTGGTCCGTGTCCTTTGCTCGGGGTTTCCTGATGGTCCAGGTCCGGTCAGAAAGCAGTTTGGCGGCGAATCCAGTTAACAAGAATCAGCCCCCACCCCTAGTTTTTTGTAAGTGCAGATTCTAAAAGGGTTACTGAAGTGCCGTCCGTAAGTGCGGATTCTAAAGGATTTATTTGCACAATTTTGGTGCAATTTGAGGCGCCTTTCGTAAGTGTGGCAAATGCTGGAGTTAAAGTCGTTTGTTTGCATGCACTTTCGGATGTGTGGCAAACAAAGGACTTAACATAAGGAGCGCGGGAGCCGGCAAAGCCACCCGGAGGGAGAGAAGACGAAGCGTGAGGCGTCGAGTCCACAATGGATAGTAGCAGGAAAGTAAAATAATGTCAAGACAAAACCCACGCGTTCCATTTTGGGAATGGGTTTGGCAAAAGATGGAAGAGGGCGGAGACGGGGCAAAAGCACGGGTCTAAAGACCCGCCGCTAGATTAAGGTTGCGGCACGAGCAAAACAGTGCCAGCGCTGCCGTTTAAATAGAAATGCCGGGCTTTGCCTCCGCGCTACGCGCGTAGGCACCCGCACAAACCGCGGGGGCGCCCGGCCCTACAGCCGGCTCTAACCAGCGGCGCCCGGCCCTACAGCTGCCTTAACTAGCGGACTCGACGGGAGGTTAGTCGGGGAAGCGGTAGCGGATGATGCACCAGAGGGCCTGGACACCGTCTTTCCAGGTGATCTTTTTGCCTTCCTCGTAGGTGCGGCCGGCATAAGAGATGGGAACTTCGTAGATGCGCCAGTTGCCCTTGGCTACCTTGGCGGTGATTTCGGGCTCGAAGCCGAAGCGGTTGGATTTGAGGGTAATGCCCTGGAGGACTTCTCGGCGGAACACTTTGTAGCAGGTCTCCATGTCGGTGAGTTTGAGGTTGGTGAAGATGTCGGAGAGCAGGGTGAGAGATTTGTTGGCGACGTAATGCCAGAAATAGTGGACGCGCTGGGGTCCGCCGAGGAAGCGCGAGCCGAAGACCACGTCAGCGCGACCGTCGAACAGAGGTTCGAGGAGCTTGTCATAGTCGCGCGGGTCATATTCGAGGTCGGCGTCCTGGACGAGGACGATGTCGCCAGTAACTTCGGCGAAACCGCGGCGGAGGGCGGCACCTTTGCCCTGATTTTGCGCCTGGAAAAAGATGCGAAGGTCACGAAGATCGATGGGATCGCCGCCATCGAAGGAGGGAGATTGCGTTTGGCCGGAGGCTTGAAGCTGAGCCATTTTTTCCAAGATCTGGCGGGTACCGTCGGTGGAGCAGTCGTCCACCAGGACGATTTCCTTGCGGAACGGAGTGTCGATGACGCGGCGGAGGATTTCGTCAATGGTGGCTTTTTCGTTGTAAACGGGAATGACCACGGAGAGCTTAGGGTCCACGAAAGCCAAGGGGTTGCGGCGGTGAGAGGTCATAAGGTTGAGAGAAAAGTTTATCGGGGGAGTAGAGGAAGAGTAAAGGAAG
>Ga0209579_10003835_pt1 | contig 10723 bp, 9 predicted proteins | sample Coa_R1_2_FD_187152 | JGI IMG/M metagenome (GOLD analysis project Ga0209579, IMG submission 187152) | Surface soil microbial communities from Centralia Pennsylvania, which are recovering from an underground coalmine fire - Coalmine... | ecosystem: Environmental > Terrestrial > Soil > Unclassified... | reverse complement strand
GAGCGCGAGCACGCCTTCGTCGCCGAGCGCCGTGAGCTTTGTAGCGTCGGTTGGTGCGCCGACCAACGGCGTAGGATCGATCTTCCAATCGCCGGTATGGACCACGATGCCGGCGGGGGTCCGGATCGCCAGTGCGTTCGATTCCGGGATCGAGTGCGCGACGTTGATGAAGTCGATGGCAAAGGGACCAAGGGTCAATCGCTCACCCAACGGGACGACGCTCACAGGAATTATCGGCGCGCCGGGTTCGCCCAGACGCTTGGCCTCGAACAAAGCCGCGGTAAAGGGGGTGGCGTAGAGCGGCACCTTGAGCTTGGGCCACAAATCGATGAGCGCGCCCATGTGGTCCTCGTGGCCATGAGTGAGGACGAGGCCCAAGATATTTTTGCGCTCCTCGATGAGATAACGGATATCCGGCATGATGAGATCGACGCCCGGCAATTGCTCCTCGGCGGCAAAAGAGACGCCGCAATCGACGATGAGCCATTGCCGGCGCAGGCCGTTGCCGACCCCGTAGATCGACAGGTTCATCCCGATCTCGCCGATGCCGCCCAAGGGCGCGAAAACGAGCTCACCTTGCGTCATGGACATCCGCATCGTCCGCGAAAGAACCCGGCCACGCAAAAACGTCACCGGCCACGATTGTCTCCACACCTCCGTCCTCGACGCGAAGCAACAAACAGCCCCTTTCGTCTAGGTTCTCAAAACGCCCAATCAGCACACGATCCGGCAGTTGCACCTTTATGTCCTCGCCGACGCCGCCGGCGCGGCCGAGCCAGTCGGAACGTACCGTCGAAAAGCCTTCGCCGCCGCGCCACTGATCGAGCCGCCGCATCATGGCACGCGACAGCGCGGCAAACAGATCGTCGGCGGAAACTTTGCAGCCGGCTGCGGCAAGGTCGGTAGCCGGGTACGCCGTCCGCGACGGATGATCCTTGCAGTTCACGCCGATGCCAATTGCCAGCGCCAGGCTGGATTCGAACCGATGACCTTCAAGCAAGATGCCGGCAAGCTTGGCGCCGCCGCAAAGCACATCATTGGGCCATTTCAACGCAAGTCCCGCGCGCAAGGCCGGGGCGCAATCGGCGATCGCATCGTGGACCGCCAATGCCGCAACGAACGACAATTCCGGAGCGTGCCTCGGCGAGGCCGGGTCTTTCATAAGTAGTGTGGCGCAAAGATTGCCCGGCGGCGAAATCCAACTATTGCCACGGCGACCACGGCCAGCAGTTTGCTCTCGCGCAGTGATCCACAAGGGGCTCGTCTCGCTGGGGTTCGCGAAGGCGTATCGCAAAGCCCCGGCGTTCGTCGAATCAAGCTTTTCGTGGGCAATCAGGCGGAAGCCTGCAGCCGTTGCCGCCGGATCAAGCTGCATCAAAACAGAGAATGGGCGGCCGCGCTCGCCGCACCGACCAGCGGCCCCGGATAAAGGAAGAACAGGATGTTGAACAAGCCGCAAACCGCAAGCACCACCCTCAGCTCTACGGGCATGGCGTAAAAACCTTCAACTGCATCGTCGAAATACATAGTCTTGATGATGGCCAGATAGTAGTAGGCGCCCACCACGCTCGCCAAAACGCCGATCACTGCCAGCACGTAAAGTCCAGCCTTGATGGCGGCGAGGAACACGTAGAATTTGGCGAAGAAGCCGGCGAGCGGCGGTACGCCGGCCATCGAGAACAACAGCATCGCCATAATGAACGCCGTAGTCGGATGGGTGCGCGCCAAGCCGGAAAGCTCGTCGATCGATTCCACCATGCCGCTCGATCGCCGCATCGAGAGGGCTACAGCAAAGACGCCAAGGGTCATGGTGATGTAGATCGCCATGTACAGCAAAACGCCCTGCACGCCTTCGCTCGTGCCGGCAGCCAGACCGATCAACGCATAACCCATGTGTCCGATCGAGGAATAAGCCATCAGCCGCTTGAGGTTACGCTGACCGATCGCCGCAAACGAGCCAAGCAGCATCGAGGCGATGGAAACGAACACCACGATCTGGTGCCATTCCGAGGTAACGCCCGGAAAGGCGGCGACGGCAGCGCGCACGAACATGGCCATACCCGCAACCTTAGGGGCCGCGGCAAAAAACGCCGTCACCGGCGTCGGCGCGCCCTCGTAAACATCCGGCGTCCACATGTGGAAGGGGACCGCCGAAACCTTGAAGCAGAAGCCGGCAAACAGAAAGACGATGCCGAAGATCAGACCGACGCCGCCATGGGGGGCAGCCTGCGCGATGCCCGCAAAGCTCACGGTGCCAGCGAAGCCGTAGATCAGCGAGGCGCCGTAGAGCAGCATTCCCGAAGAGAGCGCGCCAAGCACGAAATACTTGAGCCCGGCCTCGGTCGACCGCAATTGATCGCGATGGCTGGCGGCCACGACGTAAAGCGGCAAGCTCATCAGCTCAAGACCGAGGTAAAGCGCGATGAGGTCGGCGGCCGAGATCAGCATCATCATGCCCAGCGTCGAGAGAAGGATGAGCACGGAATATTCGAACCGCTGCTGCCGCTCGCGCTGGACGTAGTCGAGCGACATGGCAATGGCGGCGGCAGAGCCGATTAACGCCAGAATTTTCAGAAACCGGGCGAAGTCGTCGACGACAAAGCTGCCGCCAAAGGTCGCGAGCTTGCCGGCGGGAAGCAGCAGAAGCACCACTCCGACAACTACAAGCAACACGATCGCGGCGAAATCGACCACTTCGGCGGCGAGGTTGCCGCGGAAGGCGCCAAGCATAAGCAGCGCCATGGCGCCAAGGCCGAGCAGAATCTCTGGCAGTAGCGGAACGTAGGCCGGCATGTCGGCAGGGATCATTGGTCTATCTCGCCACTGCCGCTGTCTGCACGCCGTGGAGTGCGTGCTGATAATTGTCGATAAGCTGCATCACCGAGGCTGATGACAGGTCGAGCACCGGTTTCGGATAGACGCCGAACACGATGGTCAGGATTACGAGGGGCGCCAAGATGATGGCCTCGCGCCAGCCGATGTCCCTGATGTTGAACAGGCTCGGCTTTTCCAGCCTGCCGAAAATCACCTTGCGATAGAGCCACAGCATGTAGGCAGCCGATAGAATCGTTCCGAGCGTCGCCAGCGTTGCCACCCAATTGTTGACCCGGAACGTGCCGATCAGGGCCAAAAACTCACCGACAAACCCGGAGGTGCCAGGCAGGCCCACATTGGCGAGCGCGAACACCATGAAGACAAAGGCGTAGAGCGGCATGCGGTTGACGAGACCCCCATAGGCGGCGATCTCGCGCGTATGCATGCGGTCGTAGACGACGCCGACACACAGGAACAGAGCGGCCGAGACGATGCCGTGGGAAATCATCTGAAAAATACCGCCGGCGACGCCCTGGGCCGTTACGGCGAAAATCCCCATAGTGACAAAGCCCATATGCGCCACCGATGAGTAGGCGATGAGCTTTTTGACGTCCTCCTGCACCAGCGCGACCAGCGAGGTGTAGATGATAGCGATAACCGATAGCGCATAGACCAGCGGCGCCAAATGTTCTGAAGCATCCGGGAACATCGGCAGCGAGAAGCGCAGAAAACCGTAGCCGCCCATCTTCAACAAGATGGCAGCCAGGATCACCGAACCGGCGGTAGGTGCCTCAACGTGAGCGTCCGGCAGCCAGGTGTGAACCGGCCACATGGGCAGCTTCACGGCAAACGAAGCCAGAAAGGCGACAAATGCCCACGTCTGCAGTGTGCGCGGGAAGCCGTGATGCAAAAGGGTCGGGATGTCCGTGGTGCCGGCATCCCAGTACATCGCCATGATGGCGAGCAACATCAGGACCGAGCCGAGCAGCGTATAGAGAAAGAACTTGAAGCTCGCATAGACGCGCCGTGGACCGCCCCACACCCCGATGATCAGGAACATCGGGATGAGGCCACCTTCGAAGAATAGATAGAACAAGACCAGATCAAGCGCACAGAAGGTGCCGACCATCAGCGTCTCTAGCACCAGGAACGCGATCATGTATTCGCGTACCCGGCTCTGAATGGCTTCCCAGCTTGCCAGGATGGTGATCGGCATCAGCGCCGTGGTCAGGATCACAAAGGGCAGCGAAATGCCGTCGACACCCAGAGAAATGGAGTAGGCGTTGTTGCCGCCAAAGCTGGCCCAATGTTCGACGAATTGGAAATCCGCCGATGTGGCGTCGAACCGCCGGAGCAACAGCAGCGAAATCGCAAACACAATGAGCGTGGTCCACAACGCGACCCAACGCGCATTGCGAATGCCCTCCTCGTCATCGGTCAGGAATGCGATGAAAAGGGCGCCAGCCAGCGGCAGAAAAGTGATGACGCTAAGGAGCGGCCAACTCGTCATCCGTGCGCTCCCACGAACATGAAGTAGGTGATGAGAGCAGCAATGCCGATGAGCATGGCGAAGGCGTAATGATAGAGATAGCCGGTCTGCAGGCGGACGACATTCCTAGTCACGTCAAGGACGCGCGCCGAAACACCGTCTGGACCAAAGCCGTCGATGATGAAACCGTCGCCGCCCTTCCATAGCAGCCGGCCGAGCCAAATGGTGGGCCGGACCAGGAGGAAGTCGTAGATCTCGTCGAAATACCACTTGTGGAGCAGGAACTGATAGAGCGGCGCCTGATCGCGCGCCAGCTGCTCGGGGATGTCCGGGCGGCGTATGTAGAACTGCCAGGCCACCAGAAATCCGAGGATCATCATTACGGTCGGTCCGAGCGAAATGGCAAGCGGGACCTCGTGCATGGCCTCCAGCACCGTGTTCCCCGGAGCAACCTTCAGCGACTCGCGGAAGAACTCCGCCTCGCCGTGGCCGACAAACAAAGAAAGGAACGGCCAACCGGCGGCAAGGCAGCCGATCGCCAAGACGCCGAGCGGAATGAGCATGACCAACGGGCTTTCGTGCGCCGCCTCGTAGTGGTGAATGTCGTGCGGCTCGCCGTGGAAAGTCTTGAAGATCAATCGCCAGGAATAGAATGAGGTCAGTGCCGCAGCCGCGAGCGTCATGACCAAGCCGTAGCTTGCGGCTGCCCCGCTCACGACGTCATCGGCCTCGATGATCGCGTCCTTGGAGAAATAACCCGCGGTCAGAGGAAACCCAGTCAGCGCCAAGGTGCCGATCAGCATCGTTGCGTAAGTGAACGGAATTTTGCGCCACAGCCCGCCCATGTGCCGGATGTCCTGCTCGTGGTGCATCGCGAGGATCACCGAGCCGGAACCGAGGAACAGCAGCGCCTTGAAGAAGGCATGCGTGAACAGATGAAACATGCCGACCGAATAGGCACCCGCCCCCATGGCGACGAACATGTAGCCAAGCTGAGAGCAGGTCGAATAGGCGACGATGCGCTTTATGTCGTTTTGCACCAGCGCGACCGTCGCGGCGAAGATCGCAGTCGTGGCGCCGATGACAATGACGAACGATTGCGCCGTCGGCGACAGTGAGAAGAGCGGCGACAGCCGCGCTACCATGAACACGCCGGCCGTCACCATAGTGGCGGCATGGATCAAGGCGGAGACCGGCGTCGGTCCTTCCATGGCGTCGGGCAGCCAGGTATGCAGCAAAAATTGCGCGGACTTGCCCATGGCCCCCATGAATAGCAGCAGACAAATCAAGGTTAGAGCGCCCACGTCGAAGCTGAGAAAATGATAGGACTTGCCGACGAGATCGGGAGCCTGGGCAAACACCGTGTCGAAATCGACCGCCCTGGTGAGCGCGAAAACCGCAAAGATGCCGAGCGAAAAACCGAAGTCGCCGACGCGGTTGACCACGAAGGCCTTGATCGCGGCCGCGTTGGCCTCGGGCTTGTGGAACCAGAAGCCGATCAGCAGATAGCTCGCGAGCCCCACTCCCTCCCAGCCGAAGAACAGCTGCACGAGATTGTCGGAGGTCACCAGCATCAACATAGCGAAGGTGAAGAACGACAGGTAGCAGAAGAAGCGCGGCCGGTAGGGGTCATCCGCCATGTAGCCGATCGAATACAGGTGGACGAGCGACGACACCGTGGTGACAACGACCAGCATCACCGCGGTCAGAGAGTCGATGCGCAACGACCATTCCGAGTGAAGATCGCCAAAGGAGATAAAGCTGAACAGCGGCACGCGTGCTTCGTGGTCCGCCAAACCGACGTCGTAGAAAGCGTACCAAGACAACACGCACGAGATCACGAGCAGCGTGGTGGTGATGAGCTCCACGGCACGCGAACCGGCAGCGGCTGGCTCATGTTGCTCTTCGTCTTCGTGCGACTCATGGGCGACCGCGTGCGCCGTGTAGGGAGATGGCGCCGCGCGCGCATGAGCTTCCCGCACTGGGGGAGCCGCGTGGTCGTCGTGCGGTGGCGGCGGGTTCGCACCCGGGAACCGGTTGCGCGCACCCACCAGCGTGATGATACCGGCGATGATCGAGCCAATGAGAGGCAGAGCGACGATGGCTTCGTACATGCCGCTAGCCCTTCAACAAATCGATGTCTTCCACGGCGATCGAGCCGCGGTTGCGGAAATAAGCAACGAGAATAGCAAGACCGATGGCGGCTTCAGCCGCCGCAACCGTGAGCACGATCAGCGCATAGACCTGGCCGACGATATCGCCCATGAAAGTGGAGAACGCCACCAGGTTGATGTTGACCGCGAGCAGGATGAGCTCGATCGACATCAGGATAACGATGACGTTCTTGCGGTTGAGAAAGATGCCGAAAATTCCCAGCGTGAACAGAATGGCGGCGACCGAAAGGTAGTGACCAAGCCCGACCGTCATGACAGCCCCTGCCCCGGCTTCACGTTGACGATCTCGATGGCAGTCGCCCTGCCGCGCGCGACCTGCGCGGCGATGTTTTGGCGCTTTACTTGCGGCTTGTGCTGCAGTGTCAACACGATGGCGCCGATCATGGCGACGAGCAAAATGATCCCCGATGCTTCGAAGTAATAGACGTAGCGGGTATAGAGCACGAGCCCGAGAGCTTGCGTGTTGCTGATGTCGGGTGTCGCCGCGGCGGCTTTGGCGACTTGCGGTCCGATCGCCCAACCTCCCACCACCACCAACAGCTCCGCGAGCAGAACGGCTCCCACCAACGCGCCGATCGGTAGATAGCTGAGGAAGCCTTCGCGCAGTTCGGCAAAATCAACGTCGAGCATCATCACAACGAACAGGAACAGCACCGCCACCGCACCGACGTAGACCACGATCAGGATCATGGCCAAAAACTCAGCGCCCAGGAGCACAAACAGCCCGGCAGCGTTGACAAACGCCAGGATGAGAAACAGAACGGAGTGCACGGGGTTACGCGAAGTAACAACCATCAGTGCCGAGGCGACGCAGATGCCGGCAAACAGATAGAAGAAGATGGCCTGGATGATCATCGCGGATGCGGCTCAGCGGTACGGTGCATCGAGGGCAATGTTCTTGCCAAGCTCGCGCTCCCAACGGTCGCCGTTCGCCAGCAGGCGCTCCTTGTCGTAATAGAGCTCCTCGCGCGTTTCAGTGGCGAATTCGAAATTCGGCCCTTCGACGATGGCATCGACCGGACAAGCCTCCTGGCAAAGGCCGCAATAGATGCATTTGACCATGTCGATGTCGTAGCGCGTGGTGCGGCGCGTGCCATCGTTGCGGCGCGGACCGGCCTCGATGGTGATCGCTTGCGCTGGGCAGATTGCCTCGCACAGCTTGCAGGCGATGCAGCGCTCCTCACCGTTTGGATAACGGCGCAGCGCATGTTCGCCGCGGAAGCGTGGCGACAGCGAGCCCTTCTCAAACGGATAATTGAGCGTCGCTTTCGGCTTGAAGAAATAGCGCATGGACAGCATGAAGGCCTGCGCGAATTCTTTCAGAAACAGCGAGCGGGCGGCTTGATCAAGCTTCATGGCAAAAACCTCTTGCGCCGCTTAGCGAAACGGCGGTGCCCCGCCACCGCCAATCGCCTTGCCGATCCAATAGCCTAACGTGGCGAGGATGGCGATGTCGGCTCCCAGGATTAAACGCCGCGCCACCGAAATCTTGCTTTCGTGCTCGGCGCGCGCTTCGAGGGTCTCCGGCCCGCTTTGCGCCCTCAGATGCCGCTCGATGATGCGGATTCCCGGCACGTAAATGACGACGGCCACGATCGTTCCGGCAAGAGCCCCAAGCCATCCCGGCAGCGAGTATTCCATTGGCCTCACCGTTCATTTCGGTGCCCATCCGGTAATCTGCAGCACAGCGGCCACGATCGCCACCATAGCGAGAGAGATCGGCAGGAACACTTTCCAGCCGAGCCGCATCAATTGGTCGTAGCGATAGCGTGGTACGAATGCTTTCACCATCGCGAACATGAAGAAGACGAAGATCGCCTTGGCCACGAACCAGATCACTCCGGGAATCCAGGTGAACGGCGGCACGGGAAACAGCGGCAGCCAGCCGCCGAGGAACAGGATCGTGCACATGGCGCACATGGTGGTGACCGCCACGTACTCACCGAGCATGAACATCATGTAGGGCGTCGAGCCGTACTCGACCATGAAGCCGGCGACGAGTTCCGATTCCGCTTCGACGAGATCAAACGGCGGCCGGTTGGTCTCTGCGAGCGCCGAGACGAAGAAGACCACCAGCATCGGGAACAGCGGCAGCCAATACCAGCCCAGGAATCCCCAGGCGCTGTTCTGCGCCTCAACGATCGCGGTGAGATTGAGCGAACCGACACACAGCAGCACCGTGATGATCACGAAGCCGATCGACACCTCGTACGACACCATCTGCGCGGCGGATCGCAGCGCCGCCAGGAACGGATATTTGGAATTGGAAGCCCAGCCCGCCATGATGACGCCGTACACGCCGAGTGACGAAATGGCGAAGATATAGAGTATACCGACATTGATGTTGGCAATGACCCAACCGGCATTCACCGGGATTACCGCCCATGCTGCCAGCGCCAGCGTGCAAGTGACAAGCGGCGCGATGAGAAACACGCCTTTGTTGGCTCCGGCCGGAATCACCGGCTCCTTGAGCACGAACTTGATCAGATCGGCGAAGGACTGGAACAGCCCCCACGGACCGACCACGTTGGGGCCGCGCCGGATCTGCACGGCCGCCCAGATCTTGCGGTCCGCGTAAAGAATATAGGCGACCGCGATGAGCAGGATGATCAGGAGGAGGAGACTCTCCGCCACCATGATCAGCAATGGCCAGATGTAGTCGGACCAAAACTCAGCCATCGTCGATGCCTACTGCGCCGCCGTCATGGCCGCGCGCCCCTGCGCGATCGCCGAGCATTCCGCCATCACGGCCGAACAGCGGGCGATGGCGTTTGTGAAATAGAAATCGTTGACGCTGGAGCGGAACGCCGTCTGCTCCGCGTTGCCGCCGCGGGCAGCAAGCTTTTGCACGTCGCCCTCGTCGCCGGGTGCGATCTGGCCGATGCGCTGAAGATGCGGATACTCCTTGAACAGTACCGCCCGCAGCGCCGCAAGAGAATCGTAGGGCAGACGCTTGCCAAGAACATCGGAAAGGGCCCGGAGAATCGCCCAATCTTCGCGTGCGTCACCAGGCGGGAACGCGGCGCGCATCCCCATCTGCACCCGGCCTTCGGTGTTGACGTAGATCCCGGATTTCTCTGGATAAGAGGCGCCCGGCAGGATCACGTCAGCGCGCGTTGCTCCGCAGTCCCCGTTGCTGCCGATGTAGACCGTGAACGCACCGGGCGCGATGTCGATTTCGTCGACACCGAGCAGGAAGGCAACATCAAGTGTGCCCGACGCCGCCATCTGCCGCGCCGTGAGACCCCCCTCCCCCGGCACGAACCCGAGATCGAGCGCACCGACGCGCGAAGCCGCGGCGTGCAGTACGCTGTAGCCGTTCCATCCCTCCTTCAGGGCGCCAAGATCGACAGCCGCCTTGGCGGCGAGCGAGGCGATGGCCGCGCCATCGGCGCGAGCAAACGCCGCAGAGCCGACGAGAACGAGCGGCCGTTCGGCTTTGCGCAAAGCATCGGCGAAAGAGTGCTGGGTGACGCCTGCAAGCGTTTCTGGTCCTGCACCGAGGTATTCGTAGGTGTAGGTGAGGTCAGCTTTCGGACCGATGGCGCCGATGGGGAAATTCCCCGCCCGCCAGCGCTTACGGATGCGCGCATTGAGGACGGCCGCCTCCCGGCGCGGATTAGAGCCGACGATGAGCAACGCGTCGGCGGTGTCGATACCGGCGATCGTGGCATTGAACAGATAAGTTGCCCGACCCCACCGTGGATCGAGCGCCGAGCCGTCCTGGCGGCAATCGAGATTGCTCACGCCGAACCGCGTCATCAAATCCTTCAGCGCGAAAATTTCCTCGACCGCCGCGAGATCGCCGACGAGCGCGCCAACCCGCTTCGGATTGGCGTGCGACATCTTCGCGGCGATCGCGGCGAACGCCTCATTCCAGCTCGCCGCGCGAAGGCGGCCGTTCTCGCGAACGTAGGGCTGATCAAGGCGCTGCGTGCGCAAGCCGTCGACCACGTGGCGCGTTTTGTCAGAAATCCATTCGTCGTTGATGTCGTCGTTGGCCCGCGGCAGGATGCGCATGACCTCGCGGCCGCGCGTGTCGATGCGGATGGCCGAGCCGAGCGCATCCATCACGTCGATCGATTCAGTCTTGGTCAGTTCCCAGGGCCGCGCCTGGAATTCATAGGGCTTGGAGGTCAGCGCCCCAACCGGGCAGAGATCGACGACATTGCCCTGCAATTCGGAGGTCATCGCCCGTTCGAGATAGGTCGTGATCTCCATATCCTCGCCGCGCCCGATCGCGCCG
>Ga0209579_10003834_pt1 | contig 10724 bp, 4 predicted proteins | sample Coa_R1_2_FD_187152 | JGI IMG/M metagenome (GOLD analysis project Ga0209579, IMG submission 187152) | Surface soil microbial communities from Centralia Pennsylvania, which are recovering from an underground coalmine fire - Coalmine... | ecosystem: Environmental > Terrestrial > Soil > Unclassified... | reverse complement strand
ATGCAACTGCATCTTGCGAAGGTCGCTATAGTAACAGATATGATCTCCGTTGCGGTTTTCGTCCAGGTACTTCCAAGTCATAGGACGCTCGGTAATCTGTTCGACCGTCGCGAAGGCCTCGAGAATCGAGCATGAGTTTTTCTTACCGCCACCAAGATTGTACACTTCCGCCACCCGCGGAGACTTATAGAACTCGAACATAAAGCGTGCGACATCCTCGGAGTGTATATTGTCGCGGACTTGCTTCCCCTTGTAGCCGAAGACCTTGTACTCTCTGCCTTCTACGTTGCACTTGATTAGATAGCTGAGAAAACCGTGCAGCTCGACGCCGCAATGGTTAGGTCCCGTCAGACAACCTCCGCGCAAGCAGCAGGTCGGCATGTTAAAGTAACGACCGTACTCCTGCACCATCACGTCAGCGGCGACCTTTGACGCTCCGAAAAGAGAATGCTTGGTCTGATCAATAGATAGGTCTTCGGAAATTCCATTCGCATACTCAGGATCGTCGAATTCCCAACGGTTCTTCAATTCCTTAAGTGGAATCGAATTTGGCCTATCGCCGTAAACCTTGTTGGTAGACATATGAATGAAGGGAGACTCAGGACAATAATTGCGCGCCGCCTCCAGCATGTGCAGAGTGCCTAGCGCATTAACTTCGAAGTCCAGCACAGCTATAGCTGCTGCGCGGTCATGCGAGGGCTGGGCCGCCGCATGCACGATCAAGTCGGGCTTGACCTCTTTGACGAGAGCGAAAACGCCTTCACAATCGCGAATATCAAGCGCCTCGTGCCGATAGCCGGGAATCTCACGGCGCAGGTGATCACGCATCGCACTGGTGTCACCTTCAGGCCCGAAGAAAACCGCGCGATGGTTACTATCAATTCCAGTAACCCGGAATCCATTCTTCGCAAAGAGTCGGGAGACCTCTGAGCCAATCAGCCCGCAAGAACCTGTGACGAGAATAGACGGATTGGACATAGGTGTTACTATGCCGACGGCGCGTGCTCACTAGTTCCGCGCGCCGGCCGCAATGACTCTCCCGACGGGGCTCCGACAAACAGATCCCGATTCCAGATCCACGATCGTATTTGAAAGGTCTTAGTGTCGCGCTTCGCCAGCCAACCAGTCGGCGCACGCGTCCCCGGTGCGCCAAGCCATGCGGTGAACATGTCCGGCGACGGCACCGCCGAATCCTGAGTCAGCACCGCATGCTCGAAGACCTGGCAAATCGGCGCCGTCTCCTTCAGTACATCGTCGGAAATCGCAATCTGCGCGTTGCCCGGAATAGTCTCGCACAGAGCCTTCTGCACCGTTGCATGGGCGCGAAGAAAGGAACTATGCGCCGTGCTCATTAGTGCGAAGCCGCCGATGAAGGCTGTTAGCGCGACCGGTCTCGCAAAGTGGCTTACCCACGACGGCATCCTTGCCGATTGTGCATCGAGAAACCTTGCCGCCGGAACGCATGCGACCATCGACACCGGTATCAGAAATCGCTGGCCGGGAATCGCGCCCGCAATCAATGCCATCGTGCTATGGGCTGCGGACGCCGAGACATTAAGTCCGTCGCGGTAGTAGTAGAGCGACGCCAGCATGACCATCGCCGCGCTCGTCGCCGGCAAGGTCCAGCCCTTTGCCCATTTCGGCGAAAACACTACCCAGCCTGCGAGTGGAAAAATTGCGAGCGACGCTACGTAGAACAATGCATAGGATCCGAAGTGATCGCCCACGAATGAGTTTTGATGCCCCATAAGTGTGTACACACTTCGAAAAGGATTTCCGGTAGTCGCGAAATTATAACTACCCAACATCGCGATCGGCACGAACGCTCCCGCAGACAAGCTACCCACTCTTTTGATCAAATCGATCCGCCAGTTATCCAGTAGCCAGACTGTCGCGCTCACTATCGCGAACGGCCCCATCCACGGATGCATCAACACACTCGCGCCGAACATGAGGCCCGCCAGCATCGGCCGCGGCTCGTCTCGCAGCAGGAGAGATATGCCGAACAGTCCTGCGACCGCGGCAGGCACGGCAGCCATAACCGTCTGCGTGTAATACAGCGCTCCGAACAGAAGAAAATACAAGACGCTCCAATCGCCGCTGAGATTTTCCCGAAGGAGCCAATTGCGCACGACGAAAGCGCCCGCAGCAAAAAATAAGGCTGCCACTCCAAACCCGAGCCGCCAATCGATCTTCCATAGCGGTGCGATCATCGCCGCGTGAAACGCTGAGAACTTCGATACTCGATGCCCATCGATCGACGGACCGGCGTATGGCCCCGCGTGATCGGGGTAAATCGTTCCGTGACTGAGGCTGTACGACAGTTGCAGGATGTTCCCTTCGTCTTCGATTCCGTACGTCGGTGGATAGTAGATGAGATAAATCGCGCAGAACGAAATCAGCATGCACGGAAACAGCCACTGGATTTTTGCTCCCCCCGCGCGACTCATCACGCCGCGGCGCGCGCCACTCCCTGGTAGATAGGAAGCATCTCGGCGACGACTCGCGCGCGGGAGAACTGGCGCTCAGCCGACGCTCGCGCCGCCGCGCCGATCCGATCTCCCAGGCCACGATCGCCGGCCAGCTTCACGATACAATCCGCCAGCGCGTCGACATCGCCAGGCGGATGCGCGAGCGCGTCAACTCCCGGCGTGACTATTTCGATTGCGCCGCCCGCCGCGCTGACGATCACCGGCTTGCCGCACGCCATGCCCTCGGCGATTACGAGTCCGAACGGCTCGGGCTGCGTGCTCGCATGGACGACGATATCCAGCGCGCGAATCGCCGCCGCACTGTCATCGACGAAACCGGTGAATCCGACAATCTTCTCGATGCCGAGGTCCGCCGTCATCCGCCGCAGTTCTTCTATCTGATACTGGCTACTCTCATTTTTATAAATCGGCGCTCCGATCACGTATGCGCGGATCGGGATCACGCGCGACGCCTTCACAATCGCTCGAAGAAAAACCTCGTGACCCTTCCAGCGCGCCATCGTCGCCAGCAAGCCCACTCTAATCGTGTTCGCCGCGGCCCGCGGCATCGCGCACATCTGGTCGAGATTCGCGATCTCGCCGCGAGGAGAAAATACATTCAGATCGACGCCGTTATACACTCGATGGATTCGCAACCTGTCGCCGCAAACCGCGCGCAGATCATCGGCGACGCTGTTCGAGTTCGCAATCGCCGCCGTGCATCGATTCGCATTCGCGCGGATCAGCCGTGACATCAACGGCCGCGCGCTGACGTAATCTCGAATGTGCCAAATCAACGGACATCCCGCGGGACGCGCCCACGCCGCCAGCACGTGCATCTTGAAGCCGTTGCTGTGAATCAAGTCTGGCGCGAATCGCGCCAACGTCCTGCGCAGACGACGCACGTACGCGAGGCTCGGCACGCCCGCGCGTCCCACCTTGCCAACCAGTCGCAGATGAGATTGCTGACGACCGGCGGGACCGCCCGCGCCCGCGTCACCGAGGCGCGACAGTGAAGTTGGAAAATCAATTGCGCTCGCCTGAACTCCGATTTCTTCGGCGCGACGAATCAACGGACCGTCGCTCCCCGCGACCAGTTGCATCTGCCATTCAGGTTTCGCCACTTTCAGACTCGCCATGAGAAACAGCAAGCTGCGTTCCGCGCCGCCAAGCTCTCCCGAAGGATTGAGATACAGAATCTTCACGCTGCGTGGAGCTTGAAGCGCGCCGAGTAATCGCGCATCACGATGAACGCGAGAATCTGCAACGGACTGACCCGCCGATCGCCGGCGAGAAATTGCTTCCAGGTTCTGCGCGGCGCGTCCGCGTCGATTCCAAGGTCGCGCCATCTGCCCACATCGTTCGCCGCGTCTTCAGCGACAGGATAGAGCGGCCTTCCTTTGCCCATCCATTGCGCCCACGGAAACGTGAACCCGCGCTTGGCGCGTTGCCACACCTCGCGCGCAACTCCCGCACCCGCAATATCGAGCAGCAGCGGTTTCGGCCGCGGGTCCGGCATCTTCCAGCTATCCGCCGCCGAGAAAACCGCTTCGACCATGCGATGGTCGAGAAATGGAACGCGATATTCGATCGGCGCCGCCATGCTCGCGACGTCGGAATCGCGCAGCAGCATGTGGCGCATGTAGAGGTTCATTTCGAAAAAACTGATTTTGGTCGCGGCGCCCATTCCATATGACTCGACCCGCAACTGCTCGAGCAACGCCGAATCGACGCCCGTGAGAGGATCTGACGTTTCGGGCCGCTGCATCAGCGCTCGACGTTCCGCCGGTAAAAAAAGCTCGCGCCGCAGTAGATACATCGCGAGCGCGTCAGCCGGACGCCGACCGGTTTCCGCGAGTTTCAATCCCGCGCGATTTCGCATGATCCCGCTGCCCAATCGCGCGAGCATGCTGAGCATCGGATTTTGCGCCAGCGCCAGCGCCCGCGGCACGTCGGTGAAAGTCGCGTATCCGCCGAACAGTTCGTCGCCGCCGAGCCCCGACAATGCCACCGTGAGTCCGGCCTCGCGCGCCGCTTTGCTGACAAAATAAGTATTAAACCCGTCAACCGTCGGCTGATCGATCGCGGCCAGCGCGGCGGGCATCTGCCCGAGCACATCGGCGCCGGCCAGCCGGATATTCTGATGTTCAACCGCGAACCGGGACGCGGTCGCGGCTGAAATATCGCTTTCGTCGAACTCCGGCGAATCGAAACCGATCGTCAGAGTCCGTAGCGTGCCGCTCCACGACGCCGACGCAAGCGCCAGCAACGCCGACGAGTCGATCCCTCCGCTGAGAAAGAGCCCGAGCGGCGCGTCGCTCGCAAGGTGAAGCTTGACCGCCCCCTTCACGACCTCACGCAACTGTTCGATCGCTTCCGCGCGCACGGGAGTTTCGCGACCGATCACGGCAGCCGGCAGATGCCAGTAGGTCGTTCGGCGCAGCTCTTTGCCGGTCGCGAGATCCACCGCCAGCATCTCGCCCGGCCGAAGCATCTCGACGCCTTTGATCAACGTCTGATAGCCGTGCACGGCGCCTTGCGCGAAAAAACTTTCGAGCGCCGCCGGCTCGACTTCGTTCGAACCACTTTCCGGACTCAGCGACATCAACGCGCGCAACTCGCTTGCAAACGCCAACGCGCCTCCGGGCAGCCGGCGCATATAGAGCGGCTTTATCCCGAGCCGATCGCGTACCAGGTAGCCGACGCCACGCGCGGGATCGACGAGACCGATCGCAAACATCCCGCGCCACCGCAGTATCGCCGCCTCGCCCCACTCGCGGTAGCTGCGCAGGATCGCTTCGGTGTCGCAACGAGTGCGAAACGTTTGTCCGTGCGCCGCAAGCTCCGATTCCAATTCCTTAAAATTATAAATCTCACCATTGAACACGACCCATGATCCACTCGAACCACTCGAATCGCGCGAAGGCCCATCCGTCATCGGCTGATGCCCCGCCGGACTGAGATCGAAAATCGACAGCCGCGTATGCACCAGCGACACGGTCGGCGTCGGCTGCATCATGCCTTCGTCGTCGGGCCCGCGATGACGCAATGCCGCCAGCAGCCGGCGCGAAATTACGCCGCCTTCGTCCTGCGCTCCAATCAGTCCGCCGATTCCACACATGAGATTTGTCGCGATGTTACCGCGCGTCCGAATCTGTCGCCGGTGACGCCTGAGCGCCGCGAGCCGCATCCTCTGCCGGCATCGTCTGTGGCCGATCCGAATCCGCCGCGGCATCGGCCAACTTGCGCTTGAATCCCGCCAGCCGTTCCGCGACGTCCTGGTTCTGCGGCGCTAACGAAGCGGCGCGATCATACGCCGCCTCCGCCGTCGAGTAGTCATAATTTCTATCCGCGGCAATCGCGAGGTCGGTATACGCCACCACCGAATCCGGTTTCAGTTGCGTGGCCTTCTCGAACAGCAGCACGGCGCGCGCGTTCCGGCTGGTCGCCAGGTACAGATCGCCCATCGCGAATGTGCATTCATACGATGTCGGATCGGCCTTGACCGCCGTGTCGAGCGCCTGCTCGGCCACGTCGACGCGACCACGAGCCTGCGCCCCGCTGACCGCACTCAGCGCGAGCTTGCATGCATCCGCGCCGCGATCGATTCCATCCGATATAGTGCTCTGCACCTGTTCGAATTCCTCACGCGGCACCAGCACTCGCGCGATTAGCTCGGTGTAGTCATCCGCCTCGGCGGGGTCCGTGTCGATCGCAGTCCGCAGCGCCTCGCCAGCTTTTTCAAGCCGCCCCATTTGCAGATAGGCGTCAGCCGCGCCGCGAAGATATTGCGCGCGTCGTTCGGGATCGTCCTCGCGCTCTGCCGCCTGCGTAAACAACAACGCACGTTCGCTCGGCTTGCCAACCGACAGGTAGAAATCCCCCAGCGCGTCGACCGATCCGTTGAAACCTGATCCCACCGCGCGCTCGAGGCCATCGTTGATCGCTCGCTTTTCGTCGTCGGGCAGCCACGGCAGGATTCGCGGACTTAGATAGTAATGCCACGACGCGATCGGCGCGGCGAATACCGACTCGCTTATCTGGCGCATCGCATCCGGCCGGCGGCCGCGGTCGATCAAATCCTGCGCGTAGACGTCACGCGCGTGCGGATCGGTGGGATCGAGCCACTCCCACGCAGCAATCCAGCGCGATCGCATCGCCGGTTCCATCGTGGCGCCGAAGCGGGCGAGCGTTAGCCGATGAGTATCGGGATTGTACGGATAGCTGAGCAGTAGCCCGCGCGCATCGCTTAGCGAACCGGGCATCGCAATATCATAAGGATACGGGCGCCCCGTCTGCATCAGTGCGAAAATCCCGAGACCAATCGCGCCCGCCAACGGCAGGTAAAAGATTCCGCTCTTTGTTTCGCCTTCATCCGGATGCACCAGCCGCGGCCCGGGTTCAGGCGTCTTGACCGGAATAGACATCCTGAGTGCGAGACCGGCAAGGATCACGAACAAGACCAGGTTCGCGGGAATCTGAAGATCGAAATCGAAAAACTCGATCGCCGCCATCACGATCAGTCCCGCTGCGATCGCGCCCAGCGCGGGAAGCATCTGCTCGGTCACCGTTCGCAGCGCGGATCGCAGCCGTGCCGCCACCCGCACTATCAGCCATCCGAGCAGCGCCATCCCGACCAGTCCGATATCGACCACCAGTTCGAGATAGTCGTTGTGAGCCGCGTTGTAGAGCAGGTCTGATCGAGGCAGGGGCTGAAAGCGGAAAAAAACTTCCGGCCACGCGCCGAGCCCAACCCCGAAGAGTGGGAACTCGCGCAGTATCGACGGCGTCTTCAGCCAGATCGCCATGCGTTCCCCCAGATCCATGCTGCCCTGCGACACCGTCGAGCCCAGGCGTGCGGTCGACTCTTCGCGACCGCGTCCGCCGACGAACATCAATGCGAGCACGACCATCACACCCAGGATCGCAAGCGACGTGCGCAGCGGTCGGGCCGTTCTCTTGCCCCCGCGTGAATCTTCAGCCGGCCGTGAGTGCGCTTGCACGAAAAAAAACAGCGCGACTGTGCCGATCCCCAGACCCATCCATCCCGCGCGCGATTGACTGAGGGCGACCGCGATGAAAATCAGAAACGCGGCGAACCCGCACGATATTCGCTTCGCGAGATCCGCAGCGGAACGCGCCGGGAAGCCGCCGAAAACCGCCCCCGACAGCATCAACGGAAACACCATCGCCAGGTATCCGGCGAAGTGATCCGGATCGACGAATGGCCCCGACGCGCGCGCCGCCGACGGATCGGGCGCGCCCCAATCGAGCGGCACCATCGTCCACAGAATCTTGCCGTTCCACGTCGCCCACTGAATCAAACCGACCATCGCGATAACGAGGGCCGACGCAAGCACCGCGACCAAGGTGATCCGCGTGAACTCGACGCCCGCGCTCGATTCGTCCTGGTCATCAAGCGGATAGAACGCAACCGCGAACAGCAGCGCCGCGATTGCGAACGCGCCAACAAGGCCAGCGTTGGTTAACGGCCACGCGATCGTCAGCGGACGCCATCGCGTCGAATAAATCGCAGGCACCGCAAGCCCGGCCACCGGCGGTTTCGCCTCGCTCGCTCGAGTCGCATCGAGGCGTCCGGCCGCTGGCGGGGAGAATGGCACCGCCGCGCCTTGCAGGACTTCATTTCTGGTCGGCAGTATTATCGGAGCGTCGGTCCCCCGTTTCGGCGCCGCCGCCTTCTGATGCTCGTCGATCGACGCGAGGTCATTACCTGGCGTTTGCTCGGGCCAGTTGGAAAAAATGTGCGCGTACTGCGAATAGGTCGATGGCGAAATCACCCGCAACGCTGTCGGCGGCATCGGAAGCGATTGAAACCCGATAAATAGCAGCAGCAGTACGACCGGAACGCCTATCGATCGGATCAGCTTGCCGTCCTGCCGCGGAGGCGCGATGGGATCGCTGGCGAGCATCCGCAGCTTCAGCATCCACAGCGCCAACAATCCGAAGCAGGCCGCTTCGACCACACGGTATGCCCATGGGTACACCGATCCGAACGCAAGCGGCGCCAGGAAGATCAGGCCGAACAGAATCGCCTGAAATATTCGGTCGAGGATACGCAAAAGGCGGGGCCCGCAACCGCGCGTTTAGCAGGCCAATCGGACAGTTTCGGGGGGCGACGTACTAGCTGAGTTCTTTGGTACTCGACCGCGGCAGCGCGAACTCCTCGTTGCCTTCGAGCACGTCATTCGAATAGTGGAAATAATAATTCTTGTAGTACTTGTACTCAGGGCTCTGCAGATTCACCTTGTTCAGCACGACCCCGAAGATTTTCGATCGCGCGTACTTGAGCCGCGCGCACGCAACTCTGATCTGCTGCTTGGCCGTCGTGGCGCTATTCACTACCACCACTACGCCATCGACAATCGTCGACAGCAACACCGAATCGCTGACTGGCAACACCGGCGGTGAATCGATCACGACGAAATCAAAACTCGCTGCCAACTCGGCCAGGATCTTCTTCATCTTGTCCGATCCGAGCAGCTCGGTGGGATTCGGCGGCAGCGATCCCGACGTGAGTATCGACAGCCCGTCGACCTGTGTCGGACGTATCATTTCGAATACCGCGCGCCCTCCGGTCAGCACCTCGGTAAGCCCCGGCTCCTTGTCCATCCCAAACACGCGATGACACCGGGGCCGGCGGAGGTCCGCGTCGATCAACAGGACCTTCGCCCCGGTATGCGCAAATAAAACCGCCGCGTTGGTCGAGGTCACCGTCTTGCCTTCGCCGCTGGTGGTGCTGGTCATCAGGATCAGTTTCGGCGGCGCGCCCGCGCGCGACAAAAGTATTCCCGTGCGCAGCGTTCGATATGCCTCGCCATGCACCGAGTATGGATTCGAGGCGCCAATCAGCTCGCGCGGATGCCCGCGAGATAAGCGTGCAGGCACCGATTCCTGACCGACGCTCTTTTGATCGCCGTTCTTCTTCGCCAGCTTCAGCGCCCGCATGGTGTCGCGCCCCTTCTCCTCCACATACGAGAACACCGGCACCACCGCCAGGTTCGGCAGCCGTAGGTACTGCTCGACCTCTTCGGGCGTTTTGAGCCGGTTATTTAGAAACTCAAGCAGGAACGCCAGCGCGACCGCGCCCGCCAGCGACAGAACCGCGCTTGTCATCACGCTCTTGGACATCTGCGGACTCGACGGTGTCGTCGCGGGCTCGGCCTCGTCGACGATCACGACGTTCGATGAACGCGCCTCAGCCGCCAGACCGACGTCCTTCATGCGCTGGAGCACGCTGTTGTACAGGTCGCGATTGGTATCGACTTCGCGCTGCAGAATTGCGTACTCGACCGCCGCGTCGTTGAGTCCGAGCGCGTGGGTACGGCTCTTATCCATCTCCTCCTGCAGCCTGTCTTCCTTGCCCTTGGCCTCCTGGTAAGACGACTCGATACTCGCGGTCACACGACGGGTTTCCTGGTCGATACCGCGCTGCACCTCGTCTCGTTTCGCCAGCAGCTGAGCCAGTGGTGGATAGTCGGGTTTGAACTGCTTCGCCATGCCGGCATATTCGGTCGACAGCGCGTCGTATTGAGTACGCAAGTCCGCCAGCATCTTGTCCTCGTGGACCTCAGGCAGCGCGTCGTACTGGTGATTGTGAATCAGCTCGACTTTCGCCTCGATCTCGAGGCGCGCGACCTGCGCCTCGGTCAGTCCCTTGCTCAGCTCGGTCAGCCGGTCGAGTACGATGGTCTCCTTGCCGTCCAACGACATCAGCCCCGGCACGATTCCCTGGTCGCGTCGATACCGGTTGAGCGCATACTCCGACTTCTGCAGCTTCTCCTTCAGGTCGACCAGCTTCTGCTCGAGAAATTTCTGCGCCTCTTCGTTGGCCTGACTATGCAGCTCGATTCCCTGCCGGATGTACGCATGCGCGTGAGCATTGGCCAGCCGCGCTGACAGCTCGCCGTCCGGAGTCGTGAATACAATGTAGACCAGGTTGGTGTCCTGTACCGGCTTGATCGATAGACCGCCCATGTACGCGCCAATCGCTGCGCCGCTTACTCCGTCGGTATCCCGCCCGAGGTGCGACGGGGCCGAGGATTTTTTGCTCGACGACCCGCCGAAAATCCCCTTGACGAAATGTGAGACCGCCATGCGCGCCGAACCGATCCATCCCGGCCTCGACTTGTCACCGCCAGCCGTCAGTATCTTCTCGAGGCCGTCATCTTTGATGGCGCTGACTGCGAGGCTCCTGCTCTTCAGAATCTCGTACTGCGTCTTGTTGTAGTTCTC
>Ga0209579_10003833_pt1 | contig 10724 bp, 7 predicted proteins | sample Coa_R1_2_FD_187152 | JGI IMG/M metagenome (GOLD analysis project Ga0209579, IMG submission 187152) | Surface soil microbial communities from Centralia Pennsylvania, which are recovering from an underground coalmine fire - Coalmine... | ecosystem: Environmental > Terrestrial > Soil > Unclassified... | reverse complement strand
CCCGCATCACCGGGGCGGTATACCGGTTTCCAGGGCACAAAGCCGGGAAGAAAAACGCCATGATAATTTTTACGTTCAACGAATACATGCACCGTTTCCCCATAAAGATGAATACCGCTGAGCATGGCACTGCCGGAATCGTCCTGCAGCAGGGAAGGCTCGATATAATTTTTTGCGCCGTTGCGGGTGGTTTGTTGCCAGGCCTTTTTTGCGTCGTCCACTAAAAGCGCGAGGACGCGTACGCCATCACCATGCAGGAAAACATGATCAGCAATAGGGCTTGAGGTCCTGAGTGCAGTAGTGAAAACAAATATTATTTTTCCCTGGCGGAGCGCATAGCTTACAGAACCCTTCACACCAGTCTCCGGGCCGGCATAAGCCAGCGGCTGGAAACCAAAAGCCGCCTGGTAATAATGCGCCGCCTGCCTGGCATTGCCTACATAAAACTCAATATGATCAGTCCCGAGCAATTCGGGATAATTGGAAGAGGGTTTCATAAAAACATTTGGTGAAAGATGATCGGAAAGAAAGTAAAGAATCAGTGGTATAAATCGGCAGCAAGTGTCATCACGAGCAGGGCATAGTCCTTACGCAGGTCGTAAAATATTTTGGAAGGATAATCAGGTCGCATGAAAGTAAAGACAACCAGAAAGAAGAAAGGGACTACTCATGGTCAAAGGATTCAATTCAGCGGCAAAATAATTATGAACCCGCCGGTAATTTTGTTGGTGGGATCGAAATCAACTTTACAATGCTTTCATAATTTATTAATGAATTTTTAAAATTGCAATTCTCCAGATTTATTGCTGCAACTATAAATATTTATATAGTATTTCTAATGATCTAATGGTTAACACTTATCTTCTTTCTTAATTAAAATTTGAATAGAAACTAAATATTTAAATTTATGAAACTTAAAATATTTAGTAATGGCAAAAAGTTCAAAAGCCAAAAAAAGCATAGATTCTTTGGAAACAAAAGGCAAGATTTGGACATTCCCTAAAAACATCCTTGAAGAATCAATATTAATTCCAAAAGCAATTGATGAAAAAAACGCAGGTAATCCTATGCATGCATCAGACCTATCAAAAGCTTTGGGTTACAATTTACCAAATGATTGGAGATATTTAGACTTACTCAAATCCGCAAATTTATATGGATTAGTAAATGGTACTGGGCAATCGGCAATAGTAAATTTGGAAAAGCTTGGTCAAGATATTGTTGCACCCAGTTCTACTGCAGAAAGACAACAGGCATTGTTGGCCGCATTTAGGCATGTCCCCGAGTTTAAAGAGGTTGAAGCTTTTTATGGAGGAAAAAAAATCCCTGAAGATGAATTTTTCCTCAATACATTAACTCGAAATTTTAAAATCCCAAAAGATAGAGCAGAAAAATTCGCTGAAATTTTTAAGAGAAATCTTGAATTTCTTAAATCATTTAATGCATACCATCCAGACCAAATTATAGAAGACAAAAATGAGCCAATTATAGAATATACCCAATCTGCAGACAATCCTTCAAATAAAGAAACACGAGTAAGAAAATATTTAGATAGTTGTTTTGTCATGATGCCGTTTGGACTTTGGTTTGATATTTATTATCAAGACATTTATGTACCTGCAATAAGAGAGGCAGGATTTGAACCTGTTAGAGCAGACGAATTATTCAGCACTGGAAGTGTAGTTGAACAAATATGGGAACAGATTACAAAAGCCAAAATAATACTTGCAGATTTAACAGATAAGAATCCAAATGTTTTCTATGAATTAGGGTTGGCTCATGCTGCCATAAAGCCAGTTATATTTGTTTCATCTAAGCTTGAGGATATCCCTTTCGATTTACGACATTTGAGAGTAATAATTTATGAAATTAGAGAGCCAAATTGGAGCGATAAACTTAAAAAAAATATAAGCGATTATTTAAGAAATGCTAATAAAGAACCTGAAAAATCTATACCACACCCTTTCAGAGTAAACTTTGAAAATAAAAAAAATAAATGATATTTAATATATCATTTGATAACTCCTAATTTCTTAACCAACAAAACAGATTTGATATTAATAATGCCGGCAAACAAAGAAGCAAAAGCCCGAATCAAAATAAACGAACTCCTAACGGATGCTGGTTGGCGATTTTTTGACGACGAGAAAGGTAAAGCCAATATTGATCTCGAACATCGAACTAAAAAAGCAAAATACAATAACAAAAAATTAGGTGACGACCTTGATAGCGCGCCTGACGGTTTTATTGATTATGTTCTGCTTAACAACGAGAGTAGAGCAATTGCATTAGTTGAAGCAAAACGAGAAAGCATTGACCCACTTGATGCAAAAGAGCAAGCCCGTGAATATGCAAGAGGAAAACATATCCGACACATTTTTCTCTCAAACGGAAATGTTCACTACTACTGGGATTTAGAATATGGTGAGCCGACAATTATCTCAAAGTTTTTAAGCATTGGACAATTAGGCGAAGCAATCAAGTGGACACCAAACCCTGAACAAATGGCGGAACAGGTAATTGATGGAAACTACATTGCTGTTTCGCAAGATCCAAAGTGGCTTAAATACACAGACAGTCAACGCAAGGAAGCAAAAACAAATAAAGGTATCCGTGAACTTCGGGACTATCAAGTTAAAGCAGCCAACAAACTGAAAAAAGATTTTGTTGACGGCAAACGCAGATTCCTTTTTGAAATGGCGACAGGCACAGGAAAAACTTTATTGAGTGCTGCCATTATCAAAATGTTTATTCGTTCAAACAACGCAGACCGAGTTTTATTTTTAGTTGACAGAATAGAACTTGAATTACAAGCATACAAGAACTTCAAAATGTATTTGGAAGATGATGGAGTTCTTCCAGTCATTTACAAGAGAAATAAAAAAGATTGGCAGAGCGCGAAAATTGTAGTTACTACAATTCAAAGTTTGTCTTACGACAATCGTTTTCGCAAAGAGTTTTCACCGACAGATTTTCAACTCATCATTTCAGACGAAGCACATAGAACTATTGGTGGAAACAACAAAGTAATCTTTGATTACTTCATGGGTTCAAAGTTGGGTTTGACTGCAACACCAAAAGATTATTTGAAAGGAGTAAATCTTGCAAAGGCAGACCCAAGAGATATTGAACGCAGGTTGCTTTTAAGCACTTATGAAACTTTTGGTTGTGCTGATGGAATTCCAACTTTCCGTTTCAGTTTAGAAGATGCCGTAACGCACAAGCCCCCTTACTTATGTATGCCAAAGTTGTTAGATGCACGAACAGACATCACAACAGAAATGTTGAGCAAGCAAGGTTGGACTTATAAATTAGCAAACGAAGATGGAGACGAGGAAGAAGACACTTTTTACAAAAGAGATTTTATGAAAAAATTCGTTTCTCACGAAACGAATAAGAAGTTTGCGCAAGCATTTTTGAAGAATGCAAAACGAGACCCCATAAGCGGAGAAATTGGCAAGACGATTTTCTTTTGTGTTTCCCGTTATCACTGCCGACTAATGACAAAGTTATTGAATGCTGAAACGAGCGAAATGTTTCCTGAACAATACGGCAAAGGTTCATTCTTCGCTTTGCAAATCACTTCCGACATCACGGGTTCACAAGACAGAACAATTCGCTTTGCTCATAATGATTTGAATGGGCACAGCAACTTCAATAATGAATTGAGAGATTATGAAAGCAGCAAATCCCGTGTATGTGTAACCGTAGGTATGATGACGACAGGTTATGATTGCCCCGATATTTTGAATGTTGTTTTAGCACGACCAATTTTTTCACCGACAGATTACATTCAAATCAAAGGCAGAGGAACACGACTTTTCACTTTTGAATATGACAACGAAGGCGAAGAAATCAGAGAGGATAAAGACAATTATTTCATGTTTGACTTCTTTGCAAATCACGACTACTTTGAAGAAGAATACGACTACAAACAAAAAATAGAATTACCGAAGGACACAGAAGGCAAAGAAGGTGGTGGAGGCGGAACTCCGACACCTGATTTGAATTACACAGGTGGAGACGAAGTAAAAACAATCAAGGAAGAAAATTTTGGACCTTCAAAAATTATGAAGATTGACAAGGAAGCATTTTCAAAACGCTTTGAAGATGCAACCAAAGAAGAAGTAGAAAAAAATAAAGAACTTCAAAAAGCAGTTGAGCAAGAGGACTGGAATACTTTGAGCGCTTACATAAAAGAATACATCTTCAACAAGCCAACAGAATATTGGGACATGGACAAATTACTCAACTCGTATGAGATTGACCGTAGAGCACCACTCACAGAAATACTAATGAAAATATTTGTGAATGGATACAAACTAAAAACACGGACTGATTTAGCAGACGATTACTTTGAACAGTTTATGAGTGAACAAAAATTAGATGGTTCAAAATACAATTCTGCAAAACGGTTGTTTGAAAGTTATCTGATATTTGACGACATAAGAAAACAGATGAATGAAAAAAATCCTGACCCGAATGATTCACGGCTTGGGCTTTACAACTTAAAAGTAATTGGTAAGGAGAATATTCCGATTATCCTGAATTACATTAAAGACAATGTTCAACTTAACCAATTTTTACCAAGGTAATTTTCAATGCTTAATAAAGACATAAAGAAAAAAATTGACGATGCAAGAGATACTCTTGTTGGTGTGTTGCCGTTGCCAACAGACCAAATTGAGCTAATCACTATTGCACTTATTTATAAATTCATGGACGACCAAGACGAAGAACTTCGCCAAGTTGGGTTGAATGTAAAGTTTTTCACTAGTGGACTCAAAGAGTTTTCGTGGCAACAGCTAATGAGTAATCAATTGAGTGCTGATGCAAGAGTTACAAAGTTTATCAATGGCATTGAAGCAATACAGAATGCAAAACACATTCCTGCGTTGTTCAGAGATATTTTTCTCAATGCTTTTTTAAAATTCCGTGATGCAAAAGTGTTACAAAGATTTCTTGACTTAATTAACGGATTTAAATATGACCACAGCGAAGACCTTGGAAATGCCTTTGAGTATTTGCTCAAAACAATGGGAGCGCAAGGCGACAACGGACAATTTAGAACACCGAGAAACATTATTGATTTTATCGTTGAAGTTGTTGACCCAAGCAAAGACGAAACAATCCTTGATCCTGCATGTGGAACAGGTGGATTTTTAGTTTCTGCATTCAAACATCTTTTGCGGACAAACACAACTGGATATGAAAATTACCGATTGAGTTTGAAGAACTACAAAATTGAAGGAATACCAATTAATTGGGGAGACAAACTTTCAAGCACCGAAAGAAGCGGCATTGAAAAAAACATTGTTGGCTATGACAATACTCCTTTAATGGTGCGGCTTGCAATGGTGAATTTGTATTTGCATCATTTTGGAAATCCTAAAATTCATACTTACAACACTCTTACACTTGAAACAAGGTGGAAAGAAAAATACGATTGCATATTAGCTAATCCGCCATTCATGACACCGAAAGGTGGTATTGCCCCACATGATAAATTTCGAATTCCTGCAAACAGAACCGAAATACTTTTTGCCTCTTACATTTTGCAACATTTGAATCCTGATGGCAAAGCGGGCTTTGTTGTTCCCGAAGGAATTATTTTTCAATCATCAGGTGATTATGTTTCATTAAGAATCTGGATGATATACGAAGCAGGTTTGTGGGCTGTAGTTTCTTTGCCAGCCCAAATATTTCAACCCTATTCAGGTGTAAAAACTTCCATTGTTTTTATAGACAAAGAAATTGCAAGGAAACGAAAGGAAATTCTATTGGTGAAAATAGATAACGATGGCTTTTCATTAAACACAAATAGAACAGACATAAAAGCAAATGATTTACCCGATGCTTTGGAATGGATGGAACTTTCTAAAAGTAATTTAGAACAGTTCGTAAAAGAAATTAATACGAAAAAAGAAAACCAGTTCACTAAAAAACTTCGCTTTTTGCACCGCGATGAATTTGCACGACTTGACATATATAAATCAACATCTTCTGCTTACTCTTTCTGTAAAAAACAGTATGAGAAAATATTAAAAGCAAAAGAAGAATTTGAAACTAAACTTTTGGAAGACCCCAACAATGAGGTAAAGACAAAAGAAAAATACGAGAAGCAACTTGCAGATTTCTACAAGCAAACAGGAATAAACTTTTTACCTGATGAAGAAGATAAATTAAAAGAATGGTTTGAATCAAACATTAAAGATGCAGCGATTGAATACGGTGTAAACTTGAACAACATTAAGAAACTCACGAAAGAGTTGCTTGATTTTATTGACAGCCAGAGAGAATACATTTTGAGTTTTGAACAATACAGTGGTGAAATATCAAATAATCTTTCGGAATTTCCAATGGTAAATGTTAACGAAGCTTTCCTTGTGAACGCAATTTCTATTAACCCAAATGAAGTGTATGGTGAGAATGAGTTTACATACATTGATATTTCATCTGTAGAAAACGGCACAGGTGAAATTCACTTTGATAATTATATAAAAGGAAATGAAGCACCAAGCAGAGCAAGAAGAGCAATAAAGAATGGAGACATTTTGCTTTCAACTGTAAGACCAAATTTGAAAGCATTTGCCTACTTAAATAACATACCTCACAATTGTATTGCTTCAACTGGATTTGCAGTATTAACTCCAACTGACAAAGTTATTGGAAAATACTTTTTTCATCTTTTATTTTTGGAGGACTTGCAAAAGCAAATGATAGGAAAAATGGGTAAAGGTTCTTACCCAAGCATAAATCAAACGGATGTTGAAAATTTATCATTTCCACTTCCTTCAATTGAAATTCAGCAGCGAATTGCAGATGAACTTGAACACTACCAAAAAATTGTTGACGGATGCAATCAGCTTACAGAAAATTACAAACCGAATTTTGATTATGATGAAAGTTGGGATTTGGTTTCGTTACAGCAGGTGTGTGATGTAAGAGATGGAACACACGAAAGCCCTAAATATGTAGCAGAGGGTTATCCGTTTATTACTTCAAAGAATTTGATAAATGGAGAGATAGATTTTTCAACTGCAACATTTATCTCAAAAGTAGATTTTGAAAAATATAATTTCCGTTCAAATGTTGAGGACGGTGATTTGTTAATGGGAATGATTGGAACAATTGGCAATCCAGTTGTCGTAAAGAAAGATAGAGAATTTGCGATTAAGAATGTTGCTTTGATAAAGTTCAGTAAAGATTCTCCAATCAATAACCACTTTCTTAAATTTTATTTTGAAAGCGATGCTTTCAAAAAATTAGTAATTGAAAAATCAAGTGGCTCAACGCAAAAATTTATTTCTCTTTCTTTTATAAGAAGTTTGCCAATTCCAATTCCACCAATGGGAAAGCAACTTGAAATTGTAAATGAAATACATAGTGAATTAGAAGTGATGAAAGGTGCACAGCATTTGAAAAATAAAATGCAAGAGAAAATTAAATCTGTAATCAATAAAGTTTGGGGCAAATGATATTTGATGAATACTTCCATTATACAGAAAAATTGCTGAATGCTCAAAGCGATGTTGCGGAGGTAATTCAGCACATGGGCATTCGTGGTAAAGTCCGTGAATATTTTATCAAAGAAATTATTGAAAAGCATTTTAAAGGGAGAATTACAGTTGATAGAGGTGTTGTAAATCTTGACAATCAAGAGGACGAGGGACAGATTGATTTAATCCTATTACACAATGATGCTTTGATTGCTACATTTACTGACGAGGATATGGGAGCAAATGCAGAGGACTGTAAAATGATTATTGAAGTCAAAACTAATGCTACAAGTGCAGACATTGAAGCATTTAATAAACGAGCAAGGACAATCAAACAAAATTGTAATGAGAGAACTCCGCTTTGCGGAATGTTCTGTTACAAGATTGACATTTTAAAAACGACTTTACTTGATAGATTTGCCTATTACTATGACGAAGATGGACAAATGTATTTGCAAGACGGCAACACAAACTTTGAGTATCCATACATTGACTTTTTTGTTTGTATAGACCAAACAGAATTTAACGATCATACAGGAACGAGCGAATTTTTTTTGAGAAAGAATACAGCAGAAGATTCAGACGGCAGTTATGATTTATCCGAGGAGTTGCCAGCATTAAGAGATTTCCTAAGATTGATAAAAGGATTGTTAAGATAATAAATCATTATCTCCCTTTCATATTTTGAAAAGATAGGTCAAATCTATTCCCCTAGAAAAATGCTGAAACATTGTCAATATGTAGCTTCATTTTGACAAACTAAAAAAAATTAACTGGCCTATCTTCGCTAAATATCTTTTTAGTCTTAAATCAGTTAATTATAAAACTTCACAACTATGGCACTTTTTCGAATATCCGGCGTTTGGAAAAACGCAAACAATATTATCACGGACTATGCATTTCATACGGTTGGCGAAAATTCGGTGTCCCGTGCTATCAAAAAATCTAAAGCAAATGCCATTGCCCTGCTGGAGACGCAGGGATCCACAGCAACTACCTGGGTGTGGAATTATACCCATTCTCACTGGCGTGTCGGCGAAACAGTAGAGGTAGTGAACGGCAATAATGGAAAGTATTTAAGATCTAATCCTGACAACACGCTGACAGATAATTTGGGTCATTTGATAGATTTTGACTGGATAGCGCCGTAGTCTAATTGCATAATTGATATGGAAAGCGGTCACAAAAACCTCATAAATCTGTGACAGAATAGTATTGGGAATCAGTGTTATTTTGATAAAAAAATAAAAAACAGGAAGCGCCATTACACTTCCTGCTACCAAAATTGCGATGCTTGAGAGAAAACTTGCTATCTGTCTATAAAGACAATTGACCTAAAAAAAAGTATTATGACGGTAAAAGCAAACTTTCCAGCGTGTCCATCATGTTTTTACTACCGGCAAAAAAGGGTGTACGCTCGTGCAGTGCAGTTGGCCGGATGTCGAGAATTCTTTGGCTGCCGTTAGTCGCGCGGCCTCCGGCAACTTCCATGATGAAAGCGAAAGGATTGCATTCGTAGAGCAGCCGCAATTTCCCTTCCGGTTTATCGATGGTCGCCGGATAAAGAAAAATGCCTCCTTTTATTATATTCCGGTGCAGGTCGGCCACCATACTGCCGACGTACCGCTCACTAAAACTTTGCTGCTGGCAGGACTCAATATATTTTTTTACCTCTTCGCTAAACTGCAAAAAGTTACCATGGTTGACTGTATATATTTTTCCGGAGTCCGGACAGGTAATATCTGGATGACTTAGTGTGAACTCGCCGATGGAGGGGTCAAGAGTAAATCCATTCACTCCCAGGCGTGTGGCATAAACCAGCATGGTAGAGGATCCGTAAATAATATATCCTGCCGCTATCTGGTGTATACCGGTCTGTAAAAAGTCTTCGAGAATACAGGCCTTCCCTTTTTCAGAGACTCTGCGATACACAGAAAAAATGGTGCCGATGGAAATGTTGGTGTCGATATTCGCGCTGCCGTTAAGGGGATCAAAAAGACAAATGTATTTGGAATTCCTGCTTACCACATCGTCGAAGGAAAGAAAATCTTCCAGTTCTTCACTCGCGATCCCCGCGCAACTGATACAGTGGCGAAGCACACCTATCAATTGATCATTGGCAAACAGGTCCAATTTTTTTACCTCTTCTCCCTGGTTATTTATGCTTCCTGTCTCCCCTAAAATAACTACCAACCCCGCTTTGTTCACTTCGTCATTCACGCATTTTGCGGCAAGACCGATATCGCGAAGCAGGTTGCTCAGCTCGCCGGTTGCCTGGGGGAAATTGCGGAGTTGCCGGATGGTAAATTCATCCAGCGTGAGGACGGTTCTGTTGACAATCATGCGGAATAATTAAAAAAGCAGGATGTGTAAAAACACGCCCTGGGTTACAAACTGTCCATATGAGAAAAATGATCTTCTGATGGTAAAGACAAGGAAGTAAGGAAATGGTATTATTTGATACCCGATAGATTATTCAATGGGCATAATACCCCGGTTATTGGGGTCAGTCGACCATTGCATCTGCCAGGTTTTGCCATCAATCTGGTCAAGCAGGATGAATGTATACATGTTTTGAGTAGGATAAAGAGTAAACCTGTCATTTACCTCCTTGTCTTTAGATACTAAAGGCTCAGCATGCAAATTGATCACTACGCGATTCTCCTTTTCCATTCCAAATTGAATCTGCCAGATTTGCCCATTCCTGGTGTTTAATTTTATAAAGGTCCAGATGTTTTGCGTTGGAAAAAGCCGATAGGTAAAGGCATGCGTATTTTGTCCGGTTGCCAAATCATTTTGCTTGCTAACCACTTGAGCAAACGAAAGCATGGTAGTCAATACCAAAATGATGGATAGATAAATTTTAGTCATTGCGTTACGTTTATACAGTATATGCGGGTCAGTTGTTTTCTTTTCAGCCAGATCTTCCCTGAAGGAATGTTCATTTCCTTTTGGTACCTGTTGCGGCAAATATTTTTCATTGTAGGAAATAATGTTTTCCAAATCTTATCAGGCAATAAAAATAGTAAAAACCGGATAATCACTGCCACATGATTTCTTTTAAGCAAGATATGAAAGGTGAAATGCTGCTTAAACAAGAATTTTTTTGCAAGGTCAATTTCTAACAGTCATATATAACCGAACATTCTGGAGCATTTTCCTAATTGAAAATAGGAGCAGTAGAGTGAATTATTTTCCAGGATAAAGCCAAAATAAATTAATCTG
>Ga0209579_10003832_pt1 | contig 10726 bp, 7 predicted proteins | sample Coa_R1_2_FD_187152 | JGI IMG/M metagenome (GOLD analysis project Ga0209579, IMG submission 187152) | Surface soil microbial communities from Centralia Pennsylvania, which are recovering from an underground coalmine fire - Coalmine... | ecosystem: Environmental > Terrestrial > Soil > Unclassified... | reverse complement strand
CGGTCGGCGAGGCGCTCGCCGCGATCGAGCGTGCCATGGGCAACGCGCTCTCGGTCGCCCAGGTCGCAGTCCTCCTCGGCGGCGAGCACACGGTCAGCCTCGCCGGCTACCGCGCCGTTCGCCGCCTGTACCCCGACGCGCTCCTCGTCCAGGTCGACGCGCACGCCGACCTGCGCTCCGAATGGGAGGGCGAGGCGATCACGCACGCGAGCTGGCTGAACCAGGTCGGCGTCGAGTTCGGGTTCGAGAGCATCTTCCAGTTCGGGATCAGGTCGCTCGCGCGCGAGGAAGCGGCGGTCAGGCGCCGGCTCGGGTGGCACAGCAGCGAGCTCGTCATGCCCGAGGAGATCGCCGGGGTGCTTTCGAGCCGGCCGCTCTACCTGACGATCGATATCGACGTGCTCGACCCGGGCAACGCACCGGGCACCGGCTCGCCCGAGCCGGGCGGCGCGAGCTTCCGCGAGCTCGCCGACTTCGTCTACGGGCTCGCGCCGTGCAACGTTGTCGCCTTCGACATCGTCGAGGTCGCGCCCAACCTCGACCTGTCCGAGGTCACGGCCGCCGCTGCGGCGAAGCTCGTGCGTGAAGGCGTGCTCCTCTTCGGCAGCGAGGAGCCCTCAGAATGACCGACCGCGCGGAGCACCTCTCCCGCCCCGCCGAGTCGATCGCGGTCGAGCCGCGGACGATCGGCGGCCTGCTCGCGGCGATGGGCCGCACCGGCTTCCAGGGCCGCTCGCTCGCGACCGCGCTCGAGGTGCTCGTGCGCATGATCGAGGCGGAGGACAACACGATCTTCCTCGGCTACGCCGGCTCGATGAGCACGACCGGCCAGTCGCGGATCGTCCGCTGGCTGCTCGAGAACCGCTTCGTCGACGTCCTCGTCGGCACGGGCGCGAACCTCTCCGAGGACGTCTTCGAGGGGCTGGGCTTTCGCTACTACCAGGGCACGCACCTGGCCGACGACGCCGAGCTGCTGCGGCACCAGATCGACCGCTTCCACGACGTCTACGCCGACGAGCTCGAGTACCGGCAGCTCGAGTCGTTCATCGGCGAGTTCATCGGGACACTCGAGGCCGGCAGCGTCCACTCGTCAGCCGACTTCCTACGCCGGTTCGGCGAGTTCCAGCTCGAGCGCGGAGTCGAGAGCATCACCGCGACGGCGGCGACGGTCGGCGTGCCGGTCTTCTCACCGGGCCTCGCCGACAGCGGCTACGGCGTCGGCGCGACGCTGTATGCGCGCGAGCACGGCCACGCCGTCGTGCTCGACCAGTTCGCCGATTTTCGACAGCTCGCCGAGATCGGCGAGCGCGCCGGCAGGACGTCGGTGATCTACGTCGGCGGCGGCGTGCCCAAGGACACGATCCAGCTCGTGACCGTGCTGACCGACCTTGCCCGCGGCGGCGACGAGCCGGCCCCGCACGCCTATGCGGTGCAGATCACGACCGACTCGCCGCAATGGGGCGGCCTCTCCGGCTGCACGTTCGAGGAGGCCATCAGCTGGGGAAAGATCGACGAGGCCGCGGCGCGCGCCGTCTGCTACTGCGACGCGACGATCGCGCTGCCGATCCTCGCGCACGCGCTGCTCGAGCGCGGCGTCGAGCGCGCCGACGCACGCGACTTGAGCTGGCTCGCCGTTGGCTGAGCGCGGGCTGTCCTAGGCCCGGAGAACGACCGAGACCGTCTTCGCCTGCACGCTCGAGCCGGTGATGCGCAGCCGGTCGCGACCCGCGTGACGCGTCTTGGGCGAGAGCGCGAGCGAGACCTCGTTCGTGCCCGCCATGAGATGCTTGCTCCAGGACGCGAGCTTGTGCCCCTTCGCGTCGAGGAGCGTCAGGACGACCGTCCCCTTGCGCGAAAGCTTGAGCGTGAATGCGAGCTTCGGCTGCTTGACGTCCAGCAGCACGACCTTGAGGCCGCCGACGGTCACCGTCGTCCGCGCGGCGGTGCCGGCAGCGCTGCTCGTCACGGAGAGCGACGGCGGCGTGAAGCTGCTCGTCGACGGCGCGGGTGTCGGGGTCGGGGTCTGAGTTGCCGACGGCTGACTGCTGCCGCCACCTCCTGCCCCACCACCGCCGCCGCCCCCACTTCCACCGCCGCCGCCGCCGGCGGGCGCGGCAGGCGTAACGGCATTCGACGGCGACGAGGGCGCGCTCGTGCCGTACCAGCTCTCGGCGGTGACCGTAAAGGTGTAAGTCGTGCCGTTCGTGAGCCCCAAGACCGTGATCGGGCTCGACGTCCCGGTCGCCACCTGCTCGGCGCCGGACATGACGTGGTACTCAGTGACCGGCGCGAGGCTCTTCGGGTCGGGGTTGGGCGCGAACGAGACGGTCGCGATTCCGTTGCCTGCCGTGGCAGTGACGGCGCCCGGCGGGCCCGGCGGCGCGTAGCTGAAGTGGGCCGTGCCGGCTTGGGCAACGGCTCCGCCGTCGACCGTGGTGAAGTCGCCGCCCGCGAAGACACCGAGGGCGTCGGAGGTCGTGAGCGCGAAGACGTCGAAGTCGACGTTCGGATCCCAGGTCGACGCCGGCGCCCCGGTTCCCTGCGACAGGAGCGCCAGCGAGCCGCGCGGGCTTCCCCCGACAGTCGTGAAGTCGCCCCCGGCGAGGATCAAGAGGCCGTCGTCATCGGGAGCAAGCGCGTAGACGAAGCTGTTCAGGTCCGGATTCCACGGGCGCAATCCGCCGCTCTCGACATTGAATGCCGCCGCATAGCTGCGCGTTGTCGAGCCGGACGCCGTGAACTCGCCGCCGACGTAGACCGAGAAGGCCCCGTCGTACATCAGCGCGTCCACCGGTCCGTTGAAGTCCGGATTCCAGCCGATGTCGGAGCCGTCGTTGGGGTCGAATGCCGCAGCGTTATGGCGCGTGAACGAGCCGTTGTTCACGGTCGAGAAGTCGCCGCCCGCATAGATGTCGCCGTTGAACGCCACGTCGACCACCGACTCGACCGGCCCGTCCACGTTCGGGTCGAAGGCCGTGGCGGTGCCCGTGGAGTCGCTGAACGCGGCCATGTTGTTCCGCGGCGTGCCTCCGTTGACCATGCTGAACGACCCGCCCGCGTAGATCGTCGAGCCGGAGTGCACGATGCTCAGGACGTCGCCGTCCACGTTCGGGTTCCAGCTGCCGAGCGCTCCGCTCGTATCATCGACCTCGGCCAAGTGGTTTCGGGTGGTGCCGTCGATCGAGGTGAACTCGCCGCCGATGTAGATCTCCGAACCGGAGACGACGATCGACCCGACGACGCCGTTCGCGTCGGGCTCCCAGTTCGTCGGGAGGCCGCTCGCCAGGTCGAGTGCCGCAAGCTCGTCGCGCCGGTCGCCGCCCACCGACTGGAACGAGCCGCCGACGAACACGGTCGATCCAGACGGGTCGACCGTCATCACCTGTCCGCCGACGACCGGTGCGAAGCTCGACGTCGTGCCCGTCGAGTCGTCGAAGGCCGCGATGTTGTCACGGCCGGCCGATCCATTCACGGTCGTGAACGTGCCGCCGGCGTACACCGTCGAGTTGGAGACGGCGATCGCGTCGACGTCGGCGTTCACGTCCGGATCCCACCCCGTCGCCGTTCCGGTCGACGTATCGAGCGCCGCAAGTCCGTTGCGGGTCGTGCCGCCGTTCACGCTCGTGAACAGACCGCCCGCGTACAGCGTGCTGCCGTCGTCCGAAAGCGCGAGGGCGTGGACGGTGCCGTTCGGTTCGGGATCCCAGGCGGTCGCGGCGCCGCTTGTCGCGTCGACCGCTGCGAGGTCCGAGCGGGCGGAGCCGTCGACCATGCTGAAGGAGCCGCCCAGGTACGCGGTCGTCCCGTCTTGACTCACGAGCAGCGTGTAGACGGTGCCGTTCGGGCTTGGATCGAAGGTCGTCGGAGCACCGGTCGAGGCGTCGAACGCCGCGGCGTTGCTTCCGCCGCCGGCGACGCCGAAGTCGCCGCCGGCATAGACAGTCGAACCGGAGACGGCGAGCGAATAGACCGTGTCGCCCGTTACGTCCGGGTTCCACGACGTGACGGCGCCGGTCGACGCGTCGACCGCGGCGAGAAGGTTGCGGGACGCACCGTCGACCGCGTCGAAATCGCCGCCGAGGTACACGGTCGAGCCGCTGACCGCGATGTCCTCGACATCGCCGTCCACCTCGGGTACCCAGTTCGGATCGATCGTTCCGTCCGCCTCGACGTGCGCGACGTTGTCGCGCGCCTCACCGCCGACGGAATCGAACACGCCGCCGACATACCAGCCGCCACTCCCGTCCGGGGCGGCGGCGTAGACGGGTCCGCCGACCGCGGGCCAGCTCGACGAGGCCTGACCGCTCGACTCAGCGAGCGCCACGAAACTCCCCGTCGGCGGGCCGACATAGCTGAAGTCGCCGCCCAGGTACTCGGTCGAGTTCGAGAGCGCGATCGTGGTCACACCGAGACCGTCCTCGTGATAGGTGGGCGGGCTCGTCGCCGACGCGGTGCCGCCGCTCACGACCCAGGTCGGCTGCGGCACCTCGCTGGAGTCGTTTACCTGCGCGGACGCGGCGTCGCCGCCGGCGACGACGATCGCCAGCACCGCAAGCAGAATCGACCCTGCACGCCCAGCCTTGCGCAACGCAGACCCCCCGTGCCGCTCTCTCCGTAGCCCCAGGGCAACAAAAGACTCGGGCGCACGCGCATTGTTGTCAAGGCCAGCGTCGAAACCCGTCCGAAGGCACGGGCCGGTACTCGGTCGGAGAACGTCCCCTGTCTAGATGCGCCGCGCGCCGACGTAGTTCGCGATCGCCCACGGGTCGCTCAGGCTGTCGATCCTGACGAACGAGCCCGTGTCGGGGGCGTCGACGTACTGGCCGTCGCCGATGTAGATGCCGACGTGGTCGAGCCCGTTGAAGAAGACGAGGTCACCGGGCTGGAGGTCGTCGAACGGAACCGGATCGCCGTAGGTGTACTGCGCCGCCGCGTAGTGCGGCAGGGCGATGCCGAGCTGGGCAAACACGTACGTGACGAGCCCTGAGCAGTCGAAGCCGCTCGGCGACGCTCCGCCCCACACGTACGGCACGCCGATGTACTGGAGCGCGATCTGCGCCGCCTGCGGATGACCGCCGTTCACCGGCGGCGGGATCGCCGAATCCGGCGTCGGCGAGGTCGAGGTTGCGGTGGTCGTCGTCGCCGTTGTCGTCGCGGACGCGGTCGTGGCGGTCGCGCCCGTCGTCGGCGCGCTGCCGACCGCCTGCGCCTGCCGTGCCTGCTGCGCCGCCGCCGCCGCGGCGGCCGCTTGTGCCCGCTGCAACGCAGCGGCGCGGGCACGCGCGGCAGCCGCCGCTTCGGCCTGCGCGCGGGCCTCGGCCTCGGCCTCGAGACGAGCACGCGCCTCGGCCGCGAGCCGCTCTTGGATCGCCCGCTGCTGTGTCTCGAGCTTGTCGACCTGCGACTGCACCGAAACGAGCAGCAAGCGCCGCTGCGCGAGCCCGCGCTCGATCTGAGCTCGTCGCCCGGCGAGCTCACGCACCGTGCCCTGCGCGACCACGCGGTCCGACTGGACGGCACGCACCTGTGCCGCCAGCCGCCGCTTCGCCTGCGTCGCCGCGTCGGCGACGGATGCCACTTCCTTGCTGATCGCGTCCTCGGCGTCCGTCAGCCGCAGCAGGTCGGAGACGCTGTTCGCGCCGAGAAGCACCTCGAGCGTCGACGGCCGCCCGTTCGTGTAGAGCGACACGAGCAGACGCGCCTCGTTGAGCTGCGCCTTGCGGTTCTGCACGCGCGCGCGCGCGAGTGCGCGCTCTGCAACCTGGAGCCGTGCCCGGACCTCCTGCAGATGCAGGCGCGCCCCGTCGAACTGCTCCGTCACGACGCCGAGCCGCGCGTCGACGGCGTCGATCTGCGCAATCACCTGCTGCGCCTGCGCCCGTTTCGCCGCGACCTGCGCGCGCTTCGCGGCGAGCTGCGGTGACGTCGGCGGCTTCGCACCGGCCGCCGCGACCGCCGTCGCGGCGACCAGCATCGCGACGAACGGAACGAATCTGTGCGCGCGCAATCTCGGCAACTCGACGGCCCAGCCGGCTCTCCCACCGGCCTCGCGACTCTACTGATCCTGCTACGAGGTCGCCGCGGCAACTCCTTCCCCTTGAAGATCGCACGCGGACCGGTCAGACTGGACGGGCCGTCGAGTTCGACTGAAGCCCGAGGGGGAGGATCGATGCGGACGTTGGTTGCGCTGGTGGCGGCATGTGGTCTTGCGCTCGCGCTGCTTGCGCAGGCGCAGGCGAGCTTGACGGTCGGAATCAACGACGACGCCGCCACCGAGGCGGCGAGCGCAGGCTGGTTCTTCCCGACGATGCAGGCCGAAGGGCTGACCCTCGACTCGATCACGCTGCGCTGGGACGAGACCGCGCCGACGACGATTCCCGCCGACCAGGTACAGGCCGTCAATACCGTGCTCGCGTCCGCCGCGCAGGCCGGCATCACCGTCGAGCTCGACCTCTACCCGCTGCACGCCGGCGCGTTGACCGACGGCGTCGGCTGCAAGTCGACGGCGAAGCCGCTTCAATGCGGCGACTCGGTCCGCATCCAGCGTTTCGCGGCGTGGACCGCGCAGGTCGCGCGCACGTTCCCCACCGTGCACCAGTTCGTCGTCATGAACGAGTGCAACCAGTCGTACTTCGTCAACCCGCAGTGGACCGTCGCCGGCACGAACCAGTCGGCCCAGGTCTGCGGTCGCACGCTCGCCGCGGCGTACGACGCATTGCACGCCGTCGACCCGAACAACTTCGTCTGGGGCCTCGGGCTATCGCCTAGAGGCAACGACAACCCGAACGCAGTCACGAACTCGTCCACCTCCCCGGTCCGCTTCCTTGCCGACCTGGGTACGTGGTTCCGCGCGTTCGTCGCTCAGACGCACCGGACCGCGCCGCTCATGGACGGCCTCGACGTGCACCCGTATCCGGTGCCGCAGTCGCTGCCGTTCGCGACGGGCTACCCGAGCGCCGACGACGTCTCGGTCGCGAACCTGCCGCGGCTCTACCAGGCCTTCTACACCGCGTTCAACGGCACCCCGCAGCCGACGATCGGCCAGCAACCCGGCGGCGCGCTCCCGGTCAGCGTGAACGAGGTCGGGATCCAGACGTCGTCCACGGGACTGCCCGGCTACTCAGGCGTGAAGGCGGCTGCGAACGCGGCCGGCGGCGTCTTTGGCGCCTACGCGACCCAGGCCTACCAGGCGAGCTGGTACCGGCAGATGCTCGCGCTGCTCGCCTGCGACCCGAACGTCCGCGTCGTCAACATCTTCAAGCTCGCCGACGAGCAGAACCTCGGCGGTTGGCAGAGCGGCCTGTACCAGTTCTCCCCGACCGGCACGCCGAAGCCGAAGCGCTCCGCGGCGATCGTGCACGACTGGATCAGTAGCACGGGCGGCAACTGCCAGGGCCGCCTCCGTCCCTGGCAGCCTCCGAAGCCGCCAAAGCCCGTCCTCCCACCGAAGCCGGTGCCCGCGCCGCCAACGGTCGTGCCGTCCGCGGACCCGTTCCGCCCGGGCGCACCCGGCCACGACGTCAGCTACCCGAACTGCCGCCGGGCGATCCCGGCGAGCGGGTTCCTCGTCGTCGGCGTCAACGGCGGCAATCCGTTCACCGCCAACCGCTGCTTCGGCGTCCAGGCCGCGCACGCGCGCCAGCGGGGCCGCGGGCCCTTCAGCGTCTACCTGAACACCGCGTACGCGCCCAAGCTCCTGCGTCGGACCACGCCCGCTTGCCGGACGCTCGGGGCGGCGCAGGACGTCGCGCCGGCGGTGCAGCGGGCCTATGCGCTCGGCTGCAGCGAAGCTGCGAGCGCGCTCGCGGTGATCGGCGCGGGCAACCGGCCGAGCCTCTACTGGCTCGACGTCGAGCGCTCGAATCCGTGGTCGAAGAATCACAGCCTCAATGTCGCCACGATCCGCGGCCTGATCGACGCGCTGCTCGCGCAGCAGCCGAAGCCCCTCGTCGGCGTCTACTCCGCCTCGACCTGGTGGCAGCGGATCACGGGCGGCTGGCGCAGCCTCGCGCTGCCGGAGTGGATTCCCGTCGGCATCGGCGGCGTCGCGGCGCCGTGCGGCCGCGGCTTCACGAACGGCCCGGTCTGGCTCCGCCAGGGTGGGTCGGCCCGGCTCGACAGCGACGTCGCCTGCTGATCGCGGCGTTGGTCTAGCGCGCACCCCGTACGCGTGCACGAGGCTCTCGAGCACCGGCGCGGCGGCGTCCGACGGCACCGCGCGGTAGGACGGGTCGACCGCGCAGAGGTAACGCTTCGCCGCCACGTGAAGTCGGGCCGGGTCGACGACCCGGCCCTCGGAAATGGAACCCATCATCTCGTTGGGGCGCGTACGGCGGCTCGAACCGTCGTCCGGCGCCTCGCGCAGTTAGAGTTGTCGCCGTGACGAGCCGCTACGCGCCGCTCTGGACCGGGCTGACGGTCGTCTCGCTCGCGCTAGCGATCGTCGGGCTCTTCCTCTGGCCGTTCGTGTTCGAGGCCGCCGCCGGCCTCGTGCTCTTGATCGCGACGAAGTCGACGGCGAGCGCGCGCTTCACGGCGCCCGCGCTGCTCGTGATCACGGTCTGCGCGATGCTCGGGGCGACGTTCGCGGTCGTCTTCAGGCACGCGCTGTACTAAGCGGCACCGCGCGCATCGACGCGTCGAGGAGCTCGACAGGATGCACGGCGCGAACCGGCCGTCCGGCGCGGCGAAGGGCGGCCGTTACCTGCAGCAGACAGCCCGGGTTCGCGCTCGCGTAGACGTCCGGCACGGTCGCGAGCACGTGCCGCGCCTTACGGTCGCCGAGCTCGCGCGCCGCCCGCGGCTGGACGAGGTTGTAGATGCCCGCGCTGCCGCAGCAGATCTCCTGCTCCGCCGGCTCGACGAGCTCGAGCTCGGGGATCGCACGCAGGAGCGCCCGCGGCTCGGTCCGGACTCGTTGCGCGTGCGCGAGATGGCAGGAGTCCTGGAAGACGACCCGGAGCGGCACCGGTGCGAGCGCGGGGAGGTGACCGGCTGCAAGCGCCTCGTGGACGTCTAGCACCGGCAGCCCGAGATCGGCGTCCTTGAGGTGCGACCCGCAGCCGGCGGCGTTCGTCACGATCGCCTCGGCCCCCGCCGCCGCGAACGCGGCCGCCGCCTTGCGCGCCAGGGCGAGCCCCTCGGCACGACGGCCGGCGTGCAAGGCGAGCGCGCCGCAGCAGCCGCCGTAAGCGGTCACTGTCTCGTAGCCGAACGCAGCGAGAACGCGGGCCGTCGCGCGGTTCACCTCACCGAAGAGGACGCTCTGGACGCAGCCGGTCAGGAGGCCGACGCGGGCGACCCGCTCGCCGGCGGCGGCCGTCTCGCGCGGCGGCGAGACCGCTTCCCGCCACGGCGGCGCCAGCTCCCGGAACGCGCGGAACGGCGCCAGCTTCGCGAACGGGAGCGTCACGCGCATCACGCGCGGGTGTGGCAGCACCGCGAACGCGAGCCGGCGGAGCAGCCGCTCGTGCGGCGGACGGGGCACCTCCTGCTCGACGCGCTCGCGCGCCAGCTCGATCAGCCGGTCGTAGCGGACGCCGGACGGGCACGAGGTGAGACACGCCATGCACCCGAGGCAGCGGTCGAAGTGCTGCGCGACGGTGCGGTCCAGCTCGACGGTGCCGTCGAGCGTCGCCTGCATCAGCCAGATGCGGCCGCGCGGCGAGTCCATCTCCTCGTGCCAGAGCGAGTACGTCGGGCAGGTCGGCAGGCAGAAGCCGCAGTGGACGCAGTCGCGGATCAGCTCGGCGTCCATCAGGCCAGCACTCCCTCGGGATCGAACGCGGCGCGAACGCGCTCGGCCAGCGGCGACCACGGCCGGCGCGGCGCCTCGACGTACGCGATGCCCGGGCCGGGTCGCGCGAGCAGGCAGCCCTGCCAGTCGTGGGCGACCACGCTCACGGCGCGGCTCTGCAGCGCGGCCGACTCGTCCCAAACGGCCCTGGCCGGGGTCTGTCCGCCGACCTGTCTCGTCTGTGCGGCGACGGCTTCCTCGCTGCCCTCGAAGAGAAGCGCGAACCGGTTCGGCGGCAGGTGGTCGACGGCGCTCGGCGTCAGCTGCGAGACATGCAGCTCACGCCAGAACGCGCGCGGGTCGTCGACTTCGGCGACGACGGTCGCCGCGGCGGCCGGCCGCGGATGGAGCCTGAGCGCGACGCGCGCGACGAGCCCGAGCCGGCCGCGCGAGCCCGCGAACAGCTTGCCCAGGTCGTAGCCGGCGACGTTCTTGACGACCTTGCCGCCCGAGCTCGCGACCGTCCCGTCGGCGAGCACGACCGTGACGCCGATCACGAGGTCGCGCATCGCACCGTAGCGGTGGCGGCGCGGGCCCGACAGATCCCCGGCGAGGCAGGCGCCGAGCGTCGGGTCGCCGGGCGGGTCGAGCGCGAGCATCTGCTCGTGCGCCCCGAGCTCCGCCTGCAGCTCCGAGAGCCGTAGGCCCGCGTCCGCGATCACGGTCAGGTCGCCGGGCTCGTACTCGAGGACGCGGTTGAGCCGTCGCGTCGAGAGGACGACGTCGCCGCCGCCGCGCTCGATCGAGACACTTCGGCCGTCGGCGAGCACGGCCGCCGCCTCCTCCAGCGTCGCGGGCTCAGAGACGCTCGGCAAGCCCGGCTCGCTCCAGCGGATGGGCGCGGTAGGGGCCCGGCACCTCGCCGCAGAGGCGGGGCGTCGGGAAAGCCTTGCCCGGGTTCGCAAGACCCCTCGCGTCAAAGGCGGCCTT
>Ga0209579_10003830_pt1 | contig 10730 bp, 9 predicted proteins | sample Coa_R1_2_FD_187152 | JGI IMG/M metagenome (GOLD analysis project Ga0209579, IMG submission 187152) | Surface soil microbial communities from Centralia Pennsylvania, which are recovering from an underground coalmine fire - Coalmine... | ecosystem: Environmental > Terrestrial > Soil > Unclassified... | reverse complement strand
CTTCGACTCTCGGTTCGAAACCGGCACACCGTCGTCGCGTATTCCGTCCTACCGTTCTCCCCACCCAAGAGGGTGGGGGGATGGAGGTGGGTCCACGCGGCGACCGAGAGGTCGCGCATGGCTGAGATCGACCGGGCAGGCGGCACGCCGGCCGTTCCGGGCGACTGGACGTATGCGCCCGCGCCGGAGTCGCGCGACATCGTCCATCTCCGCGACCGGTACGGGCTCTTCATCGGCGGCCGGTGGGTGGAGGCGGCGGAGAGCTACGAGACGATCTCGCCGTCGACCGAGGAGACGCTCGCCGTCATCGGCCAGGCGAGCGCCGAGAACGTCGACGAAGCCGTCGCCGCTGCGCGCACCGCGTTCGCGGACGGGTGGTCGTCACTCGCCGGCTCCGAGCGGGCGAAGTATCTGTTCCGCATCGCACGCATCCTTCAGGAGCGTGCCCGCGAGTTCGCGGTGCTCGAGTCGCTGAACGGCGGGAAGCCGATCAAGGAGTCGCGCGACGTCGACATCCCGCTCGCCGCTGCACACTTCTTCTACTACGCGGGCTGGGCCGACAAGCTCGAGTACGCGTTCCCGAATCGAACGCCGAAGCCCGTCGGTGTCGCGGGCCAGATCATCCCGTGGAACTTCCCGCTTCTGATGCTCGCGTGGAAGATCGCGCCGGCGCTCGCGTGCGGCAACACCGTCGTGCTCAAGCCCGCGGAGACGACGCCGCTCACCGCGCTGCTCTTCTGCGACGTGCTGCGCCAGGCCGAGTTGCCGCCGGGCGTCGTCAACATCGTCACCGGGGACGGCCGGACCGGCGCTGCGCTCGTCGAGAACGACGACGTCGACAAGATCGCGTTCACCGGCTCGACGGAGGTGGGGAAGGCGATCCAGCGCCGGCTCGCCGGCTCCGGCAAGAAGCTGACGCTCGAGCTCGGAGGGAAGGCGGCGAACATCGTCTTCGACGACTGCGCGCTCGACCAGGCGGTCGAGGGAATCGTCAACGGCATCTACTTCAACCAGGGGCACGTGTGCTGTGCTGGCTCGAGGTTGTTCGCGCAGGAGTCCATCTACGAGCCACTCGTCGAGAAGCTCAAGCACCGCCTCGAGACGCTTCGCGTCGGCGACCCGCTCGACAAGAACACCGACGTCGGCGCGATCAACTCGGCCATGCAGCTCGAGAAGATCAAGGAGCTCGTCGAATCCGGACGCGAAGAAGGCGCGGAGATCTACCAACCCGCGTGCCGGCTCCCCGAGAAGGGCTACTGGTTCGCGCCGACCGTCTTCACGAACGTGGCGCAGAGCTACCGCATCGCGCAGGAAGAGATCTTCGGCCCCGTGCTGTCCGTCTTGACCTTTCGCACGCCGGACGAGGCGCTCGAGAAGGCGAACAACACGCCGTACGGACTTAGCGCCGGTGTCTGGACGGAGAAGGGCTCGCGCATCCTCTGGATGGCGCAGCGCCTGCGCGCCGGCGTCGTCTGGGCGAACACCTACAACCGCTTCGATCCGACGTCGCCGTTCGGCGGGTACAAGGAGTCCGGCTTCGGCCGCGAGGGCGGGCTGCACGGGCTCGAGCCGTACCTGAGGTTCGACGAATGAGTCGTCTGCCGATCAAGAAGACGTACAAGCTCTTCCTAGGTGGCGCCTTCCCGCGCAGCGAGTCGGGACGGACGTACGAGGCTGAAGGACAGAACGTCGCGCGGGCATCGCGCAAGGACGCGCGCGATGCAGTCCGTGCCGCGCGCGCCGCGCAGCCGGGATGGGCCTCGGCGACGGCGTACAACCGCGGACAGGTTCTCTACCGCCTGGCGGAGATGGTGGAGGCGCGCGTGCCCGAGTTCGCCGAGCTCAGTACCGGGCGCGACGAGGTCGAGCGCGCGATCGACCGCATCGTCTGGTACGCGGGCTGGGCCGACAAGCTGCCGCAGGTGCTCGGCGGCTCGAACCCCGTCGCCGGTCCCTACTTCAACTTCACAGTGCCGGAGCCGACCGGCGTCGTCGCCGTGCTCGCGCCTGACGATCCTCCGCTGCTCGGGCTCGTCACGCGGCTCGTTCCGCCGCTCGTCGGTGGCAACTCGGTCGTCGCGGTTGCTTCGGAGCAACGGCCGCTCGCGGCCATCGAGCTCGCCGAGGCGATCGCGACGAGCGACCTGCCTGGAGGCGTCGTCAATCTCCTCACCGGGTTCCGCTCGGAGCTCGCTCCGATCCTCGCCGCACACATGGACGTGAACGCGCTCGACCTCGGCAGCGCGAACGGCGCGTCCGCGGATCTCGAAACGCTCGCAGCCGAAAACGTGAAGCGCGTGGTGCACGGCCGGCCGGACGTCCAGAGCCCGTGGGAGATCGCGAGCTTCCTGGAGCTGAAGACCGTGTGGCATCCGATCGGCCAGTGAGCGCCGGCTACGCTTCCGGCGCCGGGATGGCCCAGCGCCGCTTCAGTCATGCGATCGCCGAGGGGGACGGGATCTCCGTGATCGCCGCCGTCGAGGACGCCGACTCCGCCCGGGCCGCGGAGGAGCAGCACGCCGAGGCGCTCGTCGTGCGGGGTGATCCCGCCGGCGTGCGGCAGGCGACCTCGCTGCCGATCCTCTGGCGAGCGGACGTGTCGCTCGAGCGAGCTTCGACCGCGGCGGATGCGTATCTCCTCGTCTTCGACGCCCTCGAGGACGACGACGGCAGGCTGGAGCAGCTCCATGCCCAGGCGGTCGATCTCGGCCTGGACTGCGCGGTCGAGGTTCGCGACGAGGAAGAGCTCGAGCGCGCGCTCGACCGAGTCGACCCCGAGATCTTCCTGCTCTCGCCGCTCGAGCGAGAGGACCACGAGACCCCGATCGACGTCGTGCTCGACCTGCTCGCGGCTGTTCCCGCCGGCAAGCTCGCGATCGCCGACCTCCAGCTGACGAACCGCGACGAGGTGCAGGAGCTCGAGCGCGCCGGCTGCGACGCAGTCATCGTCCACGGGGCCGAGGTGTCGCCTCTCGTGGACGGGCCACCGCCGCTGGTGTAGAGCGCTAGGCTGTTCGGCCATGAGGGCGACCGCAGTCGCGGCTCTCGTCGCCTTGGCGCTCGGAGTCGGGGTGCAGGCCTCGACGGCCGCACCGAAAGCGAGCTGCCCCGGTGCATGGGCGAAGGGGTGGCAGCGCCTCGCCGACAAGATCAATGCGCCGGTCTACTGCCCGACCTGGATGCCGAACCCGCTCGACGCGCAGATCGGCGGGCAGTACCAGGACATCTACTCGATCGGGAAGGACCGGAGCTATCTCGTCGGCTTCCTCGAGCACGGCGACCTCGGGAGCGGCGACGTCCACGTGAACTTCCGCGGGTACCCCGGACGCACGACGATCCCGACGTGCCCGGCACCGGTCGGAAAGTCGACCGTTCCGTGCTTTGCGGATCCCGCCGGCAAGGTCGTCGAGAACGGGATCCGCGCGACCGTGTACCAGGTGAACCAGGGCGCCGACCAGTGGCACATCCTGCTCGCCTGGCGCTACAACGGCTCGCTCTACTCCGTCAGCCAACACGTCATCGTCCCGTACGACAGCGTCACCCGCGTTCGCGCGAACCTGAAGCACCTGCTGAAGAGCCTCGTGCTCGTGCGTCCTCAGGACTGATGCGCCTCACCCGACGTCACTTCCTCGGCGGCGCGGCTGCGGCGGCCGTCGCGGGCGGCGGCATCTACGAGCTCGTCGACAAGCTCGGATCGTCGCCGAAGCGTCCCGTTGCGGAGCCCGCCGGCATGCCGCCGGAACAGCACGTCTTCGATCTGTCGACGGTTCGGAGCGAAGGCGTCGACGTGCTCGTGCCGCCGTTGCACAGCGAGGTGGTCACCGCGACGCTCGCCGCGCCCGATCTACCGAAGGCGCAGACACAGCTCGAGGACGTTCTGCGTGAGCTCGACGCGCGCTATCCGCTGACGCCGGCGGGGCTCGGCGTCACGGTCGCATGGGGGCTCCCGTACTTCGACCGCTTCGTCGGCGAGCAGGCGAAGACGCACCTGCCGTTCGACCGTCGCGCGGGCAAGCCCGTGCTCCTTCCGAATCGCCGGTTCCCGAGCGACCCCTCCAGCACGCTGCTCGAGTCGAACGACATGGTCGTCCTCCTTCGCAGCGATCACGTCGAGCACATCGACGAGGCCCGCACGGCGATCTTCGCGCTGCCGTTCCTCACGGTGACGAGCATCCGCCACGGGTTCGCCGGCGGGGGATTCGAGGGCGGCCTCGGCCTGCCGAAGAAGATGGGGGTCGCCGCGGGTGTTCCCGGCGCCGACCTCATCCCCGACGGGGCCGAGCTCTTCCTCGGCTTCACTTCGACGCAGAAGGCGGGCCTCGGCCCCGGGAAGATCGCCAACCACGAGACGCTCGGCTACGTCGACCTGCGCTCTGGCTACTTCCACGGCGGGACGCACATGCACCTCTCGCACATCAACGAGGACCTGGAAGCGTGGTACCTGAACTTCGACTTCGACGAGCGTCTGCTCACCGCGTTCCGCCCCGGGATGAAGAACGTGCGCGTGAACGCGCAGACGATCCCGCAGGGGCCGGCGCAGGTGTCGCCGGTTGCCCTCCTCGAGAGCCAGTTCGAGAAGACCGGGCGCTTCGGGCACAGCGCGTCGATCCAGGCGACGTCGCGGCTGTTGCAGGACACCGTCGGCGCCGACGGCACCGCATATCCCAAGGGCACCGCCATCCCGCAGCGCGCCGACTTCAACACGCTCGACAACCCGTTCATGTTCTCGTCCGATCCGAAGCGGGACGGCATGTCGAAGGAGCCGTCGGCGGGCGTGCACTTCGTCGTCTTCAACCCGACAGGCGACGACTTCGAGCGGAATCGCCTCGCGATGGACGGCGTGCTTCCCGGCGGGAAGACGCTGTCGGTCCCGCCGCGCAACCGCGCGCAGGGCTTCAACTCGGTCCTGACGACGACGCACCGGCAGAACTTCCTCGTGCCGCCGCGCCGGCATCGCTCGTTCCCGCTCGCCGAGCTCTAGGTCGCGAGCAGCGCCAGCATCAGGGAAACCGCGACGAGCGGAATCCCGAGCAAGCTGTAGCGCAGGATCGACGGCTTCGCGCCTCCTGCCCGGGCTACCTGCAACCACAGGACCGCCGAGAGCGATCCCGTGACGGCGATGTTCGGGCCGAGGTTCAGGCCGAGCAACAATGCGCGCGGATGTGCGGGCGCGTGCGCCGAGAGCACCGACGCCGCCGGGAGGTTGTTCACGAGCACGGCCGCACCCGCGCCGAGCCACGCGGTCGTCCACCTGCCGGTGTGCGCCGCGAGCGTCCCCAGCCCGGAGACGCTGCGCGCCAGCGTTCCGAGCCCGACCGCGACGGCGAGAACGCCGCCGAGCAAGAGCGGGTTCGCCGCGCGCAGCATCGCGCGCACGGGCAGCCGGCCCGCGACGGCGGCGGCGAGACCCACTCCGAGCACCGGCAACGCGGGCTTCCCGAGCGCGAGGACGAGCACCGTCGCCGCGACCACGGCGAGCACCCCGACGCCCGCTCGAAACGGTGGCCGCTCGGGCGTCGCGGCGACGGTCGACCCGAGCTCTTTGCGGAAGACGATCCCGACGAATGCGACCGTCACCGTCACGGCGACGAACCACGCCGGCCAGAGGCGCCCGGCGAAGGTCGAGCCCGACACGTGGTCGTGCGCGAGCACGATGAGATTCGTGAGGTTGGAGCCGGGGAGGAGGAGCGACGCCGAGTTCGCCATGAACACCGTCCCGTAGAGGAACGGCGCCTCGCCCAGCCCGCGGTGACGCGCGGCGTGCAGCAACACCGGTGTGAGGAACACGACCGCCGTGTCGAGATTCAGCACCGCGGTCACGACGGCCGTGAAGAGGAGAAGCGACGCGAGCAGCACCGTTCCGCTGCCGGGGATCCGCGAGACGAGCGCGCCGGCCTCCGCGAAGAGCCCTTCGCGCGCCGCCGTCGCGCCGACGAGGAGCAGGCCGGCCACGAGCGCGAACGCCGGCCACGCCTGCGAGAACGCCTCATGGGCGTGGTGCAGCGTCACATCGCGGTCGTTACCCGAAAAACGCCTGCGCCACCGCGTACCAGCTCGGCGGCACGGTCTTCAGCTCGGCCGTTGCTTCCGACAGCGGCACGGCGACGATGTCGTCCCCGCGCAAGGCAGCCATCTGTCCGAACTCGCCCGCGAATGCCAGCTCGGCCGCCTTCAGGCCGAACCGGGTCGCCAGCACCCGGTCGCGCGGGGTCGGGCTGCCGCCGCGCTGCACGTGGCCGAGCACGGTGACCCGCGTCTCGAACCCGGTCCGCTGCTCGATCTCGCGGCCGAGCACCTCGCCGACGCCGCGATTTCCGAGCATGACGTGCCCGAACTGATCGACCTCGCCCGTGTCGTGCACGCCTGGCAGCTCGCAGCCTTCGCTGATGACGACGATGGAGAAGTTCTTCCCGCGCGCGTGGCGCTTCCGGATCGACTCGGCCACCTCCTCGAAATCGACCGGCTCCTCGGGGATGAGGATGACGTCCGCGCCGCCGGCGATGCCGCTCATGACGGCGATCCAGCCGGCGTGCCGGCCCATCACCTCGACGACCATCACTCGGTTGTGCGACTCGGCGGTCGTGTGCAGGCGGTCGATCGCCTCGGTCGCGATCCAGACGGCGGTGTCGAAGCCGAACGTGTAATCGGTCCCGGAGAGGTCGTTGTCGATTGTCTTCGGGACGCCGACGATCGGGAGGCCGAACTCGGTGAAGAGCTTGGACGCCACGCCGAGCGTGTCCTCGCCGCCGATCGCGACGAGCGCGTCGAGGCCGCGGTCACGGAAGCTCTGGCGGACCTTGTCGACGCCTCCGTCGATCTTGTACGGGTTCGTGCGCGTCGTGCCGATGATCGTCCCGCCGCGGGGCAGGATCCCCGACACCTCCTGGACGCCGAGATCCTTGAAGCGCCCGTCGACCATGCCGCGCCAGCCCTCCAGCACGGCGACGGAGTCCCAACCGGCTGCGTCGGCGCTGCGGACGACCGCGCGGATCACCGCATTCAGTCCCGGGCAGTCGCCGCCGCCCGTCAGCATTCCGACGGTCTTGGCCATCGCCCCTAGTCATAGCCGCTCCCCGAACGGGGCGCGGCAGGTATTCGACGGTTTGATGCGGCGGGTGGGATTCGAACCCACAAGCCCCGAAGGGCAATCGCTTTTGAGGCGATCGCGTATGCCGTTCCGCCACCGCCGCGGGGCCGAAAGGATTGTACGGCTCCGTCCGGGCGCCTCCGTCCCCCGTGAAAGGCCTCCTGTTCCATCTTGAAACTCGGGGAAGACCGCGAAATACTCCGCTCTTCCCGCGGTAACTCATCGGGTCCGGACATGGAGGAGGGACAGTTGAGCAAGAAGTTCTCGCTGATTGCGCTCGGCGTCGCGGCAGCCGTGGGCGCCGCCGTCGCCGCCGGGTATTCGGGAACCGCCCGTAGCGCGACGGCCAGCGTGAGTCCGCTGCCGTCGTCGTCGTGCGGTCCCGTCGTCTACAAGGGGTCCGGCTCGCCGGACTTCATCGTCGCCTCGGACCTGCCGCTGCAGGGCGCGATCCGCAAGCAGACCGTTCAGGTCTCGCGTGCTGAGATCTGGGCCCTCGCCGAGGCGGGTTGGAAGGCCGGCTCGTACAAGATCGGCTACCAGTCCTGCGACGACTCGACCGCCCAGACCGGCGGTTGGGACACGGCGAAGTGCGCAACGAACGCGCACCTCTACTCGAACGACAAGTCGGTGATCGGCGTCCTCGGTACGTTCAACTCCGGTTGCGCGAAGATCGAGGTTCCGATCGAGAACCGCACGGACCTGCTCATGGTCAGCCCGGCGAACACGAACCCCGGCCTGACGAAGAAGTGGGACGTCGGGGAACCGCAGAAGTACTACCCGACCGGGGTGCGCAACTACGCCCGCGTCGTCGCCACCGACGACATCCAGGGCCCGGCTGACGCTCTCTGGTCGCAGTCGCTCGGCTTCAAGAAGGTGTACGTCCTCAACGACGCGCAGACGTACGGCGCCGGCGTTGCCAAGACGTATGCGGCCGCGGCGAAGAAGCTCGGCATCAAGGTCGTCGGCAACGAGGCGTGGGACCCGAAGGCATCGAGCTACGAGGCCCTCGGAACGCGCATCAAGGCGTCGGGCGCACAGGCCGTCTTCCTCGGCGGCATCGTGTGCAACAACGGCGCAAAGCTGATGCAGGACATCAAGGCCGCGGACCCCAAGGTCCAGCTGCAGATGCCTGACGGCTTCAGCGACCCGAATGCGAACGGCTCGGTCGGCAACGGCGCGTACATCAGCGTCGCCGGCGAGCCGCCGAAGGCACTCACCGGCGAGGGCGCGACCTTCGTCAAGAGCTTCGGCAAGCAGATCGGCACGACCCCGAACCCGTACGCCGCGTATGGCGCACAGTCGATGCAGGTCATGCTCCTGGCAATCGCGAAGGGCGGCGGCCAGCGGTCTGCGACGACGAAGGCGGTCTTCGGGCTGAACGTCACGAACGGCGTGCTTGGCAACTTCACCATCAACGCTGCTGGTGACACCAACGCGCTCGCGATCACGATCTACAAGCAGGCCGGGAAGAACCTGAACCCGGTCAAGACCCTCGTTCCCACCGCCAGCCTCATCGGCGGGTAACGCTGGTTCGATAGGTACCACGCCGGGGGAGGCACTGCCTCCCCCGGCGCACATTCACGGTTCCTTTTGAGCACACACGCGCATACCGACGTCCCGACGAAGCTGCGGCGCTCGTACAGGTCCTTCGTGATGCCGGTCCTCGCCGCGATGTTCGTCGGCGTCTTCGTCCTCGTGCTCGCTCTCAACTTTGCGAAGAGCCCGTCGTACTTCGTCACCATCTCGTTCATCGGGCTGACGAACGGCTCGCTCTACGCGCTCGTCGCACTCGGCTACACACTCGTCTACGGCATCCTCGAGCTGATCAACTTCGCGCACGGCGACGTGTTCATGCTCGGCGGGCTGCTTTCCGCAACGTCGCTCGTCACGTGGTTCGGCCTCGGCGCGCACAACTCCGCCGGCAGGCTCATCCTCGTCCTCTTCGTGTCGCTCCTCTTCGCGATGGCCGTCTGCGGATTCCTCAACGCCGCCATCGAACGCGTGGCCTATCGGCCGCTGCGTGGGGCGCCGCGACTGGCGCCGCTGATCACGGCCATCGGCATGTCGTTCATCCTTCAGAACGTCGCCATCGCGTGGAAGGGCCCGGGCTACACGGCGGTGCCGGAGGTGCTGCCGACCGGGACGGTGTTCTCGACCCACGGCATCAGCTACACGTGGGAGAAGCTCATCATCCTCATCATCACCGTGCCGGTCCTGCTCGCGCTCGTGTGGCTCGTGCAGAAGACGCGGCAGGGCAAGGCGATGCGCGCGACCGCACAGGACCGCGACGCCGCCGCGATGATGGGCATCAACGTCAATCGCACGATTTCGTTCACGTTTCTCATCGCCGGCGCGCTCGCCGGCGCCGGCGGTCTCGTCTACGCCCTCTACTTCCGGCAGATCCACTACGACACCGGCTACCGCCTCGGCCTGATCGCGTTCACCGCGGCCGTGCTCGGGGGCATCGGCAACCTGCCGGGCGCCGTGCTCGGCGCGATGCTCATCGGCTTCATCCAGGCGTACAACGAGGGGCTCATCCACTACGTCCCGGGAAGCGACTACACGGAGTCGATCGTCTTCTCGATCCTCATCCTCATCCTCGTGTTCAGGCCGGAAGGGCTGCTGGGCGAACGAACACCCGAGGGAGGGTGACGTGAGGCAGCGCTTCGCGCCGTTCGGCGCGCTCAAGCAGTGGTACGCGCGCCTCTTCGCTGCGGTGCCCGAACGCTGGCGGCGTCCGGCGAAGGGACTCTTCTGGGCCGCCATCGGACTCGTGCTCGTGGGACTCCTCGGGGTGTGGCAGTGGTCGGCGCTCGCGATCGCCGCGGTCCTGCTCGTCGTCGCCGTCCCGCGCTACGACCGCGTCACCATCGGCGGCCGCAACATCGGCCGTTTCATCCTCCCGGGGATGATCCTGGCGCTCGCGATCGCGTATCCCTTCTACTACGGCAACCAGGCTTCCGGCCTGCCGCAGTTCCCGATCTTCGGCCCGTTCCCGCAACTCTCGACGATGGTGGGGATGGCGGTCTTCGCCATGATGGCCCTCGGCCTGAACTTCGTCGTCGGCTACGCGGGCCTGCTCGATCTCGGCTATGTCGCCTTCTACGCGATGGGCGCGTACATGGCCGGCTGGTTCGCGTCGTCGCAGTTCGCGAAGCAGAACCTCAGGATCGGCGCCATCGGCGTGGCTCCCGGCCTGACCGGCTTCCACTTCTCCATCTGGCTCGTCCTGCCGATGGCGGGCATCGCGACGGCGTTGATCGGGATCTTCATCGGCCTGCCGACGCTCCGATTGCGCGGCGACTATCTCGCCATCGTCACCCTCGGATTCGGCGAGATCCTGCCGCAGATCTTCACGCACGGCGACAGCCTCTTCAACACGGGGTTCAACCTGACGAACGGCAGCGGCGGCATCTCCGGCATCGACCCGCCCGGCTTCGGAAACTGGATCGGTCATCACCTGCATCTCCCGGCGAACTACCTGACGCTCGGCACGAACAGCGACCGCGCGTTCTTCTGGACCGCGCTCGTCCTCGTGTTGATCACCGTGTTCGTCAGCGCGCGACTTCGGTCGTCGAGGCTGGGCCGCGCGTGGATCGCCATTCGCGAGGACGAGATCGCCGCTGCAGCGATGGGCATC
>Ga0209579_10003829_pt1 | contig 10731 bp, 6 predicted proteins | sample Coa_R1_2_FD_187152 | JGI IMG/M metagenome (GOLD analysis project Ga0209579, IMG submission 187152) | Surface soil microbial communities from Centralia Pennsylvania, which are recovering from an underground coalmine fire - Coalmine... | ecosystem: Environmental > Terrestrial > Soil > Unclassified... | reverse complement strand
AGCGATATCCAGGAAGAACCGGCTCTACATCGACTCTTCCTGGACCGTTTCTATCTCCCGCGCAGGGCGATGAATCTGGAGTTGGTTCAGGAGGCCATCACGGCCGGGGAGTTGCCCGGGAATACGGACGCCGACCTCCTGGTCGACGCTCTGACCGGACCTCTCTACTTTCGTCGAATTATCGGGCATGCGCCGCTGGACAAGAATTTTGCAAGCGAATTGGCAAGTCGGGTTCTTCAGGCATTCAAGCCGTAAATCGATTACGGGACCCGCGGACCTCTTTCTGCATTCTCACGCTGTCGCCGGAGCACCCCCCGCCTGATGGCGCAGGATCATCAGCGCGCGACAAACCAGGACGGTCGATGGTCCGGTAGCTCAACGGCGGAGCAGGGCCCTCATAATTTCTGGAACTTGAAAAATGGAGCGCATTGCGCGTCCGACTCGCTACTCGGAGCACGATGAACACACTGTTTAGGACAAACTAGGACAGTCGACGGTCCGGTAGCTCAACGGTGGAGCAGGGCCCTCATAAGGCCTTGGCTGTGGGTTCGAATCCCGCCCGGACCACCAAACCACGCCGAGCGCAAGCTACTGATCGTCGGCCGGTGCCGCCTCGAGGAGGAATTCGACCGTGGACTCCTCCTGGGGTGTCAACGTCACCGTCTGAGAGGCCTCCTTGTAGGGACCGGCGATTCCGGACTCCACCCGAAGGCGGATGGTGCCGGGCGGCACCGTCGAAAACAGGTAATCACCGGCCGCCTCGGTCTTCGTTTTCCCATAGCCCATCCGAGAACCGATAAACTCCACCGGCGTACCATCGACCAGGATGTCGCAGAAGAGAAAGAGTTTTTCGCTGTCCGGGGGCTTTCCCGTGGCCTTCTCGCGGACCCGAAAGCGGACTCTGCAGGAGGGCTGGAGCGTCAGGGGTACCTCCGTCGTTCCGGAGTCGGCCACCGTGAACACCGCTTGAGCGAACAGAGGTTGGTCCTGATCGAGAGAGACGACAAAGGCGTGGTAAAGCCCGTCCCTCAGGACCATCTTCCTCGGACTCACATCACTAGTGTTCCCGCCCCCGTTGTAGGTCTGTTTCGACTTCTCGGAATAAACCTGGAGCTGGTGATTGAATTTTCCACCCGCGGGGGGATTGGTAAACGTGAAGATCACGCGGCCGGCCTCCTTAAAGGCCGGGTTTGTCAGGAGAATGATCTCCTGGATGCCTTGGACGGGCGGATCGAGGCGCTGCGAGAAAGGCAGATACTTCTTCCGGCGGTGCTCGACCACCAGGACGAGCGGCACTAGAGGCGCCGCTTCGGACTCGAAGGCTCCATTCGCGGCCACCTTGGGAAGGTCCAGCCAGGTCTTTCTCTCCTTCTTCTCCTCGCCGGGCATGAGAATCTCGACCCAGAGCGACTCTGCATCGTCCCCCTCGAGGTTCAGGATCTTCCCGCGGATGATCTGGCCCGTGTCCAGTCGGAAGGTGATTTCTTTCCGCTCCCCCTCCCGGGGCAGCCGCAGCCGGCCGTTGTTCCGGCGCTTCACCGTCATCGGCGCTTCCACGAGGATTCCGAGGTGGGTACTGAGGTACCGCTCCTCCCGCGGAATGAAGAGTTGAAAGAGGGCCACTCCCTGGGCATTGGTGAGAGGCTCACCGCGGAAGATGGCATTCTTTCCCCGGATCCCGATAATGCCTCCGCTCCCCAAACCCTCCTGGATCACCCCTTCCTCGCCTTCGAAGGGATGGGTCATCAGGTTGGGCCAGATCCTGGCCCCCGAGATGGGCGTTCCCTCCGGGGTGAGCACCCGGACCAGAAGCTCCGCCCGGAGCACTTTCTCCGGATCGACCATTTCCTTCGGGTCGGCGATCTGCTTCGCGAGCGGGACCGGGGCTTCGACCGGAACGGCCGGGATCGGAGCTGCCGGCGGAATATTCGGACGTCCGGCCGCCACGGGAGCCTGCTTTTCAACCGTCGGCGCTGGATCCTGTTGAGAGGAGCGATGCACGAGCAGGATCCCCAAAAGCAGGACGAGCACGAGCCCGATGACGACGACGTGGGGAAGCTTCTTTCGATCCATCCAGACGACTCCTCGCCCCGGATCTTACCATGGGTTCCGGTTCCCAGGAACCCTCCTGGCTTCCGCCAAGCTCCGGTAGTTCAACGGTGGAGCAGGGCCCTCATAATCCCTTGGTTCCCGGTTCGAGTCCGGGCGGGCCCACCAATAACCCTCGTAGGCAAGCACTTGCGAATGCGATCCGAAACCGGCCCACAACCAAGGGACTTTGTACGATCCGTTTACGATTTGTTCGGGTTTCTTGGCCCAATCGCAGCTCCCTCAGGTCTCAGTTGTTGTCATCTCTCCGATGTAGCCCAGATGCCGAGATCACACCCAGGGGACTGATGGGTTCTTGGGCCGCCTAGTCGCAGGGTGTCGTTGCGTGGCACTTTGACCGGTTAGCCGCTCGGTAAGCGAGCTGGTGTGGCCGCTCGAGGAGTACCGAGCTCTCGGCGTCGCCTTCGTCTCTCCTGAAGGAACCGGATGTCTTGTGACGGGCGCCGCCTGCGGGGGCCTTGAAACTCCCCTCGAATTCAGATCAATGCCGCGATCTTCTCGCCTTCTTCGAGCACAAATCGTGGCCGGCCGGCGTGGTCCTCAAAGGTGGTTGCCGGGTCGATTCCCAATACGTGATAGAGCGTGGCCAGGACGTTCGAGGGCGTGAAGGGTTTGCCGGTGGCCCGCTCCCCGAGGCGATCCGTTTCGCCTATGACCTGTCCCGTCTTCAGCCCGCCGCCGGAAAGCAGCACAAATCCTGCCTCCGGCCAGTGGCCTCGGCCGTCGGGAGTCGAATCGCCGATCTTCGGCGTGCGTCCGAACTCGCCCCAAATCACCACCGCCACATCCTTGTCCAGGCCCCGCTGGCAGAGGTCCGTGATCAACGCATATACCGCCCGATCGTATCGGGGAAGCATCAGGCTAAGAAACTTGAAATTGTGGGCGTGAGTATCCCAATGATTGGCCTGCTCACCGACCCCCTTGCCGAATTGGACAGGGATCCGAAGGGGCAACGTGACCACCGAGACACCCGCCTCCACCAGCCGGCGCGCGAGCAGCAGATCGGTGGCCTCGCCGTACGCGGCCCGGGTCCGCTCGGGTTCCCGGCTGATGTCAAAGGCGTCCCGCACCTTGTTGGAACTGATGATTTCCAACGCCTGCCGGGTGTAAGTGTCCATCTCGGCCAGAACCCCGGATTTATCCTGGTCCAGGGTTCGCTGGAGCCGGTCCAGTCCACTCAGCAATGCCCTGCGGTCGTTCAGGCGATCGAGCGTGACGCCCTGCGGCAGGGACAGATCGGCGAGCCCCGGCCCGTCGGTCCGGAAGGCCTGGTGAGCCGACCCCAGGTAGGCGGGTGTATCCGGATCGTCGTAGGAGGGAAGCAACCGCAGATTCTTGATCCCGACATGTGGTGGCATGCCGCGGCTGTACCCCCGCACGCGGCTGGCCACGCAACCGAACGCCGGCGAGGGGTTGGACGGATTCTGCCCGGTGTTGCGGGAACGTCCGGGACTTCCGGTCACCAGTTCGTAAGGATCGTGAGCCCCTTGGGTCTTCAGGCCTCGGACAATCGCCAGTTTGTCGGCGATCCTGGCTTGCAGGGGCATTAGTTCGCAGATCCGCATGCCCGGAACATTGGTGCCGATGGGATGGAACTCGCCGCGATACTCCGCCGGCGCATCCGGCTTCATGTCGTACATGTCGAGGTGACTTGGCCCACCGGGCAAGTAGATCATGATGACGGATTTGGGAGACGGCGCCGAATCCGCTGCCTCGGCCCGCAGCCGCAGCAGATCGGCCAGCGTCAGGCCGGCCGTTCCGAGACCTCCGATCCTAAGGAAGTCGCGGCGCGAAAGCCCGTCACAGAACCTCGTTCGCTCGGAACGGTGCAGTCTCAACATTTCGGAGTCTCCCGACCTGCGGACCTCCGCCGTCGTCTACTCAACACAACCCCGGCACGGAAAGTGTAGTTTAATTTGGAAGCCTTCTGTTAAGTACAGCTTAACTAACCGACGGCCCTCCTTCCCGGGGAGTCGGACGAGGAGGACACCGATGGCGTGGCCTGCATTCAAGCAGATCCGGTTCCAGCAGCTCCGGGCCTTCGACGAGGCGGCTCGGACCGGGAGCTTCGCCCGCGCGGCGGCGGCGCTGGGCGTGAGCCGTCCAGCCGTCTGGCAGCAGATCCGCGCCCTCGAGCGCGAGTTCGGCGCGGCCTTCCTCCTCCGGCGGGGCAACCGCCTCGAGTTGACGCGCGAGGGCCGGCTCCTCGCCGAGCTCGTCGCTCCCCTCGTATCGGGGTTCGCGTCGCTCCGGACGCGGTTCGAGGAACGCCGGGGCGAGAACCTGCGGCGGCTGGCGGTGGCCACCACGTCGGGGCTCCTGGCGGGCCTCCTCCAGGCGCCCATCCGGGAGTTCCGGCGGCGCCACCCGGAAGTCCAGCTGACCTTCCTCGACCGGGCGTCGGCCGAGGCGGTCAAGCTGGTGACGGAGGGGGCGACAGAGCTGGGCGTGGTGGGCCACCTCGAGGAGGACCCGGTGCATCCGCTCCTGGTGTACGAGACGCTCGCGTCCTGTCCCTTCCGGGCCGTCTACCGGCCCGACCATCCCCTCGCCCGGGGCTTGCGGATCAGGCTCCGCGACCTCCTGGGCTATCCGCTCGTCCTCATGGCGAAGGGCTCGCGCGCGCGGAGCCGGGTGGAACGCGTGTTCCGCGAAGAGGTCGTCGGTCGCGAGCCCAATCTCTCGATGGACACGACCAACGCGCTCATGATCCTCGAATTCGTGAAGATGGGCCTGGGCGTTGGGATCGGTTCCTTCGTGACGGAGGTCGCTCCTCGGTGGAGGCTCGAGACGCGGGACCTCTCGCACCTCTTCGGCCGCGAGCGGGTGGTCATCATCCGCCGGAGGGACGACCCGCCCGACGCCGTGACGGACGCGTTCCGGCGGATCCTCGGCGAGCACCTGCGGACGAGGGCCGGAGGCGGATAGTTCGAAGAAACCGGTGTGGAGGAGGGTCGAGAGGGTGCAGGCGGGGTGAGAAGAGGGGGAAGCGAGGAGGCAGGGAGGGTTCAGAAGCCGGGGATCGGACCTTCAAGGCAGGCCCGTGCCGTCGGCTACGACGTGGTCGACTTGGGCTTCCACTGCGCCGGTGTCAGGTCCAGGATCTCCTTCGCCGGATGCGTCGCGATCCGCCGGAGCGCGTCCCGGAGATACTCGAAGGGTTCTTCTTGTGCCGGCGGCACGTCGCGATCAGGCTCGACGGGATCGCCACCGCCTTTCCGCCGCGCTCACTCTGGTAAGGCTTACTTGGGAGTCAACGCCTCAATTTGGGCCTCTACGAGGCGCCGGAGGAGGTCCTGCGGCGGGTCGCGGTCCGCATCCGCATGGGCGCTCTTGAAGAACATGAGCGATGTCTTCGGATCCTCTTTCTTGAGATACCGCAGGCCGCAAATGTAGGCCAGCGGACCGCGCAGCTTCGGCGACTTTTGCAACATCAGGGCGATTTCCCGCCATCCCATGCCGGGGGCATTGGGATTTCCCATCATGATGGCCCCGAAGGGCAGTAAATACCTCTCGTTCAGCGCACCCTCGCGATAGGAGGAATAGATTTCCGACGACATCTGCCAGAGGAGTTCCTCCTGATCCTGCGACATCCGCTCCTCCGGCTTCCAGCACACTTCCTGAAGGAGGGCGATCCACCCCAGGAAGAGGGGAAAGCGGACGGTGTCGGCGAACGAGACTTCCCGCAGGGCGATGCGCTTGGCGACATCCCGGGCCCGGGGGGTTCGCCACGCCGCCCGAAGCATGGACGGCCGCATCATCTTGTTGAAAACAGGGTTGTCCTTGCCGGCGAACGATATTAAGCCGCTCAGGAGCAGCTCCGCGTCGGCGTCCGTCATTTCTCCTGTCATCGAAGCCATCATCCAGTTATGGAGCATGGCCATTCCCATCGTCGACAGCCCTAGCGCCGTGAGGGAATCGGCCCGCTGATCGGGGAGCGGTTTCCAATTCTTCAGCAGGCCCTGTCGCCAGGCGTCCAGGACTTGTTCCGACGGCGCGCCCAGCTGCTCAAGGACAAAGCCGCGTGCCAAACACGCCGCGGACCAGGCCTGATATTCGACCGGCGTGGAGACGACGACGTCCAGGTCCGTGGCGGCCTTGTCCCACTGTCGGAGCGCCGCATAGATGCGGGCCCGTTCAACGCGGCGCAGAGGATCGGAGATGCCCCGGTCGATGACTTTTAGCGCCTCGTCCGGCCTTCCCTGCAGCCGCAGGATCCAGCAGTAGTCATCCAGGACCTCGCCTCCGTAGCGGTAAAGTCGGAAGCTCTTTTCCGCTATCCGGAACGCATCGACGTCCCGCCCCACGAGCATATAGGCCCGCATGAGGTGGTGATATTTCCATTCGCCCCGAGCAGAAGGCGGCTCGAGAATCTCCGAGGCGCGGAGAGAGAATTCCGTCCGCGCGACGTGCTCCGCAGGTTTCAGGTGCAGATTCCCGCCGATGCTCCCGACCTGAATGTTGTTCAGGACTTGATGCTGCACGTCCGGCGGGAGAAGCAGCGCCAGCTTGTCGAAGCCGTAGCCGTAGCTGCCAAGCTTGTCCAGAACCGCCGACGCTCGTTCAATCCCTTCCCGGTCACGGAAGAACATCATCAGCAGCTGGCAATCGGCCAGAAACGGCCACCGCGTATCGGCGCCAGGGGCCGCCGAAATGAAGCCCGCCGCAACCCCTTCCAACAGGCGGCGCGCCGATTCCTCCCGGTTCAGCTGAAGGAGGCAAAGCCCCTGCTTATAGAGGGCCTCGGGACGCACCGACTCCGCCAGGGAAGACTGCGCCGCCTCCCCGTAACGGTCGAGCGCCTCCTCAAATCGCCCCTGCACGAACAGCGCGTCCCCGACGTCCAGGGGACTGGGCGCGGGCGGCAGGTCCTGATGACTTGCGAGCAATCGATGGATCCCGGCTTCCGGGGGCCACAGGATTCCGAAGACCCCTTTCTGTCCGACCCCCAGGGAGAAGGGATCGCGGAACTCAACCGGGGGAAAGTCGTTCATCTGAACCGTCAGCCGGTCTCCTTCACGGCGGGCAAGGAATCGCAGCGGAGCATCGAGATTCAGCTTCTCGGAGGGGACGACGACTTCGCGAAGAAGCTGATCGCCGCGTCGGATCTGGAGGCGAACGGGTCCATGCGCTGCGTGCACGGCTTTGAACGAACGTGCCACTTCTCCTTCTGCCGTCACCAGGGCGAAGCGGTATCCCGACTGACGTGACGCGTTCAGCGCCAGTCCCAGCTCAGTCGCCTCCTTCCAGCCGGTATCGAATTCGGCCTTGAGCTCGACGTTGCCCTCGCAGGTCTGGCGCGTCAAGACCAGCCCTCCCGCCGAGGAACGAAGGACGTCCGGATCGGCCCGCACGCGTCCCTGGTCGAAGACGGCGTCGATTCCCGTCATCGGAGGCTCCAGCTTGATCACCGACGGCCAGACGGCTTCACGTTGGTGGAGTTCGGCTTGCAGGCGCGCGGCCTCGGAGGCGTCCAATCGCGCCAAGAGCTCCAGTTGTGACCGGGCGCGGGCCAGGTCGCTTGATCGGATCGCCTCGATCAGCGCCTGGGGAAGCCTTGCTCTGGCGGAGGCGCTTTCGGCCGGCGCCAGCGCGTCGAGCTCCGATATCCATCCTTGGATGTCGGTGAGCCGCTGATGGTTCCATTCGTGGACCCGCAGGCCTTCTTCGATTTTGGACGTCAGCCCGGTGATCCGGCGATCCCTGGACGCGCCCCGTGCAATGCTGCCGCTCGCGGCGATGCCGATCAGAAGGACCGCGCCGGCCGCGAACGCCAGCGGATGGCGTCGCACGCGTCGAAGAAGCTTCCGGGACAGGCTTTCGCGACGGCCTTGGATCGGTTCTCCTGCAAGATAGGCCTGTAGATCGTCGGCGAACGATTTTGCCGTCGGATATCGCGACGCGGGATCCTTGGATATGGCCTTGAGCACGATCGTCTCGAGGTCTTCGCCGATCTTGGGGTCGAGCTCCCGCGGCGCGGGCGGATCCATTTCTTGGACGCGTCGGAGCGTCTCGTACACGTTGTCCGTCGCGAATGGCCTGGCGTTGGTCAGCAATTCGTACAGGGTGAGCCCGAGGCTATAGATGTCGGAGGGGACTTCGACCTTGTCGCCGCGCGCCTGCTCGGGGGACATGTACATGGGCGTGCCAACCAGGAAGCCGGTCGCCGAAATCTTGGAGGCTCCCTCGGCGAGACGCGCGAGGCCGAAATCCATGAGGAAGACGTGCCGTTCGTCTCCGCGGAGGGCGACCATGAGATTTTCGGGCTTCAGATCGCGGTGGATCACTCCCTGTTCGTGCGCATATTGGAGCGCGCGGGCCGCGTCGACCATCAGTCGGACTAGCAGCCTCCGATCTTCGCGGGGAAAGTCGTGGAAGTTCTGACCATCGATGAACTGCATCGCAATGTAGCGGCGGCCCTGATCCTGGTTGACTTCGTAAATGGCGGCGATGTTCGCATGGTGCAGCCGGCCAGCCGTCTGGGCCTCTCGTTGGAATCGCGCGATTTCGTCGTCATCGCCCCCCTTGAGAAACTTGAGCGCGACCCACCGGTTCAGGGCGGTATCCCAGGCTTTCCATACTTCGCCCATGCCCCCGGCCCCCAGGCGCCGGGTGCGAATGAACTTTCCGAACCTTGCGGTCGAGGGTGCCGCGAGGACTTCGTCGGGGATGGTCGGCTGTGACGACGGCCTCGGCTCCCCGGGGATGGGGGAGAGCTTGACGGTCTCCTGCCAAGGACTGACCCCTTCCTTGCCAGCGTCCGATGGGGGAGGGGACGTCATGGCCTCCAAGTATATCGTGCGGCCGATTGGAATCGTATCCGGCAAATCGAGGATCCGCAGCCGGTTCGCCGGAGGCAGGGCCCTGACCCCTCTTCACCGAGGAATAGTGCGGTTCGCTGAGGATCGCCGGATGCGTCTAGCTTTCCCCCGCAGAACGTTATCTAACGGGTCACCGTTCCGACGGGCTTTTGACCCAGATCGATATCCCCGATCCGTGTAGTCTGGTTTACTTCCACCCGCGCATCCGGCTTGTCCCTCAGCCGCCGAATCCATCCTGAGTCGCCGGGGGGCTGCCACATCAGTCGGTAAGCGCCGCGGGGTACGTCGTGGAATACGAATCGCCCATCGGCATCGGTAACGGCATCGAATGTGGCTCCCTGGCGCACTTCATCGGACATCCCGAGGAAGCTGGAAGACTCGAGGAGCCGGCCGAGCTTGACCCGGCATCCGAGGACGCCTGCGTTCTGGAGAAGGATACGGCCTTCAATCTTCCCAGTGGCGGTGGGTTCGATCGTCCGCTCAGGAGGGGGTTCATGAAGCTCAGCAAGGATCTCGCGCTTGAGTTCTTCTTTAAGGGTCGACCGGTCGGAATCCCCCGTCGCGCATCCCGTGAGCAGAGCCGCCAGGATCAAGAGCGCTCTCATCGACCTGCCTCCTTGATGGCCCTGAGGAAATCTTGGACGTCCCAGTCGGTTCCGAAGAACTCATCCCGGAACTTCCCGTGGGAATCGACAATCGCGACATTGATGTTGTGCTCGTAAGCTCCCCCGGGAGTGCGGCGATAGTAGGTGCTGAACCGGCGGGCGAGCGGGCCCACCACCTCGCTGGATCCCGTCGCGAAGTCCCAATTCGAAAGGTCCACTTCCTGGCGCTGGGCATAGGCCCGGAGTACTTCAGGGCTGTCCTCCGGGTCGAAACTAACGACGAGGAAACGAACCTCCATCTTGTTATTCCGGGCGCTGGCCTGGGCTTCCCTCAACTTCCGCGTGGCCATCGGGCACATGGTCGACATGTTGCAGCGAGTGTAGATGAACGAGAGCACCAGTGTCTCTCCCTTGAAATCGGAGAGGTGAACCGCGCGCCCGTCCTGAGTCACGAGCGGTGCGTCGGGAATCGGCTCCCCCGGCTTCAAGGGAGCAGGGCCCGCGGGCTCGGAAGCGATCGAGCGGGTCATGACTTGGTTGGGCTGGGGAGGCGGCTCGCTCTCGCCCTGCGTCGCCCATCTGCCGGCGACGATCATGCCTGAGAGGATGAGTCCCGAAGCCAGGAGGATCACGGCCCGCTTCACTTGTCGGCTCCTTCCCACGGCTGGAGGCTGAGGAGATAGGCAATCAGGTCGTCGATGTCCCGATCCGACAGCCTAGCACCGAAGGAAAGCATCTCCAAGGGCGGCGGAGGTCCCTTTGGATCCTTCTTCCCCGGTGGATTGCCCTTGCGAATGACGTCCTTGACGGACTGGTACTGGGCAAGGAACGCGTTGTAGCGGGCGAACGGGGGATCTCCTGAGAGGGTTTTGGGGTCGGCCGAATGTTCCATCGCCCCGATGATCGCATCCGCTCCTTCCTTGTCTGGGATCAGCATCCTCTCGGCCAGGGTGCTGAGCGGGGGGATGGTGTCCTTGATGTAGTTCCAATTCGGCACGCCTCCCTTTCCCTTTTCCCCGTGACAGGTGAAGCATCCGTTGCGACGGAACAACCATGCCCCTCGCACCACCCGAGTCTGCCCCGGGGGCGGGGGGGCTTCTTTCCAGAACGATTCGTTTTTCGGCGCCGCGACGGGGGGAACCGGCGCCCCTTCGCGAAGGACCACCACCTCGCTCCTCATGCCGAAATGGGGGTCT